>Ga0315268_10001318_pt1 | contig 28514 bp, 25 predicted proteins | sample C1_top_MG_FD_204535 | JGI IMG/M metagenome (GOLD analysis project Ga0315268, IMG submission 204535) | Sediment microbial communities from Yellowstone Lake, YNP, Wyoming, USA - C1_top | ecosystem: Environmental > Aquatic > Freshwater > Lake > Sediment | place: USA: Wyoming | collected 2017-08-01
ATGATCTCGCGGTTGTGCGGGCCGAGCCGCATGCAAGTCGTGACCAGCTCACGTCGACCCAAGATGATGCCCGTGTCGCTGGGCGCGCCGATGTCCTTACCCGCTGAGTATAGGACTAGGTCGCATCCCATTCTGATGAACTTCGTCAGGTTCTCTAGTGGAGGAACCTCCGCGGCGGCGTCAACGATTACAGGAATGTCATGTCTGTGGGAGGTCTCAAGAACTGTCTCGAGAGGTAGAACCCCTTCTTGCGGATCGAAGGCGAAGTAGCCTACTGCCGCCGTCTTCTGACAGATCGCATCTTCAAGATCTGCACGCGTAGTCACATGCTCGTCCCCGATCTCAACGATCTCAGCGCCAGCTATCTCGAAGAGGAACTCGAATTCGTTACGATGCAGTCTCTGAACGATCACCTGGTTTCTCATGCCTCGACCTCTAGGGAGCTGAGCCATCTTCCCAGTTTCCCCCTGGGTCATGCATGCAGCTATTGAGATCACTAGACCGGCTGCGGTACCCGCAGTTACGTATGCAGATTCAGCCCCCGTCAATTTCGAAATGAACTCGCCGGCTTTGGTGTGAAGTTCATTCATGTCCAGATAGACCCCGGAAGCTTCCGCCCAAGCCTTAGACACGTCATCGGCGACCGTGGTGCCGCCCAGAATAGTGAGTGTCCCACAGGCATTGATAATGGGCTTCACGCCGAGTTCTTGCAACACGGACTCTGGGCTTCCACTCATCTTCATCGCTCTCCATCGTCAGCGGACATGAGGGAGCACTAGGCGCGCAATTGATCTGATCAAGTCGGGATATGGCCCAGTCTCGAGGACTACGTGATCTGCACCAGCCTCTTGATACTCTCTCACAAGGCCAACCAAATCTTCCACTTTCGGCAAAAGCTGGAAGTATTCTCTGATCATGTTCTCCTTGACGGTCGTGGCTGAGGCTTCTATGTGTCTTGGATCCGGATCATCGTATGCGCCCTTGGCAAGAATCCCGGCCCAGCCAGACCTCAGCTTCCCTATGGTTTCTTTGGGATCTCCGATTGCCATGTTGACTAGGACCATCCTCTCCGCCTCGTCAGGCTTCTTGCCCTGCAATCTGATTCCCTCATTGAACTTCGGGAAGATGACATTGCGGCAGGTCTCTGGGGATCTGATCGTGGTCAGGTTGTCTCCATGTCTTCCTGCCAATGTGGCCGCTTTAGGTCCCATCGCGGCAATGTAGATCGGTATTCTCGTCTTTGGTTTTGTACACAACGTCACATCTCTCATGGGGAAGTATTTCCCGTTGAACGTGAAGTAGTCATCACGCGACCATAGTTCTCTGATCAATGTCACTGCTTCTGTCAGTCGTTCGATCCTCTCGCCCCATTCAGGCCAATCCCTCAGCCGTCCACGAATGAATCTCGCCTCGTTCACCGCTTCTCCGGACCCAACTCCGAGCATGACGCGCCCGGGGTACATGTTGTCCAATGTTGCGGCTGCCTGAGCCACTATTGCAGGGTGGTATCTTCCGCCAATAGGACATGTCACGTTTGGCCCCATACGAATTCGATTTGTCCGTTCAAGCGATGAGCCGAGAAGGGACCAAACAAAGACCGATTTGCCTCCGGTATGAATCCATGGCATGAAGTGATCTCCAAACCAGAATGAGTCAAAGCCCTCCTCTTCGGCAACTAATGCGCACTCAAGAAAATGTCTTGGCTCAGCATCATTCTCCCCGACATCAACGCCTATTTTCAGCTTGCTCATGGGCCCAAGCTTAATGCGAGTCCGCGTATAAGATTCATTGATTCAACCGCTGTGAGAACACAGCAAATCCTGAATCGATTGCTGGCTATCAAGACAATCGCGTTGCACACAAAACTTCGGTGTCCTCCGATTTCGTAGGGTAGGAAGCGCACGTGTAGAACTGGTGCCGGGAGGGGGTATCGAACCCCCGACTTCTGGGCCCTACGCTCTCCAGATTATGAGTTTCGCCAATCTGACTCTTGCTGGCGCTCTACCAGCTGAGCCACCCCGGCACCGCGCATACGGTGAGTCATTCCGTACATTAAGCCTTGCCCGATATCACAAACTACCCTTCAAAGAATAGCGATCAGCTCTGCGACAGACTTAAGGCAACGTTCGGCTGGTTTCGGCACTAGATGCTGGGGGAATCTGAGATTGAGCGGTGACACTGAATTCCGATTTCTCACACTCGATGATATCGTAACCAAAGGAAGGACAGTCTTTGTTCGGGTAGACATCAACTCCCCGCTCGACCCCAAGACCAAGCAGATCATTGACGACACACGAATCAGGATGACACGATACACGCTTCAGTCCCTGAAAGAAGCAAAGGTTGTTTTGGGTTCTCACCAGGGTCGACCTGGCGATGAGGACTTCACCTCTTTGGAAGCTCATGCGAGGCTCCTTCAGAAACACGTGGAACAACGCGTCAGGTTCGTCGAGGATACAATAGGGCCAGAGGCCAGACAGCAAATCAGGAATCTGAAGACAGGTGAGATACTCGTGCTCGACAATCTTCGGCTCTGCTCAGAAGAGAACATGTCCGCTACGCCAGACAAACTCGCAGACACCATAATGGTCCGCCGACTGGCGCCGTTGCTTGACGTGTATGTGAATGATGCCTTCGCAACGGCGCATCGAGTTCAAGCATCGATTGTTGGCCTCCCACAGGTGATTCAAGCGGTTGCGGGCAGACTCATGGCCAAGGAATTGGAAGCCCTGAAGCAGGCTTATCACAACCCTCAGAGACCAAGCGTCTACGTTGTTGGAGGCGCGAAAGCTGAAGACAAACTCCCGATAATTGAGAACATCCTGAAGACCGGAAAAGCCGACAAAATTCTAGTGGGAGGAGTAGTAGCGAACGTTTTCCTCCGAGCATCAGGAACCGATTTCGGAGAAGCCGAAAACCGCAAACTCGAGCAGAACTCAGCCCTATTCGACAAGGCACGGACAATTTTGAAGAACTTCAAAGACAAGGTCGTTCTACCAATGGACCTCGCTCTCTCACGAGACGGCAAACGTGTTGACGTTCCCGTTGGTCAGGGAACAAAGGGCGATGCAGTACGTGACATCGGAAAGGAGACATCCATCCAGTACGCGAAGATAGTCAAAGGATCCAAGACAGTCGTCTCAAGTGGTCCGCTGGGGGTCTTTGAAGAGAAGGGCTTCGACCTTGGCAGCAAGACTGCATTAGAGGCGATGGCGGCACAAGGCGCCTGCTCAGTCGTTGGCGGCGGACACATGGGAAGCTACGCGAACGTGCTCGGAATAGACAAGCATGTCACTCATGTAAGCACGGCTGGCGGAGCTATGCTCGCGTTTCTGGCAGGTGGGGAGCTACCTGGCGTGAAGGCTCTGGTTGACGCTGCGCATCGACAGAACGCCAGAGAGAGCGCCTCAAAGAGCTGACCCTAGTGACCGGAGATCGCGCAACACGGAGCTAAGGTGAGCCTAGATCTCGCGCTCTGATCCCTCTCTCCTTTCTGCTCTGTCTCTCGTTTCCGAATGATGAATCATACCGGCTAGACGGTAATTCTCTCAAATCCCGCGATATCGCACATTTCACTGAGAACATCTGTCCAGTTCCCATGAACCATCAGCATGTGATGTTCGATCCCCCTGCTTGTGACGATCCTTAGGAAATCATCAACTTTCGAATCAAGCCTTACCTCCAGCGGGTTACCTCTCACTATCTGCTTTGTGCGTACTGCTTCCCCTGAGGCAATGAACATGCGGTACTTGCCCGCACAGCTGCCCATTCGGGCAATGGTTACGCGGCCTGGTTTGATGGGGAACTCGACAGTGGCACCGATTCCTTGCGCATGTTTCCTGATAGCGATCTCCTTCTTGTTGGATGCTAGTGAGGAGGCGGCTGCTCCGCAGTGATAGGTCAGGATCGTGTTCTTCTTCTCGTCTAGGTGGAAGACATCGCAGAGGAAGACTGGTTGTCCTGTTAGCCGTTGAAGCGTTAACATTGTAACGGTCGCGTTGACGTCTCCTTCGCATCCCCCGGGGATTCCCGCGTCAGAGAGTCTCGAGAGCGCAAAACATGAGGAGAACTTCAGTTCTGGCCAGCACTTCACGGTCACAGCGTCCAGTTTGCACTCTTCCACGAGTCGCCTGAGAGCAAGAAAGATCCTACCGTCTCTGATCCTCTCTTCCGGAGTCAATTCCAGGACTTTGCTTGTGACATCATTGTGCGTCTTCTTTGCGTCATTTTCCGCTATCGTCTGCATCATCGAATTCACTTCGCTGAGATCGATGTGCACCAGTTCGGTGCCGACGTGTTGTTTCAATGCAACCTCGTCAACAGACCCATCGTAGAATCCTGGCGAATGGTAGCCGACGATGCCGACTTTGGAGGTACGGAGTACCTTCAGCACCCTGACTGCCTCTATCGTGTTCTTGAGTTTGGCGAACGCTTTCTGGTCTGTGGGTTCCCCGAAGATGACTTTGAATCGCATTCCCATCTTTGACAGCGCACTTGCGTTCATTATTGCTCCCACAAGTCCACCGCTGTTTGACGGACCGCCAGGTGGACCTTTGAGAGCTACTTCGGGGACAGCCCAGAACACCACGGGAACATGCACGCTCTGCACGAGATTCGTCATCACAGGGTCTTGAGTGAAAGTCCCGACGAGAACCACGAGAAGGTCCACGTCTGCCTTGCGCATCGCTGCGGCGGCTGAAAGGCCTTCACCTGACTCCATTACCGGTCGGTCATGCACAACTATCTCATATCCCAATTGACTGAGCTTTCTGAGAAGGGCATCTCTTGACTCCGCTGCATACTTCATGTCCAAAGCGACGATCCCAGTGTACACGAGACCTATCTTGAACGATGCCATATCCAGAACTCCAAGAGGACGGTTTCTCTACATGCTCATTTCTTAAGGTTTGCCGCACAGATAAGGGACCGTATACCGGAATCGATGCTGCCATGAAGCATCCGAAGGATTCGTCCCCAGTCTTGGTCTGCTCAGGAGGAGATCATTCTCATGAATTCTAGAGAACGAGTTCTGAAGGCACTTGCCCTTCAGAAATCAGACAGGGTGCCGGTTGTGCCTTTCATCATTACGTTCGCAGCAAAGTATGCCGGTTTCAAGTTCATTGAGTATGCCAAGCATTCAGAAATACTGGCAGAATCCCAGATCGCTATGGCACGAAGATTCAAGATCGATGCTGTCTACGTTGACTCTGACCCGGTGATCGAAATTGAGGCCATGGGCGCTGAGATAAGATACCCTGAAGACGAGTCTCCTATGGCCACAAAGCCGACCGTCAGAGGTTCAAGTGACATAAGGTCCCTGAAGATACCTGACCCTGAGAAAGATGTTCGGTTACCGGTTTGGCTGAATGCGATCAAGATACTGAAGGAAGAAGTTGGAAACGAGTTCGCAGTCTTCGGAAGCCTCAACGCTCCCTTCCAGGCAGCGGCACAGCTGCTCGGGATAACTGAGACATGCACGTACCTGTACCGCAACCCCGGTCTCGTCTATGAGCTCTTGGAGATTACCAGTGAAGTGGTTGTGGACTTCATGAAGGCTCAGATACGAGCTGGAGCAGATGCAATCGTGTTGGGGGATGCGATTTCATCTCCTACTGTAATTTCGCCGAAACACTTCGAGCAGTTCAGTTTTCCGTATATTCGGAAAGTAATTCGTGAGGCTGGAGGGCAAGTCCCATTCATTCTGCATATTTGCGGTGATGCGACTGAAATCATTGACAAGATGGTCGAAACCGAGACCACGTACCTTGAGGTTGACTCGTACGTCGACTTGGCCCAAGTCAGAAAGAAACACGGCAGCTCCATCGGCATCATAGGCAATGTCAGCCCGACCTTACTTCTGACCGGAAGCCCTGAGGCAATCGAAGAAAGTTGTCGAAGGGCAATTGAGGCCGCAGGTCTGACCGGCGCCTACATACTGGGTTCAGGTTGTGAGCTGCCGAAGAATACGCCTCACGTCAACTTGGACAGGATGGTCCAAGCTGCAGAGAAATACGGCAAGTACAGCTGACATTACCTGTAGTCGCAATACCTGCATGATCTGCGATTGTCGCGCGCCCAAAATTAAGTCGTATCGAGTATCATCACGCATGATACTTGCCGTATTTCACGGCAGTGTTGGTCATCGCAAGTAAGTTCTCGAGCTTGACCCCATCATGTATGGAGTTGCTGGAGCCCAAGATGAACCCTCCTCCTCCTGCGGTACAATTTATGACGTGTCTGGCTTCCGCAACCACTTGAGAGGGTGATCCATGAGTTAGTGTGTTGCCGCAGTCGACGTTGCCGATGAGGCAAAGGTGATCTCCGTACTTGTCCTTCAACAGCGCAATGTCCATGCCGGCGTCCGCTTCTATCGCTTGGTAGCCGTCAATTCCTAGACTCACTAAGTCTTCGAAGACTGGCATGGTGTTCCCATCTGAGTGTATGATGACTTTCGTACCTTTTCGCCTGACCTCCTCTATCTCTCTCACAAGAAACGGAAACATGATGTTCTTGAGGTCTCGCGGATTGATTAGCGGCCCGTTGCTACCGGCCATGTCCTCCCCGATGATGATTGCGTCGACCCCAAGCTCTACGAGTCTTCTCGCCTGCACACAATTGAATCTAGTGACCAAGTCGAGGAGCTTATTCACAAAGGCTCGATCTCTATAGATCGAAACGAGGAAGTCCGACAGACCGACCGTCATGTAGGCTGTGAGAAATGGACCGTCGACATAACCCGCCACCGCCATGTTCTTCTCCCTGGCACATCTAACCGTCTCACTCGCCAGCGCGGTTCTGCCTGGATCTTGAGGGTCGAGAGCTGCTATCTTCTTCAGGTCCTCGCTTGACTTCACGGTCCCTCCAATATACCAAGAGAGGCCCGTAAGCCCAGGGCGGTCTTCCCAGATTCGCCCAAATTCATCCACCCACCTATTCGGAGTGACCCTTTCAGGAACGAATCCTTCTCGATAGTTCTCGGGGAAACCAGCCGAGGCGGGTACCATATCAAGCCTTGCCGCGGCGTATGCTTCCACTGTGTCACGCGCCAGAGTCCTGAGCTGTTCGGTTGTCATGCATCCGAGTGCAGCCGACACTGTTGGCCGGCCGACCAATGCTTCTATTGTTGCCAGGTTCACGCCTAACTCGAAACATGGAACGTGGTCCGGCTCCTCCAGATTGATAGCAGCTACAGAGCGCTCAAGACCTGACACCAACACCCATCAAACCTGCGTCCGGTGAGGATGCCTAAACATCTTTCCTACGATCTCGTGTGGCGTCTCTGAGGCAAGGTTGCCACTGAGGTCATCAGCAGATGCCGTAATGCTAAGTTTAAAAAGCATCTTATGTGGCAGACTCGGCTGATGAAAATTGTCCGAAGAAAAGAAAGACTCCTCAAGAAGAGACTTCCTGAAGATGGCCGGTTCATTCGCTGCAGGAGCAATCATCGCAGGCGCTGGTGTGTACGCAACCCAGCCAGCCAGAGCACCAAGCACAACAGGCGGCGCGGGACCAACTGGTCCGTGGCCCGCAGGTCAAGAGAAGGTTTGGATACCCATCTTGAATAAGTTCATGTCCCGGGACGAAGTCGCCGCCGAGATCGCAAACGAGAAGAAGGTCAGCATCGCTAACTGGACATACTGGGGATTGATCGACAGCTACTTCACGCCCTCGCTGAAGAAGTACGTCAAGGACTTGTACGGAGTTGATATCGACGTCGAGTTTCTCGGAACGCAGGCGGCGAAGGGCGGATGGGTTGTCGCTGTCGAGAGCGCGCTCGCGTCGGGGACTCCCCCTCCATTTGACTTGATGCACATCGAAGTGAACTTCTTCGAAGAGGCTGTTTCCAAGGGCCTTGCGGAACCATTCCTACCATCGCCACTGGTGCCCTGGGCGCAATATGTTGACTCGTGGTTCCTGCACTACCCATATGGTATACAGTTCCAGCAGCACGCACTCTGCAACATGACAGTGAACACGAAATATGTCGGAGACTGGTTGACTGGATGGAAAGCCCTCGCTGACCCGAGACTGAAAGGGAAACTAAGCCTCTGGCCCTCAAGCGACAATGGACTCTGGGGCTGGTGGGCCGTTGTGGCTGCTGAACTTGGATACGACTACCACAATGCAGATGACATGAAGACGACTCTCAAATGGATTGCAGACAACATATGCCCGAACGTACTCAAATACACTGACGACGAAGGCGAACTAGCTGACATACTTGAGAAAGAGCTCACATGGGTTTCAGCATACTGGTGTTGCACGGCAGAAGGCTACGCGATCACAAAACCCGAGTTGAAAGGAACCCAGAAGCTACCGTACTTCAAGAGCCAGCATCCTAACCTACCAGGAATCTACTGGATTCCCAAGAAGGTCGAGCACCCAGTACTTGCACAGATTGCCGCAGACTGGGAACTCAGCGCAGGCCTTCAAATGACTGACATCACGCAGTGGCCGCTCGCTCCAGGTGACGAGACGAAGTCGAAGCAACTCTGGGCAGAGGCGTTCGAAGGACCACTAGGCGAAGACTATATGCAGTTCGTACCAGACTGGGTGAACAAGCTCGGTCCTAACGGGATATACGAGCTATACCCGACAATCGAGCAGGCAAAGAGTTTCATGAAGCTAGACTGGGGATACATCAACAACGCCGTAAACGACTGGATCGCCTACTGGAAAGAACTGACTGCAGCACCGTAGACCGAGAGAAAACGGAACCAAGCATGCGCCTTGACAACCTATGAGAGGCTCAAACCTCTTGCGCTACTTGCGCCGGCGATAGCGCTGGAGGTCGGCCTTTTCTTTGTACCGCTCTCACTGCTCGCTATAGCGAGCGTCACGTCGAAAGACTCCTTCTTTTTTACTCCTGTCTGGACTCTATCGAACTATGCGGACATCTTTAGTCCTGCATACACCTTTGATTTTGAGATCACATTCGGACTGATTATCGCAGCCGCATTTCTTGATCTGGTACTTGGTTTTCCATTCGCCTACATTATGACCAGGAGGATTCGTAAGTACCAGGACGTTTTCAGGGCGATTATGCTTGTGCCCTTGTTCGGTGAACTGTATATCGCATATGGTTTCTACTACGTATTTCTTCCAGGCGGTCCTCTGTCATTTCTGTTTTCTTCCAGTATCTCGTTGTTTAAGGCTCTCTACTCGATGCCGGCTGCTGTAGTCGCATTGGCGATCTACACCTTTCCATTCTCTGTGTACAACATAGGCATCTCCTTGCAGGGAATAGACCGGTCGATAGAAGAGTCGGCCAGGTGTCTCGGTGCTGGTTCGATGAGAACCTTCGTCAGTGTTACACTGCCGATGAGTCTTCCTGGAATAATCGGTGCTTGGCTTGTGAGTATTGGCTGGGGGTTGGGGGCATTCGCGATACCTACCCTGATGGGGGGCGCAGTCGTGGCCGAGAGAATGCTCTCGGTCGAAATCTACTCAATTGCACTGTTGCGGATGGATTTCGGCATGTCCTCCGCCATTGGAGTCATACTGGCGATAATCGCCGTCGTCATCTTCTACATATCACTGAGAGCATCCAGAGGAGCGTTGATCTAGTGAAAGCCGCATCTTTTGAGAGAGTCAAGGACGCGATATCCTACACCTACGTGCTGCTGATCTCAGGCTTACTACTGCTTCCATTCATGGTGATCCTAATGAGGTCGGTAACTTTGACTCTACCCGACGGCACCACAACATTCAGTATCAAACCATACTTCGACATAGTCCAGGCCTTCTGGCCCAAGGTTTACCTGAGCCTGTCGATCGCGATCACGACCATACTTATCGATACCGCCATCGGAGTTCCTGCGGCTTATGCACTCGTACGCTACAATTTCCGAGGCAAGAGGACGCTATTCACATTACTGAACGGAGTCTGGTACGTCCCAGGGATATGCTACGCTCTCTCACTCATCATTACCTACTATTTCCTATACAAATGGTTCTTGGGATACTGGGGATTCATCGGGGCATACACTTGCGGATTTCTGCTCCTGATGCTGATGACCTGTATAGTTGCCTTCAGATACCTTGACCCATGCTACGAAGAGTCGGCATCATGTCTAGGGGCCGGGAGACTCACAACATTCTTCAGAGTTACACTGCCATTGGTGGGCCCGGGAGTGAGCGCCGGCATACTGCTCATATTCGTGCTCTCATTCAATGAGTTCATCACGGCGCTTCTTCTCAATCTGGCAACCAAACTTCAGACCGCTCCCGTCAGGGTCTACGCCGATGTCACTCGGGCACGAGTGCTACCTAGCATTTCAGCCGAAGCGGCTGTACTGCAGTTGATATCGTTGGCCGTCGTGTTAATCTATCTCAAGCTCGTGGGAACCAAGTACCTGCGTGGAGTCATACTCATCTGAGGTTGAAGAGCAGATGACGAAGGTTGTTGCAAAAGACATAAGCAAGATCTACGGGGCAACCAAAGCCGTCTATCGTGCTCACCTTGAAGCGAAGGATTCCGAGTTCGTCACAATTCTAGGGCCTAGCGGATGCGGGAAATCCACCACGCTTCGGATCATTGCGGGGCTGATCAGAGCAGATGAAGGCAGAGTATACTTCGACGACAAGGATGTGACAGACCTATCCCCAAACAGGCGCAACATTGGATTCGTGTTTCAACGAGTCGCTCTCTTTCCGCACATGAACGTCCGCAAGAACATCGCATTCGGCCTAAAGGCACGCCACTATTCTGATACGGAGATAGGGAGGAAGACAAAAGAAGTGCTTGCAATTGTCCACATGGAAGGGTATGAAGATCGAGCGCCGGCCCAATTGAGTGGGGGGCAAGCACAGAGAATCGAGATCGCGCGTGTCTTGGCCACTGACCCGGACGTATTGCTCTTCGACGAGCCATTGAGCAACATAGACGCCAAGCTTCGAGATGAGCTGAAATTCGAGATAAGGAAGATCCAAAGGGAGACAGGGAAGACCATGGTGTACGTGACGCATGACCAAGGCGAGGCATTCGCAATATCAGACAGGATCTACGTAATGAGCCAAGGAATTGTGGAGCAGGTTGGAACCCCCACGGAGCTATACACAGATCCGTCGACCCCATTCGTTGCAAGCTTCATCGGTCAGAACAACTTCGTCACAGGCACGATCAAGGCGATGGACACGGCGTCAGGCATGGGAACCGTTCTAGCGGGTGGAATCGAGATCCACACTCAGATCCCTCGCGAGCATGCGGCCGGCGACAAAGTCACTGCTTGCATCAGACCAGAGGACATCGAGATCCTGCCCGAAGCACGGGGAGGCTCCAAAGGAGCAACGACTGCAACAATCATCGAGAGCATCTTCCTAGGGAACACGACACGTCTTCACGTTGACGCCAACGGTACGATTCTTAAGGTAGACCTGAGAGGCCCAGAACGATTCTCCTACCTCAATGCGGCCGGCAAAGAGATCATCATAGACTTGGAGAAATGTACGGTAATAAGAGCAGAGTGACCGTAATCATCCGCGAATGAATGCCCCACCAAATGCGCGGGGGCGGGTTACCTTCAAAGTCATAAACTGGAGAAATGCGGCTCTTGTTGCGGCGGTCCTGTCGATCCTTACGAACATCGAGTGGGTGATCCTGCCTTTCTCTTTCTATGGCCTGCACGGTCGACCAGGGGTCCTGTATGGGAGGTATACTCTGCTCCAGACGTTCTCATTTCACCCCATAGGCTGGGTTTGGTGGATTCTCGTTGGACTACAAGTATTCGCGATATTGGCAGTGGCTGCAGGCGCTGTAGGTCGTGAGCGAATTGTGCAGGTAATCGCTTTTGCCTTGCCGGCGATTGGTCTTCTCCTTCTTGATGTGTACATTGCGTTACGTTGGGGGGATCCTTCGTTGTGGGAGATGTACACCCTAGGTGCTGTCCCTGGAATACTCCTATTGGGGTCGGGGGCATGTCATGCAAAGCAATGGCAAGATAGCATATGTTAGAGAAGACCACCGTACACAGGCGTGATCCAAATGAGAGCCGTGAAGATCGGAATATTAGGCGCAGGTTTCGTCGCCAACACGTTCCATATGCCTTCTTTTCAGGAGGTCGAAGGCGTCGATGTGGTTGCTGCTTTCTCGCATCGCAAGGAGGTTGCAGAGGATTTTGCCGAGAGATGGAATGTTCCGAAAACCTACTATGATGACGACGGTATTGCGAAACTCTGTTCGGATCCAGAAGTAGAACTTGTTGATGTCGCTCTCCCGAACAACCTGCACCTGGATGCGGCGACTGCTGCCGCTGAGAACCACAAGAACATCATATGCGAGAAGCCGCTTGCTCGAAACGAGCAGGAGGCCAAGCAAATACTGGATGTGGTCAGGAAGCATAATGTGCTGCACTTCTACGCCGAGAATCAGGTATTCATCCCACAGATTGCCAGAGCAAGGGGCCTCATTGAGCGAGGCGTTCTCGGTCAAGTCTTCTGGGTAAGATGTAGGGAAGCGCATTTTGGTCAACACTCAGCTTGGTTCTACGATCCCAAACTGGCCGGCGGAGGTGCGCTACTCGACCTAGGCGCACACTCTGTCGAGGTCGCCCGCTACTTACTCGGGAAGAAACCCGTATCAGTTCTCGGTTGGACTTCAAAGGTCGCACATTCCACCATTGGGGAGGATAATGCTCTTGTTCTGTTGAAGCACAAGGATTCGGAGCTCGTGCAGGCAGAGACTAGTTGGGTCACACGCGGAGGGCTTGAGTTTCACGTCGAAGTATATGGCGGCAACGGAACCATGTTGGTAGATATCTCGCGCGAGGCAGGAATCAGTCTCTTCACAGCACAAGGTGCATCAAAGATCAGCGGCACCGGGGAAACTGTCATGGAGACAACTGAAACCAAAAAGGGTCGAATCTTTCCCGCGCTTAACGAGCATGCCACTCTAGGCTTCGTTGATGAGTTCAAGCATTTCCTGTCATCACTCTCGACGGGCCAGAAAGCGATAGAAACGTTCGAAGAAGGATGCTTCGTAAACAGGATTATTGACGCAGCATATCGATCTACGAAGAGCGGCTCATGGGAGCCGATCCAAGAAGACTAGGCTTTTCCGTCAGGACGCATGGAGTCAGACCAGGGTGTGAACAGACATCACATGATCCGTGATCATCCTGAAGCGTCTAGAACCATCGCGCGAGAGCCTTGTCTACAAATCTAGGAGTTCTCTGTGCTTGTGCACTGCGGCGCAGTAGCTCATCAGGCTCTCTAGACGCATCTCGGGAGGGATTCCGCCTCCGCAATTCAGTATCAATCCATAGGGGCCGCCGTCTCTTGTGACCTGTTGAAGGTGATTCTCGATCTGTTCGGGCGTCATCGTTCCGATGCTTCTTGTTATTCCGCCCATCAGCGTGATCCTATCACCGTACTTTGCCTTCAGTTCGGCCAAATGCATGTTGTCTGCAGGTTCCAGAGGATCCAACGAATCGAACTCATTGTCAACGAATTCTCCAACAAGGCTCATCACGTTTCCGTCCGAATGGAGAGAAACCTTGACTCCCTTCTTATGCAAACGGTTGACGGCTTGTTGGTGCCAAGGCTTGTAGATACGCCTGTACTTCTCCACACTCAGAAACGGGTATGACCGTTCTCCGAGATCGTCGGTAATCCACACTCCATCGAATGGAGCTTGGTCAATGACCATTTCGGCGAGTTCCATGATCGGTTTGAAGGAGACCTCGATCATCTTTGTTATGAAGTCGGGATCTGTGGCGAGGTCTTTCAGGTACGGTACGAGCCCGCGAAGGAACATCCATGGCGTCTCGAAAGGTCCTTTGATCTCCGCCAGCGTGTAGTAATCTCGTTCATGTATTGCTCTTGCATATTGAGCTAGAGTGTGGATCTTCTCTTCATATTGGTTGAGGTCCGGAGGAGCTACTCTGTCCAAGTCCTCCTTGGTTTGCACTGGGCTGTAGAGGGTCTTTGCGAAGTAGGGTTTCTTGCGCCAGTACTGTAGTCCACCGAAGGGATTCTTTGCTATGATGTACTCGTCCCCCTCGTGCAGCCTTTCGCAGAATATGTCAGAGCATCCTGGAAACCCCACGATCGGTAGATTGACGATATCATTTTCGAGGAATCGTGCTTGGAAAGTGAGCTGAGTTATGGGGTCTGCGCTAAAGAATTTCTCACCAAAGAACTTGGACTGTGATTCTATTGATGTGAAGTCGATCCAATGTGGGATCCTATCAACCTGCTTGCGCTCGAGTGCCCGCAGAACCCTTTCTCTTGAGTTCATCCACGCACGCCCGTTGTCGTAACTACGATGGTGCTCTGAATATGAGTATGTATCGTCTCGACGAATGGAATGTGATAAGCCTAGGACTTAGCCCAGAGGAACTTGTGTACAGTTCGGTCAGTGAACCGGATAATCGCTCATAGACTTCCATGCGTCTATCATGATCTCGATGTTCCTCCAAGCCGTATCCTCGAATACTTGGTCTATCGAGGAGAAGATGAACCCTCCTCCGGGGGCCAGAGTTCGAATGGCAAACTCGACCGAGCGCCGAATCTCCTCAGGACTGCCGTGGTTCAACGTGATAGCTGAGTTCATTCCTCCCCAGAGGCAGATTCTGTCTCCTACCAACTTCTTCGCTAGTGGGAGGTCAGTTCCGCCCTGTACAGGATCAAGTCCGTAGAGTATGTCGACACCCATTTCCTTCATTGTCTCAAGAAGCGGCATCTGTTTCATGCTCATGATGTAGCAGAACTTAGCGCCTCCTCGATGGGTGCGCTCTATCAATTTACGGATGCGTGGCTCTAGGAATCTCTTGTATAGCTTTGGCGACCAGAAATCTGCGTTTTCATACCATCCTCTATGAACGATGATGTCCACAAAACCAAGATCCAGTAGTGCGTTGAGATATCTCGTGTCCCATCCGAGGATAATGTCAAGCAAGCGATCAATGAAGTCGGGATCTCTGAATGCTTTCCGCATGGTATTCTCGACTCCGCAGAGCCAGTGTAGCGCATCAGCTCCGACAATACCTCCCTCCCTGCCAGCCACAGACCACATCCCACACTCGATGAGGATCTGCCGTTTCTCGGCAAATTCCCTCACCTTTTCCGCTTCCTTGCGTAGCTCGGCTAATTCGCGTTCGTCGAGGTCACGGAAGAGACAGGACAGTGCATCAAGGTCCTTCGCTTCTTGGACTAGGTACTTCACGGAACGTGATGACGGGACAAGGAAATCGCTGAAGATCGGGATGTCGTCGCCGTGGGGCCAATCCGTTGTCTGACGGACGATCTGTCGTAGCGTACCCTTTGGCGTCTCGTATTCTTTGTGAAGCAGGGAAAATCGCTCACCCTCTGGGTTGGTCTTCCGGATTTTGACCTTCACATCCCGGGAAAGTGCACGTGGAACATCAAAGCCTACGGTATCTTCCAGTCCGAGGCTGAGTAGCTTGTCTGCTCTTTCAAACTGGTTTGCCCAAGATTCGGCTTTGTCTGAGAGGTAGGGGCGTTCCCACCACTTGAGGAACATCGGAACGTGGTCTGGTTCCTGATGATTGATTGTCTTGAGCAAACGGTCTCTAGATGAAAGCGTTGTTCTCATTCCAGCTCTGTCGATCCGCCTTAGCTAAACATCCCTAAAAGAATTGCACATGAACCTCCTGAGTTTAGTGCAAGAGACCCATCGTTGGATCGGCCAATGGGTCGCGTTTCAAAACAGAGTCCACAAGATCGCACTGCAAGGAGTAACGCGATGCGTGGTTGTGAGGTTCGCATGGGTGATCTGTTTGAGGACTAGGCTTAACTCCTAGGTCAAGATGTAGGGCGTGGGATCATGGCATGAATGGCTATCACATGATACGTGAAATCCATGAACAGCCTCAGGCCTTTGATAAGATCGTGAGCGAAACTCGCGCACGAATCCAAGAGATTGCTCGTGAGGCTTGGAACCGCGCGCACCCTGAGAGCTACTACGTGGTTGGTTGTGGGTCATCATACTACGCGGCGATGCTCGCAACGTTTTACCAAGAGCACAAGTTCGGACTTGACAGTCGAGCTTGCCCATCATCGGAATTTGTCTGGTTTGCCCCAAGGCCAAATATCCGCTCGCCGATCTTGATGGCCCTCTCGCGATCAGGCAGGACCTCAGAGTCGGTTGAAGCAGCGCGCAAGGCCAGAAAGATCAAGATTCCAACGATCGCCGTTGTCTCTGATTCCCAGAGCACGATGGGGCAAGAGTGCGATTACTGCCTCGATACGGGTGTCCCGAACGAGGAAAGCACCATAATGACGAAGACGTTCACGGGCGGCACTCTTGCCACGATTATAGCTGGCCTCGAATTCGCTAGGCTCTCTGGTTCAGCTGTTCCTGGAGACTTCGAGGCTGAACTGAGTCGACTCTCAAGAGACGCAGAGGCCACTAGTCGCACCACGGAAGACCAAGCGAGAAGAATCGCTGAGAAAAGCCAGGACGTCGCCCGCTTCATCTATTTGGGATCTGGCGCGAACTACGCGTCTTGCCTTGAAGGTGCACTCAAGCTACGGGAGACTTCTTACTCAGCCTCAGAAGCATATCATGCAATGGAATTCAGGCATGGCCCATTTGCGGAACTACAGAAAGGCGTTCAGGTCCTTGCCCTCGTTCCTGAGGGAAAAACTGTTCGCCAAGAGGCCACGTTGCTGAAAGAGATCGCTTCAACAGGCGCAAGCGTGGTCCCTATCTCGAACGTGCCCGAAATCATCAACTCACATCCCGACACAATCCGGATGCCGAGTTCTATCTCTCCAGAATTCGCTCCTCTGTTATCCATGATTCCAATGCAGTTCTTCGCATACTACTTCACGGTCAAGAAGGGCTTGAACCCTGACCGTCCTCGAAACTTGGTGAAGTTCGTGACGACTGAAATAGCTCCCTAGCACACGGCGCGGAATTCAAGTTTCTCCTCGTGCGTATCTATGCCTGTTGATTAGGTGAGGAGCAAGGCCTGACATGTTCCCCAGCTAGGTCGCGCATTGCTGTTCTGATTCACAGCAGTTCCTTGGCGTGCCTCTGGATCTTTCGTACCGCTTCTGGGACTTTAGCTGTGTCTTCTCGTGTGCCTAGAAGCACTGGGTGAGGCAGCCACACGGTTTCCCATGCGGCACGTCTGGTGTTCGGGAAGTTCTCTTTGAGAATCTGCTTTCCAATATCGCGTTGTTCCTTAGGAAGGCGCTTGAGGTATTCGCCGCTCTTGAAGAGGTCCAGCTCATGGATTGGTGGGTAGCTTGCTTGCGTTGGGATGCCTTCGGCTTCGAGTGCCTCAATGAATCTCTTGATGGGCAGATCTGCGAAGGCCGAACTGTCGTAATGAAAGATGTATGCGTAGTGCCCGTTGCGGGTGCAACGTGAGTCCTGCTTTTGGGGGATTATCCCACTAATCTCAGGCAGCCCGCGATCTAAGTAAGCGGCGTTTCTTGTGCGGACGGCCGCCTGCCTGTCGAGGCGAGAGAGCTGCTGAGTGAGAATCGCTCCTTGCCACTCGCTTAGGCGGTAGTTCGATCCATAGATGAAGTGGCAGTAGAACCATTCTCCTGGCATGCGGCCACAATCATGCACCGATCGTGCTCGTCGCCCTAGCTCGTCATCATTCGTGACTATTATTCCACCTTCCCCAGCTGTCATGAGCTTGCTCGCTTGGAAACTGAACGTTCCGATGTCTCCGATCGCGCCTATCTTCCGACCTTTCCATTCAGCGCCGTGAGCGTGGGCGCTATCCTCTACGAGGCGGACGCCATGGCCACGAGCGATCTCTGATAGACGATCGAGATCAGCAGGATGGCCTCCCATGTGAACTGCGATGATCGCCTTTGTACGATCAGTAATCTTGTCCTCCACAAGGTTCGGATCGAGACAATATGTATCCGGAGCTACGTCCACGAGAACAGGTAGAGCGCCGGCAGCGAGAACCGCACTGGCCGTTGCTATGAATGTGAAGTCCGGGACTATCACTTCGTCGCCTGGACCGACTCCAAGCGCGGCTAGCACAACCTCCAATGCTGCTGTGCCGTTAGTCACGGCGATTCCATGCTTTGCCTGATGATATGCCGCGAACTTGCGTTCGAACTCTAGCGTCCTAGTTCCTGGAGTACGCCACCAAACGCGGCTCTTCAACACCTGCAGGAGAGCCCGGCGCTCTTTGTCATCGTATTGCGGCCATGGAGGAAACAGCTTAGTCTTCACTGGTTTCCCGCCGAGTAGGGCGGGTTTGTCCGTGCCCAATGCCAATCACTTGCCTCTTGGATGATGTGCTCGGGTAATTATGTCAAACCGTTGAGCATGACAGAGGGCGCGGGATCATTCGCCCATTATCTGGACTGCCAATCCCCTAGTCTGCGGGCCGTCAAGTTCAACGAGGTAGATGTTCTGGCGTGCACCAAGCATGATTTCTCCGGCGTGTAGTGGGATTGTCACGTTTGCTCCTAGCAGACTTGCCCGAATGTGCGAGTAGGCGTTTACAGCTATCCTGCCGTCTTTCGTGTAGAAGCGATGATGCCCATATGAATCGTCTTCGGGCACGGCTTTCTCCATGAATCTTGCGATGTCCTCTTCCAGTTTCGGATCGTTCTCGTTTATTGTGATGGCAGTAGTAGTGTGTAGGGTGAAGACGTTGATCATGCCGTTCTTCAACCCGCTCATCTCCACAGCGCGTCGCACCTGGTCCGTTATTCGAATCAGTTCCGTGGGCTGCTGAGACTTGACAAAGACCTTCTCTACGACACACCTCAACAGAAAACGCCTCCTAGGATTCTCCTAAGAACGCAAGGGCGTTCCTCTGCAGAATCGCTTCGAGAACATCCTTGCGTACGGGAAGTGACGAGATCGCAGCGAACATCTTATTCATCTCTATCCTGGGAAAGTCGGAGCCGAACATCAGCTTCTCTCCGAGCGTGTTCTCAATGACACGAGCCGGCAGCAATGTTGTGATCTGACGGATGTTCTCGATAGGGGTTCCCACGAATGAGCCCGCAGTATCAAGGTAGACGTTCGGGTTTCTAATTGCCACGGTTGCGGCATCCAAGACCCATGGCCAACCAAGATGAGCCAGACAGATCTTGAGCTTGGGATATTTCCTTGCCACATCGTCCAACAACAGCGGTTGATTGTAGCCAATCGAGAAACGGTTCGAGAACGTAATGCCAGTGTGGACCAGCACCGGCATCTGTAATCGTTCAGCTTCCTTGTAGACATCCAGCGCAGCGGAACCCGCTGGGTCGAAATCCTGCAACGCAGGATTCAACTTCAGTCCCTTCAATCCTAGCTGATCGTGCGCCGTCCGAAGTTCTTGCAGGGCGTCCCCCGCCGTGTTGGGGTCAACGCTTGCAAAGCCAACGAATCTCCGGTCATCTTTCTTGACGATTTCCGCAACCTCTACGTTTGATGGCATCTCGCAGCCGTGTGCCTTCTTGCAGCTCACCGGAAGCAGCACTGCCAGTTCGATCCCGCAGATATCCATCTCTCGCTGCAGAGTCGAGAGTGGTTGCGGTGATGTTCGCAAGTCGAAAACCTTGTCTACGGCTTGCAGCAGCAACGGTCGTTTGTCAGTCAGCTCCTTTATGAGGAGAGGATGAACGTGAACATCAATCCACATGAATCCACACGGCTCATGCTTTCAGAACTTGTTGCTGTATAAGCCTTCGTGAACCTTATCGATGCTCGTAGTATGCTTCGGCGATCTTTTCGGCGTCTTTCGCCCTTGGGATTGCTGTCATACATCCGAGCCTCGTCATACTCAATCCTGCGACGACGTTGGAGAATCGGGCGGTCTTCTCTACCGGCCAGCCATGCATAGATCCGTAGATGAAGGCGGCGTCGAAGGCATCTCCCGCACCTATGGTGGAGACAGGTTTCGTCCTGAATGCTTTTTCGGAGTGGATTCGGCCATGCTCTCCGATGATACATCCTCTCTTGCTGGCTTTGACTGCGACTGTAGAAACACCCTCGCCGAGTAAATACTCAACAGCGTCCAGAGTGCGTCGCTTACTGGAGATCTTTCTCGCTTCAACCTCGTCCAGAAGAAGCAGGTCAAGATGTTCGAGAACGCCTTCAAACGCTTTTCCCCACTCGCCAGTGGCGCTCATCTGCGGATCGAGAGAGACAGAGATTCCCTCACGCTTGGCATATCTGATCCAGCGAATAGTGTCTCTTCCGCAGAGGTCTGGGAGCAGCAGGTACCCTCCGATGTGAAGCGCCTTTGCTCCACGCAGGCACTTCGGGTCGAGCCTATCTAGCCTCAGCGGAGGGACCTTGGAGAGAGCCGACGACTTGTTGCCATTGTCGTATACCACGACTGTGGACACTTCCGTCTCGAATGCGTCATCAGCCACAAGATTGCCGGTAGAGACACCGCATTCACGGAAACCTTCGATCACGATCTTGCCCAGCGAGTCGTCGCCGATCCTGCCCACTATCGCGGCTCGTCCTCCTAGCTTCGAGAAGCACTGCGCTACATAGCCGGCAGATCCTGCCGCGAAAATCCCGGCAGCTCGCACTCTGCCGACCTCAGACCAGCGACGTGGGATCTTGTTCACTCCCGCAAGTATCACGTCAAGCGCAACTTCTCCCAACACCATGAGGTCAACGTTCTTCACGCCGGCTCCGCCTACCTTCTGGTTGCTACCTGACTTGTCTTCGACAGAAGTCACTTTAAGGCACTGTCGCTACGTGTGTAGAAGCCTCGGTGGCTCAGCCTGGTAGTCTCAGCTTGCTGAGCTGGAAAGCATCCGCCTTGTAAGGACATCCCGAGCAAGCGGAAGGTCGCGGGTTCGAAGCCCGCCCGAGGCTCCATGCCAACGGTGCCTTTGGGATTTGGACCCGAATAGGACTCCATTACTAAATTCTCTGGCAGAAAGAGGAATGAAGCTTAGCCACTGGCAAGCAGAACTGAGGCGAGACAAGCATCACTAGCCAATGTTCGCATACTTGCACACAATCTCAGTAGCGCGAACAACCGCGCTGATTGATAATCTCGTTTTCTCTTCGATTAACTGCCCTTCTTCGTCTGTAGTTCCCTGCCACGGTCCTAGAAGTATGTTCCCGTCATAGATCACAGGAGCATAGATGCCCATCTCGTCTATCGTTGCGGATAGCAGCGAATCAGCGAACAGATCTTCTCCGCTGAAAACCGGTATCCCGAACTTGCCGTTTTTCCATGTTCCCTCGTAGTTCACTTCGATTGTGCCCATGTTATACGATTTCGTTATGATGAGGCCGTCTCTCAGCCAAGCGGGTTCGATCCTCGAAAATTCTTCCTTGGTGATTTCGTAGAGTTCGTCTAGCGGTCTCTTGATGACCTCAGGTGCGTCCCGAAGGAGTTTCAGGACTTCAATTTGACTGATCACAGCATCTCTTCCCGGGTCGCAGGCAGAGTATACCGCCTTGCTATGCGAGGAGACTGTACCGCCTCTTTGCCCGCCAAGTCCCAACCCCTTTCTAATATGAACCATCACGTCTTCTTTGCCGATGATCAGACCACTTGTAATGGCTCGGCAAGATTTGTCCATGCTCCAAAGCATGGCGGATGCATTTGTCTCTCGAAGGTCTACACCAATGAAGGGTATCCCAGTCGCACAATCCATGATGAATGGTACGTTCAACTTCTCACTGAGCTGTCCGATCGCCGTCTGAAGCTTGGGAACGCCATCTTCTCTCTTCTCGCCAAAGCCGTAACCCGGCGAGTCGTATCCCAAGGATTCGAACCCGCTTAGCATCGTGATATGTTGACCAGCTATTTCCTCAATCCTCTCAATGGTCTTCTTAGCATCGACTTCAGTCAGAAGTGGAACCACATTGTACTTTATTCCATGGCATTCATATTTCCCGCCGACAAAAGGTACAACTATCGAATCTAGGTTAGCTAGCGACTTGCCCTCTACTCCCAACTCACCTGCAGAGACGCTACGGTCGACGAAGACGTTCTTGTACTTCGGAGGGAACGGCCTACCGTAAGCTGCAGTAAATTCAAAGTCGTGATTGTACAGAGTGATATATCGTGCTCTGTACGCATCTCCTTTCCGCATAGTCGGTGGAGCAAATAGGGTCTCGAAGCAAATCCGTAGGCCGGATTCACATGTGTTGGTGGCCGCGGCGTCATAAGTATCTCCATAGATATCTTTGACTATGTCTCTGAGCTCATCATCAATCTTGGTCATTGGCAAGACAGGAACCTTGCTAGCCTTGACTATCGCTTCTGTAACGTATTTCGGCAACGGGGGAGGGGACGCGGAGCCGGTCGGATAAAGACCAATTTGACCTTGAAGCTTTCCTAGTCCAAGCTCGTCAGCTGCCCTTCTTGCTTCATTGTATATCTTAAGGCGATTTTGATTGAGTTGCTGGTACCATCTGAACCTGTGTTGTTCTTTCTTCATGCAAGCTCATCTCGCGTCCGGTACCAGGTCGTATCACTGTGAGCGCACTTAAGTCTTGAAGACTCGGGAATTCATCTCACTACAATACTGTGACGGGTCGGAGCCATCACAACGATGAGGAAGTTCCCGCGCTTGGGTCATTGGGAAATCAATTTCGGTCGCGATGATTACTCACAAATGCATCCTTGAGTTCGTGCTAGTGAGAGCCTCTTGTTGGAAGTGAACTTGGCGGGTTTTCCAATCGCCCGTGAGGTCAACCACCTTCAGTCGGCTTCGATAATCCCTGCAATGGGCTACTTTTCCAGACGTCCAGATCATGTTCGTAGGCAGTCACCCGTGCCGAATCGCTCTGATTCGAGACGAAAATCGGTTCTTCAATTGTCGCCGCATTGATCTGAGCACTTTCGAACGAAGTAGTTCCAAAGCGGTTCATTAGACTTGACCACTTAGCTACGTTATCGCATGTTGATGGTGACTCCCATTTTCTCTTTCTTCGCCAGCTGATACACTGTGTACGCTGTTGTGATGTCTTGAACAGCAATTCCTGTGGCATCAAACAATGTGATTTCCCTAGCGTCGATTCTTCCTGTCTTGTGTCCCAGCACGATCTCCGAAAGCTCTGCGTAGATTTGCTCTCTTCTCAACAGACCCAGCCTGACCGCAGTCTGGATCTCGCCTCTCTCAATGCATTGGGCCGCACTGTCAACAACCACTTTTGATCTTGCGACTATGGCCGGATCTAGTTCTTGCTTGCCAGGGGAATCAGCACCGATCGCGTTAATGTGAACCCCTTCTCTCACCCAACCGTCATGGACGATTGGCTGAGTCGAGGGGGTAGCGGTGATGATGATATCTGCGCCTTGAAGGGCTTGCATGGGCGATTCTGTTTTCTCGACCTCCAACCGATATCGACCTTGCATCTCTTCGACATACTTCGCCGCGCTGCGAGGAACCGCATCGTACACCTTGACGGAATCGATACTCAGAACCTCGGTTAGAGCTGCAACCTGGTATCGCCCTTGGGTACCGGCTCCGATGACTCCAACTTTTCGCGAATCCTTCCGTGCTAAGTATTTCGCTGCCACTGCGCCCGCCGCCCCTGTTCGAGATGCCGTTATGTAAGCTCCGTCAAGAACAGCAAGTGGTCTGCCGTCGTCGAGATCATTGAGCACTATGATGCCAGAAAGAGCCGGCAGACCATAGCGTTCACGATTATGCGAATAGAACGTGACGACTTTCGTTCCAATCGAGTACCCTTCGACATATCCCGATTTGATTTCGTGTTCTCCCTCGTGTCCATTGACCATCGTGAGAACTACAGGCGCCAGTCTGGCATCGCCCTTCCCGTAAGCACGGAATGCCTCCTCCACGGCATCAACAATGTCGCGCATACTAACGAGTCTCTTCACTTCGGAGGCAGATAGAATCAGAATCTCGGTCATCTGCAAGAACGCCTCGTTGCTCTCATTTTGTAGCTTCTAATAAATGGGAATGCGTGTGCAGTGCGAGAAAGCGAATCCTGTCGCGATGCTTGCCCCGGCTAGAAAGCGGTTGCTGCCGATTGCGGAATCCAGGTCTTGGCTCGCATCTCGATCATTCTGCCAAGGCTGACGCGAAGATCACAGCCCACCGTGGATTGCCTCCTAGGCTAGGTATCTCTCTGACGTACGCATGACCTATGTTGAACCTTCTTACCAGAGCCCGCCCGAAACTTCAGGCTTCTAGTCAGAGGCCCATGCAGATCACCGACACTCGACTGGATTTGACAATTCGTGCGAGCGCGAGAGAGCCTGGGTTCAGTTCAAGTATCACCTCCGACGCCTCGGCCACGCCAAACCTATGTTGAACGTTCGTTCCACATAGCGAATCCAAAGGAGGAGAAAACGCGATGAACGTTGTCATCGACTGTTTAATGAATCACCGGTCGATTCGGAAGTTCAAGTCGAAGGCGGTTGAGCCCGAGAAACTGGATCTGATCCTCAAAGCCGGAACCCGAGCGGCAACCGCAGGAAACCTTCAGCAGTACTCTCTAATTGTTGTTGACGATGATGAAAAGAAAAGGGCTCTCGGGAATGATCTCGGGTTCGAGAGCTCCACGATGATCGTAGCGGTGGTAGACACATATCGTCTGAAAAGATGGTTTGAATTGAATGACGCACCCTTCTATTTCGATCAGGCGTGTAATCTATTCATCGGATTCTGGGATGCGATCGTCGCGCTTCAGAACGTTGTCATTGCTGCTGAAAGCCTTGGACTAGGAACAGTGTACCTTGGGGAAGTGCTCTCGAAGGATCTCGGCCGGATTCTAGGTACTCCTGAGTATGTTTTTCCTGCTGGGTTGGTTGTGGTCGGCTACCCTGATGAATCGCCGGACTTGCGTCCCCGATTGCCACTAGAGGCAGTGGTGCATCGAAACGGGTACGAGTTGCCCAGAGATGATGACATAACGGCCTTCTATCGAGAAAAGGATCAAGCCTGGAAAGATCTGCCTGAAGAATCCCGGAGGGATCTGCTGGCGCGGAATATTCGAAACACGGCTCAAAGGGTGACCATCGGGCACTACACGGAAGAATTCATCACCGGTGAGAGTAAAGCGATCCTTGAGAACCTCAAGAAAGCATGCTTCAAGCTGACGCTTGATTGAAAATGGAGTCTAAAGAGAATAGAATGAACTGCGCAAGGTCGAGGTTGCGCTTTACTCCTTGCTCCTAAGCTTGCGTCCGCACGAGCCGCAAAACTCCGCATAGTGCGGATTTACTTGGCTACAGTATGAACATGTTGCGGACAATAGCGAGTTTCCACAGCCATAACAGAACTTGTTCACACTTGGGTTACCCATGCCGCATCTGTTGCAATAGACGATGCTAGGAGCAGCTTTCTTCTCTTCCATCATGCAATCCCCCCTCCCCTTCCTCCCAAGTTGCCCTATCATGCTTAGATGCTTTCCCATCTTCTCGATTTGGTCGAGCGGTATGCAGCGTCAACAACCTTGTTGACCGTTAGGCCGTCTTCGTACGTTTCACGTGGTTGCTTTCCTTCGCCTATACAAGAGATGAAGTGTCTGAGTTCACTGGGGAAGCCGTACGTTTCGACCTCATTCCACGTCGGAAACATCCAACCCTTCTTTGTCTCCGCCTTCTCTACGATCTCGCCAACCTTTTCCTCGGAAGCAACTGTGAACATCTGAAGTCCTGTTCCCTTTGTTGCGTCAAGAAAGATGGCTCCATCGCTACCGTACATTTCGATTCGCAGATCGAATCCTCCGCGTGCAGCCCAGCTGTTCTCTGCCTGAGTGAGTTCCATGCCTTCATGGTTCACCATGACGAGGCTATTTTCCTCGGCTCTTGTATCATGAACGAATGTGGAGATCCAAGCGCATGCGGAGACCGGTTTCTTTCCGATCAAGTATCTTGCGACTTCGATGGAGTGGCAGCCCATGTCCATTAGCACGCCTCCGCCTGCCAGCTCAGGGTCCCAGAACCACTTCGAGTGAGGTCCAAAATGCGCCTCTCGGGATCTCACCCAGAACACTTTTCCCAGCGCACCCTTGCTGATGAACTCTCTCGCCCTTACCACCTGAGGCATGAAGACTTGGTTCTCAGCATAGCAGTGAGTCACCCCACAACGCTTCACAATCGCCAGCATCTCCTCGGCTTCCTTGACATCTCGAGCGAGCGGTTTCTCACAGATCACGTCCTTGTGATTCTCGGCGGCCGCGCGAGTCGCGGGGAGGTGCAAGAAGTTCGGAAGCCCTATGTCCACGACATCGACTTCCGGATCAGCACATAATTGCTCGATCCCGTCGTCCCCGCAGTACTGTTTACCTATGTCCCAACGGTCTGCAAAGGGTTGAACCTCTTGCTTCGTGGCGGCGCAAGCAGCGACAACGTCCACATTAGCGATGCTCCGGAAGGCGGGCATATGATACACGTTGTGAATGAAACCGCAACCAATCACGCCAACTCTGATCCTCTTCATTGATTGAAATCATCGAGAGTATTGACTGGTTCTTGGCATATATGAGTGACGAGACACAACCATTCATTCATGCACGTGGTCAAGCGAGGTATTTGCTTGGATCGTGACCGCAATGTAAATGAGTGAAGATCCCATCGCTCAATGTGACAGTAGCCATGCCAGATGAAGTGAAAGAACGCAACTATTCTGACGACGAAATCGAGCAGATACTCGGGATGGGAGGCCCCGAAACCAAACTCGCATTGAAGCAGATGCGGGAAGCCATCAGAGAGAACCCTCTGCTTGTTGCAACGCTAATCTTCGCGTTCGGCATCCTGATCGGAGCGAGTCTCAGCCGCGGCCACAGAAGATCCTGACATCCCTGCAGGTCTGCGCTACGTTCTTATCAGCGTGGGACACGTGCATTCATCGGCGAGCAATTTGGCAAAAGACAAAGAGACCGAGGAAATTAGAGCCATGGAAGAGGACTTTAAGGCCTTGAAGAAGGACCTAGATACGCGATACGTAGAACTACGAAATCAGATCAAAGACCTCCAGCAGAAGGCGACGAAGACGGTCACAGAGCGCCCGCTTTTGGCGTTGGGCGTCGCTTTCGTCGTCGGAATGGCCTTCGGGGTCGCTCTGTCTGGATCCAAAGACTAGGCGCAGCCAATGTCAGAAAGCGGCAAGTCATCTCTGCTTGACACATTGGTCCGTGCAATAGCCCAGCGGACAATGGGCACTTTCGCGAAGTATGTTCAGCGCGTGGTCAGACGCGTCCTTCGGCTAGCGGGCTTGTACGCAGCGGGCGTTCTCATCGCGATAATTGGCTTGATCTTCCTGGCGATCGGAGTTGTGAAATGGCTTGCGATGATAGTGCCGAGTTGGCTGGCTTGGTTGATGGTGGGAATTGTCCTGCTCCTGCTCGGCGTGGTGTTCGTGCTGGCTGCGTTTCTTGCCTCAAAAAGCTAGACTCGACACGAACGCCTCCGAGAGAAAGCGGCATGAAGCCCCTCTACATTTCTAGGACTGTCTTATCAGAGTGCTATTCGGACTCTTTTTATTGAGATTGTGCGTTCTCATCGCGCAATGGGGTCGTGGGCTAGACGCCATCTTGTAAGGTGCAAAGTGGCGGGCTTACCTGGTCTACGCTTCGCGGCTTGGGAGGCTCATCATAACCCGGGAGCCCGCGAGGTCGTGGGTTCAAATCCCACCGACCCCACCATCTCCAGACGCCCTTTGGAGCAAGTTTCCTGCTCGTTTCGGGCTAAAGAACCGCAATTTTCGCTACCGGGCCTTGCGCGGGAGTCGCATTTCGAGTCAAGGTTTAAAACTACCGTAATCGTGTTCTGAGCATCGAAGCGTGTCTTCTTGGTTCGACCAGCTTCATCTCAGAGTGTGATTCTTGGCCTACTGGCGGATGGAAGACCGAAGAGTCATCGCGACATTGTAAGAGCGGTTGGGTGGTCGGACCCAGCGGTTTGGCAGGCGCTCCGACGCGCATGGGAGAAGCGACTGATACTCAGGACCAAGAAGCCGCTCCATGAACCTGAGAAACTCTTCAAGGGCCGAGCGGGTGTTAGACGCAATCTGCGCTCCTACCACCTCTACGTTCTCAAGCCGAAAGGCGTGGATCGACTCGAGGTCGACGGGAACGAGTACGTCTCATTCTCCAAACGCTACTTGGATGTTCGCGGCGGAGGCGCTCGGAGCAAGGCTGCAATCATCCGAGAGTTCTTGGAGAGAAACCTTGGGACGGCGTTCTATTCGAGACAGATCGTGGAGGCGCAGGATACTCAGCATGGTGAAATAATTCAACTGGTTTCCTATGAATGTGAAGCTGAAGGCCATGTAGTAGACCTTCTCGATAGGACATCGATAGTTGAACGAACCGTTCTCAGGCCCGTGATCAAAGTTAAGGCCGTCTCAGTCGACCGAGTAGCGAAGGCATTGGACTGGGCCCGCAAGTACAGCCTAATTGCAAACTCAATCAAGCCGCCTGTCTCGATCGAACCAAGAATCGCGACCGAACCGTAGTCGGGGGTGCATTTCCGAGATAAGCCAAGGAGCAAGTCCTTCAATTAGGAGGGTTAAGCCTCCACCAGAGTACCCGCCGGAGGAAGGCCACTACCTCCGAGGAAACGACTACTCGCCCGCCGCTGTCGTGATACTGCTCCACACGTTCTACGACAAGATTCAGATTA
>Ga0315268_10001319_pt1 | contig 28508 bp, 24 predicted proteins | sample C1_top_MG_FD_204535 | JGI IMG/M metagenome (GOLD analysis project Ga0315268, IMG submission 204535) | Sediment microbial communities from Yellowstone Lake, YNP, Wyoming, USA - C1_top | ecosystem: Environmental > Aquatic > Freshwater > Lake > Sediment | place: USA: Wyoming | collected 2017-08-01
GTCCGGGCGTGGGCGACGTCGACGGAGGCCAGGGCGATCATCTTCTTGAGGAGCGGGCTCCAGCCGGTGCTGGTGACTTTGCCGACCTGGCGGCCGCCCGCGTGGAGCGGGACGTGGGCCCGGCTCACCGTGGGCGGCGCGTACGGGGCCAGGCCTTCCGCGGCGTAGAGCGCCTCGATCTCGGTCCAGGCGATGTCGAGCCCCACGAGGCGTCGCGCCGGCCCTCCGGCCGCCACCTGGGCGACGAGGGCCCGCTTCCCGACGAAGTCGGCCTTCGCGAGGTCTACGAGCCGGCCCATCCCGACCTCGTAGGGGCTGAAGTTCTGGGCGGGGCTATGGGAGTGGACCGCGCTCGTGTAGTCCACCTCGATGAGGACGAGACCGGCCTCGAGGCGGGTCACGTCGAGAGCGAGCATCCCCGCGGGCCGAATCCGGTAGGGCTCACCGGCGGCCACGAGGACGTCCCAGGCCTTGACGGCGCGCTTGGCGGGGATCCAGATCTCGTAGCCCAGGTCGCCGGTGTAGCCGGTGCGCGAGACGTCGACGGGGATGCCGGCCAGGCGCGCGGTCCTGCGGCGGAAGTAGCCGAGGCCGGCGAAGTCCTCGCCGGTCGCAGCCTCCAGCACCTTCCGTGCCAGCGGGCCCTGGAGGGCGATCGCCGCGTCGCGCTCGCTCACGTCGGTGACGTCGACGTCGAGGCCGTGGGCGTTCATGCGCAGCCAGCGGTACTGCGGGTCGGCGGCCGTCCAGCGGAGCACCTGGCCCCCGTCGGCGTCCTCGAGTCGGTGGACCGTGCCGTCGTCGATGACCCGGCCGTGCTCGTCGCACCAGGGCGTGTAGTAGACCCGGCCCGGAGTCAGCTTCGTCGCATCGCGGGTGATGAGCCGATCGACGAGGCGCAGGGCCTCTGGGCCACGGAGCTCGTACTTGAAGAGCGGGCTCACGTCGATGAGCGCGGCCGCTTCGCGGATCGCGTTGTACTCGATGACGTGGCTGTCGTGGTACTCGCTGGCGGCGTAGAACCCCGACCACTCGCGCCACTGCATGCGGGCGTTGAGGGGCGCGGTCCGCGGGTGCAGGGCGGTTCCGACCGTCACGTGGGGTGCTCCTCCGCTGGGCGCCGGCGCGCGGCCGGATCGTCTGGCTGTGGCCGCACATTGTCCACGAAACCCGCGCGGGTCGGATTCGGCAGTCCCGGGCGGCGGCGCGGGCGCGGGCGCGGGCCCGGATCAGGCGGGCTCGTCCGCCTCGTATGCGAGGACGGGCACGCCCATCCGGACGAAGTCGTCCGGGTTGCGGGTCACGACCGTGGCCCCGAGCGACCACGCGACGCCGGCGATCAGGGCGTCACCGAGGGTCCGCGGGCTCGACCGTCCGGCGTGACGCCGCGCCTCGCCCGCCCATCGCGCGGCGTCCGGATGCGTGGCGACGTACTCCAGCGCCTGGATCATCGACGCGATCGCTGCCAGCTCCTCGTCGCTACCCCTCGAGCATGCCTCGGCGACGACGGCATCGCAGGTGTAGAGCTCACCCGTCTCCTCGAACAGGCGCCGGACCAGCGCGACGGCCGCCGGCCGATCCGCGGCGTGATCGATCAGAAGCGTCGTGTCCAGGACGTACGGCATGCGACTCCCTCTCCGAGGCGGGCAGCTCGAGGTTGGGCCGGTCCCATGAGGCGCGGATCTCGCGCAGGATCCGGAGCGTCTCCTCTGGCGTCGCGCCCCAGGTGGCCGATCCCTTCAGGGCGCCGCGGTTCTCCTCCCAGACCTTCTTCATCCGGTCGCGCTTCGCCTGCTTGAGCAGCACCGCGGCGATGTACGCGCTGCGGCCGCGCGGGCCGGCAACCTCGTCGATGATCGCGAGGGTCTCGGCGGGAAGGGTGACGTTCGTGCGGACCAGCGGCATGGCAGCAGCCTCGGTGTGCGGCACAGTGTGCATCTGCGTGTGCCGACGATAGCACACGGTCCGGGCGCGCAGCGGAGCACCCGCCGAGGGTGCGGACTACCCGCCGACCTTGGCGAATGCGGCCGTGTGGCTCGCCAGCGTCGGGCCGTCCATGCCGATGCCCTTAGCCTCCCAGTCGACGTCGCCGCCCTCCGCGACCACGAGCCAGGTGCCCCCGCCGGTGTCGACGAGCCGCGCGGGCCGGTCGCCGTAGGAGGCTGAGCCGGCGTCCGGCCCGGTCGGGATGCAGCCCTCCACGCCGGCGCAGTACGTTCCCTGGCGCATCTCGATCCGCTGGCCGTCGGGACCCTTGTAGGAGATCTCCAGCTTGCCGCCACCGGCGAGGCGGAAGGACCCGGCGTCGACGAACCAACCGGCGGGCAGCACCGCGCAGTAGACGTCCCATGTCACGTCACCGGCGACCGCCTCGTAGAAGGCGCGGTTCTCGTCGTTGCCGCTGCAGGTGTCCGCACCGCCCGCGGAAGGGGCCGGGGTCCCTGTTGGCTCATCCGTCGGCGTGCCGGTCGGGGGCTCGGTCGCCTCGCCGGTGGGCTCTTCGGTCGGTCCGCCGGTCGGCCCGTCGGTCGATCCCGGTGCGCCGCTGGGAACCGGCGTCGCGGACCCTCCCGACGGCGCCGGGGTGCGCGTCGCCGTCGTGCCGCAGGCGGCGACGAGCAGGGCCAGGACGACGAGGAGGAACAGGGCAGCGGGGCCGGTCCGGGTCCCGCGCGTGGCGCGCGTGGGGATCACGACACCAGACTATCCGGCGGCGTGTGCGCGGTCAACGCGATCCGGGTCTCCTTGCCCGCAACCCTTGTCCGCGCGGTCACGGCGCACCAGCTGCCGTCGCGACGACCGGGGCGCCACTCGCCGTGCCGCCCGTGAGGGCGACGTCCACCCCGAAGACGGCGCGCACGCGTTCGGCGGTCAGCACGGCAGCCGGCGGCCCGTCCGCGACGACCTGCCCGCCGTCGAGCACGACGAGACGCGGGAAGAAGTGGCGCGCCAGGGTCAGGTCGTGGAGGACGGCGAGGATCGTGGTCCCGTCGCGTGCGTTGAGGTCCGCGAGGAGCTCCATGACCGCGACCTGGTGGCGGAGGTCCAGGTGGGCCGTCGGCTCGTCGAGGACGAGGAGAGGCGCCGCCTGGGCGACGGCCAGCGCGACGAGCACGAGCTGGCGCTCCCCGAGCGAGAGCTCGCGGGCGTCGCGCCCCCGGAGGTGGTCGATCCCGACCCGCGAGATCGCCGCGTCCACGGCGGCACGATCGGCTGCGCGCGGGCCGCGGAATGGATCCTCGTGCGGGAGACGGCCGAGCGCCACCACCTCCTCCACGCGGGCCGAGAACGGGAGCGCCGCCTGGCCCGGGACGGCGGCGAGCCGCCGCGCGATCGCCGGCCGGTCGAGCGCAGCGACCGGGTCGCCGCCCAGGAACGCCCGCCCGCTGCGCGGCGCGACGAGCCCGGCCAGTACCCGCAACAGCGTCGACTTCCCGGCGCCGTTCGGCCCGACGAGCGCCACGCGCTCTCCGGGCGCGATCGCGAGGCTGACCCCGCGGATGATCGTTCGGTCGCGGTAGGCGACCACGACGTCCTCGAACGCGGCCTGCGCCGGGCCGGGAGCCGGCCGCGCGGACCCTGCGGCGGCCATCACAGCTCGTACCCGCCGCGCGCGGACCGGAGCAGGGCGAGGAAGAACGGGGCCCCGATCACGGCGGTCACGACCCCCACGGGGATCTCGCCGAGCAGGCGCGCCACCACGTCGGCGATCACGAGGAGCACGGCGCCGAGGATGGCCGCCAGGGGCAGCACGTGGCGCGCGTTCGGCCCGACGACGAGGCGGACCAGGTGGGGGGCCACCAGCCCAATGAACCCGATGAGGCCGGAGACGGCGACCGCGGCGGCGGTGACCAGGGTGGCGAGGCCGAGCAGGATCCCGCGCTCGCGCCGGACGTCGACCCCGAGGTGGGCCGCCGCCTCCTCGCCGAGCAGGAGCCCGTTGAGGGCGCGCGCCCGGGCAAGGATCGCGACGCTCCCGCCGATCACGAGCGGCGCGGCGATCGCGAGGCTCATCCAGGTGGACCCCCCGAGGCCGCCCAGGAGGAAGGAGAAGATCTGGCGCAGGTTCGCGCCGGACAGGTACATCGTCATGGCCAGGCCCGCGGCCAGGAGCGAGCCGACGGCATAGCCGGTCAGGAGCAGCCCTGTGAGCGGCGCCAGCGGGCCACCGCGGCCCAGGCGGTAGACGACGGCGACGGCCGCGAGGCCTCCGGCGAATGCGAACACGTTGAGGAGGCCCAGGCCAAGGAGCGCGATGCGCACCGGAATGAGCACCGCGATCGCCGCTCCGAGCGCCGCGCCCGAGGCAGTCCCGAGCACGTACGGGTCGGCGAGCGGGTTGCGCAGGAGCCCCTGGAACGTGGCCCCGGCAACGGCCAGGCCCGCCCCGACCACGACCGCGGTCAGGACGCGCGGGAGGCGCAGCTCCAGGACGATCGTCTCGGCCGTGGCGGCCCATGTCCGCTCGAGGGGGAACCCGAGCGCCCGCAGGAGGATCCCGATCGTGTCGCCGGGCGCGACCGCCACGCTCCCGGCGGCCACGCCGAGGACGATCACCGCTGCCAGGACGGCGAGGCCGAGGAGGGCGAGGACGGCCGGACGCGGCACTCGGACCGGTCGTCGTCGACGGACCCGGGCGAGGGCGAGCGCACGACCGCCGATCGTCACGGCCGGCTGGTCACGGCGCGGCCGTCGGGGCGGCTGCGGGCGGCAGGGGAGCAGCCGGGTCGATGGCCAGCGCCAGGGCGCGCAGCCCCTCCACGAGGCGCGGGCCGGGGCGCGTCACGACGACGTCGTTCACGGGGCGGACGGCGCCGCTCGTGACGGCGGTCATCCCGCCCCAGCCGGGGCGCGCGGCGACGATCTCGGGCGTGGTCCCGTACGCGGCGTCACCGAGGACGATGACCTGGGGGTCGGCCGCGAGGAGCACCTCGAGCGGGATGGAGAAGACGGTCGGGCTGCCCGTGGTGATCGGGTCGCCGCCCGCGAGGCTGATCATCTCGGCCACGAAGGAACCATCGGCCGGGCCGTAGATCTCCTTCGTCGCGTCGAGCTCGTAGAAGACCCGGGGGGGCGTCCTGCCGGCCGCGCCGAGCGCGTCGCGGAGCGCGCCGATCTCTGCCTGCATCTGCGCCGTGATGGTCGCGCCGGCCACGGGCTCCCCGGCCGCCGTGGCGACGAGCTCGATGTCCTTGAGCACGCCTGAGACGTCGGGCGCGTAGACCACGACGACCGGAATGCCGAGGCCGCGGAGCTTCGCGATCGCGTCCGGGCTGTTGAAGCCGTTGCCGCCGGCCACGACGAGGTCGGCCTCGAGGCCGACGATCTTCTCCACGTCCACGCCCTGGAAGGAGGCGACGTCGGGAAGGGCCACCGCCTCGGGCGGGTAGTCGTCGAAGTCGGTCGTGGCAACGACGCGGGCGCCGGCGCCCACCGCGAAGAGGATCTCGGTCGTGGCCGGCGTGAGCGAGACGATCCGCTGCGGCCGGGACGGGATCGTGACCGTGGTGCCCTCGTCGTCGATGAAGGTGAGCGGGAACAGCGCGGCGGGGGTGGGCGCGGGCGTGGCGGTGGCGGCCGGCGTGGCGGTGGCCGCCGCGGCCTGGGCCGGGGTCGCCGTCGGGGTCGGTGCCCCGGTCGGGGCCGGACCGCTGCCACAGGCAGCCAGGAGTGCTGCCACCAGGGCGATGGACGCGACGGAGCGGACGGTGCGCATGGCGCTGGACGGGATGAAACGCACGGGAACCTCGGGGGGGTCGGACACGGGGGTGGCCGCGGGCAGACGTGGCGACCACGGGCGCGCGGCGACGGACGCGAGGCCCCTAGGTAACGGGAATCATGCCTGCCAACCCCTTTCTCTCGAGGGTTCGAGCGGCTGCACCGTGGGCCGGCGACCGGACTTCCGTCCCCGAGGGGACGGTCACCGTAGCGGGACTGTGCCGGAATCTCACCGGCTTCGCGGCCACGCGGTGGGTCTTGTGACGGGCTCAGCGTAGCACGCGAGCGGCACCGCGGACGAGGCCGATCGGCCCGGAATGCGCCATCCCGCGGGCTGGCCGGCGTTCGACCGGGCGGCCGATCAGGGAGATGAGTGACTTTCCCCGAAGCAGATGAGACACCGGGGTAGGGCACCCCCCGAGGGGGCACCTGTGCCGCGAAGCAGGACCTGATTCCTGCTGGGGTGGCAATCCGGAGGGGTTTCGTGCTCCGAGTTGTCGCCAACCTGGACGGCCGCCGCGTTTCGGAGCGTGCGAGAGCCGATTCCTGCCATTGGGGCTGGTAATCCGTCGCGAACACGGCCAGACGCGGCCGCAGGTGCCGATAAGGGGCGGATAAGCGGCGCCGGGCAGACTCCGGGCAGCGGCGTCGACCCTGTCGTCGCCGACCCGCCTCCTCCCGCCACGGTCATCCCGCCGGAGGAGGTCACACCGGATGTCTCCCGGACGGAGGACTCGCCAGCTTGCCGTGCTCCTCGCGATGATGGGCCTCGCGGCCGTCGCGGCGGGGCCGGCCCGCGCCGCCTACCAGGCCACCGTCGACACGAACGTCTCGGCGTTCTCGCTCGACTGCCTGAAGATCAACGACACCAACCCGTCGAAGATGCGGGTCGCGGCACTCGCCGGCTTCCGCAACCTCGGGTTCACCACGACCAGCTACAGCGGGGCCGTCTTCACGCGGGCCCACGTGCTGGCCCGGACTGCCGCCGACTGGGGCTACTACGTCCACTCGCACGGCGACCACTACTGGAACCCCGACGGCAAGCAATACGCCGGGTTCAAGGAGGATGCCGGGCTCTGCACGGGCGCCAAGACCGTCTTCTCCAAGGAGATCGCGGCGGCCCGCGCCACGCAGAAGGCCAACCTCGTGATCATGTCGACCTGCCATCTCGGCGAGTCCGTGACCACGATGCCGGGAGCCTTCGGCATCCCGCAGGTGAAGGCGGTGACGGGCACGTGGGCGGGCCCCAACTTCTACTTCGGGTATCTCGGCAGCGCGTGGGACAGCGATGAGCTCGCCTTCGAGATCGGCTTCTGGAACGCGCTCGGGCCCGGGCTCGGCGTCGGCAAGGCCTACGACATGGCGAAGCTCGGGGCGTTCAACGCGGGGTTCGCCGCCAACTGGTACGGCAGCTACGACTGGACGGGGCGGGCCGGGCCCCTGCCGACGGGCTGCACCAGGTGTCTTTGAGGTGACGACGATGCATGCACGACTTCTCGCGACAGCCGGCAGGCGACGCACGCGGCTCCTGGTCGCCGCAGTCGCGGCCGGCACGGCGATCGGGCTCGGGTTCCCGGGCGGGACGGCGCCCGGCGACGCCGCCGACCGTTTCGTGGCCGGAGGGCCTGCGACGGAGCGAGCCCCGCTCCGCCTGGATGAGGCAGCCCCGGTCCTGGCGGCGGCGGGCAGGTCCCGCACCCACCTGGGCCTCCCGGAGCCGGCCTCGGTCGGCGTCGACCGCGTGACGGACCGCTACGCCGGCACGACCTACGACGAAGTGACGGGCCGGGGCGCGGACGGCCGCCCCGTCCACCTGCAGCGCTTCGACGGGCAGGGCCGGCTCGTGGGAGCCGTCTCGTTCGGCTGGCAGGCCGCAGGCGGCCGTCGCCTGCAGGGTGTCGCGGCGGCCCGGGCGCGCGCCTCGCGCCTCGCGGCCGATCTCGAGTTCGACGTCGGCGGCCAGCCTGAGGTCCGGCAGGAACCGGACGACACCGGCTGGACGATCGCCTGGCCGCGCATGGTCGACGGGATCCCGGTCCCCGGCGACGGCGTCCGGGTCGATCTCTGGCCCGATGGCCGGGTCCACGCGGTCGTGCGCACCGAGCGGCCGCTCGCCCCCCGGCCGTCACGCCTGCTCGACGAGGCGACAGCACGCGAGCGGGCGGCGAGCGAGCTCGACGACCTGTTCGGGACCCGCGCCGGCCAGGTTGCGATCGCAACGGTCGCGCTGGGCTGGGTTGCCCCGAACGACGCGTTCGAACCGACGGCACCTGATGCCCCGGATGCGACCCTCCGTCTCGCCTGGGTCGTCGAGGCCCGCACGAGCGGCGAGCTCAGCGAAGGGCTCCGCGCGGTGAAGCTCTTCCTGGACGCCGGCTCGGGCACGCTCCTCGGGGGCGACGTCCTCCGGTGACCACCCGCCCGCCGCTCCGCCTTCCTGCGCCCTGCCCGGCCCTCGGTCGGGCGGGGCGCCCGTCCAGCCCGAATCGGCGACACCGCGTCGCCCTCCGGATTGTCGTCGCCCTCCGGATCGTGGCCGGGGTCATCGTGGCCGGGGTTGTCGCCGGCTGCGGCTCGCCCTCCCCCAGCCAGCCGACGGCCGCCCCGGCCCCGACAACTCCTCCAACGGCGTCACCCGCCGAGCTTTCCGGGTCGGGGCTCCTGATGCTCACGATGGTCGACGACGCCCCGGCGCTGCGTCTCGTCCGGCCCTCCGCCGGCATGGCGGCGCTCCCCTTGCCGGATCCCTCGACGATGGCCGTGACGCCGATGGGCGACGGCTCCCTCGTGGCCCTGCTCGCCGATGGCCGCGCATTCGCCGCGCCCCGCGGTCCGGCGGGACTCCTCGCGGGAACGGGATGGCGCCCCGTTGACCTCCGGTGGAGCGGCCCGCTCCCGGCCGAGGCGATCATCTTCGGCGCCGCCACGTCGCCGGACGGCAAGCGCCTCGCTGCGGTTGCCCGGCCACCGTCCGCCGAGAGCCCGAGCGCTCTCGTCGTCGTCGAGCCGCTGGAGGGACGGGCCGAGGCCGTGGCACTGCCCGACGAGTCGCTGGGGGCCCCACCGGCCTGGCTCGACGACGGTCGGGTCGCGATCGTCCAGCGAGGTCGCGACGGGGAGACGTTCGTCGCGGTCATCGCCGTCGCGACGGAGCGCGTGGTCGACCGGATCCCGTTCCGCGCGCTCGCGTTCGGCACGTCCGGTGACGGGAAGGTCGCCGTCGTCCTCGGGGACGAGAGCCGCTTGTTCGTCGGCGCGACGGCGGACGTCCTTGCCCGACGCCGGGCGCCCGATGGCGGGCCCGACCTCGCGCCGGGCGACGTCGTCCGCGGCAGTGTCGCGCTCGACAGCGACGGGCGCCGCCTCGCCGCCGTCGTCGAGGACGCGGCCGGGATCAGCCGCGTTGCGACGTTCGTGCGCGCCGGGGACGCCTGGGAGCCTGGCGCCCGGATCGCCGCCCCGCCCGGCTCGTACGGCGGCCGGCTCGCCTGGCTGCCGTGACCGGAAATGACGGACCCCGGCGCCGGGCCGGGGTCCAGGGAGCGGATCGAGAGGCCGGACGGGCCGGCCCACGCCTCAGATGGCCGCGCCGACCTCTTCGACGGCCGTGAAGATCGACACCTGCGACGCCTCCGCGAGCATCTCGCCGAGGATCTTCTGCAGGGTCAACTGGTGAACGCAGCTCTTCCAGCTCTCGAAGTAATGGCACGTGCAGTGCCAGGCACCGGCGTCGAGACTCACGTGATGCGTGTCGTTGTCGCCCCGAAACGTGACGCTGAGGCGATCGAACGTGAGTCGATCGCGCTCGCGCGCGTAGCGGTTCGCCTTCTCGACTTTGCCGATGAGAGAGCTGTGCATCGCCGAGGTCCCTCCAATGGCCGCCGTGGACCGTTCCAGGGACCGCCGCCCGGGCATGAGCTGGCTGCCGGGGGGTGCGGTCGTACCGGCAACTGTACTACCCGGGGCCAAGAAGGACCGAGCGCCCGGGACGGCTCGCTGCGGGGCACCCGGCCCGCCCCGGCCCGCCCCGGTCAGCCGCGGACGAGCGCCTCGCCGGCGACCAGGCAGGCGTCGGCGACTGCCTGCGACGTCGCCTCCGTGTAGACCCGGACGAGCGGCTCGGTGCCGCTGAAGCGAACCAGCAGCCACGACCCGTCGCCGATGAAGAACTTGAAGCCATCCTTCGTCGAGAGCTCCATCGTCGTGGTCACCGGCTGGCCGGCCAGCTCGGTCGGCGCCTTCTCGACGAGCTCCACCGCGAGGCGCTCCTTCATCGCCGGGTAGACCGCCCGGTCGACGTGGACGTCCACCCGCTGGTAGAACGACGGCCCCGCGATCTCGTGAAGGTGCTCGATCGCCCGCGAGACCGGCCACCGCCCGGCCGCCCGCTCGCGCAGGAAGAGGTCCAGGAGCAGCAGGTCGGAGTAGATCCCGTCGCGCTCGGGCAGGTGCATCCCGAACCCGTAGCCGCCCGACTCCTCGCCGCCGTACATGGCGCCGGTCTCGATCATCTTCGGCCCGACGTACTTGAACCCGACGGGCGTCTCGAAGACAGGGATCCCGTAGTGCGCCCCGAGGCGCTCGGCCATCGACGTCTCGTTGACGCTCTTCACGACCGGCGCCCGGAGCCCCCGATGCTCGGCCAGGTAATACATGAGCAGCCCGTAGACCTGGAGCTGGTGCACGAAGACCCCGCGCTCGTCGATGGCGCCGGCGCGGTCGGCATCGCCGTCGAGGAGGAGGCCCAGGTCGAACCCGCCGGCGGCCACGAGCCGCAGCGCCTCGTCGACGTGGGGCCGGATCGGCTCGGGGTTCACGCCGCCGAAGTACGGGTTGCGCTCGGTGTGGAGCTCCACGACCTCGATCCGGCCGCCCGCCAGGAGGCGGCTGATCCATCCCGCCCCGGACCCCCAGAGCGGGTCCACGAGGATCCGCACGTCGGCCGCCCTGAGCGCCTCGAGGTCGAGGGTGCGGCGCACGAACCGCTCGTAGCCGGCGAACGGGTCGAAGCGCTCGACCAGGCCGGCCGCCTCGGCGTCGGCGAAGGGGCGTCGCGGGATCGGGCGGCTGCCGTTCTGCGCGATGACCGCCTCCAGCGCGGCGAGGATCTCCGGGCCGGCGGCGGCCCCGGTCGGCGACTTGACCTTGAAGCCGTTGTCGGTCCATGGGTTGTGGCTGGCGGTGATCACGACACCCGCGGCGGCGCCTCGCTGGACCACCTCGTAGCTGGACATCTGGGTCGGGACGGCGTGCGCCGCGAACGCAACCGGGATGTCGTACGCCAGGAGGACCTCGGCGACGGCGGCCGCGAAGTGCTCCGATGCGAAACGACGGTCGTAGGCGACGACCACGCCCTTCGCCTGCTCGCCCCGATCGGCCACGTAGCGGGCGACACCCTCCGCGCAGCGACGGACGTTGTCGAACGTGAAGTCGTCGGCGATCTTCGCCCGCCATCCGTCGGTGCCGAAGACGATCGTGGTTGGGGCGGGGGCGCCTCCTGCGGACGTGGTCACCGGTCTTCCTCCCTAGCCCGGGCCAGCTCCTCGGCGATGGCCCGCACCTCCTGGGAACGGTCCGCGGCGCAGACGAGCAGGGCGTCCGGCGTGTCGACGACGATCGTGTCCCGGAGGCCGAGGGTGACCACGAGCCGCTCGCCTGCCAGCACGAGCGTCCCTTCGGAGCCCACGTCGCGCCGCGGACCCGAGCCGACCGCCCCGGCCGGCTCGCCCGCGTCGCGGGCCCGCGCGACGAGGGCGTCGCGGAGAGCCGCCCAGCTGCCGAGGTCGCTCCAGCCGACGTCCGCCCTGAGCATGGCCACCTTGCCGGCGACCGACGCCGGTTCGAGCACCGCGTAGTCGATGGAGGTGGCCCGGACGGTGGCATACGCGGCGTCGAGCGCGGCCGGCCCCCCGGCCAGGCCGTCCCGCACCACGCGCAGGACGTCCGGCGCGGAGGCCTCGAGGGCGGCGAGGATCGCGTCCCGCCGCCAGAGGAAGATCCCGGCGTTCCAGGCGACGACGTCAGGACCCGCGAGGAGCGCGGCAGCGACATCGACCGGGGGCTTCTCGACGAAGCGGCGCACCGCGTGCGCACCGGCCTCCGCGCGCCGCTCGGCAGCAACCACGTATCCATAGCCGGTCTCGGGGCCCGTCGGGGCGATGCCCAGGGTCACGAGGGGGCGGTCCGCGGCGCCGGCCACCTGCGCGGCCCGGCCCAGGAGCGCCCGGAACCCGTCCTCGTCGGCGACCAGGTGGTCGGCGGGAAGGACCACCATCACCTCGTCGCCGGGACGCTCCAGGGCGAGCGCTGCGAGGGCAACTGCGGCCGCCGTGTTGCGACCGACGGGCTCGGCGAGCACGTTGCGGGCAGGGATCTCGGGCAGCTCCGCCCGGACGAGCTCGACGTGGCGGCGGTCCACCACGACCGCCACGTCCGCGGGTCGGACCAGCGCGGGCACGACCCGCTCGAAGGTCGCCCGCAGGAGCGACTGCTCGCCGAGGAGCGGCAGGAAGGGCTTGGGGCGGTCGGGGCGGGAGAGCGGCCAGAGCCGCGTGCCACCACCGCCGGCGAGGATCACCGCGTACATCGAGGTGATTCTACGGGGCGGCGGCGGAGCGTGGGCCCAGGAGTGGCGGTGCGACGTCAGGCGCGTCGCGGACTCAGCGCGTCGCAGGTTCGGCGCGTCGCGGGCCCAGGCTCGCCGACTCAGGCACCGCCGGTCTCCGGGACGGGGAGCCCGCACTCGTCGGCGAGGATGGCCGCCTTGTCGGTGCGCTCCCAGGGCAGGTCCAGGTCCGGGCGGCCGAAGTGGCCGTAGGCGGCCGTCTGGCGGAAGATCGGCGTGCGCAGGTCCAGGGCGGCGATGATCTTCGCCGGCCGGAGGTCGAAGTGGCGGTCGATGCAGGCCCGGATCTCCTCGTCGGAGATCCGCCCGGTGCCGAAGGTCTCGATCGAGACCGAGAGGGGGTGGGCAATCCCGATCCCGTACGCGACCTCGATCTCGAAGCGGTCGGCGAGCCCCGCGGCCACCACGTTCTTGGCGACCCAGCGGGCGGCGTAGGACGCCGAGCGGTCGACCTTGGTGGCGTCCTTGCCCGAGAAGGCACCCCCGCCGTGGCGAGCCATGCCGCCGTACGTGTCGACGATGATCTTGCGACCCGTCAGGCCCGCATCGCCCATCGGCCCGCCGATCACGAAGCGCCCGGTTGCGTTGACGTGGATCTCGGGATCACGAGCCCGCAGCTCGTGGGGGATGACCGGCAGGATCACCGCCTCGACGATGTCGTCGCGCAGGCTGTCCGGCGCGTCGGGGTCGTGCTGGGCGGCAATCACGACGTTGGCCACGCGCTTGGGGACCCCGTGCTCGTACTCCACGGTGACCTGGGTCTTGCCGTCGGGGCGGAGGTACGGGAGCTGGCCCGACTTGCGGGCCTCGGCGAGCCGTCGCGCCAGCCGGTGGGCCAGCGCGATCGGAAGGGGCATGAGCTCGGGCGTCTCGCGGCACGCGAAGCCGAACATCATCCCCTGGTCGCCGGCGCCCAGCTCCTGCGCGTCCACGCCCCGGGCGATGTCCGGCGACTGCTCCTTGACGCTCACGAGCGCTCCGCACGTCTGGTAGTCGAAGCCGTAGTCGGCCTTCGTGTAGCCGATCTCGCGGACCGTCTCGCGGACGACCCGCTGGAAGTCGACGTACGTGGTCGTCGTGATCTCGCCGAGGACGAGCACCAGGCCGGTCGTCGTCGCGGTCTCGCAGGCAACCCGCGCGTCCGGGTCGTACCGAAGGATCTCGTCGAGGATGGCATCCGAGATCTGGTCGCACATCTTGTCCGGGTGGCCCTCGGTCACCGACTCGGACGTGAAGAGGTAGCTCGCGGCGCCGACGATGCTGGTCATGGCGTCGGCGAGCGTAGCACGCACCGGCCGAAGCCTCGGGACGACCTCGCGCACGGCGGGATCACGGGGTCAGCCGCCGGCGGAGCGCCAGGGCAGCGGGGGCAGGTCGTCGGCGGGGACGAACCCGAAGACGTCGCCGTAGAAGGCGATCTCTGCCTGCGCGGACCGCACGATGTTCGCCGCCTGCCGGAACCCGTGGTCCTCGCCCTCGAAGGGGAGGTAGACGTGCGGGATCCCCTTCGCCGCGAGGGCCGCCACGATGCGCTCGCCCTCGGCCGGCGGGACGATGTGATCGTCGAGGCCCTGGAGCACGAGCACAGGGCACGAGAACCCCTCGGCGTGGAAGATCGGCGAACGGGCTCGGTAGAGGTCCCGGGCCGCCGGGTACGGGCCGATGAGCCGGTCGAGGTAGCGCGACTCGAACTTGTGCGTCTCGGCCGCAAAGGCCTCGAGGTTGCCGATCCCGAAGTAGCTGACCCCGGCCCGGAAGACGTCGCGGAATGCGAGGGCGGCGAGGGTCGTGAAGCCCGAGGCACTGCCCCCTTCGATCGCGAGGCGGTCGCCGTCGGCCTCGCCGCGGCGGGCCATCTCCAGGGCGCCGGCGACGCAGTCGTCGACGTCCGTCACGCCCCAGGTCCCTTCGAGCCGCTTCCGGTACGCCTTCCCGTAGCCCGTGCTGCCCCCGTAGTCGACGTCGAGAACCGCGATCCCGCGGCTCGTCAGCAGCTGCACCGTGAGGCTGAGGCCGGTGAAGGCGGCCGAGGTCGGCCCGCCGTGGCTCGTGACCACGAGCGGTGGCAGCTCCCCGCCGGGGGCCGCGAAGGCCCGGTTCGCGGGGCGGTAGAGGATCCCGTGAGCAGTCTGACCGCCCGTCGTCGGGAACTCGAGCGGCTCCCCGATGGAGATGACGGCCGGGTCGAGGCCGACGTCCGAGGTGCGGCGGACCTCCGTCCAGGCACCGCTGCCGAGGTCGATGCGGACGATGGCCCGGAACATGTCCGGGGCCGCGACGATCGCCACGGCCTCCCGGCCGCGGACGGCGAGCCAGGCCGCCATCTCGGTGAACGGCAGGTCGACGATCGCCGGGCGGCCGCCACCCGACGCGTCGAGGAGCCAGAGGCTGTCGCGACCATCTGCGCGGCCGATGGCCGCGATCCTCCCGTCGTCGACGAAGCCGAACGCGGCGTAACCGAGATTCCAGTCCGGATACGCGAACTCGGCGTCCACGCCGGCCGTCAGCGACGAGAGCCGCTCGCCATCCCAGCGGTGGAGCGCCATCCACTCGCCCGGCTCGGTGGCCACGACGAGGCTGCCGTCCGGGGCCCAGCGGGGCTGTGCCGTCCACGTCTCCGCGTCGCCCGCGACGACCCGACCCGGCCCGCGCACGCCCGCGGCATCGACGTCCGCGACCACGCACTCGGTCCCGTCCCAGGGCAGGTTCGGGTGGTTCCAGCGAAGCCAGGCGAGTCGGCCCCCATCCGGGGCGAGCCGCGGCGCCGCGACGAAGTCGCTCCCGTCGACGAGGACGGCGACCGCGTCCGGGTCGGCGGCCGCGGAGCCGTCGATGGGGATCGCGACGATCGTGTTCACTGCCTCGCCGGGACCCGTGTGATCCTCCCGGACGGCGAGGATCCGGCCGCGCCCCGCGTCCAGCTCGAGGTCCGCGTAGCGAAACGGCCCGTCGGGGGTGATGGGCGTCCCCGTGCGGTCGGGCGCGACCCGGAGGAGCCGACCGGTCGAGAAGTCGGACACGACGACCAGGTCGCCGGCCGCGAGATACGGCGCACCGCCGTACTCGTGCACCCGGGTCCGGACGTTGACCCCGGGCGGGCTGACGTCCTCGGGCTCACCACGCGGGCGCAGCCGCACGAGGGTGAACCGGCCGCCGTCGAGCGGGCGTCCCTCGAGCCACACCAGGTCCTCGCCGTCCCAGCGCACCTCGGCGAGCCGGACGACCCCGGCGACCAGGGCCTCGGGCACGATCGAGGAGCGCCAGCTCCCGTACGGCGCGACCGCTCGGGCGTCCAACTCGTTCGTCCTCGCTTTCGTTCGATCCCGCTTACGTGCCGGTGTGCCAGGAGGCGACGTACGCCTTCTGCTCGTCGGTCATGTCGTCGATCAGGATGCCCAGGGCCTCGAGCTTGAGGCGCGCAACCTGGGCGTCGATCGCCTCCGGGACGACGTAGACGGTCGGCTCGAGCTCGGCGTGGTGGGCCACCACGTACTCGGCCGAGAGCGCCTGGTTCGCGAAGCTCATGTCCATGACCGCCGCCGGGTGGCCCTCCGCGGCGCCCAGGTTGACCAGCCGGCCCTCGGCGATGAGGTGCAGCTTCTTGGGGCCGAGGTCGAACTCCTGGACGTTCTCGCGGACCTCGCGCACGTGGCCCTCGGCGAGGGCGCGCAGGGCGACGAGGTCGAGCTCCGCATCGAAGTGACCGCTGTTGGCCATGATCGCGCCGTCGGGCATGGCCACGAAGTGCTCGCGCCGGAAGACGTTGACGTTGCCCGTGGCGGTGATGAAGAGCTCGCCCCAGGGGGCCGCCTGGTCGACCGTCTTGACCTCGAACCCGTCCATGAGCGCCTCGAGCGCCCGGACCGGGTTGACCTCGACGACCGCCACGTGCGCGCCGTGGCCCTTCATCCGGGCCGCGATCCCCTTCCCCACCCAGCCGTAGCCGGCGACGACGACCCGCCGCCCGGCGATCAGGATGTTCGTCGCCCGCAGGATCCCGTCGAGCGTGCTCTGGCCGGTCCCGTAGCGATTGTCGAAGAGGTGCTTGGTCTCCGCCTCGTTCACGGCCACGACCGGGAACCGCAGCGCGCCGTCCTTCGCCATGGCCCGCAGCCGGATGACCCCGGTCGTCGTCTCCTCCGTCCCGGCCAGGACGCCGGGGAGAAGCTCGGTTCGCGAGTCGTGGAGCAGGCTCACGAGGTCGCAGCCGTCGTCCATCGTGATCTGGGGCTTCGTGTCGGCGATCGCGTTGAGGTGCGCGTAGTACGTGTCGCGATCCTCGCCGCGGCGGGCATAGACGCCGATCCCGTAGCGCGCCGTGAGCGCCGCCGCAACGTCGTCCTTCGTCGAGAGCGGGTTGCTCGCGGCGAGGGTCACCTGCGCGCCCCCCGCTGCCAGCGTCCGGACGAGGTTCGCGGTCTCCGTCGTGACGTGGAGACAGGCGGCAACGCGGATGCCGGCCAGCGGCCGCTCCCGGGCAAAGCGCTCGCGGATCAGGCGCAGGACGGGCATCTCCCGTTCGGCCCACTCGATCCGGCGCACGCCCTCGTCGGCCAGGCCGAGGTCGGTGACGTCGTGGGGCGGCAACACAGTCGGGTTCGTCATCGGGGGTGGTCTCTCCGGGATGTCCGGCGGGCGGGCGGCCAGCGGTCCAGAGATTATGCCCGAGGGCCGGGACCGCGGCCGAGGAGCCGCCGGAAGGGCGCTGCGAGCGCCCGGGCCAGGCTGCCGCCGTCGGGGGCGCGATGGACCAGCCGCTCCTCGAAGCGGACGTGCTCGCGATAGCCCAGCCTCCGGTACGCCTGGAGCGCCGGGGGATTGTCGGCACGAACGTTGAGCACCGCCTGGTCGCAGAAGCGAAGCAGCTCGGCGGTGACCGCGCCGGTGACGGCGGTCGCGTAGCCGCGCCCCCGGTAGTCGACGTGGGTCATCACGTTGCCCACGACGCCGAGGCGCGCCTCGGGCGAAACGACGTGCGTCCCCGCCGCCGAGACGAGGCGGCCGCCCACGCGGATGCCGTAGTAGGCACCCTCGGCGATCGCCGTCGGCGGCAGCCAGGCCGTGAAGCCGAGCTGGTAGAGGCGGTTGAGGTCGCTGATCTCCACCGGCAGGAGGCGGGCCACGTCCGCCGGGAACGGCCGGAACGAGGCCCGGTCGACCCACATCCGGACCATCTGGGGCCCGGGCTCCACCCGGTAGCACGACTCCACTGCCGGGAGGCTGGCCGGCAGGACGGCCGCGTACGCCGCGCGGGGGCGGATGACGTCGCGGAGGATCGCCGCGATCCCGGCGCTCTCGCCCATCGCGAAGATCGGCTGCGGAGCGAAGCCGGCGTACTCGAGGACGACGGCGATCGGCTCGTCGCCGGCCAGCGCGACGCCCCATCGGGTGCGGGCGAACTCGCGCACGTCGAGGTCGCACAGGGCGTAGGCGGCGAAGAGGCGGTCGCGCTCGAGGAAAGCGCGCAGGAGCCCGCGATCGGTGGTCGACCGGACGGTGAGGCCGCGGGCCGCCAGAGACGAGATGGCGGAGCTGGCCACGTCAGGCCTCCGCGGCCGGGGCGTCCGGTCCGGGCGACGGCGGCGCATCCGGTCCGGGCGACGGCGCCGGCCGGCGAGCTTCGCGCGCCTCGATCGCGGCTGCGACGGCAGGCCCGTACGGCGCCCGCAGGACGCCGGCCTCGGTGACGATGGCCGTGATGAGCTCCGCCGGCGTCACGTCGAACGACGGGTTGTACGCAGCCGCGCCCGCCGGGGCGATGCGCTTCCCGCCGAGGAACGTCACCTCGGCCGCGCTGCGCATCTCGACCTTGATCCCGGCGCCCTCGACGGTCTCGCCGTCGAGCGTCGCCGTTGGGGCGACGACGTAGAACGGCACCCCATGGCGCGCGGCGAGCACGGCCAGCGGGTACGTGCCCACCTTGTTGGCGGTGTCGCCGTTCGCCGCGATCCGGTCGGCCCCGACGAGGACCGCGTCGACGACGCCCGAAGCGAGGAGCCAGCCGGCCGCGACGTCCGCAAGGAGCGTGTACGGGATGCCGGCCTGGGCCAGCTCCCACGCCGTGAGCCGGGCCCCCTGGAGCCACGGACGCGTCTCGTCGACGTAGACGTGGACGTCCCGCCCGTCGGCGGCCAGTGCCTGGACCACGCCCAGGGCCGTGCCGATCTGGCCGCAGGCAAGCGGCCCCGTGTTGCAGTGGGTCAGCAGCTGCAACGGCCGATCCTCCGGGATCGGCAGAAGCGCGGCCCCGAGGCGGGTCATGACGGCATGGTCGGCCGTCGCCTCGGCGATGATCGCCTCGGCCTCCTCCCGCAGGGCTGCGGCGACGGCGGGCCCGTCCTCTGTGAGCTCGCCGAGCGCCGCGTAGCGGGCCAGCATGCGGTTCGTGGCCCACCGGATCGAGACGGCGGTCGGCCGGGCGTTGACCAGGGCGTTGGAGGAGCCGCGCAGGATCGCCCGACGCGCGTACGGCTTCGAGAGCTTCGCGCGGCCGGCGGCCAGCGCAAGGCCGGCCGCGGCGACCTGGCCGAGCGCCGGCGCGCCGCGCACGACCATCTCCCGGATCGCCTGGGCAACGTCGCCGGCAGATTCGCAGACGACCTCAACCAGCTCCTCGGGAAGGCGGCGCTGGTCGACGAGGACGAGACGATCGTCCTCGAGCCGGAACGGGCTCATGAAGCCGGTCGGCACGAGGGGCGCCGAAGACCCGTCCGACGCGCCGCCTGCGGCGGAGGGGCCGCCCTCGGCGAGCATGCTGTTGGCCATCTCCTGAGTCGTCTCGCGCAGGGCCCCGGCAGCGCCCACGAGGGTCGCGGCGGTGCGCACGGCATCGCCCGCGAGCGCCCGGAAGAAGCGGCGTCGCTCCAGGCGGAGCGCCTCGTCGTGCGAGGGCGGCGGCACGGCGCCCCCCGGCGGCGTGGCGGGGTGGTCCACGTCGCTCACGGGCGGGGGACCGGGGCCGGTCGGGTGCGGTCGGACGCGACGATCAGTACTTGATCACCGAGGTGACGTTCTGGCCGACGAGCCGGTCGCGACCCTTCAGGAAAGAGAGCTCGACGAGGAAGGCCAGGCCGACGATCGTGCCCTGCAGCCGCTCCACGAGGTCGACCGTCCCGCGCACCGTCCCGCCCGTCGCGAGGAGGTCGTCCACGATGAGGACCCGCTGGCCGGGCTCGATCGCGTCGCGATGGATCTCGAGGGTGTTCGACCCGTACTCCAGGGCGTATTCGACGCTGATCGTCTCAGCCGGCAGCTTGCCCAGCTTGCGCACGGGCACGAGGCCGGCCCCCAGCTGGTACGCCATAGGGGCGGAGAAGATAAAGCCGCGCGACTCCATCCCCACGACCACGTCCACGCTCTCGGCCGCGTAGGGCTCGAGCATCGCGTCGATGGCCGCGCGATACGGGCCCGCCTCCTTCAGCAGGGTCGTGATGTCGTAGAAGAGGATCCCCGGCTTCGGGAAGTCCGGGATCTCGCGGATCTTCGCGCGGAGCTCGTCGGGGGTCATGGTGGCGGAAACCTCCAGGGCGCCGGGCGGACGCCGGGACAGCGGGCTCGTCGGGGGCGGTCCACGCCGCCCGCCGGAAGTCTACCGCAGCGGCGCACGGGGCCGACCGCCGGACGGCCCTACCGCAGGACCCGACCGGGGCCGGCGCGTCACTTCGCGCCGAACTTGCGCTCCTCGCCGCGCAGGAGCCGCCCGATGTTGTCGATGTGGAAGAGCCAGATGAGGGCCGGCCCCACGATCGCGAAGAGCAGCAGGGCCGGGGGCTGCCCGGTGAAGATCACCTGGAGGGCCAGCGTGACCCCACCGACCGCCGCCGCCGCGAGGGAGGCGAGCGACGTGTAGCGCGTGACTGCGAGCACGACGAGGAAGACGACGAGGAGGACGACCGCCGCCTGCGGCGCGAGCACGAGGGCGGCCCCGAAGGCCGCCGAGACGCCGCGACCCCCCGAGAATCCCAGGAACGGGGACCGGCTGTGGCCGACGATGGCGGCGAGCCCCGCCAGGACCTCCACCTCGACGCCCGCCCCCACGAACCGGACGAGCAGGACCGCGGCCGTTCCCTTGAGCATGTCGAGGAGGCCAGAGAGGAGGGCCAGGCGCGGGCCCAGGGCGCGCATGACGTTGGCGCCGCCCGTCCGGCCGCTGCCGATGGTCCGCGGGTCGGGGCCGCCGGAGAGGCGCGCCACGATCACGCCCCACGGGATGCCACCGATGAAGAACGCGGCGACCGTGAGGACCGCAGCCTGGAGAACGGTGACGGCGTCCATGCGCGGCGAGTATAGGGCCGTCAGGCGGCGGGACTGCCGGCTTCCACGGGCTCCGCTGAACCCGCGCCGCGAGCGACGAACGCGGCCGCCGCGTCGCGGACGGCGGCTGCGTCCCGCGCGACGAGAGCGAACCGCGCCAGCGCCCGGAGCTCGTCGAGGGTCGACGCGGCCAGGGCGCCCCGCACCTCGTCGAGCGAACCCGCGTCGGCCGACAGCTCGTCGACGCCAAGGCCCACGAGGACCAGGGCGCCCGCCGGGTCGCCGGCGAGCTCCCCGCACACGGCGACGGGGATGCCCGCGGCGTCGGCTCCCGCCACGACGCCTGCGATCGCGCGCAGGACCGCCGGGTGGAGCGCGTCCTGGAAGCGCGCCAGGGCGGCGTTCCCGCGGTCGGCAGCCATGAGGTATTGGGTCAGGTCGTTCGTGCCGATGCTGAAGAAGGCGACCCGGCGGGCGAGCTCGGGGGCCAGGAGGGCGGCCGCAGGGATCTCCACCATGATCCCGGTCACCATGGTCTCGGCGCACGGGTGGCCGGCCGCGACGACCGCAGCCCGCGCCTCGTCGCGGAGCGCGTCGAGCAGGTCGACGTCGTCGAGCGTCGCCACCATGGGGGCCATGACGTGGGGCACGACTCCGGCCAGCCCGCCGGCGCGCCAGATCGCCCGCAGCTGGGTCCCGAGGAGCTCCCGGTCGCGATAGGCGAGCCGGATCGCCCGGACGCCGAGGAAGGGGTTGGCCTCAGCGGGGAGCCCCAGGTACGGAATCCCCTTGTCGCCCCCGATGTCCGCGAGGCGGACGACGACCGGCCGTCCCGGTCCGAACGCCTCGAAGGTGCGGCGGTAGGCGGCCACCTGCTCCTCCTCGGCCGGCGGCGCCTGGCGCTGCATGAAGAGGAACTCCGTGCGGAAGAGGCCGACGCCCTCGGCGCCGGCGTCGAGCGCACGGGCGGCGTCGTCCGGGCTCCCGATGTTGGCCACGAGGAGCACGCGGGCGCCGTCGGCCGTTGCGCCGGGCCGGCCGCGCGCCGCCGCGGCGCGGGCGCGACGGGCGGCCAGGGCCCCGGCGCGAGCCCGAAGCTCGGCGCGCGCCGCCTCGTCGGGGTCGATCAGGACAACACCCGACTCGCCGTCGAGGGCGATCTCGACCGACCTCCCATCCCGGGCCGCCTCGTCCACCGCCTCGACCAGCCCGGCGCACCCGACGACACACGGGATGCCGAGACCGCGGGCGAGGATGACCGCGTGCGCGGTCCGCGATCCCCCGGCCAGGGCAATGCCGAGCAGGAAGGCGGCCGGGATCTCGGCCGTGACCGACGGGGGAAGGTCATCGGCCACCGCAATCACGGGCCGGTCCGGCAGGGCGAGCGTCTCGCCGCGCAGGATCCGGGCGATCCGGGCCCCGACGTCGCGCACGTCGGCCGCGCGGGCGGCCAGCACCTCGTCGCCCAGGCCGGCAACCGCCATGGCCGCCTCGGCCGCCGCTTCGACGACCGCCGTCGCGGGATCCGCCCCGGCCGCGACGCGGGCCAGGGCGTCATCGACGATGGTCGGATCGGTCGCCAGGACGGCCTGCGCCTCGAAGATGCCCGCGTCGTCGGGCCGGCCGGCGTCGCGGATCCGGGCCGCGAGGGCCTCGAGCTCGGCCTCGGCGGCGGCCGCGGCGGCCCGGATGGCCGGGCCCGGATCGCCGACGGCCGGCGTGCTCGCCGCGGGCGCCGGCTCCCGGTACCGCCATGCCGGGGCCACGGCGATGCCCGCCACGGCGCCGAGCCCGGCGAGGCGCCCCGCGACCGGAGATGCCGCCGCGGGCGCGGGCGGGAAGATCGGCAGTGCGGGTGCGGAGATCGGCAGCGCAGGCGTGGGCGTCGGCAGCGCCGGCGTGGAGGCGGGCAACGGCCCGGTCGCGCCCGGTGCCGCCGGCCCGACGTCCTCCCCGAGCCCCGCCTCGATCGCGGCCCGGATCGTCTCGATCGCCTCGACCTCGTCCTCGCCCTCCGCCGTGATCCGGACAAGGTGGCCCATCCGCACGCCGAGCGGCTGGACCCGGAGCATCTGCTTCGCGTTGACGGGTCCCGCCCCGGTCGCGAGGTTCTGGATCGTCACGTCGGAACGCGTCCGACCGCAGGTGCGCACGAACTGCCCGAGCGGACGCAGGTGGAGTCCGTTCGGATTGCGGATCTCGATGTCGAGCGTCTGCACGGCGTCCTCCCGGATGCGTCAGTGCGAGGGGATGTGGGGCGGCCGGGCCACGAGGTCGACGATCCGGCCTGGGTCCGCCGCGAGGGAGGCCGCAAGGTCGGGGTCCACGGTGGCGGCGTCGACGAGGGCGGCAAGGGCATGGTTGACTGGGGTGGGAACCCCGAAGCGCTCGCCGGCCCGGGCAACCGCGCCGTTGAGCCACGTGGCCTCCGAAGGCCCGAGCGCCCCACCGCGAAGGTGGAGCCGCAGCGATGGCGACTTCCCGCCCCGGGCGCCACCGACCACGCGGGCGAGGACGCGCCGAGAGATCGGCGCAGGCAGCCGCACGCCGAGGGCGAGCAGGGGCACGTTGGCGCCCGGCAGCGCGACGACGCGGATCCCCTGGGCTCGCATGACCGCGAGCGCCTCCAGCAGCTGCCGGCGCTCGAGATCGAAGAGCGCGGGGTCGGCGTAGATCTCCCCCGGGTCGCGGTCGACGAGCGCGGAGAGCGCGTTCCCGACGAGATTCGCGACCAGCTTCGACCACTTCATCGCGCGCGGGTCGTCGAGCCGGCGCGCCGGGAGGCCGGCAGCCGCGAAGGTTGCGACGAGCTCGTCCGCGAGGCCACGCACCGGCCCCGCCACCGGCGCCAGCGCGATGCCGCCCCGGCCGCGCCAGCGCACCTCGTTGGCGCCCTCCCGCTCGACCGGGGCCGTCAGCGAGCCCGCAAGGTGCTGGACTCCGGGCCGGGCAGCCACCACGAGGTCCTCCGCCCCGACGCCGTTCTGGATCGTGAGGACGGGCGTCGCGGGCCACGCCCGCAGGTCGTCGAGCGCGCCGGCGAGGTCGAAGGTCTTGACCGCCAGGACGGCGAGGTCGGGAGCGGCGGGGAGCGCGGCCAGCGTGGCCGCACGGCCGATGCGCGCGGCTACGCGGCGGCCATCGGGCGCATGAATGACGACCTCGTCGCCGGCGCCGGGGAGGACCCACGGGTCCACCAGGACCACGTCGGCACCGGTCGACGCGAGCAGACCGCCCAGAAGCGTGCCGACGGCCCCGGACCCCAGCACGGCCACGCGCCGCGGCGCAGCGGGGGTGCCCGCCTCCGCGGTCCCGCTCACCCGGGGATCTTGGGCAGGCTGGCGGCCTCCTCTGCCGCCGCGAGGACCGCGGTGAGGTCGTCACCGACGCTCGCCTGCACCGCAGCCACCACCGCGCCCTCGACGAGCGGGCCTCCCGAGAGCCTCACCTGCGCCGCGACGTCTTCGCCGAGCAGCTCGAGCGCGGTCTGGGTAGCCAGCACGGCACTCCCGAGGTCCACCAGGACCAGGACGCCGGCACCGCTGTTCGCGGCGGAGATCGCGGCCATGATCGCCGACGCGTCGGTGCCGAGCGAGCCATCCGGCATCCCGCCGGCGGCCTCGATGCGCAGGTCGTCGCCCGCCATCTGGCGCGCGAGCTCGACGGTCCCCGCGGCGATCTGGGCGGAGTGGCTGACGACGACGATCCCGACGAGCGCTTCTTCCATGGTGGTCAATCCTACGCGGCGGAAAGGATCGCCGCGAAGAGGGCGACCCCATAGACGACGGTGCCGATCCACGCGATCGAGAGGAGTCTCGCGATCAGCTTCTCCGTGTGAATCGAGAAGCCGATGTCGAAGAGGACGACGCGGACCCCGGCGAGGGCGTGGTACGCGACGAAGGCGAGGACCGCCGCCTCCATGACGAGCATCAGCGGGCTGCGCAGGCCGGTGGTCACGTCCTCGGAGTAGCGGAGGCCGGTCGGAACGACGAGATGCTGGGCGACGAGGTGCAGGGTCACCAGCGCCAGGAGGGCGGCGCCGCTGACCATCTGGCCGGCCAGCGGCGGGGATGCCATGAGCCGTGCCCGCTGCCCGCGAGCCACGAGCCCGAGCCCGATCAGGACCACCCGCACTCCGTTGGCGGCGTGAATGAGCATCCCGGCGAACAGGATCAGGTCGAGGGCGAGGAACGGGGGACTCGACGCCAGGTCCACGAAGCTGCTCCAGGCATCGGGCCCGCGGGCCAGCATCGACAGGTTCAGGAGGTGCAGGTAGAGGTAGGCGACCAGGCCCAGCCCGATCGCCCGGTTGACGACGAAGGCGAGGCCACCGAGGCGGACGTCGACCGGCTCAGGTCCATCCGCCTCCCGGCCGGCGGTCGCGACCGGCGCGTCGTCGCCGTCGATCCCGGCCATGCCTCTCAGGTGCCGACGGGCGCGAGCGTCGAGCTTTCCGTGCCGCCCGCCACGTCCCCGACGCGGTAGGCCTGGAGCAGGATCTCGATCGGGTGCCGCGTGCGCGTCCCGGTCGCCTTCTCGATCTGCCAGCGACACGTCTCCGAGTCGCACGCGGCCTCGGAGGCGCCCGAGGCCCGGATCTTGTCGAAGAGCGGGGCGCCGACGGCCATGCCGATCGGGTACTTCTCCTTCTTCATCCCGTACGTCCCCGCGATTCCGCAGCAGTCGTGGTCCATGTCGGCCGCGCGCAGCCCGGGCACGAGGGCGAAGAGCTCCATCGCCGGCAGGCCGATCCCGTGAGAGCGGAGCTGGCACGGGGCGTGGTACGGCAGGTCTTCGTCCAGCCGTCCGAACCGCGTGTTGAGTCGGCCGCGCTCGTGGAGGTCGAGCAGGAACTCGCAGATGTCCCACGTCGCGTTCGCGACGAGCGTGGCGTCGTCGTCGTGGATGTCGAGCATCTCGCGATACTCGGCCTTGATCGTGTGGGTGCACGAAGTCGAGGTCCCGATGATCCGGTAGCCCTGCCGGGCGTAGCCGGCCAGGACGTCGATGTTCTTGTGGGCCTTGTTGCGGGCGTCCCCGTAGAGCGCGTTGCTGATCATCGGAAGGCCGCAGCAGACCTGCTCGGGGATGATCGTCTCGAGGCCGTTGCGCCGCAGGATCTCGACCAGCGCGTCGGCGACGTGCTGCTCGTAGTAGTTGGCGGAGCAGCCGTGGAAGTAGACGACCGCGCGGTCCGGACCCGGCACGGCCATCGTTCCGCGCCTCTTCTGCCGGCGCTTCCAGGTCGACTGGAGCGTGCGCTTGCCGAACTTGGGGAACGGTGCGTCGCGATGGATCCCGACCGTCCACTCCATCACCGTGCGAATGGGCCCGTTGAAGAGGACCCGGTTCGTGATCGGGGAGAAGAGGACGCCGAGGCTGCCGACGAGGTCGGTCTGGCCCAGGCCCCAGTCGCGGAGCTTGGGACGCTTGCCGGCCTTCATCCGGGCGCGGGACTGGCTGTTCATCTCGGCGATCTTCACGCCGGCCGGGCACGCGGTGGTGCACCAGCCGCAGCCGGAGCACCAGTCGACGGTGACGTCCGGCGACGGGGCGATCGCGATCCCCTTGATCTGCACGGGCTGGGCCCGGCCCGTCCGGAACCGCTGCGCCTGGGGACCGACGTACTTCGGCCCCGGGAACAGGTCGGTGACCCGGGCCACCGGGCAGACCGTGACGCAGACGTTGCACTTGAGGCATTCGTCGGACGAATACCCGACGGCGCGCTCGGAGGCTTCCGTGATCAGCTCGGCGATCGTCATGGTCGCTCGCTCCCCGGCTCTTCAGCGTGGCCCGCCGGGACCGCGCTCAGCAATCGCGCTGCCCGCCGTCCACTGGTGAGTGCCACGCCGTCACCACAGCGGTCCCGGACGTTCCGCTGTCCGGCGAGCAGGCTGCCGGCCACGCGGACGTTGTCGAACGGGAGTGACCCGTCCGCGGCCACAGGCCGCAGGTCGGCGTCGGTGCGAATCCCGGCCTTCTCGAGCGGGTGGCCCGCAGGATCGAAGGCATCGACGGCGAGCCATTCGTCCGCCGGTGGGGCCTCCACCGGAAGTCCGAGAAGGGCTTCGCGAAGCCGGCCGTCACGCTCGGCGACCAGGCCGCCCCCGGCAATCCCGCCGGTGGCGATGACCAGTGCGCCGGTTCGGACCGTGAACGTCCGGGCGGCCGCGCCCGACACGACCGCAGTCACGCGCCGGCCGTCGCGTTCGACCCGCTCGACCATCTCGCCGATGACGACCCGGCCCCCGAGCCGGAGGAGCGCGGCGCGGAGTGCCGCATAGAGGCGCATCCCCGGCACGCTCGGCGGGACGAGCGGCATCTCGAACGGTGCCGCGGGGAGACCCTCGCGCACGGCCGCGAGGACGGTCGCGTGCTCCCGGATTCCGAGAACGGCGGGCAGCGCCACGCGGCCGCCGGAGCCCGGCACCGCGCCGAGCGCCCGTGCCAGGGCTTCGATCGCCTTCGCGCGCCAGGCCGGGTCATCGAAGCGGCGGGCGATCTCGAGCGCGTTGAGGTTGTGCCGGGAGGCGAGCCCGGGCAGGGCGACGCTGACGTGCGTCACCGACGCCGGCCGGTTCCCGCCCTCCCAGATGCGCTCTCGGGAGAGGCTCGCGGCGATCGCCTCGGGCCAGAAGTCCTTGAAGCCCGCGACGCCGCAGACGATCAGCCGTTCGCCCGACGCCCACGGCCCCATCGCCGCGGCCTGCCCGGCCGGCAGGATCGCGGCTCGGCGCGTCCCGCCGATGGAGGTGGGGACGAGCTGGAGCGGCGTGTCGAGGTCGCCGAGGTACTCGGCGCCGCCGGCCGCGAGGTGCGACCGAATCCATTCGAGCGCCTCGGCGACGTCGTCGCCGAGGAAGGCGTAGGGATGGCCGGGCTGGGCGGCGAGGAGGCCGATGCCGTCCCTCGCCGTCCGTGCGGCCGGGATCCCGGCGACGTCGATCCCGCCGGGTCCCCAGTGGGTCGCGGCGTGACCCTTGGCCAGGAGGTGAACGCGGGCCCCGGACTCGGCCGCGGTGAGGGCGGCCGTCAGCCCGGCGAGCCCGGCCCCGATGACGACGACGTCAGCGCTTGGCACGGGACACCTCCGGGGACGCCTGGGGCGCTTCGCGCTCGATCAGCGATTCCACCCCGAGCCCACCTTCGTAGACGCCGGAGATCATCCATTGCTCCTGCAGCTGGCGGCCGGCCGCGATGGGCCTGGTTCCCTTGAAACGCTCCCGGAGGAACCCGAGGACCGCCCGATCCGACAGCTCGGCGACTGCCGCCTGCCCGGCGCGCGTCGCCCGTTCGCCCAGGACGCCGGCGGCCCGGAAGGTGCAGAAGCCACCCTGGCACGGACCCATCCCGAGGCGGGTGCCGCGCCGGAGGTCGTCCGGCGAGGAGCCCGGATGGCGATCGAGGAAGTCGTCCAGCATGGGCCGCGTGATGAGCTCGCACTCACAGATGAGGCCGGCGTCCCCGCCGCCCTCGGCCTCGTGGTCGGCCAGGCGGTGGCCCAGCCAGTAGGTCTTCCCGGGCACCTGGTTGGGCAGGATCTCGTCGGCCGTGGTGCACGGCTCCGTGACGCCGAGCTTGGCGCACACCATGTCGACGGTGTCCTCGGCCATCCGGCGGAACGTCGTCAGCTTGCCGCCGACGATCGTGACGAAGTTGTCGACCCCGTCCATCGCCCCGTGGTCGAGGACCGCGTGGGCGCGCGAGATCTGGCGGCCGTCCTTCAACGCGGCGGCGGTGACCTCGGCAGGTGGCTGGTAGAGGGGCCGCACGCCGGCGTAGGCGCGCAGGAGCCGCATCTTCCCGAGGTCGGGGAAGAGCTTCTCGCCCTCGCGGATCAGGGCCGCCACCTCGTCGCGCGTGATCTCGTACTGGTCCGGGTCCTCGACGCGCTGCTCGGTCGTCCCGAGGA
>Ga0315268_10001320_pt1 | contig 28501 bp, 28 predicted proteins | sample C1_top_MG_FD_204535 | JGI IMG/M metagenome (GOLD analysis project Ga0315268, IMG submission 204535) | Sediment microbial communities from Yellowstone Lake, YNP, Wyoming, USA - C1_top | ecosystem: Environmental > Aquatic > Freshwater > Lake > Sediment | place: USA: Wyoming | collected 2017-08-01
CTCCACTGTTTTGTGGGCACAAGTTAACCTACAATTGCAATCTCCGATGTAAGATGTGTCCCTTCTGGAAAAAATCCAGCGCTGATCCAAGTTTAGAGAAGGAAGAAGCAATTCTGAAGCAGATTCATGATTCGGGCGTTTTTGGGATTGCGTTTGAAGGAGGAGAGCCGCTCCTGAGAAGTGATCTGGTCAGCATTCTTGCTTTTTCCCGGTCTCTGCCTTTGCATACAAGCCTTATCACTAATGGAACTCTCCTCGAATCCAGAATAGATGAAATAGCACCATACATCGACGGCGCCATTTATGTTTCGTTAGATGGCCTAGAAAAGACCCATGACACGATTAGAGGAGTAAGTGGATGCTTTAGAAAAGCGATAAAAGGCATAATCGCGTCCAGAGAGAAGGTCTTCGTGACAATAAACACAACAATAATGACAGAGAATCTACATGAGATAGAAGACATGGTAAAGTTGGCAGAGGAACTGCATGCAGGAATATCCATAGCTGTAGCTCACGAGTACTATAATGCCGATGCATCTACACCTGCCGCTAACGAAATCGCAAAGATAGCCAAAGAGCTCATTGAGATGAAGAAAAAGGGCTATCCTCTTGTGAATTCAGTCAATTATTTTAGAATCATGGCAAAAGAAAAAAACTGGAAGTGCAGACCTTGGTCAGTGATTAATGTAGATCCAAATGGAAATCTGGTCCTACCTTGCTATGTTCACAATGATTACGCAACTAGCGTTTCTGTTCTTGAAACCAACATCAAAACTGCAATCTCTGGATTCAACTGGAAAGAAACACACAACTGCAAAGAATGCAGTCTCCACTGCTATGTAGAGCCTTCCCTGGTGCTTTCAGCGGATTTTCGGACTTACCTGGATTGGGCATTTCGAGTCAGGATCTAGAATCTCTAAGAAATTACCGAATAAGCGCACGCTATAACCCATGCCTTCCGTATATGACTTTTAGTAAAAACCTCAAACTTTCCAACATGGCCTCATGCTGTTCGAATGCGCGTTTCTGGATTTTGTTGTTCAGTGCGTGAATAGCTGATAAGTTTTAAATAGCAACTGCATGATACGATGGTTGAGGGAAATATTTGGCTGGAGAAGTTGAAAAAGGACTGAAGAGAATTGGTGTTACAGTGTCTAAACCAGTGCTGGCCCTAATTGCTATTGTCTTCGGTTTGCTTGTCATAGCCTTTCCTGACTTGCTTCAATGGATTGTTGGGCTGTATTTCATAATACAAGGAATACTGTTCCTTTTGGACTACTACGAACTAAGAAGACGATAGCAGGAAGAACTACCAACTTCCACTCTTTTTCTTCTGTCCTAAATGAAGATAGACAGTAAGAACTAGAGCCGCACACTGAAGTTTAAATACGACTTGAATGATACAAGACGAATGGTGAAAACGCAATATGGCTGGGTTTACAGCATCTTTGCCTATAAAGTGGGAACAGTTTCTGAAGCATTTGGCCGACAATCACGAAATTGATCTTAACACTGTCGTCAGTGAACTGTGTGAGTGGGCCTTTTCCGATACTGAAAGCAAAGAGCAGTTTAAAGTTTGGTTGGATGCGGCTTATCCCCCAAAAGGAGAGGTTGAAGATGAAGCAAGAGCTGCAGGAGAAGAAGCCGCCGAGGAAGAAGAAGAGCGCGAAGAAGAATCTGAAGAGGAATCCCACGAACATCGTGACTAGTTGAGCAGTGAAAGTGACTCCTATGAAACGTTTCACTTTTTCACAGGTTGATTGAATTCCGCTTAATTGTGAGTTGTGAAGAAAGACTTCCTTCGATCTCTTTTCTCCTTCTTATTGACTGAATCTTATGAAAACAGAGCACTTGGAGCTGAGCTAATTGAGCCCTCGCATTGAAGTGACTAACAAGCTGAAACCAGAACTTCCAATTATTCGCCTTTGCTAGCGTTTCAGTTTTCCTGTTCCATCACATTTTGGGCATTGTTTTCTGGAAACCCCTTCACCTGTCGTGCCTGTACCATGGCATAAAGGACAGGTGACTAACCAATCGTCTTCACGCTCATAGTACTTTCTAGACATAAAATTCACCTTGTTCATAAGTCCTGTGTATGTATGCATATTAATTGGGTTTTTACCTTCTTTTCTGTTTCTTTCCTCCACGAGCCCTTCTCGTCTGATGTCCCTTCGTTTTGTCACGACGAACGCTCTCCTTGGCTTTTCTACTGGAATCATGTTCTTTACTCACGTTTTGTCACCTCACCTCTTAATCGCCAGTAGTATTCCTTCCAAGATAAACCTGTTGTTCAAGTAGCGTACGCAAACGGGTTTAAATCATACTCTGGCAGCGTTAAAGCGGTTTAGAAGAACTCTTCTTCGCAATGATGATGCGTTTTCAGCTTAAGGTTTCAGATTTCCTTGGTGAACTTTGCCATTTTGGCCATAGTAATGCGGGGTATGGGGTTTGAACCCGTGTGGTTTCAGGACCGAAGATTTAGCTTGTCTGTATCATGGGGGAATCTTGACTTTAGCTTAGGCTTTCATCGTACCCAGATCCAATCGGGTTCAGTTCCGATAACGGGGCTGCCCGTCCACATACCCAAAAGGGTTCAAGTACTGTTAATAACAATGTTTAGGACAGATTTTGGATGATGTGTTAAGATAACGAGTGCATACGAAATCATATATAGAAATCGCTGAGTATTGTAAACTCGAGGTCTTGACATGTCTAAAAGTCCAACAGGAAAGAAGAAAAAGGGAAGTAAGAAGAAAACTAAATAGAAAGCTTACAACGATAGGTTACTCTCCTTTTTTCTCACATTTTCGGGACGCCTTTACATTAAAGAAGACGATAATTTGGTGAAGCAGTTGAAAGTCTCCGTGTTGTATAGTTAGGTTTGACTGTCACAGTTGTGTTTTTAGAATGCGCGCGAAAATATCCTCTACTTCACTACGATAAGGAATGTACAAACGAAGGCGATAGACGATTAACGCATGAAGCTTTATTCGTAGAATATGAGGTTTTGTTCCTCCAAGCTTCCATGAAGCTTATGCACTGCGTCATAAACATCCTGTTCTTTCTTCGCTCCAGTGCAAACAAGGTTCCCGCTTGCGAAAATCAGGATGACCACCTTAGGCTCGCCCATCCTATAGATCAATCCTGGAAACTGCTCTGGCTCATACATGGTTTTTACAAGCTTGCTCACTGCCTGTTCCAAGTCTATCTTTCCGCCTAAGCTTGCGGAGGCAACAATGTTCTGAATCTTGAACTCCGGCTTATTGATGATGATTATTCCACCCTTTTTCAACTCTTTAATAACGCTCATAACAGCTTTGCGTGCTTCCTTTTCCGATTTCGCTCCAGTGCACACCATTTTCCCAGAATTGAAAATCAACGTGGCCGTCTTCGGTCTCTTAATCCTGAACACTAGCCCTGGAAACTGTTCTGGACGATACTCAACTCCTGGATAACTCTTCACAACAGCGTTCAAGTCAACTCTCTGATTCAAGGTGACAGAAGCAACAACGTTTTGAATGTTTATTATGGCTTTAGTCTTCGGCATTAAACACCGCTTCTTATGATGTGGCGGATGCTTATATGCCCTTTACAAAAGCCTCATATTGCCAGTGTATAGAGGCCTTCTGCACGTTCCCCTTTTTTCTGTGAGCGCACACTTTAATCTAAAATGGTTCTCTCCGCCAAATGTTGTATGGGCATTGCCTCCAGCAGTAGCTACCTCCCTTAAAAACACAGTTCCGGCATTCAGGTCTATCAAAAAACCTAGGCTTACTCACAGCCCTTCCACAGTACCGATATACCCCGAAGTTTCACTTTTAGTTTGTGGATAGCGCTTTTCCAAGCTTGAGCGCGCGCTAGCCGGATAGTTCGACTCTTGCTCCTATTGCTTGTCCAGGTATGCCCCTGTGGAATTTGGCTGTGACAACGCCTTTCTTGCCGTGCAAGCCCATGATTCTGCCGATGAAGCTGTTCTTTCCATACTTCACAACCACTTTTCGCCCAATAAGCTGGCCTGCCTTGGAGATAGTATTTTCACCTATGAACTGGATGAGGCACCATTTTGGCATCTGTGTTCTGATGCCTATTCGGTAGTTCACTATTGTTCCATAAACAGGTTGAGGCATAAACATACACCATCGTGACACTTTTCTTACGCATGTCTCACTCTTAAACGTGTATCATTTCTCGGTTTGAGGGTGCTCTGTTTATAAGCGTCGATGTGAAGTGTACTGCAGCGTGTAAGAAGCGATTTTTTGCACAGCACTATCACAGGAGTTGAAATACTAAATGTATGAGAAAGAGATGCATAAGGCAGTCTGTGCTGATTGTGGAAAAGACTGTGAAGTTCCATTCAAGCCTGATCCAAGCAGACCTGTTTACTGTCGCGAATGCTATTCGAAACGAGGACCACCAAGAAGATTCTAAGTTAAGCCAGTAACCCTAACTTAGGGTCGTTTTTCCTATTTTCCACACTTTCCAATTACGCTTGACATCGATCGAGGTGATTTATACGTTGCAAAAAAGAATGTTCGAAGTCACATGTACGGATTGTGGCAACGCCACCACTGTACCTTTCAAACCTACGGCGGGTAAACCAGTTTACTGTAAGGCATGCTTATCGAAACACTTGCTTAAGCGATCAGAAAACAAGGTTATGAACTTCGGTTTTGATCAGAAACAGGCATGGGCACGACGAGGAGACGACTGGAAAGGCGGAGACGAACCCAAACCCACCAATGTCTTCAGCAGGTAATGTGCTCTTTCAGGTAGAAATGATTTAGACGCGTCAGGACGAGCGGTTGAAAGACTGAAACAACTCGCTGGTTTGAGTACAAGGTATGTATCAGATGACGCTTTCGCAAATTCGTGCACATAGACGTATATACTTAGCGACGCATCCTTAAACAGTAGTTAGGATTCTCTAGAGGAAGAGTTCAATCGCAAAAGTTTGCTTTTTCTCTGAACGTTCTGACTGATTACTACCCTAAGACAACCATGTTCTCATGGTTCTGGAGGTAGAAACATTGGGTAAAAGGAAAGTTATAAACGAAGAAAACTTGGAAAACATGTTGCTTCCAAGCGGAAGTGATGTGCTGGGGATGGCTGTTAAGATGCTTGGTTTTGACCGAATATTAGTTAAGTGTCAAGATGGGAAGGAACGGTTGTGCAGAATCCGAGGCAAACTGAAGAGACGCGTCTGGATCAGAGATGGAGATATCGTGTTGGTTTCTCCTTGGGACTTTCAGTCAGACACTCGGGAAGACATTTTCTGGCGGTACAGGAAAAACCAGACTGAACAATTGAGGCTCAAAGGCTACCTGACCATGTAGCTGCTCAGAGGTGCCACGCGACACTTAAAGCCTACAGAAGTTCGCATCTGAAGGATCGAAAGATAGTATCCTATTTGCATTTTCTTTCGTTATCCAACTTTTTCAAGAGTCTATGAAGAATTTTTCCTTTTTTTCTCAATTCTTGTTCAGAAATAGTCTGTCCCATTGGGCATAAATCATCAACCACAGCACCCTCATTGATCAAATACACAACAGGATAAAGTTGGCATCCCAAAGGTCTTTTTTCATAGACTCGGCATTTCTTGTCACTGCGTCTATAGAAATAGCATCTTCCGTTAACGTTTCTTAGCCGAGCCACACCATTATCTACTACTGCGAATTCTATTTGGTGATAACCTGTTTTCTCTAGTCTTTCGATGTCCTCGCTTGAAAGCTCCATCTCGGTTTCTTCACAACATTTTCCACAGTTTGAACAACGCACGAGAAGCAGACTCTCCTAAATTGTCATAACGAAAAGATAGCCGAGTTATAGTTGTTTTGGTAGCCAAAGAGAGACTAGAACTCTTACCAACTGTGCTGTGATCACGGCGCAAGACCGCCGATAACCAAGGAACGGAGGAAAACTATTGAGGAGTATTTGAAGAGAGAGAAATTTCCTATCGTGGATGCGTTTGCTGAGGAGGATTATGTTTTTCCACGGGAAGGTGATGAAGGTTATTGCGTTTTTCAAGGCATGAAAACAAGGAAATGCAAGATTCACGGTGTGAAGCCTGAAACCTGCGTAGCTAGACCAATAACTTTCGACATAAACAAGAAAACTGAAGAGATCGAATGGTTCATAAAAAAGGAAACGATTTGCCAGCTGGCAACTATAGTATTCAGAGATACGGCATTGCTTCAAAACATCTGAAATCAGCCCACCAAGAGATAACTAGACTCGTCAAGAATCTTGATTCGAAAGCATTAGCATCAATTCCGAAAAAGGACTAGCCTGAAACTCTTGAATTAAGTGAGACTGACTAAAAGCGAGTCCACTTCCTTGGCGACCCAATTCAGGTCAGCGCGCACTACCAGATCAAGGTTTCAACTCAAATTTGTTGGAGCATACCAATAGTTTTCTTCTACTGAATGGTGCTTTGACTTTTCAGCCGGATATTTTCAGCCTTTCGATTATTTTTCTTCTTTCTTCTGGATCATCGATCTCAGCAAGCAATCGTCTAAGCTCACTTGCAAGGTCGTTTGCCTTTTTTATGCGATTACGCCGCCTTTCATATTCAAGGCTGTCAAGATTGCGCTGGATAGTTTTGGGATCGGGAACCGTGAAGGTTATTTTCTCTGGATCTTGGAGAATCTTTTCAATTTCTGTGAATAAAACTTCTGCAGTTTTTCCTATTCCAGTCAATATGCACCAGCCGCGGGTCCGCGTTATTGCGGTGAAAGCTTGGTTTCTTTCTTGAACGATCAGCCTCGGATTAAATCCGACTTGTTCAAAACCCACTATGTAAACAACTGAAGCTTCATTGCCTTTGGCTGGAAAGATGTTTGTCAAGGTGACGCTACCTTTTTGTTGGAACACATCGCGCGGAGTTTCGTATCCTGGTCTTATCGCTTGTATGTTTCTTTCGGTCAACATTTGTTTTAGCTGCCAAAGATCAGTTTTACTGTTGCCGTAGTCTAGCGTTATGACCAGTATTTCTTCTGGTGACAATTCATCCTGTTGAATATTTACCGATATTTGCTCAGCTACCCAAGCAAGTTCGCTATTCCTGTCTGAGAAAACCTTGCATTGAACTAGGTCTTTGTATCCCACGAGTTTTTCCAGAATGTGAGGAGAATTGGCCTGAGGTCTCCTGATCGTTAGTTGTTGACCTGGTTGAAATGATCCTGAAACCACTTCGTACCCGATGTCTTCCCATCCGCCCGTCGTGTAAATGAATTGAACCACACCTTCAGGTCTAAGTAGCCCCATGCCGAAAGCATGGGCTACGACCAACACCGGACGAGGCGTGCGATAACAGCGATATAGGATTACATCTTTCTCAACCTCGCCATTGGAGTATGTGCCTTCAAGATTTACCAGAGGCATGCCTTTCGGGTCGATGCCGAAAATTTCGATCGCCGTAGGAATAGCAAGGGCTTCTAAACTCTGCACCTCATCATAAGCCCATATTAGCCTTTTTGGTTTTCTTAAGGCGTTGTAGCAAAGTCTGTAGAAACTGAAATGGAAGTCTTGCCCTTCATCAATCAGTATTGCGTCAAATAACTCGGGTATTTTCAAGCTGCTTTCTAATAGCTCTTCGCAGCATTTTCCCAATATCTCATTTGGTTTTATGAATGAAAAGGTATTCATGGCTTCGTAATAAGAACGCGGGCTCCGCTGCATCTTCTCTGCAACCAATCGATACAGACCTGAAGTGTCCTTTGCACCCCACGCATGAAGCACGTGAATCTTGTCCCAATCAGGATCCTCGTCAGCCCAGTACCGGTAGAATCTGGTAATTAGAGTCCTAATCATGCCATAAAGACTCCGTGTGTAGAAAGTATAGACAATTTCCCAGTTAGGAAAACGCAGGTGCATCCAAGCGGCTTTCATGCACATGACTACCGTTTTGCCCGAGCCTGAGAGTCCTCTGATCCGTTGAGGGCCTTCCGGTATCTGGATTGCAAGTTTACTCTGCTCTCGATCGATACTTAGCATCTGCTGCTCAACTTCTCTGAGCATTGCCGCTTTTGAGTTTGGATTAGATGCTTCTGGTCGCAATTGTCGACGCAGGACGGGACCGCCTTGGAGTATTGAAAGCGCAAGCTGCCACTGCTCATCTGTAATAGGACTCTGTTTCTCTTCTTCAGAGATTTCCTGTAGCTTGGCTCTCAATGCGTCTGGCTCAAGATCATCAGAAAATATGATGTTGAATTGAGTGGATGCAGAACTTAAACCGCTACCGCGCCACTGAGACTCCGTTATGTTCGGAAGTCCTATGAAGATATGTCCCTGAATTAAGTCCCTTCTACCTTGGCGCAACCTGCTATCGGTCTTGAATTTGCCAAGGACAGCATACATCTGATCTTCAGCTTCGGATATAGGTTCCTCTTTGGCGGATTTCCAGTTTCTCAAATTCCACGTTTTTCCTTGTATGCTTTCAATGTCATCGACTCTGTATCCTTTGCAGTCGATAACATAAACCCCCCACTGCCTATGAACAATGAGTATGTCGGGTTCCCTTCGTGACCGATCTGTTGAAAATATAGGGAACCTGTGGTAGCAGATTCCGTCATCACTTAATAGAGCCATTTTTAGATATTTCCAAATCTCTTCCTCTGCTATAGATGTGTCACCGGAGTCGGACCATACGAATTGCATCATACCACATACCATTCAATTGTTGTTTTGTCCTTGATGCCTTGGCAAATCATGGCACGTTTAGATATCAATTTATGTACTGGTTCAGGGCACTTCAATAGTGTACCCTACTGCCTTGAGTTCCTTAATTACATACCAATACACTTCTTTCAATGATTGGTTAAACTGAACATGTACGACGCCCAGCATGTCTGATGGCAGCTCGATATCACCTTTGTACAGACAACAGACTCTGTCGCGTCCTAACACTCCCATGAAATAGCCGAATTCAAGGATTACGTTTTGACGAGCCCTGTATTTTAGATCTGGTTTGCTGTCTACCAATCCTCCAACATCATCTGGCGTCAGAATAATAAAAGCATATCCTACATCAGAATACTTCTCGAGTTTTTCTATAATGGTTCGGCTTCCACTAGCCTGTTCTGAGAGAATTATGGGCTTTAGCTTCAACCCCTCGAGAATTCTAGCAAGCTCAGTAGCAGATCCAACGTCCCTGCCGTGAACTATAAAGACATTTTCGCTCATTTTTGGAAGCTTTGGAACCTTCTCGTTTTCTTTGACTTTTAGTTTCGGTGGTTCTGAAATATATTGCCTTGTAACATTCATTCCCTTCTTCTGGAAGAAGATCTCGGAACTTGCACTTGTTTGAGGGGTCTCAAAACTGCTTGAGTGCTCCTCCGTCTGGTAAATAAGAACTTCAACCACGTCAAAAGGGTTTATCCATCGACCGCCAAAAAAAGCACTATGTCCTTGCTGCAACTGTTTTGCGAAAGTTCTTACATCATCTTCGCATAGATTCATTTCATAGGAATAGGAGGTGGAGCCGCTCTTCTCGTCTCGAAGCAGAATCCGTATGTGCCAGAATGCCATAAGCATCGGTGATAATGTATGAAAACGCTAAGAAAAGGTTTTCCCATTCAAGTCGGCGTATTTTTGTTCACTCTCTGCAGAGAAAGATTGCCTGATTCCATATCTAGGTTACAGCGGGCCCGGGGGGATTTGAACCCCCGTTCTCCGGCTTTCTTCCACTCTCCATTAGTGTCCGGAGGCTTGCGCATCCCCTCCTGTTAAATGGGGATTCGACGCCTTAATCCTGACTGGGCTACGGGCCCACTAAACAACAGCATACTCTAAGCAATCCTACCCGAATTAACCCTTACCACACCCTAAAGAACAAGCAACACAAAAATCTAAAAGACCGTCATATTTGTAGCCTAATATTTGTGCGTTGCAGAAACCTAGAGGGGGGTAGGTCAATTTAGGCGTTTTTTCAGTCCTAAACAAATGTTGAAAACCACAGACAGCGCCACGAATGAGACTTCTGAGACCCTCCTTAAATCACCCAGCCACCACAAACATCACGAACAAGGAAAAGGAGGGAAACCACAGAAACAGAACATAGAAATCATAACGGGGTATTCCGTATTGCCTCCAAAACACTCCTAAAACATTGACTAACCAAAACAGAACCGCCCAAGACAACTCGCAGAAAGCCTACGTTGAACCTATTTATAGGGGGGTTAAAAATCCGTTTCAGCGCAACAGTACAGCCATCTGTCCTAGAAGCCTTGAATCGTGCAATGCCTCTTAAGATACTCCTCCAACCCATCACCCAACGTCTTCTTCAACAAATCCATCCTAATCGCCAAATACTCCTCACGCAAAACATCAAAAATAAAACGATCCCATCTCCTGCCGTTCACAAACGCAGACTGCCGCATAATCCCAGTTTTCCTGAAGCCACACGCTTCCAAAGCTTTATGCGCACGAGGATTATACTCCACGCTCGAAGCTTCACAACGATCCATATTCAACTGGTTAAAACACATCTCCAGCAAACCCACAGTAATCTGCTTACCCAAACCCTTACCCCACAACTCCTTCTTTCCAATATACGTTCCAACCTCACCCGTCTTCACACCAGCCCAATCCCACTTCTCAACACGCGCAATCCCAACAGCCTCCTTCGAAACCACAAGCTCAACAACAAAATGCAGTTCACGCTCATCCTTCAACCAATCCTCAAACTGCCTCTCCAACTGAGCCAAACTCACAAAATTCATCGGCCTATTCCTCGAATACATAATCGTCTCAAAATCATTCTCCCACAAATGCACCAGCTTCAAATCATCCCTTTCCAAAGGCCTAAACCGAATATCACCAAGCTCAAACATACAAACCCACCCTAAACCAGCAATGCTTTACACAAAGCCTCTATTAACCTTAATCACACCCCATCTCGATCAGCCACAACATCAACTTTATCTAACAATCTATCAATAGCAACTTAAACTAAAGGTCAAACACCAATGGCAGCAATAATCGCCATCCAAAACAAACAAAACCAAAACGCCACACAAACCGCAATCGCAATGCTCAAAACACTAAGCCTAAAAAACCCTGAAACCTTCGCCATAGCATCACCCACAACCGCCGAACTTGCGCAAAACGCAGAATCACTGCAACATTCAAAAATAAACTCATCAACAATAATCGGAATCGCCCTAACAGAAAACATCAGCAAAGAAAACCCACAACTAATAAAACTCGAAAAAACCGCACTCGTCCTCTCAGAAACAATCTATACAACCGACACACTTTCTCAAAAAATCCAAACAAACCCAGAAACAGCAATTAAATGGCTCATGATCAAAACCGACAGCAGCTTCGCCCTAGCACTAACCAAACCCGAAACATTAATCGCAGCAAGAGACCCATTAGGCACACAACCACTCTATTACGGCGAAAACAAAAAATGGACAGCACTCGCATCCCAACGCAAAGCACTATGGAAAATAGGCATCAACAACGAACGTTCCTTCCCACCCGGAAACATGACAACTATAACGAAAGAAAATTTCCGATTCACGCCCACAAGAAAACTTGCCTATCCAAACCCAAAACCAATAACCATGCAATCCGCAGCCCAAAAACTCCACACACTGCTGCAACACTCAATTCGAAACAGAATTTCAAGCTTCAAAGAAATCGCTTTAGCGTTTTCTGGTGGACTAGACAGCACGGTAATAGCTGCAATGGCAAAGAAATTAGGCTCAAACGTACATCTTATCCACGTTAGCCTTAAAGGCCAAATAGAAACCGAGCATGCCAAGAAAATGGCACGCGAACTGGATTTGCCGATTCACGTTCAACTATACGCCGAGAACAATGTCGAGAAAATTCTCCCAAAAGTGCTTTGGCTAATGGAAGAAACAAACCCCGTCAAAACAAGCATAGGCATTCCAATCTATTGGACAGCCGAAAAAGCTTCAAAAATGGGCTTCAAAGCTTTGTTGGCAGGTCAAGGAGCAGATGAACTTTTCGGAGGCTACACAAGACACGTGCAAACCTATCTGCAGCACGGAAGCGAAAAAGCACAAGAAACCATCTTCAAAGACATCGTAGGAATGTACGAAGCCAATTTCGAAAGAGATTCGAAAATCTGCAGCTACCACGGAATGGACTTGCGTCTACCCTTTGCAACATACCCGATAGCAAAATTCGCAGTAAATTTGCCTATCGAACTCAAAATCGAAAGATCACCTACTACATTGAGAAAACTTGTCCTTCGGCAACTGGCAAAAAACATGGAACTACCGAAGCTTGCAACGGAAAAACCAAAGAAGGCAATACAATACACAACAGGCATCAGCAAAGCACTCAAGAAACTAGCTAAAAGAAATGAACTCACATTAAGCGATTATCTCGACAGAACCTTCCAAACAATCAGAGATGAAAGGCTATGAAAAAAACAGCAGCCATCTTTTCACCAAAATATTACGAACACAATCCAGGAAAAGATCACCCCGAATCTCCAAACCGCCTTCAAGCAATCATCAACGAATTAGAAAACAGCGAACTAGCCCAAAATAGAAACTGGCAATTTGTACCTCCTGAAAAAGCCCGCATAGAAGACGTTGAACTCGTACACAGCAGAGAATACATCAAACTCGTTGAAGCAGTATGCAAAGCTGGCGGAGGATTTCTCGACCTAGAAGACACAGTGGTCTCTCCACAAAGCTACGAAGTCGCACTATACGCTGTAGGCGGAACACTCAAAGCAGTAGATCTAGTGATGAACAACACCTTTCGAAACGCGTTTGCATTAATACGTCCACCAGGACATCATGCCTCCAAATTTCGAGCATGCGGCTTCTGTCTATTCAATAATGCCTCCATAGCCGCTGAGTACCTACTAGAGAAATATAGGCTTCAGAGAATCCTGATACTGGACATTGACGCGCATCACGGAAACGGCACACAAGAAACCTTCTACGAAACCGACAACATCCTATACATAAGCCTACATGAAGACCCAAGCAGTTTTCCAGGCACAGGATTCGCGGACGAAATCGGTGAAGGCAAAGGTTTAGGTTACACCGTTAATGTTCCTTTGCCTTTTGGAACCAGCGATCAAACGTACCTGAAAGCCATGAGAGAAATCGCAGTTCCAATCATCCGTCAGTACAAACCACAGTTTATACTTGTCTCCAGCGGTTTCGATGGACATCACACTGATCCTGTTGGAAACCTTTCGCTGTCTGCCTCATGTTACAAAGAAATCTACAAAATCATCATTGATCTAGCCTCGGAAACTTGCGAGAACAGACTTGTTGCCGTTTTGGAAGGCGGCTACAGTGTGAAATGTATTGGGAAATTAGCTGCCTCTTCTCTCGCACAGATGTGCGGAACATCTTTCTCAACGAGAGACAGAATTCCCAGAATTGAAAAACGCTCCATCATCATAGGTGAAAAAGTAATAAAAGACGTAAAAAAAGTTCAGAAATCCTATTGGAACTTAGACTAACAGCGCTTACTCGATTACTTGAATTGCAGCTTCGGGGCACTGAACTTCGCAGGCTCTGCAAACCAAGCATTCATCAGGCTTCGCGGGAACAGATTTCTTGTCTTTTATTTCATAGACGCCAACAGGACAAGTGTCTGCGCAGGTACCGCATCCAGTGCATTTTTCATTGTCAATTTGAATTTTCACCATTTTGGATTCTCCATCTAATCTTGAATTTCATGAGAATCAGGAGTGTAGAATAAAAGGATTTAGGTTCATTTAACGGATTTCTTCACGTAATCTGATGAGAATTCCGTTAATTGTCGTTTCAGCATTCTCTTTCCTACGTTCGTAATCAGCAAGAAGCTTCCGATGCGCTTCCAACGAAAGCTCTCCTCTGTTGTGCCTGGCTTCAATGCTTCTAACGTTCGTTTCAGCTTCCTTGATGTCAGTCTCTGCGATCTCAAGCTGCCGCATCAAATCCACGTAATGGCTACCAGCACCTCGCATCCTTTCTCTTGCCTCTTCCAAACTTCTCGACAATGTGCTCAAACGCGTCTCAAGCATTCTCCTCCGCACCTTGTATCTCCTTCTAGGAATTCTGCTCTTCTGCACATTGACTTCCAGAGCGTCCATCTCCACCATTATCTTCATTTTCTCTTCATACATATCCACAAACGACCTGAGAGATTCTGGACGAACACTCAAAGCAGCCGAAGGAACAGCAACTGGTGCCACTGCTTTAGGTCTTCTCCAGACAAGCAGAACTGCACAGCCGACAATCGATAGAAACCATACCCAGATAGTAGGACGGAAAGACAACCACAGAGGATTGTACCAGTACTCAACTCCAACGTTTACGTTGTCCAGATGAGTGACGCCCTGCATGTTTATTGTAACCTGTTCTTGGAAAACGTTTCTCGCTACACCATATGTGCTGCGAGTCAAGTTATTTGGAGGATTGAGCACCGTTGCCCCTTCTGGCAACGTGAACGTCACGGATGCCTGTAGAACATAATAATCTACGTTCTGAAAGAATGGAAGAGCCAAATCAAAATCGTTTCCGCTACCCTGCGTAAGAAGATAGCTCGGCAATACGTACTTCACCGAAAACCTTGTTGAGCTATCGATCTCCACCTGAAGCGTAAGGTTGACCTTGTAACGATTCAAACTTGCACTAGTTTGCGTTGGCGCTGCCATAGTTCTACCAAACTGATCCTCTGCAATCGGCTTAGTAGCGTTCAGAGGCAAGACAAACTCAAAAACACTCAGTGGGCTGAACGCCAAATTCGTTATCACATAAGAGTCTGTGGCATCCACTTCACCAAACTCGTTCACGCTTACTTCTCGCATCAACTGATCAACACTGACAAGCTGTATTTGGTTATCAGGAACCATGACGATCAGACTTGCCGGCGAATAAGTGAAAGCCTGCAGGTTTTCCGTTCCATACGTGAGACCTGAAACTGTTCCACTAACAAAAGAAGACCCTGACGGCAAAGCAAAAGACACATTGCAGATCGCTGCTACTTCCGTCAAAGCTGGATACGCTGGAAAATCCAAAGTGTACAAACTTGCATTACTGGCATCTTGCTGAAGGAGACTGTTCGAAAGCACAAAGCTAACAGTGAACTCTTGCGGAGCCCCCAATGGAAAGGCTATCTTCACTGCATAGAAACCAACATGATTTTCCAGAGACTCGTCAAGACTGACATCGAAGAAACTGGAATTGCTAAAAGCTGTGGCTTCAAGAACATACGGACCATATTTCTGTGGAAATCCGACAAGAAAGCTGTCAGGTGCTTGTCCTGTTATGTTAAGCGTTACGGTATCATTCAAGTTGACATAGCCGTTGTACATGATCTCTATGGTGTGGCTCACATGATCTATGCTGTAGCCAGCTTGCGCATCAACAGCTCTGATGTTAAACGAAAAAGAAAGAAGCATTACCGTAGCAAACACTAGCAAACCCATTGCTAGCATCGTTTTCTTCGTGCGAGTCATCCTCCGCTTGAAACCTGATTTTTAGGCTTCCTATCTATTGATAAGCCCATTTATTTACTTTTACAATTACTCAACATAGCTCACGTATATACTTACCCCCTTCCAACCAAGAAGCCTTAGAATTGGAGCAAAGTAAATAGAAAAATATCAATACACAGTTTTCAGCATTTCAGATGTGTCAAAGCAACAGATTCTGGATGCGTTAGCATAATCCGCCATGTTTGATGTAGTAGCCGTCTTCCTTTTTAGATCCGAAACTTCTTACGCCTTTTTCTCTAAGCTGCTTCCTAAGCTTGTCTGCATGCTTCTTGCTTAATTCGCCTCGTTTTTCCAGGTAGCCAATGATTTCTTCGGCTTGCTGCTCTGTGTCACATCTGCGGATGAAGTCTATTGCATCTGGAACGTAGTGAACGAAGTTTTCAGAGGATGGCGTTTCCGCCATCTGGTTGTCAGTTCGAACAGAATTCACTGCCACTTTATTCTCATCAGAAGCAAGTTCTCTAGCCAAATTCGGAAACATTTTCTTGAGCTTCTCTCTGTCGAACTCCATAAGCGAACCTTCGCATGCAAGCTCTCAACCATAATCTAGGAAAAAGCGATATTTAAGCCTCAGCAGAAATAATGCGTCAACACTTGGTTATTTGTTTGTATACGTCAAGAGTTCTTTGGGCGACCTTTTCCCACGTGAACTCATTCAGAACCCTACTTCTGCCATTTTTACCAAGCCACTTTCTCTTTTCAGGACTCTCCAAAGAACTCAGTATGCCCCAAGCAATGTCCGCTGGATTGCTGGGATCAACGTGATAACCGCATTGTTCCTCACCAAATGGAATCACTATCTCCCGCATTCCGCTGATGCCTGCTCCTCCAACGACAACTGGTCGCTCCATGCTCATAGCCTCGAGAACGACTATTCCGAAAGGCTCGTAAAGGCTTGGGAAAACTGCCACGTCGCAAGCAGCGTAATGAAGTATGCGTTCTTCTTCTGGAACGAATTCGAAGCGAAGCTTCACAGAATTGTCAAGTCTCATCGTTTTGACTAGATTGGTCAGATATTCCTGCAGGTCGCCCAAACCGAGGATGACTAGTTTGGCTTTGGGCAGTTTCTGCAGAATGTGAGGCATCGCCATTATCAGTCTATCAACGCCCTTGACGCCGACCAATCTGCCGATAAAAAGAATCATCAATTCATCGTCTTTTACTCCATAGAGACCTCTGATTTTGCATATCTGTTCATGGGTTACAGCCTGAGGATTATATTTCTGTGGATCTACACCATTATAGCAGACCTGAATTTTGTCCTTTGGAAAGCCAAGCTGGGTCAGTTCATCCTTCATTGCATAGGAAACAGTTACGATCAAATCAGCCGAGTTGGCTGCGTGAAGCTCAATGTTGCTCACTACTTCTGAGCCGTTGCCGAGAGTTCTGCCCTTTTCTGTTGAGTGAACGTGAAAGGCAAGGGGCAATCCTGTTTCTCGTTTAACGGTCATGCCGCCTATTGCTGAAAGCCAATCATGAGCGATTACTATGTCATACTTGACGCCTTCTTTTCTGATAAGCTCGTTCACGAGCTTCGAAGCACTCAGATAATTGTAGACCAAAATCTTCGAAAACAGATGTGCTCCTCTACCCCATTTTTTTATGTCCTCTGCTACTACGTCAGGTAATGAGTCCGAGATGTCAATGTGCAGTGGTCTGTGGATTTCTATGCCTCGCCAGATTTCCCGCGTGGGGAGACTGCCTGAATCATCATTCATTGTGAATACTGTGACATCATTATCCATTAGAACGTATTTCCGCGTGATTTCGGCAGCATATGTGCCTAGACCGCCTACGATTTTTGGAGGATATTCGTAGACGAGAACAGCCATTTTCAAGCTTCTCACCGTGTTCCCTAATACAAAATTCCTTGTTGCTTACTAAAGCCTTACTTATTTACTTTCCTAATTCCTAATATTCACATTTTTGCCATGACTATCCAGCGGCTACGAAGTTTTCCCTCAACTTGCTTCTCTCGAAGCTCCATATTGAGGCATTTGAATTCTTTGAAAAGCTTCTCCAATTCTTCTCTGTCAACAAAGTAATGGATAATGCCCTTTTCTGGACCATCTTCTTCAATGAACGTGTTCTCTTCAACGAAAATCCCCCTTCCGTAGCTATGGGTTCTTTTCGACAGAAAATCGATTAGTATAGAGCCGTTTCTGTTTAGGATCCTTTTGATTTCAAGAATGGTTTTTTGAACGTCGTCAAGTCTTTGATGGTAAATCGTGCGTAGCGATATTACAGCATCGAAGCATGAGCGTTTGTATGGAAGCATTCTCATGTCACATTTTACCAAATATGCATCAGCGTCTCGAATTTTCTTCTTAGTTGCTCTTAGTCCAGTGTCAGAAGCATCTATGCCGTGAGCTTCAAATCCATGTGTCGCAACATATACTACGTGTCTTCCTCTGCCACATCCGAGATCGAGAATTCTCTTCTTTTGTTTCTTGTGCAGTTTGCTGAGAAAATGGATGACGAAGTCATCGGGTTCTTCGGGGCTGTATATTTCGTCGCGCAGAATCTGGTTCCATTCTGTCATTTGGTTGTGCCTCAGTAAAGATTTGAAGCGCAAGTGTGACATAACTTTAAAAGCTCTGTTCCTATAAGGTTAGGGGAAGAGTAGAAAATTTGAATAACTTAGAGAGCACATATGTAGGATTGTGCGAAGTGCAATAAGATGAGTATAACACCTGTTAAACGCTTGATTCTTGAAACAATGTGGGTCACGGAGAAACCTGCTAAAGCTGCGGAAATAGCTAAAGAGACAAGAGTGAATTTTCCCTCTGTCATGATGCACATAATCGGACTTACACGCATGGGATATGTCTCAGCGCTTGAAAACGGTTATTACACAATCACTGAAAAGGGCAAGAAAACGCTTGGTTTCCCTGAAATCACGCCTCAGAAGGCAGGCGAAATCTTGGCATATCTGCCTGTTGAGAAGTCTTTTCATTTCTATGCTGATATTGGAAAACCATTAGACGTTCATGCTGCGAGTCTTCAAGATTTCTGCGATAAGATACCGAAAGTTGATGCTGACTCAATAGAATTTCACATTAACCGCGGAGATTTTGAGGCGTGGCTTGCGGAACTAGGTGACATTGAACTGGCAAGGAAGATTTTGCTTGTCAGAGAGCAGAAGATGGTTGGAGAGAATCTTCGCCAGAAGCTCTATGAGATCGTGAAAAACAGGTACGAGGAACTGGCTACGAAGAGAAAGCAAGCAGTTCCTTAAGATTGGCATGTGACAGCTTTAAGCTGGTTTGAACCGCTCTTTCAGCTTCTCCAAGACCTTAGGCAATGAAGTGTACTCCATTTCGTCTGGTCCCAATCGTGCTGGTTCAAACTCTCCCATGCGCCGCAACCAAGCGCCATATTCTACGGCTTCGCGTCTAGCTAAGTCAAATGCTGGATCATTGAACATGTCTGCGATCATGGGTTTCCCGTTGTCGTCGCATGCGATTGCGCCGTTTGCTACTTGAAGACCTAGTGCGACAACTCTTGGTGGACCGTCGAAAGCGGTGCATTTGGAATCTTTCATTCCTACAGGCATTATTGGTCCCCAATGGCTTCCGCGCATCCATCCTTCAACGAGGTAGCTGTGCATGAATGGTACGAGGATTTCGCCGATGGCTGGTAATCCATGTTGTCCGCGCACGATCATGACTGGGTCGTCTTTTCCAACGTATTTGCCTGCGATGAGTGAAAGTCGGGTTACGCTGCCGCAGGCGGATATCAGGTCGTCGCTTGCTCTCCAAACGCGTGAAACCATGTAGCGTTGGACTGTTCCGATCAGGGCGATTAAGTCGTAGATTTCTTCTGGGCATTTGAGGGTGACTTTTTCGTTTTTGATTGTGTCCATTACTTCGAATTTGAATCCGCCAGCCATGTTTGGATCGATGATTAGTCCTGCTGTGTTCATGGGGTCAGCAAAGATTTGGAATAATGGAAGGTTGAAGGCTCCAGTGGAAGTTTTGTCGGCTGCAAAAACTACGATTGGGTCAGATGGTCTTTCTTCTATTTCCATTTCGGCAACTCCTGGTCCCATTCCACGGACGTTTCCGGCGAAGGCGGTTTTTAGGATGTCTTGTCCTGCGCCGTAGAGTTTGAGTTGTAGGGCTTTGTCTGCGGCTTCTTTGAAGGTGTTCCAGGCGAGTTTGTGGATTTCGGGGTTTGATTCGCCTTTTTCATGAACCATGAGGAGTTCGAGATCGTCTCCAGCGTTGAAGACGTGGTAGCTGTTGATTAGGTTTGTTTGTTTGGCGTTTTTGAGGTTTTTTTCGGCGATGTTGAGAAGTGGTTCGGCGACGATGTGGTGTCCAGCTAAGGAGCCAACGTCACATTTGATGAGGGATATGGTGGTTTTTTGGGGCATGTTTTTTCTGCCTCAATGGAGAACTTGTGGGTTTAGAATTGGTTTGGGCGTTTAAAAGACTTGCTGGAGAAAAAGTTTGAAAAGAATCATAAAACAGTAGGCGCTTATAGCTAGTTGGCAGGGTTGTTGTTATGGACGAGTTGCGGGTAATATCTGCGAAAATTCCTGATGAGGTGTATAAGGAGATGCTTTTGCGGGTTCCAGAGGGTGACAGAAGCAGCTTCATTAGGAATGCGATAATAGAGAAATTGCAGAAAACGCCTAAGCCTGACAGGATTTTTGAGCTTGAGGAGAAGCTTGACAAGATGTGGGAGGAGTTTTCACAGATTAAGAAGCATCTTGTGGATTTGGAGTTGCTCACTTATGGTGGGGAGAAGGTGAATCCGCATAGTTTTGGGTCGGATGAGATTGATCGGAAGTTGATTGATTATTTATTGCATTATAAGGGTGCGACAACGCCTGAGATTGCAGAGTATTTGGAGACGAATAGATGGCTGGTTTTGAACAGGTTGAGGAAGATTCAGAAGGTGTCGAGGAAGCAGCTTGGGAAACCTATTATTGATTATTATGCTGGTGAAAAATCGGGGAAGAAGAAAGCTTGGTGGATAAACGAGGAAATGATCGAAGCTTAGCAGAGTAGGTTTGGTACTGTTGCGCTGAAATGGAATTTTAACCCCCCTATAAATAGGTTCAACGTAAAACTCGATAGGCAAGCCTTGTGAGGGTAAAAGCATTAATGTTCATTCGGTTCTATAGCTTTGGCGTGGGATAGAGGTTTGCCGATCTTGCCTATCGATACGGGTCGTTATGGAACGCCTGAAATGAAGCATGTTTTTGAAGAGGAAACTCGAGTCCAGAAGATGCTTGATGTTGAAGCAGCTTTGGCTTGGGCACATGCTGAGGTAGGCGACATTTCGAAGAAAGATGCGGAGAAAATCATGTCCACTGCATTGCTGAAACACGTCAAACTGAGCCGCATCAAGGAGATTGAACGCGAGATAAAGCATGACATTGCCGCTTTGGTAAGAGCCTTAGCAGAAGCATGTGGACCCAGCGGTGCATGCGTTCATTTGGGCGCAACGAGCTACGATATCGTTGACACTGCAAATGCGCTTCAGTTGAAGGACGCTCTAGAATTGATCGAGAAGAAGCTCAACGATCTCGAAAGAATCTTGATGGACAAGGCTTTGCAGCACAAAGACACCCTGATGATAGGAAGAACACATGGGCAACACGCTTTACCGATTACATTAGGTTTCAAGTTCGCAGTTTGGACGCGTGAGGCTTCTAGGAACATTGAGAGGCTCAGGCAGTGCCGAGACCGTATTCTTGTTGGAAAAATGAGCGGTGCAGTAGGCACCCAAGCTGGCTTGGGAATCCACGCCATAAAGATTCAGGAGCTTGTCATGCAGAGACTAGGAATCAATGCAGCTGATATTTCAACTCAGATTGTGCAGCGAGATCGTCTTGCGGAGTTTGCGTGTGTGCTGGCTGTTATTGCGTCTTCTCTTGACAATTATGCCACGGAAATTCGTGAGCTGCAGAGACCCGAGATCGGAGAGCTTTTTGAAGCGTTCGAGGCAGAAAAGCAGGTTGGCAGTTCGACGATGCCTCACAAGCACAACCCAGAGCTTTGTGAGCGCGTTTGCGGCTTGGCGAGAATCGTTAAGAGTCTCGTTTTTCCCGCCCTTGAAGATGTGGTTACTTGGCATGAGCGGGATTTAACCCAATCTTCTACGGAACGTTTTGTTATTCCAGAAGCGTGCATCTTGGTTGACTACCTGCTTTTCCTAATGACCAATATCGTAAGCAACTTGCGAGTTGATGAGCAACGAATGCTGAAAAACATTGCGTTGACTGAAGGTCGCAGCATGTCTGAATCGGTGATGATTGCATTGACAAGGAAAGGTATGGATCGTCAACAGGCGCATGAACTGTTGAGAAAACTGACTATCAAGAGTGAAATGGAAAGGCGAAGTTTCAAAGAGGTGCTTTTGGAGGACAAGACCGTAAGTCGCCGATTAAACAAGAAGCAGCTCGATGACGCTTTGAATCCCCGAAAATATTTAGGAACTGCTGTGAAGCAAGTTGAGTTGATGGTTAAGAAAACCGAACGAGAACGTGAAGCACTCAAAACGGGAACAAGACTGCCCTAGTATTCTGTTAGTGCCTTCTGTTTCCATGGTTCCTCTTTATCAAGCCTTTCCCAAGCGTCTTTCTTCACAAAGCCGCCGATCTGCTCCTTAATTTTCTTCGCAAGTTTTGGTCCAATCAGTGGAAGGTTCATCAGGTTTTCGATTGGCGCGTTCTTTATGTCCTCGATCGTCTTGTATCCTGCATCGTATATTATGCGCCCGCGAGCTCTGCCTACCCCTTCGAGCTTGACGATTGGAAGCAACTCCTTCTTCACTCCCTTTTCTACTCTTTGGATGAGCCTTGTGGCTTCGGGCGGGATCTGCTTGTTTGCGAAAAGGGAAGTCAGCTCGTGTGTGGCGTGCAGTAGCCATTTTGCGTTTTCTATGGTTCTGTACAGATCACCAGGTTGTGTTCTATGCTTCTCGATTATTTCGTTCTCACTCACTTCTTCAATCCATGCTTTCAGAACCAAAGCTGTCTTTATTTCGCCGAGAAATTCTTCATACGCTATATGATCTTCCCACTCGTCAGGCACAGGTACGAGCAGTTCTTCTTGGTGTTCTTCGGTTAGAACAGCTATCTCGTCGAGCTCTTGACTGTAGGGTCGCAAAACTGGACCCATGTCAGGAGTGTGAGCAACCAAGTGAAAGAGGCTCAGTTCCGTCAAACATGCAGCTTTCTGTTTCGCTGCGTCGCGAATTATGACGCCTGAAACTGGGTCTATGTACAGTTCGCTTATTCTCTTTCCGAATTTCGTGGCAAAAATGTCGTCGCCATAGACTTCGATCATTTCTTCGTCGTGCAGGTACTTGAGGATTTTTCCTATTATTCCTTTTATGGCGTCAATGTCATATTGGTAAGCGTAGAAAGTTCTGCCGAAAAACTCGTAAATTCCCCGCTCTGTATGGGCGAAGTCCGCGGCTATCGTTGCCAAAACATGTGTTCGCATGATTCTTTCAACGGCAAGTCTTGACCATATGCGCTCTGGACGGGCAAGAACGTAGCTTTCCATCAAGTAATCTGCTTCGTCAGCAGTCTTAGCTATCAAGAGGGCTTCTCCAAACTTGTCATATTTCGGTCGCCCAGCTCTGCCTGCCATCTGCTTGTACTCTAAAACGCTAATAGGATAGTAACCGTACCCAGCTTCATACCGCCTATAGTCTTGGATAACCACTATTCTTGCGGGAAGGTTCACTCCGAAAGCTAACGTGGGTGTGGCTGTTAGGACTTTGATTTTTCCTTGGCGAAAATCGTCTTCTATGATTCTCCGGTGTGCTCCGCCCAAACCAGCATGATGGAACGCAGTGCCGCGTTTGACCATTTCTGCAAGAGACTCGCTCAAACTTGTTCTCTCACCAGCTGAAAGAATCCTCTCAGCTTCATGTTCCAAAGAACGTCTCGAAGGTTTAGACAAGACCTCTTCGATTTCGCCTGCAAGCGTCTTCGCAAGTGAGACCGAGTTCTTTCTAGTTGAGGTGAAGACGAGCGCTTGTCCACCAACCTTAACTGTGTTCACTGCAAGGTTCGTGGCTGAATTCTTCGTTATTCTTTCTATTTTTCGGGCGTCTCCGTCTCTGTATTGTATTTCTTCGTTCAGCAGAACGCCCTCTTTCAGTGGGACTGGTCTCCATTCAGTAGTGACATGCTCAGCCTTGAGCCATGAAGCAATCTCATCAACATTGTTGATGGTCGCGCTCAACGCCAAAACTTGGATGTCTGGGTTTACCTGCAGCAACCGTGCCAAAACTACTTCAAGTGTGGGTCCACGTTCTGCGTCGTTGAGTAAGTGTACTTCATCGGCTATGACGAGTGAAATGTCCTCCATCCACTTTGCTCTGTGTCTCAAAAGTGAATCGGCTTTTTCGTTTGTAGTTACAATTATGTCGTATCTTTCAAGCCACGGATCGGTGCTGTCAAAATCACCTGTGCTTATACCTATTCTTATTCTTCCTCCGCCGCTCTTGCTTAGTGAGGTGTATTTTCTGAATTCGTCGAATTTCTCATTCGCCAGAGCTCTGAGCGGTGCAAGGTAGATGACTTTTCCATTCTTTTCTAAAATATGTTTGAGGGCACAAAATTCAGCCACCAAAGTCTTTCCAGAAGCCGTTGGACTGGCTAGTACAAGGTTTCTTCCGTCCAAGGCTCCAACTTTGATGGCTTCTTCTTGTGGCGGATAAAGATCAACAATTCCTTCTTTGACCAAGACTGTCTTCATTGCCTCTGGTATTGCTAAATCCACCACTTTCACAAGAATGCGCCCAAACCCTATGCTTGACCAGCATCTAACCGACGCTGATGGCTTAAGCGTTATGTCTGGACTTTCCGCTTTTCTGGGTTATGTTTTTCTACTAGATGGAGAATACTTCACGTTGAAGATCGCATCCCGTTTAAGAAGGTTGGATTTGAATGGTCAGTAATGTTAGGGAGCTTCTGCGTGCACATGAAGGTTTGAAACGAGAGGTATACTTGGACATTGAGAATTCAAGCCCTGTTCCCCAAGAAGTGATCGACGCAATGCGCCCTTTCTACGACAAGAGAGCTTATGGTAACCCGACACTAACGCACAAGCCAGGCTGGGAAGCTTTCGAGACAATCATGGAGTCCGCCCAGAAAATCGCCAATTTCATAGGATGCAAGACTCTTGAAGAAGTCAACTTTGCTCCAGGCGAAACTGAAGCCAACAACTTGGCTCTCATGGGAACGATACTTCCGATGCGAGATAAGGGTAAGAAAATCGTGATTTCAGAAATTGAACCCATAAGCATTCTTCAGATCACCGAACTGCTTAAAGGCTTTGGATTTTCAACGACGAAAATTCCAGTTGACAATGAAGGATTCATAAATCTGGCAAAGCTGGAGGAAGCTGTTGACAAAGAAACAGTTCTTGTGAGCGTTTCCATTGTGAACCACGAAATCGGCACTATCGAACCAGTCAAAGAAGCTCTGGAGCTAGTCAAAGACAAGAACCCTGAAACTCTGTTCCACACTGACGCGTCAGATGCCTACGGCAAAATCCCGTTTGACGTGAGAGCATTGGGCGTGGATTTGGCAACCATAAGCAGTTACAAGATTCTTGGACCACGTGGAATCGGCGCGTTGTACGCAAAGGAAGGAGTCGGCATAGACAAAATCCTCGAGGGTCAAATCGGAACTCAAAGACTTTGGCCGGGCGTAGAAAACACCCCGTTGATTGTTGGCTTCACGAAAGCGTCTGAAATGGCTTTTGAAAGGTTTGACGACAACGTGTCACACGTGCGAAAGTTGAGAGACAAGCTTGTTAACGGCATTATGACCAGTATGAACGACGTTAAAATTAATGGACCTGTGGGCGACAAGAGAGCGCCAGACAATGCAGACATAAGCTTTCTGCGATGCGAAGGTGAAGCGTTAACGATTGAGCTGAGTCTAAGTGGCGTTTACGTTTCAAGCGGCAGTGCTTGTTCAAGAAGGCTATTGCAGCCAAGCCATGTTCTTGTTGCCATTGGTCGCAAGTTTGATGAAGCCCACGGCAGCATTCTGATGAAGACTACGCGTTGCCACACGGAGGAAGACATAAACTACGTGCTGGAAGTAATTCCTAAGGCGGTTGAAAGGATAAGAGGTATTGTTGGCTCGACAGGAGTGGAGTAGTAGTGTCACGTTCACCATTGCCCTATAATCCGAAAGTCCTTGAATTGTTTAGGAATCCTAAGAACCTTGGGAAAATGGAGGATGCCACAGTGAAGGCTGTTGCAGGAAATCCCATGTGTGGGGATATGATAACGTTCTACCTGAAAATCACCGAGCAAGACGTTGTTGAAAAAGCATCGTTCGAAAGCTATGGCTGTGCCGCAAACATAGCCACTTCAAGCATTGTTACTGAGATGATTAAAGGCAAAACGCTTCAGGAAGCATGGAACGTTACGTGGAAAGGAGTGGCTGAAGAAGTGGGCGGACTGCCCGCCGTGAAATTCCACTGTGGAATCTTGGCTGTAGGCGCGCTGAAAAGAGCTATAAGAACGTATTACAAAAACAAGAAGATTTCTCCTGCTTGGTTACCGAAACAGTTTACGTTTGAGGAAAAACAGGCATTGGAAGAGGAGGAATTGGCAAAAGTGCTGTCAAAAAGGATGAAGACTGGAGAAGAAAAGTAGTGTTGGACCCGTACAAGGTTCGTGAAGATTTCCCGATTCTGAAAAGGAAAATCAACGGCCATCCTCTGATTTACTTTGACAATGCGGCAACCTCGCAGAAGCCAAAACAAGTGATTGAGGCTGTTAAGGATTATTATGAGAATCATAATGCAAACGTGCACAGAGCTATTCACACGCTTTCTCAGGAAGCCTCACAGCTCTATGAAGACGCCCATGAAGAAGTTGCCAAATTCATTAACGCAAAAAGCGTTGAAGAGACAATCTTTCTGAGAGGGACAACTGAAGCAATAAACCTAGTAGCTTACTCTTTAGGGCATCACGCTCTAAAAAAAGATGATGAAGTTGTTGTGACTTTGATGGAGCATCACAGCATCATCATCCCGTGGGAAATTGTTTCCAAAGCAAGGGGTTTCAAACTCAGATATGCAGACATAAACCCTGATGGAACCTTAGACTATGAAGTTCTCGAAAAAACGATTACGGACAAGACGAAGATTGTTTGTTTTTCTCATGTGTCAAACGTTACAGGTGTCGTGAATGATGTTAAGCGAATTGCACGAGTTGCACATGAGCATGGTGCGTTGGTTTTGGTGGATGGAGCGCAGTCTGTTCCGCATATGCCTATAGATATTAGAGATTTGGATGTGGATTTTTTCGCGTTCTCTGGACATAAGATGCTGGCTCCAACAGGTATCGGCGTCCTGTACGGTAAGCGCAGTGTTCTTCAACAAATGGAGCCTTTTCAAGGCGGTGGCGAAATGATAAAGGATGTGTCTTTTGACCTGAAATCGAGGCGTTGCTCCATTTCATGGAATGATTTGCCTTGGAAGTTCGAGGCTGGAACCCCAAACATCAGCGGCGGCATAGGACTGCTGGAAGCTGTACGGTACCTGAAGAAATTAGGTATGGAAAACGTGAAGGCTCATGAATTCATGCTAACAGAGTATGCAATGAAACGTCTGCAAGAATGTGCGAAGGTAGTGATTTACGGACCTAAAGACCCGTCGGGCAAGAGCGGAATAATCCCATTCGGTGTTGAAGATTTAAGCTCGCACGATGTTGCCCTTTTCCTTGACAATTACGGTATCATGGTTAGAAGCGGCTTCCATTGTGCACAACCACTCCACAAGACCATGAAGCTTCAATCTTCTGCCCGCGCAAGCTTCTACGTCTATAATACCTGTGAAGAAATCGATCGATTCGTCGAAGTTCTGAAGGAGGCTTCGCAGTTCTAATGGGTGTTGTTGATGATTATGTGGCGAGAATTGAAGGTACGTGTGGCGAAGAGAAGGATGTTATTGTGATATTCAAGTATGACAGGAAGGATGAGGCAGTTAGGAAAATCTTGGAAAAGGCTAAATTACGCAAGTCAATTGCCAACATGATTTTTGAGCTGACTTTCAAGGACATTTCCTTCCGTGTTTACGCAAGTGGGAAAGCCATTTTTAGAGGTTTGAAAAGCAAAGACGAGTTAAGGAATCTCTTGTCTGAGCTTTTGCAATGAGAAGAGATCATTTTTCAGAGAATACTTCGGCAATTTTTTGCAGTTCTTTTGTTATGGGCATTAGGAATTTGACTCTTTGCTCAGTTCGCATTCTGTATGCGTTGATCATTGATTTCAGTTGAGCCATGATTTCGTGCGTAATTCCAACAAGCACGTCGCGGTTTTCTTTCTCTGCTAGGTTGAGAATTTCAGCTTGACCGTTTCCATGGACAAGGATCAGTTGTCCAGTAGGATATAGGAATGCTTTGCTCAATTGTCCATGATATTTCTCTGGAAGTGATGATACAGGGATTTCCAGCGTTTTGCCGAAAGGTTGCAGGATCTTCAGCAAGGAAGCAAAGAATTCTATCACTAGATTTTCTTCTTCTGCTGTAAGCTCTGATATTTGGCCAGCGCTTTCCTGCATTTCCTTCATTGATTCTACGGTTTGGTCTTCGCCTGCTTTGTGTTGTTCTTCTGCGTTTGGAGTGGTGTCTATGATTGCTGGAGGGGAACTCTGCTGGGATGTGGTGTCTGAGGGTTTAGGTGTTTCTTGAGTCATCGGTTTCACTTGTGGGATGGTTTGCGAATATTGTACTCATGTTAAAGTCATAATAAGCATGTGTCTGTGTTGGAACTCTACATACACTGTTTGGATACAGCAAGACAATCTTGTATAGCAAGACATAATATTTTTATCACTCGCGCCCCGCTAATATGTCTAGGAAGATACAATGACGCAGGAACAGAAGGGCTTAGGCTACGCTACGGACGCGATAAAGGGAGCCGCAAAAGTAGCCACTAAAACCGAGTCGATGTCGCTGAAGCGAGGCAACAATCGAATAATAGTCAACGTAAGCAAAAGACGGGAAATGTCGCAGTCTCCA
>Ga0315268_10001321_pt1 | contig 28483 bp, 27 predicted proteins | sample C1_top_MG_FD_204535 | JGI IMG/M metagenome (GOLD analysis project Ga0315268, IMG submission 204535) | Sediment microbial communities from Yellowstone Lake, YNP, Wyoming, USA - C1_top | ecosystem: Environmental > Aquatic > Freshwater > Lake > Sediment | place: USA: Wyoming | collected 2017-08-01
CATTTACCGCGCCGTTGTTGCTGTTTCCTGAATAATCCTTTGTATATGATGACGTGCTTCCGCCAGCAAACGGCATGTTTAGCACAGTGATTGATGTGCTGTTCCTCTGCCAGTTGAAAATATTCTTCACAGAGTCGCCGTTGGCGTCGTATGTTGATTGGTTGTAGCAGGTGATGTTCTCGTTTGTCGTATTAATTCCTGAGCTTGAGTTGAGTATCGGTGTCCCTTGTGTCGGTGCTGTGTTGTTTGAACTTGCTGTCCCGTTCACTTGTATATTATCTATATAGCATTCTTCGTTGTTGTTGCTTGCGCTGCATCTGAAGCGTATCTTCATGTTTGCGTTATTGTTCGCTGTTGCGCCAAGGCTGTAATTATAATATACGTATGGTGACACTGTCTGGGCACTCATGAGCTGTGTCCAACCTGTGCCGTTATACCAGTCAGCTGCGACATATTCGCCTGAATCAAGTCCTGATGTTACTGTATAGAATGAGAAAGATACATTGTTGTATCCGTATGTGCTGACATTTGTTTCTATTGTTGTTTCAGCTCCCCAAGGCGTGCATTTCAATGAATATGTTCCCGCATAAGGTGTACCTGTTGCAATAGTACAGGCTGCTCCAGCCCCTCCTGTCGTCCAGTTGTTTGTCGATAAGCTGTTCGATTCCCAGCCTTCGAAGAATGTTCCGCTTCCTTCTGCTAGTCCTGGGTCTGTTGAGTTTATCGTAAAGGTATATTGCTGTCCTGGTGTTATGCCTTGCAGCGCGACCCATTCTCCTGCGCATTCCTGGTTCTCGAAGTTCCAGTCGACGCATTTGTACAATACACTGCCTTTTGCTGTTGCAGTTATCGTTGCATTTGTGAAATTGACTGCTGTCGGGTCTATCGCATATACTTCCGACCATTTGGCATGCTTGCCTGTCTCGCTTATATCTTCGTATCTTATGAATGAGCTTGTGTTTGTCTCGAAGTCCATAGAATTGATTTTTATCGACTTGACAGGTCCTTGGGCAAAGCTTATCTTGATGTCGTGCCTGCCTTTGGTCAGGTTCAACCTGTCTTCTTTTTGCGTGTCAATCTTTCCTTTGGCTTTGGCATGCACTTCCTTGGTGTGTGTTGTCCTGCCTTGGTTGTCAAGCAATTCTATTGTTGCAGCGAGGACATTTCCTTGGCTATCCTTTACCTCTGGGTTGAATTCTATTGTTTCATTGCTCGTATTTACCTGGGAAGTTAAGTTCTCTATTGCATATTCCATTGAATGGACAAGCACTGATGCTCCTTCGCTGAGCTCGAACTCGAGTGTGTATTCTGTATCGCTGATGCCGTCAGGCAGCATGCAGCTTTCTACGCAGGTTGTGTCAAACGTGAGTACTGGCTGTTCGATGAATGTGACAGGCAAGGCTACTGCTGTGCCTACAGAGCTTTCAAGGTAGGTCTCGTTTCCGATGCTCTGGTTGAGGAAGATTACCTGTGCAGTGGCGATGTCATTCGCTGTCGTGCTGTACTTGCCTTCGAAGATGTATATTGGAGTGTCCCAAGTCTCTGATTCAGGGGATATGCCCAGCAGTGCGCAGCAGTCGCCTGCTCCATTGCAGATTGTGGTCTCTATTCCAGTATCTTTGGACATGATTGTCCATTTAGTGCAGAGTTTGGCAGTGTCTTTCTGCCAGCTGAATTCTGTATTGGCGACAGTGAGGTCTACGACGCCATTCTCCTTGTAATCGACGCCATCATTGTCGCCGTCCCATCTTGTGCCGGATGCATATTCGATTCTTGTCTTTATTGTCTTGCCGTCTGTTGATGGCGTTCCGCCAGACACTGTTATCGGGCTCGCCGAAGTTTCTGCCTGGGACGTATGCGGGTTCTCTTTGTCGAGTATAATGTATCTTCTTGCGCCAGATACCAGGTATGCCTTGGCAGTCCCTTCGCCGAATAGCTGTCCGCTGAGCTTGAATGATTTTAGGTTGAATGTGTCTGGGTGGCTTTCCAATATTATGTGCTGGTCGCCGGATGCAGTCACGTTAAGGTTGATGTCCTGGGTTAGTTCTTGCTGTCCTGCGATGAGGAATCCAGTCATTCCTGACCTTGATACGATGAATGTCATTGTTATTATCATGAGGATTATTGCAGCGTATGTTATTGTGTTTCTTTTTACATCCTCAAATCTTGTCGTCTTTTGACTGGCATGTTGCTCTATCCTTGTAGGTTCTATTGCCTTGAATGTTTTCTCGATTCTTGCTGGCGGTATGACTTTGGCAGGTTGTTCAGTCCTTGCAGGTTGCTCTGTCTTGACAGGCGGCAGTATCCTTGCAGGTTTCACTGCCGTATCCTTGTGATATGTTGTAGAATATTTTTTGCTGCTTGCATTTATCCTGGAGTTTATTTCCTTCAGTTCAGCATTTATCCTCGCGAGGCTATCATGATCCTGCTTTTTCTCTTTCCGGATTGGTTTACATCGCTTTTGCAAGCTTTGACCTCTTCTTCTTTGTCCTCATGTAGACGGTTGATACTGTCTTGTCTGACCTGTTCAGCAGTACAGCTATCTCGTGATTTGTGAATGATGCTTTGTCGCGCATGTATTCGACAACGACTTCAAGGATAGATAGTGACCTGTCAGTCACCACAGAAAGCGGGATGTTGACGATGTGTGCCTTGCCGACTATAGGCTCGCGCACAGTCCTTTTTTTTGATGCTCGATTATACAGCGTCCAAATATTTCTCTCATCCCTGTTTGTAAGGACAGATATATCGTGGTAGGAAAGTTTGATCTGGTCTTTGAGATATTCGACAAGCGACTCTAAGAATGATAGTGACCTGTCGCAGAATATCGTGCTGGGTATGAGTATCTGGGAATTGAGAGTATCAAATTTTGATGTGCTGCCTGAAGCAGCGTTCTCGTCCATTATTTTCTACCTTGGTCTTTTTGTCCTACTTTGTGTGTAAATATTTTACAGAATTCTTGGATATCTTGGGATTTGTATATATAAATGTTTGCTTTTTGTCTTACAATGTGTGTAAAATGTGTATTTTTCGTCCTACTATGTATGTGATTTTGCATAATTGTCCTGCTGTATGCATTTATGCTTGTTGGAGCTTTTTCTGTCCTACAATGTATGTAAGAATTTTCTGAATTTCAGATTATTATTGGTGTGACAAACACTTCAACAAGCGCAGCTACGCAGAGTATTATGACTGACACAGCAAGGACATCGATAGAATCTAGTAGTACTTTCCGAAACTCTGCTGTCTTGTAGTGGTGGTTGATGACTGCTATGGATAAGATGCCGCCTGCAAGGGCTCCGACAAAATATGCGAATATCTCGATGAGTCCGTGTGTGAAGTACTTGAGCAGCCCCATTGATATGGCTTGTGAATATACTGCGATTGATGGGCTTATCTGGCTTAGTATGCTGTTCTTGACAAACATGCCCATCGCTACTGCGACGACAGATGCGTTCCATGTCAGGACGAATATCGCGCCTGCGCCGAAGAAGAATGATAGTATGAAGCAGAATATTAGGATTTTGAGGTTGTTCATCAGCACAAGTCCTACATGTCCGATGTTTGATATCAGAAGGCCGGTCGGTGTTGTGGTGCTTATCTGTGATATGGTATCTATCTGGCTCTTGAACACCTCTTGTGTTGTTGCGCTTGGCAGAACCATGTACCATACAAAGAATGCGGCAGCGAAGCCCAGGAACAGGAACATGAGAGATGATACTGCCTTGCCATGCTCCTTGAGGAGCCAGTATTCTTTTTTCGGCATGTTGTCTTTTGATTCCTCGAGAAGGAATATGTTGTAGACGAGGGGTACTGAGCAGATTGCTGTGAGGGTTACTATAGATAGTCCCCAGTTTGCCTTGAACACCCAGTAGCTGAGCAGGAATGAGAAACTGACATATATTATACCTAAGAAGAATAGTTCCCATGGCTTCTTCTCTGCCTTTCTTGGATTAAGTAATGCTTCTAACACCATCTTTTTGGCATTTGTTAGCTAGCTCGGTTTAAATATTTTGTTATTGTACTTCGACGTAGTGTCTTAAGAAGTGAGGAAAATATTATGTCGCGATAATATTCTAATTTGCTCTCGACAGTTCCATGAAATCAAGGTCTTCATCATTCATCACTATCTCACGTATTATCTCTATCTGCGCTTTTGATCTTGGCAATGTATACTTGTATCGCTCCCATTCGAGGTTTGGCCGAAATGCCCCTTGATGTACGTGCATACCTATCCCCTCCACATTTTCCAGAATAAGATAGATTATATGGTAAATCTATTATTTAAATGTTGCTTTATAGGACGATAACTGGTTTTGCATTTCCATTAAAAAAATTTGTAACACTGCACTCGCATCGATTCATTCATCACTTCTATCTGCCCAACTGCATTTGTTTTCACAGTATAAATCATGGCTCGCTCTTGCGGCGTTCCAAATGACTCTATTTCAGAATGTTGTTAGAAATTAAGGAATTGCATAATTCCTTTCTCATCCCGTCATTCTTTCGATATTATTTGCGGATTGATTCAATCATTATTGCAAATTTTAACCAAACAGGTCAATTTCGTGATAATTACGCCATGATAATTTCGGGATTCTTCGGGTTTTATTCGATTTGCACTTTGAGTTGTTTGTTTCGAACATTTTTTATCAAATTGTTGTTTTAAGCTCAGAAAAGTTTTAAATATTAAAAAAACATAGGTATCAGTAGGGGCGGCAAGTATTATCTTTCCGTTCCATAAACAGGACTAGAGACCGACCAAACCTCGCTAACAAAGAGTCGATTTCTCTTCCTCGCAAAAAAAGGTGCTGTTATGAAAAAGACACTATCTGTTATAGCGGGAGCGCTGCTTGCAGGTACTTTAGCATGCACGCAGCCAGGATGCCTGTCACCAAACATGGCAGTCCTCGATAGCCCGCTGGATATCAGGCCAAGGCAGGAGTATGATGCGAAGAAGGATCTTGAAGACATTCTAAAGGCAGTGCATTGCGTCAAGACAGCGAGCGGTTATGTTAAGGAAGGGACAAGCGAAGCTCCTGACATCAAGAAAGGTTATGGTACTGCATTCGCATTTGCATATGATGGAAGCTACACTTATCTTGTGACAAATGTGCATGTTGTCAGCCAGCCAGAGTCTGTTGCGATTTTTGGCATCGAGCCAAAACCTACTGGCGGCTGGAGCATTGTCGCTAACAAGTACAAGAAGGTTTCTGAGAAATCAAGCCTTGTTGATGGTGTTGATGATGAGAATGAGAAAGATGACATCGCGCTCGAGACAGTTGCAAAGAACAAGGATCTTGATATAGCAATAGTAAGGGCAAAGAAAAAACTTCATGTCTCAAGGTCGTACATCACTGACTATTCTATATTGCCTGTTGTTGGTGATGAGGTTTATGTCACTGGTTTTCCAAGAGGGCTATTCAAAGCTGCGACAAAGGGGATGGTATCGCACCCTGACATCGTTGTCGATAAAGAGCACCTTGACATCATAGACGTGACAAGCACTTTCGGCAATTCTGGCTCTCCATATTTCATACGCAGGGGCGAGAATCTGTATTGGGCAGGCACTGTCGGAAAGGTCCTGACCTACAAGAATACCAGTGCAACTCTTTTCACGATTGGCACTCCTATCAGGTCTTACTACAAGATGCTCAAGGAATATACTGGGGAGAAGAAGGGAAGATAGACAAATAGTTTCAGCAGCGCCGCCGTGATAATTGACGGCAGTGCCACCGCCTCTTGTGAGCCCCTTCGACAATCACTTCAAGTGCGTTGTCGGGGGTCGGCCCCTACGGGGGGACAGCACCTTCAGATTCGCATACGCTGGGCGAACCTGGCGTGGCACTGCCGCAGAATGCAAGTTTCATGTGGCGCTGCTGGTTGGTGTTTTGTTTTTCAAAAGAGGTAATCTTTCGCTGATGCCTGGGAGGCGCTGATGACAATGCCGCAACGCCGTGGTCTATCGAGTACATCCTTCCAGGCATTTGCATTGTCAAAAAGGTGTGAAAGAGGTAATTGCAATGGAGATGTCAGAAAGGCTGAAGGGGAATGTGCTGGATCTTGAAGGAACCATCGCGTCTGCTCGTGAGTCCAGGGTATATGTTCTCAGTGAAGTCGGCTACGACACTGCATACTTCAATCCGACTGCGTATGATAATCTTCTCAATGTCATGGAGAGGGACAAGGATATCTCTGGCATCATCATCGACGGTGCATTGACAAGGCTTGACCGCCCGGAGTATCTCAATGATGAGCTTTCATACTGGACAAGGTCTGAAGAAGAATGCAAGAAGGAGACTGAATCAGTCCCGAACAAGCGCCAGTACAAGCAGATGATGGAGACTCAGCTCAAGATTCTTGAGAAGCGCATCGTAGAGATGAAGGAGCGTGTTCCCCACGCTAAGAAAGTTGTTCTTTACATCGATTCCGACGACATGCAGTATACTATTTCAGCGATGGTGAATGAGATGCTCTTGCGCGGCCAGAAAGAGATACAGGATTCTCTGGATAAACTTAAAGGAAAGAAGAATGAGCTCAAGAAGGAATATACCTCAGTTTTGAAGGAGCGGGACAAGTTGCATGAAGGAGCATCAGATATCGACGACAGGATAAAGTCTTACGAGTCCTCTCTTGCTGATTTCGACGAGAAGATAAAGAACAAGTCAGATGAGCAGAAGCTCTACCGCGAGAAGAAGGTAAGGCCTGCCCATCAGTACTTCACGGCAAGGTTCCTGAAGAAAGTGTACAAGCAGTACGAAGACCTGGCTGCAAGGTTGGATATAACAATCGCTACAAGGCCGACAATCATGGATTTTGACGGCATGAAGCTGGATTATGCGCACAGCAGGCACGCGACCTGGGCAGTCCTCAAGAGGAGGAATGATTCTATGCTGTCATCCATCCACGGGAAGAAAGCAGAAGTCGATGTGATTGTCGAGAGCGGACACTTCGGCATCGGTTACAAGCAGCTCCAGAAGAAGAAGGACACTCCTGATGAGTCTAATTTCAAGAACCAGTCATCATATGACCCTAATATAGGAAAAGACCACGTCACACTTGTCTCTGTCCTTCCATTCGAGGACCAGGATAAGATTGGAAGGTTTGTGAAAGGCCAGGAGCCGATAAGGCTCAGTAGCGGCAAACCTATCAACACACGCAAACATGCTGCGATAGACCGATACAACAATGATGGAGTATCAGGTCTCACTATAATAACAAAGGACAGCAGAGGGACAATCGGTACAGAGTGGATACAATATGGCAATTTTGCCGACGGTAGTGTTCTTAAGCAGCCTGAAGAGTATTCTATAATATGTGCATCGGCTGACGAGCATATTGGTTCGCCAGAGGAAAACCTGATCGCTAGAGATGGTTGGTTAGGGCTTTACAAAGTGTTGTCAGACGGGACGATGTTCCGGGGCAAGGATGCATTTGCAAGAGGTTTCATCAATGGTGGTGATGCAGCAGAGGCGAACAGCAAGAAATGGTGCCATCGCTATCATGAGAAGCGCAATCCGCAGGAGGTAATGCAGGAAAATCTCAAGCTTCTTGCAGGATTCAGGTCGGGCAATATTGAAGATATAGTCGCACTTGCGACGAAGATGACAAATGACGCCAGGGGTGGCAGTGTCGAGAGCATGTCTGTGATACTTGAGCGCGTCGCTGATTACTATGATTCTTTCTTGCGCGAGACTCTTGCCAAGTCAAAGCTGAAATGGGCTCATGTCTCTGTCACAGGAAACCACGCAGATGATATCCTTAAGGATGTCGGCATGCGGGAGAGTGATTTCTTTGTGCAGAGGGCAAAGGCAATGGGCATCGGGGTCTATGAAGTGGGAAAGCATGATTATTATCTTGCAGACCCTAAGAAAGACGCAAGGATATTCATCGGCAGCTATAGTAACGCAAGGATTCTCAATGTCGACGATTACGGAAAGGATGTCGACGGTAATGTCCTATTTGGCCCCATCAGCGTGCTTGTTCAGCATGACCCGAAGGGTTCAGGAGGTTCTGGTCTGGTTGGTGCGGGCAAGAGTGCGGGCGCAGACCTCTCGCTAGGTGCGCATACGCATGATAACTGGATGAAGCTGTACAGGACTGCTGAGAACAGGTGGAGCGTTGCGTACAAGCTTGCGACATTGCAGACAGTCTCTCCGACAGAGAAGTATTATGCGAACTCTGTTCCAAGGACAAGTGCCGCGCATCTGATTGTGATGCCGATGCCTGGCGATTTCTCTGAAAAAGCGATTCCCGCAAGTAGCTTAGCAGAGATTGGAAGGGTTATGATGCGCGAGTCTGTCAGTCATGACCTTGAGAAGATGTTGAAGGGGGGTAAATGAGCATGCCGCAGGAACTGCCAAAGCCAGACGAGAGAAAGCCTGTTCCTTGGGATGAGGAGAAGAGGCAGATGAGAAAAGTCATAGACACGCAGTCTGACCTCATCAAGAAGATGTATGCTCAGAGAAAGCAGATGGAGGAGCATATAGAGTACCAGAAGAAGCAGCTCCAGGAGTACATGCGGCCTGTCGAGAATCTTGAGAATGAGTTCAAGGTTTGCAGTGAAGACATAAGGTTCCGTGATGTAGGTGGTGTCGATTCAATCATCGACAAGATACGCTACTTCGAGCACGGGATAGAGTACCCGAAGATGTATGAGATGTATGCGATAAGGCCTCCGAGAGGTCTTTTGCTTTACGGTCCGCCTGGCTGTGGAAAGACGATGCTTGCCAAAGCGATTTCGAATGAGCTTGACTGCTATTTCCTCGAGGTCCCAATCACCAGGGTAATCAGCAAGTGGGTGGGAGAGGCAGAGCAGACATTGGAAGCGATACTGAAGAGATGCAATGACATTTACAAGAAGGATAAGAGGAAAGTGCTGGTGTTTGTCGACGAGGCTGAACAGATGTTTGCCAAGAGGGGCAGTTCAGGTTCGCATGGTGTCATCGACCGCTGCGTCCAGGTGTGGCTTAGGTACATGGACGGCATGGTGGATGCAGAAGGACTCATCTATGTAGCTGCTACAAACAAGATAGAGCAGGTCGATGATGCGATAAAGCGTGCAGGCAGGTTCGACCACGTGATAGAGATACCCCATCCTGACAGGAATGCAGTCGAGGACATACTGAAGAAACAGATTTGCTACAAGGAGAGGAAAGCAAAGAGGACGATCTACTGCATCGATGATTATAGCAGGATTGCCGAAGAACTTTATGCAATCAATGCCAGCGGAGCAGATATTGCAGAGATGCTCAGGATTACGTCGGAGAGGAAGATCAAGGCATTTATCGACCTGCCTACAGAGGTCATGATAGACCAGTCTGAGACATACATCAATCAGCAGGATATAGAGGATACTATCATGCGCTACAATTGTCCGGGCAGGAAGAAAGATGCAAGGAAGATAGGATTTGGTGTATGATTTTCGTCGGATTATCTTGAAATAATTATTTTTGAAAAAACTCGCTAAAGGTGGTATGTATGGATTACAGGTTTGAAGGTTGTGAGCACATCCTCCAGGATGTTTTTGATTATGCATTGAAGAAGGGTTTGCCTATTAAGCTCGTCGATGAAGAGCTGCAGCAGGCATATCTCTCGCACAGGAAAGCATATGCTGCAATAATTGATCCTGATATAGAGATCTATGACTTGAGGCGCCACGGGCTTGACGTGCATGTCATAATGCATGTGGAGTCGAGGCTTGAAGAGCTTGCAGGGGAGAAGGATGGGAAGAGATAGGTCACGCTGCGAGCACGATGATATTGTGAGGCAGCTAGAGGATATGGTGAAGAGTAATTACTCGATAACAATGACTTGCGTGGATGTGCGCGACACGAGTACAGGAAGGCTCGTCGGTGAGATTGACCTTGTGGGTATTGTCGGCAATAACTGGGATCTGTATGAAGTGAAGACGAGTGACCAGTGCGCGAAAGCGGAAAAGCAGCTGAAGCGGCTGCGCAGGTATCTCTGCGATTGCGCGAATGTGAGGCTGTATTATTATTCCGGGAAGAGACGGAAGATAGAAGAGGTTGGATAAAGGGTGTCGAAAATGTATCAGCTCGATGATGTGGAAAGGAAAGTGCTTGATTTCATGACGAAGAACGTGAGCGCTACTCCGAGGGAGATGGCTAAAGCCGTCGGCATAAATGAGAACATGGCGAAGAAGCTATACAACAAGCTCTTTGCAGAGAATGTGTGCTCGCAGCTGATAGTTCCAAATTATGCTATGCTGGGCTATGAGGTCATGATAATACAGCGTCTGAAAATAAAGAGCAAGAATTTGCCTGACATACCACTCATCACAGCAAGGATAGAGTCTGATTGGAGGAACTGCATCGACTGCCATGAGACATTCGACGGCAAGATATACGTGAAAAGCGTCTGGAGAAATGCTGAGGAGTTCAAGAACGCAAGGACCAGGCTGCATGAGAACCAGGACATGAAGTGGCTGTCTAGTGAAGAGGTGGATATGGTGCCTCTCAATGAGCGTAGGAACATAATCAAGGTAAGGAGCCTTTGGGAAGATGGGAATATTGATGTTGAAAAGCAGGATTAGGAGATATTTTTTCGTATGGAGGATGTTTTTCCATATGTGGCTCTATGGCCTGCTGTCCTGTAGCAGCATCTTAAGGTCGAGGAAACCTATCAACATGTTGAGGATTAAGATAATCCGGGTTAACGGAAAGAAAATAGTGAAATCAAGATAGTGACGCCGACGCCGCCTAGTGAGCTGTGGAATAATATGCGTTGAGTATCGCAGTCCTGCAGAACGAAGCGGTTAATGAATAGATGCGAACGACTCAAGCTATGCTTGAGTTATTACGAATGCATCAGTATTCGAAATACGGTGTCGGCGCTGGTTATTGATGTAGTACAAATACGATTGATATGACAGAATTCCTATCTCGCTAAAGGGGAATTCTATAAAGAAGGTGTTGCAAAATGCTGTACGAACTATTGGAGAATCCATTGACAGATATCATATCGCCTCTCGAGGAGAGATGCGAAGATGATGGTGTCTTCAAAAAATTTGGCAAGGACCTGAGGGTGGGTTGCGCCCTTGAAGCTATGCTTGAGCATGGATATGACCTTGAGTCGAGCCTGTGCGACAGGTTGAGTTTTCTCGACGATGTGTGGGTAAGCACTTATCTTCTGAAATCGACAGGCAAGGCCAAAGGTGCAGAAGGCATAAGGCAGGAGTGCCTGAGATACTTCGACCCATTTACAAGCTACAATCCGATAACAAGATGCTTTGCATACTGTGAGTATATCGATGACTCCACAAATTCACACGAGCTCTCATCAGTCATCGAGAGCATGGACCATTATTTGGGGCACAGCAAGGATGCGGTCACGAGGCGTTTGTATCCTATCCTCAAGAAGATTTCTGGGAAGAAGCTGGAGTACCTCGAAAAGAAGGAGGAATTCCACGACGAGCTTTCTTGCGGGCTTAAAAAATCAGTTCAATCAGATGATTACGCGGATTGAAGGTGCAAAAAATGACAGCAAGAAAATCTAAAGGCGACGAATGGGACATTGTCGGAAATTACCCCACCCCAGAAGAATTGCAGAGCATCTCATACTGGACGCGTTCTAAGAAAATTGCTCTTGCAGCAATAACTGCGGCAATCATCGGTGGCGCAGGTTATGAGATAAATTCAAGCCTGCAGGAATCCAGACGGTCTGTTGATTACAAGGCTCATGTGGTTAATGTTGTTTCAAAGCATAAGTCAACTCCTATCTCTCAGAAGAGGATAGGGACTTGTTTGCTTCAGGGAAAGGAAGCTGATGTATATAGAGAGAGTTTGGTAAGGTTCGGCATCCAGGCTGACAGGATGAATTTCACTGTCGAGGATGGTGTCAAGAGCCACACTGTTCCTTGCATGCGTCCTACAGACGCTGGCCAGTCTGTGGACCTGGAGTCTATAGTTCGCATCAACGGGGTTAAGTCCGGAGATCTTTACGGTTTTTTCAGCTACGAGACAGGGATAAAGCTCACACCAAGATTGCCTGACGTCGTGCCTAATGATTTCTGGATACAGGGAGTGAGCATCAACAACAAGAAGATTCCCTTGATGTATCTCGAATTTAGGGAGAAGGACTCTGTTGTTCCTTATTATTACATCGACCTTGCCAAGCTTCTACGTGACGATTACCTGTCAAGTACTGATTTCAGCAAGGACTTGGAGCTTAGAGTTGATTCAAAGGTGACATTGGAGAATATTCCATCATTGGACTCTGCGAAAGTAGCAGGCATCCAGGGATATTCAGGTCTTCCAGATTACATGATGAAGCATGCAAGAGCTACTGAAGAGTTTCCTGCAACACATCCTAAGATCCAGAAGATCATCTCCGAATACAAAGGAGGGGAATCTGTTCTTGAGAAGATAAGGTATGCTCTGCATGTTACAGACAATGCAGTGGTCTATCAGTTGCCGTCGCTCAACATGACTCCTATTGATGTCCTAGAGACTGGACGGGGCAAGTGCGATAATTATGTTGCGCTGATGTCTACCATACTGCGTGGTTTTGGTATACCTTCCAAGATGATGACTGGTGCGACAGTGGATGGTGCAGGAGACAAAGTCACAGGTTATCATGCTTGGGCAGAGGTCCTTGTTCCGTTTGTCGACGGCACAAATAGGTGGATTATCGTCGATCCTACGTGGGCAGATGGAAGGAGTAACACAGAGCGTTACATCAATTTTGTCAATTCAGAATATCTATACAGCGTTGATTTTGACGTTGAGCTCAGCACAGGGAAGAATTTTACAGGCTATAATGTCTTTCAGCAGCACAGGTGGAAATCTGCTGCTCCGGAAATAAACATTTGTGAAGGTGGTGAGGATGACAAAAGAAAATAAGAAGGGTGTTAAGAGAGTACTGACGACTCTTAACAGGATTGTCGACGATCTCAAGGAAGAGCTTGACATGCGTGATTGGACTTTTGATGTGTATTATTGTCCGGACTGTAAGAAGGACAGTATTGCAGATGTGACATACAGCATCCACAAGGAAGCAGATATCACTGTGCATGACTACCGCCCGAACTACATCAGGGATGACCTGATGCATGAGATGCTGCACTGCAAGGTCGGCATGATATCAAAGGCATATGATGTGCTCATCGACAAGCAGCGCGAGATGATAGACGAGCTTGCAGAGCGATATGAAGAGGTCGTCGTGGACGACTTCGTCAGGCTCGCGAAACAGTATGTGAAGAAATGAATTAATCACAATCATTAGCACCGCCGCTACCGCCTTGCGAGGTTGTGGAAAGTGGAGCGTAAACACTAAACTCGGTAAATGATACGATGAATTAATCAGACCGAGCGCGTAGCGGCGGTGCGTAGTGTCATAGAACATATTGTCGCAGCGCCGCGTGAGGCTCGGCGTGATTTGTATTTGTTGATATCGACATTCCCCGGATGGGGCTTCCCCCTTGTCGATACGATTCATTCAGAAAATGCGCCTGCGCGTATTCACGGCGGCGCTGCTTGAAATAAAAATGACACACGAACAACCAAACCTGGAAAGCGTAATCATAAAGGTAAGCATCGGTATAGGTCACAATCTCGCTGAGGCAGAAAAAGCGATTCACGTATCAAAATTAAGGAAGGATGAGCATCGCTATTATAATATTGAGGTCTATCAAGGCAGGCGTATGCATGAGCAACATGATGTAGGTAGCAAAGTTGTAAGTTGCTACCTCCGTCTAGAAGACAAATTAGTCAGGCAGAATGACATTGAGGCTTTGGCTGACCTGGAGAACCTGAAGATAGACCCTAAGACAGGTCTTCTCAACAGGACTGGATATGAGATTGAAGTCATGAAGCTCAAGCGCGCAGGCGAATATCATGACAGGGTGATTATTTTCATAGACGGGGATGATATGAAGAAAGCCAATGCAGAATTAGGTTATGAAGAGACTGACAGGTATCTGGTTTCTATAGGAAAAGCATTGAAAGGAGAGATTCGAACTCGCAATGAACCTGACAAGAAAGCAAGGAACGTGGATGTCCTCCTAAACCGCAAGAACGATAGCGGCGGTGATGAGTTCATAATAGACCTGCATTGTGATTATGAGCATGCTGAGAAGATTGCAAGAAGGTATGTGCGGGCGATTTATCGTGCTCAGCAGGGTTTGAAGAAGTGATTGATGCGTATTCTGTGTCTATTTTGGTTTTAAATAGTATTTAACTGATTTGTACTAATGGCTCCGTAATCCTTTCAATTTTCACCCCAAACTGCATATTTTGGCACATTTTTTGCGTAAAATCGCACTTTTTGCTAAGAAGATTTATATCTTTAGCTTGCTTATTTATTTGTGGGGGAAGCATGGCAGAAGATACATGTTCGCTAAAAAGCAATGAGCAGAGAGTTCTGAAGTTGCTCATTGAGAACAAGGATTATTCTTTCCGTGAGCTTGCCAAGATTACTGGTCTTAATGAGGTTTCTGTTAGAAGACTGCATAATAAGCTTAAGCAGGAGAATGTTTTCTACACTCTTAATGTTCCTAACTTCCCTGCGCTTGGCTATAAGATTATGATGCTGCAGCTGATGTGGATTTCCAGCCATCATCTGATAGAGACTCGTAATATCGTGAAGCAGGTCATGGATGAGTGGTGGAACTGCCTTGACTGTTATGAGACTTATGATTCAAGGATTGTTGTGAGGTCTATCTGGAAGAATGCAGAGGATTTCAAGAAGGCCCATGCCGAGTTCTACAAGAAGCACGGGACAGATTGGCTTGACAAGGAACATATTGATATGATTCCATTGGATGAAAGTTCAAGGTTTTTGCGCATCAACGAGTTGAAGTTATAGCAGCGCCGCCGTGAAGTCGCGAGGCGCTTCAATTGAATCATTCACATCAGGCAGGGGGAAGCCCCCTACGGGGATGCCTGATATCGAGTTTGTATGCAGACGCCGAGCTTCACGCGGCGATGCGGCAGAATAAATTCATAAAAAGGGGATGAGATTGTTTGTTGATAGGATTAGGTGGAAAATTGTCGAAATTCAGGGAAGTATGGTCAAAGATAAGAAGGATTCTTCATGATAGGCCGAGGTATAAGCGCAGGCACGAGCTTACGGCTGCAAACACCCAGGAGCGCAGCCTTGAGAGCATAATCAGCGATTATGAGAGCAGGAATTCTGAGGCGGCAGGCATCCTTAGCCATATGGTTGACAGGAAATGGAAAATAGACGACATATTTGAGGCAAAGGCGTGTCTTGAAGATCATATCTATTCCAAGAATTTATCTTTGCCTTCTGAGGCGCTTGACCTACTGCATAATGCTATAGAGTATGAATCTTTGAGGCAGGACTATCACACAGAGCAGGTTTATGCGCACGACCAGTTTGATATGATGGTCAGTGCAATCAGCCACGTCGCTGCAGCGCAGGCTCCTGCATATGTATATTCAGATATTTGGGGCAAGTGGCAGGGAGATGAACTTAGAAGCAGCCACCGTTTTGCCGAGGATCTTCTTGAATCTTCGCAATCATTGAAGGATGTGAGCATGCTTACCAAGAAGGCGAAGTTCATGCTGATGAAGAAGATAGATAATATGATATCATCGCCCGCATACAGCTACGGAGTGCGTGTCAGGCGCATATGCGCAAGCCTTCTTCAGGCAGATACCAAGACTCCGGGTCAGGCCTATGAGCTTTGTGACATGTTCGCTGCAAAGGACAGCATGGATGAGATTCCTGAGATGTATGCCTGCCTGCTTGCATTGCCTCCTGAGACTCCGTCGAGGGTGTATGATTTCCTTGAGAAATCGATAGGTTTCATCCAGGAAAGGCCCGACGGCAACGGTCTTCTCAATGTAGGTTATGTCCGTTCATTGTATAATCTCGTGCTCAAGGTGGCGAAGGTTTTCAGGGGCGATGAGTCCAAGAGAGGATATAAGCCAGGTGACATCGCTGGTTTCTTCCCGACAACGTTCACTTCTGACCAGGTCGAGACATTGGTATCGAGATATAATCAGCATCTTGATTGGCTCCTTGCAGGCAACAGGGGGGAGATAAAGCTGCGCACTGATGATATGAAAAGGATACTCCTGCCGAAATTCAAGGATTCTTTTGTCGACGCGAATCTATACGTCCTGCACATAACAAAGCAATTGAGGGATGAGTTCGGCGATGAAGAGGGGGACTATTTTGAGAGGCTGATACAGAACCTGCGCGATACAGAGAATGCATATTACATGATGGTGTTCGCCGAGGCGCATTACAAGACAAAGGCCGCCCAGAAGAAAGGTGTGCCTGAGACTGCGCTTGATCCTTCTGAGGACAGGATATATCGTGAGATGGTGAAGAAGGCATTCAAGGAGAACTCACGGGTGCAGGACGAGCGCGGAAGGTTAGTTGAGCTTGTCAGGAATGTGGAGAATACTAGGCCTGTGCCTCAGCATGTCGCTGACTATTTCCGCCAGCGGTTTGGTATTGTCGTAGAGCCCAGTATGCTTGATATTGGCAAGGACAATAATGCGTGGTACAAGTGGAACGAGTCTGCTGACAGTTACATGAACCTGAATGCGGAGCCCGAGGGAGAGAAGAGGGTCGACAGGAAATTCCTGGGTAAAGTTGTCCGGGATCTGATGGACACAGGCCTGATATCTGATCCGAGAGTTGCTGTCATTGGCCTTGCATGCGGCGATGCCTGGCCAGAGATTGTGCTCTACCAGGAGCTGAAACGCTGGCGCCTGGGAAGCAAGGGCCCGCTCAATGTCTGGCTGAGGCTCTACGATATAAACGATACAATGGTCAGCAGGGCGACATACAACTGCAATTCGCTCGGGCTTAACGCAAACATCCAGCGCAAGGATATCCGTGAGATAAAGTACAGGAATCTCGGCTCGTTGTACAGGCAGCTCGTCATCTCATTGGCAGGAAGGACATACGGCAACCTCGAGACAGAGTCTGACAATCTAATCGATTCACTTACTGATATCTGCCTCCAGCATTATGCAAGAGGCATCAAGAGCCCGACTGTCGTTCTGATGGAGGGCACTGATAAGTGCAGGATGGATTATTACCTGGACCACAGGGCAGAGAACATGCACGTGATATATATGTTAAGAAGGCTCGAGCTTGAGCGCGATGTCATCTGCTATGATGCTTCGACTACGCAGCAGATGATGTTCCGGCAGCTTCACGGAGAGAATGGGGCATTCTCGACATATGCTCCGATACAGACGCCGAACAATGATAGGGTTGAATTCTATTTCGTGACCCTGCGTGCCAGTCCTATTCTGAAAGGGGTTTCATACTTGAGGGAGCATCAGGTCGTGAGATGTGGTGAGAGCAGGATTGTTTCTGAGGCGTTGTTGCATTCATTTGGCCAGAAAGGCTTCAAGTACAAGATGATACGCAAGGATGACGACGAGCATACTGTGATGGTCAGGCTTATACCTGATTATGATTTTTTGCAGTTCAACAATACTCGTCCGATAAAGTTGAGGTAAGATGACAGGCAACAAGGCAAGCAAGCTTGGGAAGGTATTGCACGGCATCCTTGTAGATAAGGATATGAAGATAAAGCATGATTATGAGTATTATCTTGCGCCTTTCGCCAAAGTCCGTGACGCATACTGGCCTGCGAACCAGATAGGTTGTGTCGCGCGTGTCGCTTCTGACTATCATGATTGCTGGGTGAATTTCGGCGAGCTTGAGGATATGGTGAAACGTGAGTCGATATTGGCAAGGTCGGTCTCTCCGCAAGATCTCATGCACGCGCTCAAGGAAGCTGTCGCTACAATCGGTATGGAGTCATATTCTCCTGAATGGAAAGATACTGTCAGCCAGGAGCAGCTTAAGGACAAGATAGAGAAATCGACAGACATCACTGTGTTGATAAATAAGCTCCTCTCAGAGATTGCGTCAAGTCATATGATAGATGTGTTTGAGGATATCGAGAGGGAGAAGACTTTCCCTGTTAGGCATGAGAGTTACACCGTCCTGGATCTTGGATGCGGCGCGTTCGGGACTACTATAGTGAATCACATGAAGAGGCTTCATGAGCTTTCGCTTGAGCGCAGGATTCCTTCTAACTATGCCGATTATGTGAAGCCTATCCTGTTTGATATTGATCCAACAGCGACGTACATGACAAGCCAGAGGCTTCTTAATCCGAGACAGTTCGGTTTTGATTTCAATCCTCCGAGGCAGAAGATTGATACGATAAACAGCAATTTTTCAGAGCTCGACAGGCATCCTTATCTCGTCGGGTATGAGGGGGGGATTGATACGATTCTCTCAGGAGCCGCGCTATGCCATATCAATGACCCTCGTGATGTTTTCAGGTTCATGCACTATCTTACGTCAGGTAGAGGTGCGATATTCCTCTGGGATTGGCTTGCAAAGACATTCGCAGCTCCTTATCTTAGGCTGCCAAGAGGTGGTGAGCCTGCAGGAGGATTTGTATTTGATGTGTGGGGAAGGCACATGGACAGGGTCAGGATATATGCTGATTCTCTTGCTGAGCCGCCGAAGAATCTTTATTCTTTTCAGAAAGGGAACAAGTGGAAGGCGACATATCTTTTGAGGGATGAGGATATAAATCCTCACCATTCGAATATGTACGCTTGGCTTGGCTATTGGGATTTCATAAGAAGGAATGCAGAGACTGGTGAAGTCAGCCAGGGGGAGATAAATGGTATTCCTATATGGGAGTATTATCTGAGTCAGTTCAACAAGAAGATATTGGAAGAGGATGGTTATTCACCTATTCATGATTTTGTCATTGGCACTCTTGTGAGGGGTAGGAAGAAAGGCCTTTCGCCATTCGGCTCTGACCGTGTGAAGTATAATTTCATAGAGAGCTATGGGCCTGAGTATGCGCCGAAGATGATTGATGCAGGTCTTCATGCAGTTGATATTCCGTTCGATGAGTTTTATGGGATGCAGCGGTCGAATGGTTTCTCCCACACTACAAAGATGCTTAATGATACTCAGAAAGAGGTTTCTTCAGCATTGCGTTTCACTATCGCGACTGCTGACCAGTTCTATTTGGAAAGGATTTTGTCGTCGCTTGGGAAAGGAAGGTAATTGATGCGGTGTTCCTTGAACACGAGTCCAGGGTCGCAGTCTCGTATTGCTTCAGGGAACTGCATCTTTAATTCTCTCAGGTTCTCGTGGAGCTCAAGGCTGTCCTTGACGAGTATCTCGAACTCTAGGTCAGCAAGGCCTATTGCTTCTGTTATGTATATTGTGTTCTTGTTCATCCGCAGGTATCCTATTATCTTGTTCCTCATTGCCTTGTTTGCGTTCTGCAGCTTCATGAAGACCTTGTAGTGCTGGTAGCCTAGGACTGATGCGTCTATCATCGCGTTGAATGCCACTATGACTCCGCTGTCGACGAGGCGTTTTATCCTGTACTTCACAGTGTTGGGTGATATGCCTATCTTCTTGCCTATATCAAGCGTCGTCTTCCTGCAGTCTTCTGCGAGTATCTTGAGTATCTCTGTATCGACTCCGTCTATCTCTGCCTGCTCTTTCTTTCCGCCGATGAGTGCCTCTGAATAGTCTGCCGAGTCGAATATGCAGTTGTGCTTGAAGTGGTATATCGATATGACTATGCTTATGAAGTGGTCCTGGAACAGGTTGCCGTATTTGTTTAGTATGTTGTCGTATATCTCCCTGAATTCGTAGATGTCTTTTCCCCAGAAAAGGACTGCTAGGTCATAGAATCCTTCGTACTCTGCTACCCATCCGACAGCAGGGTGGTTCTTTATGAATTCGGTTATCTCTTTTTCTTTTTCAGGAGCGACATTCTGGAATTTGATGAAGAGACGGTAGATTGTGTATCCTATCTTTGATGTGTCTATCACTGCATGGAATCCTTTGAGTATTCCTCTATCACAGAGTCGTTTGATGCGATAGTTGACTACTTCCTTGGAAAGTCCTACTTTCTTCGCGATGGATGATATTGACTGCCGTGAGTTCCTGTCTAGCTCTAGAAGTATCTTCTTGTCCTTTATGTCAAGGCTTGGTTCTTTGATAGGTTATCACCTGCATTCGCAGCGCCGCCGTGAATACGCGCAGGCGCTTTGGATATTTAATCAACATCTGGCAGGGGGTTGCCCCTACGGGGATGCCGGATTACGCACATCCCATCGCACGCCGAGCCTCACGCGGCGCTGCGATATCGGCAAATCTGGCGTGGCACTGCCATTATAACGCTATTTTACCCTATTACCACTTACCTGAAATAACCACTCTCCATTTTAGTATAACGCAATTTAAATATATAAATTTTGCGATAGATGAAAAAAATCACTACGAAGTTTTATACCCTTATCTGCCATATGTATCTGGTGAGGGGAGCAGTGGAAACTGATATAGTGACTGTTTTATGGATGACTTGTGATTACATTAGGAGAGAGAAACGCCCTCCACACCCACTGGATGTTTTCGCCCACTAAATGCTTTCTCTCTCCTTCATTGATTTGAGAGGTGGATATTTATGCTGAAGAGAAAGGACATGTTGATTCTGTCTTACATAAGGCAGAATGCGCGGCAGAGGCTTACAACAATCTCAAGGCGCACGCATATCCCTGTGACGACTATTTATGACAATGTTCGTAAGTATGAGAAGAGCTTCATACTCAAGCACGCGAGCATTATTGATTTCAGGAAGCTTGGCTTTGGCACGAAGATGAATCTTGCGTTGAAGGCAGGCGCCATAAGGGGAGAGCTCATGACCTATCTTCAGGAGCATCCCAACATAAATTCGTTGTACAGGTTAGATTCAGAATACGACTTGCTCGCAGAGCTCGTCTTTCGGGATACTAAAGAGGCGAATGAATTCGTCGACAACATAAAGAAGAGGTTTCCGATAGAGAAGTCTCTTGTTATGAACATCACAGACGACATCAAGCGCGAGGAGTTCCTCAGCAAGTTCACGTCTTGATAACTATACAAGCAGCACCACCGTGAATTTGCGAGGCGTTTTAGTGTTGCTTACGAGGCCGTTGTCGGGGGTTGTCCAATTTCGAATGCTGCAGCATTCGTAATTTCCCACAAATCATGGATTTGAGGGACTTACGGGGAGACAGGCCCTACGACAAAATGATGTGCACGCCGAGCTTCACGTGGTGCTGCTTGATGACGCCGAGCTTCACGCGGCACTGCCTCATCAGAAAAAATTTCACGCGGCGCTGCGATACAACTTCAAATTTATACCATCCAAGTGTTGAGAAAAAAGGTGATGTAGATGTCTGGAATAGATAAGGCGTATGTAGTGTATGATGCATACACGAACAAGTTCAGTTCTTTTAACGGTAGGAATGGTTTTGTAGATGGCAGAAGATATTTGATGATTAGTTATCAGAGCTTGAAAGAACAGTTTACTGTTCTGCGTGAAAAGAATCCGGAAGTCTCTAAGGCATTGGATGCGCTAGAAGAATTACTGAAAGATAAAGACCTAGAATTAATAGGCTAGGTGGAGACGTTAGTCTCCAGCCCAACCAAACCTCGCTAAAGGTAGATGATAATATGGGAAAAGTGATATATAAATTATTCTGCAACATTGTGCTATTCTACGCTATTTTATCATTTATACTGCCGATAATACTGGCTATTGTCCCTTGACCTTCTTTTAAACGCACCAATACCTTTATAAACACCCTGTTTTTTCTGTGATGGTACTTGATATAGATTGATTGGGAGTTTTAACATGGCAGCAAAGATAAAGAAGGCAAAAGGAATTGACAAATGGCGAAAGAAGCGATATTTCTCTATATTAGCCCCTAAAGTATTCCAGGAGAGGGAATTAGGCCAGACTCTTGCCTATGAGCCGGGTGAACTCAATGGCAGGTGCATATCTGCGAATCTTATGATGCTTACAGGCAACATCAAGAGGCAGAACATAAACATGACATTCCGTGTCAATAAGGTGCAGGGTGATACTGCCTTTGCGATTGTTGAGAGGTATGAGGTTGTCCCTTCTGCGATAAAGAGGAAGGTCAGGCGCCAGAAGGACAGGATTGACGCTTCATTCGATTGCATCACAAAAGACAATAAGAGGATCAAGATCAAGCCTATGATTGTTACAAACAGTATGGTTTCAAGGTCGATAAAGTCTGCGCTTAGGAAGGAGATGATCCGCACTATAGCGCTTGGCACAAGGACTATAGATTATGATACTGTTGTTATTGACATAATCAATGAGCAGTTCCAGAGGAATATCTGGGCTAGCATCAATAAGATATCTCCTGTAAGGTCAGTTGACATAAGGATAATGAAATATCTTGGTGATTTTACAGGCAATGCCGATGCTTTCATACAAGGTGTGATAGGAAAGGCAAAGATTGAGGAAAAAAAGAGAGAAGCTGAGGAAGTTCCTGAAGAGGAGGCCCCTGCAGAAGAGGAAGCTCCTGCTGAAGAAGAGCAAGAGACGACCGAAGCATAATTCTAATTAAGATGGCAAAACCAGTTGTTGATTCTAAGAAATGCACAGGTTGCGGTACCTGCGTAGATATCTGCCCGATGCAGGTATTTGAGATGGACAAGGAGAAGAAGAAGTCCATAGTGAAGAAGCCGAACGAGTGCATCGGCTGCAAGGCCTGTGAAGTCCAGTGCCCGGTAGGAGCGATAAAGGTCGAAGACTGAGTGTTTATTACTGATTTTTTCTTGAAGAACTTATTCTATCTTCTGTAATGTGAAATCATCGAAGTATGCGTCGCCGAAACTTGGTCCGGTGACTTCTATCCTGTATCCGTGAGGCATCTGGTCCCAGGAATATTCGCATTCAGAAGAGAGTCTCTGAGTGCTTTCCCATTGTGTGTTGTTCAAGGGGACGTCGAACTCGTAGTGGTAATGTTTCCATGCGTTTGGCTTTTCTTCTTCTATGTATACTTCTTCTGCGTTTATCTCTGTCAAGAGTTTGTAGCATCCCTTTACGCCGACAGGCATTGGTTTTTTCTCCCACCAGTCGCGGAGAGTGAGTTTCACTTTCCAGTCTATGTTTGATGCTGCGTCCTGTCTTGCCCAGAATGAGAATCTGTATCTTCCTGTCTCGAACAGCGGCTGGAATGTCATGTTGTATTCCTCGTTCAATGCCTGCTCTCCAGGTCCGAGCTTTATTGTGTATGAGTCTGTCCTTCCTTCTTTGTCCATTGAAAGGTGTGATTCGTCGAGCCAGTTGCCGTTCAATGGCAAGGGTTCTGTGTTCACTCGTCCATTCACTATCAGGTTCTTGCAGTATCTTATCCCGGCGTCCCTGTACATGTCTCGCCAGCAGTATCCGCTGTTCCATTTGTCGGATTCATATTCTATCACCGTATCATCTGCGTATACTTTTACAGGTGAGTCTTTCCTTGGGCACTGCGCGCCGGTTGTTATTGTGTCAAAGTTGCCGCCGAAGCATTTGAGCAGGCAGCGGTTGATGTATGTCTTGCCGTTGCTGCATACCGGGTCCCATGTGAGTGAGCATCCGCACGTGTCTTTTTTCACTGATGTCTCTGTCGGTTCAGTCGCGGTGTATTTCTGTGTTTCAGGCACTGGAGTTATCTTGATATCATTTGCAGGTATTGCAGCAGGTGTTTTTGTCTGCGTGGTTGTTTTATTTGCTGTTGTGACGTTCTTCTGCACTGTGACATTCACTTTTGGCTCAACAGTCACAATTTTTGTCTGTGCGTCTGTTGGTGCTGTGTAGTTTGCGCATGCCGCAAGAATAAGCAATATTGGAATGAGTATTACTATGCTTAGCATCACCGTTTTTTTTGCCATGCTGGGAGTGTTTATGACGTTCTTAATAAATCTTGTTTTTTGCTTAAAAGATTAGTTGGATAAAAATCAATAGATTTTATTGAAAAGCATGGTGCCGCCAAGGTGTGAGCGCATTCGATTAATGATGGCGCACCGGCAAGGGGGGATGCCCCATCCGGGGGAATGCCAGGTAACGCTATAAACAACAGGTGCGAGCCGGCGGCACCCGCGCGTGAGCGCGAGCTTTTCAATAACGCCTGTCAAAAGAAACTTTTTTATACTATCCAAATAAGGCATAGCCATGGACGATTCAACCCTTCAGAAATACATCAAGGCAGGCAGGATAGCTGCTGAATGCCTTGAATATGGCAAAGGACTGGTAAAGCCAGGTGTAAAGCTCATCGATGTAGCTGAACAGGTAGAGGCTAAGATAATCATTATGGGGGGTCAGCCTGCGTTTCCAGTGAATATCTCTTTCAATGACACTGCTGCGCACTACACCCCTAGCCCGGATGACAAGACCGTCTTCAATAATGAGGTTGTCAAGCTTGATGTGGGGGTCCATGTTGATGGTTGTGTTGGTGGAGATACTGCCCTCACTGTTGATCTTTCTGGTAAATACACTGAGCTTGTGAAAGCAAGCCAGGAAGCCTTGCATGCTGCATTGAAAGTCATTCAGGTAGGGACAACTTTAGGTGAAATCGGCAAGGAGATAGAATCGACTATAGAATCTTTTGGCTACAAACCTGTGAGAAACCTTTCAGGCCATGGAATTGGTGAGTGGCGTGTGCATGACAGCCCGTCAGTCCCTAATTATGATACAGAGGATGATACTGAATTGGAGGATGGCATGACGATTGCTATTGAGCCATTTGCAACAACAGGTGTTGGCTTGATACAGGACAAAGGCATCCCCTATATCCATTCGATGATTGGTAGAAAGCCAGTCAGGAATCAGGGGACTAGGGATATTATGAAAACAGTTGACACTTACAATAATCTTCCTTTCGCTAATCGCTGGCTTACAAAGAAATTCCCGTTATTCAAAGTCAATTTCGCATTGAGGGAACTCAACCAGCTTGAGATTCTTCATTCTTATCCTCCATTAGTTGAGAGATCGAATGGAATAGTCTCTCAGGCAGAACACAGCGTCTATGTCGGGGATAAGGTTATTGTTCTCACAAAGCTATGATCTTCTGAAGTAGTCGCATATTTTCTTGAATAGCTCGTCATTCTCGCCCTCGATGATGGTCTGTGCGCTAGCTCCTTTGACATTATCTGTTGGGCCGCTTCCGTCCCAGTCTTCATTATAGCTCATCCTCAGGGTTGCCGTCACGAATTGCTGCGGGAACCTGATTCGTCCATGGTAATGTTTTCCGTCATTCCTTACCATCTCGGTTTTTATTACTTTGTCGGATAGCTTCTCGATGTAGCAGCTATTATGTATTGTCTGGGAACCGTCCTCATCGAGCATGCCGCCGTGGGAAGAGATATCGATTTGGTATAATGACCCGGTCTGCTTGTATTCTATGACTAGTGGCCTGTTATTTTCAACTTTATCAGTCTTGACCAGATTTAGTTTTCTTCGAGTGCTGGTAGTTTTGATATGATACACTGTCAATTTGCCTTTTGTTACAAGGTCCTGCAGGAAGTATGTTGTCTTTTGGCAGGTTGTGCCGATATCTTCTTTCAGTATGTCTGTGAGGCTCATCAAATCACCAAGAATATGTTTTACGTAAGAATATATAAAATTATTTTAGTCTCTTTTTAAAGACTACTTCAGCTTCTTGCAAACTTCCTTTATCGTCAAGAACTCTTCCTTCCCGCTATTCATGTCTTTGAGCTTGAGCTTCTTCTTTTTCAGCTCATCCTCTCCGACAAATAGGACAAACGGTATCTTCAGGACATTGGCATAATCAAGATTCTTTGATATCCCTCTTCCAGAAAGGTCCATGTCAGTATTTACTCCTGACTTTCGAAGTTCTTCGGCTATCTTTATGCATTCTTTTGTCGTCTGTATCGGGATGATGTATGCTTTTGTGACTGTCTTTGTAGTCATGTCTGATTTTTTGAGGCTAGAAAGCACAGTCATTATCGGCTCTATGCCAAAGCTGATGCCTACTGCGGGGTATTTGTTCTTTGAGCCGAGGAATTCGCCTATCATGTTGTCATATCTTCCGCCTGCTGCTACAGTGCTGGAGAATATCTTCTCGTCTTTCATGAAGACTTCAAACACTGTTCCTGTATAATAGCTTAGTCCACGCGCAAGAGATAGGTTGAATGTGATATTTCTTGCATCTAGATATGAAAGCATCTCTGATATTTCTTTGAGCCCTTCAAGTGAAGTGCTTTCTGTCAGGTATGTCTTGAGCGCGTCTATCTTTTCATCATTAGTGCCTTGTATAGATATTATTTTCATGAGTTTTTCTATGGCAGATGAGTCGATATCTAGTGCCTGTATGTTCTTCTTTACTTCGGTAGCTCCAATCTTGCGCAGCTTGTCGACTTCAAGTATAACATCTGTCACCTTGTCTTCAGGTATCCCTGCCTGCTTGATTATGCCGTCCAGCATCTTCCTGCTGTTGACTTCGATGTTCACATCGAGTCCGAGTTCAGAGAATACTCTCTGCGCAATCTGTACGCACTGCGCGTCAGCTAGCATTGATGTTGTGCCGACAATATCCACATCGCACTGCCAGAACTCTCTCATCCTGCCTGATTTTATTGGTCCGTCACGGAACACGTTTCCCATTGCATAGCGCTTGAATGGCATCTTCATTGTTGGGTTCATACCTACAAAACGGGCAAATGGAACTGTCAGGTCATAACGTAAGCAAAGGTCCCTTTCTCCCTGGTCTTTGAACTTGAATGTCTCTTTGAGTATCTCTGCGCCGCCTGCGTATTTGGCACTCAGCACATCATACCTTTCTATCATAGGTGTCTCTAGCGGTGAGAATCCATATAACTCGAACACTCTCCTGAGCGAGTCAGTGAGTTTCTGCCTTGCTATCTTCTCTTCTGGCGGGAAATCCTTTACCCCGCGTGCGTTCATGAGTTCCATAAGCAATCCATATCCTATTTTTATTTATAAAGCTTTGTGTAGTGTCGTGATACTTTCGGTTTTTATTGTTTGTTGCAAGATACTTTCATATACCTATTTTTTCCTTATTCTGTTCGGATTTTTGCAGGCTTTTGGCTTTTGTCCGGAAGACCTCTTGCCTTATGCCTGCAATAAAATTTATTATGTAAAACAAAGAAAGGTGGTCAAAATCTCGCTAGAGGAAGTTGTTGGATATTCCGAGCTACGCGCTCGCTATTTGAAGGATGCTGAAGAGTTCTACGGTAAGGAGCTTTGGAAAGATGGTTATCTGAAGACTTGCGCTTATGTCGGCACTGCAATAGGAACGTCAGGCGCTGCGCTGAAGTTATTTTTTGACTCAAACCTGTTTCTCATCCCTACTGGAGTAGGGCTGGTAACGATGCTGCAGGCATACTTGAAGAAGCGTAAAGTAGCGAAGGTTGTAACAGGTCTGCTTGACAAGCGGACTGCTGGCATCACTTATGAGGCATTGGAGGAGAGAGTCAAGAGCAAGAACTACGAGCCTCCGGAAGCCACAAAAGAAGAGTTGCAGGAGAATGAGATGAATCTCTATGCCCTGCGATGCATGGAAGGGTATGACAATAAAGAGCACAGCTTGCTTGGTTACCCCTGGCCTTGGGCAGGACTGGGTATTGCTGCCTATGGATTGTTTACTGCTTCGTCAAACCCGGTCACCGCAGGTGCGACATTGACTGCTGGCAGCCTGGTGTTTCTCATCTCTAATGTCATGAAGCAGAGGAAGCTGGCTAATGTAGCCAAGGATGTGAGCGTTCTCTTGAAGGAAAAAGGCTATGACTACTTTGTGCATCGTATCAAGAACAAGGATCCTTATGATTTCTACAGGAAGCATTTCATGAAGGATGAATATAGGGATGTGGTGCAATAGCTTTCCATTACCTCAACATTTTAGAATAATATGTTCACCAGACACGAGGTATCAGTCGGTACCTTACTTTCTTCATATATTGCTTATAGCCATAAAGTTCTCTGCAAAGGACTCTCTCCTCGTCGAATATCCTGTAGAATATCAGCACGATGACAGGGATATAGAATGCTACTGCATAATATGAGCCAAGTGCCAGGGGTATTAGCAGGTACATAGGTATTATTCCGGCGTACATAGGATGCCTGACGATAGAATACGGACCTGTTGTAATGACTTTCTGTTTCTTGTCAACCTCAACTATCCTTGATGTGTAGCTGTTTTCCGTGAATACTAGGAATATGAGCATATATGCTAGGAAGATTATTGCATCCGAGAGGACGACAAGCCATACGGGTACGTGGGACCAGCCGTATCTATAGTCGATTCCAGGGAATACAAAACCTATGAAGAAGAATATCTTTGCTATCTTGATTATGATTATCTCCTTGGCCTCTTTCTCTTTATTCCTCATCCTTCTTTCCAGCAGTTCCGGGTCTTTCTTGAAGAAATAGAACACCACTGTGAGTAGTGGTACGAACATCACTCCCATGAATGCCCATGCATGCCAATAATTGAATGTGCCTGCAGGAAGGAATAGCATGAGTCCTATTATTATGATCCCTAAAGGTAGAAGGAAAACGATTTTCCTTTTCAGTTTTTTCAATTCAGTTTTTTTCATCTAGTGCTTCGCCTTATTCCGTCCCCTTGTCTCGACCTTCTCTAATCTTTTTATTATCTCTTCA
>Ga0315268_10001322_pt1 | contig 28463 bp, 25 predicted proteins | sample C1_top_MG_FD_204535 | JGI IMG/M metagenome (GOLD analysis project Ga0315268, IMG submission 204535) | Sediment microbial communities from Yellowstone Lake, YNP, Wyoming, USA - C1_top | ecosystem: Environmental > Aquatic > Freshwater > Lake > Sediment | place: USA: Wyoming | collected 2017-08-01
CTCTTAGGGAAAAACAAGACCTTTCGAGGGTTCTTCGCCGGATTGGTCGTGGGAATCGTGGCTGGGTTGGCTGAAAGCGTGGTTTTTGGTTATCCCCTTCTGTTTGGTCTGACAGTGTCGATGGGCGCACTTCTGGGTGATCTTGCTGGCGCTTTCTTGAAGAGAAGGCTGGATGTTCCTCCGGGAGGCTTGTTGCCGGTTGTTGACCAAGTTGACTTCATAGTGGGCGCGATTCTCTTCTCGTTTCTTGTTCCCTTGGGGTTGTCGTGGGAGCTGGTCGTAACGGTGCTGATTCTGACCCCGCCGATACATTTGTTGACAAACTTTGCGGCGTACAAACTGGGTTTGAAAAACAATCCTTGGTAACCGCTTAACGTGCTAGACTGATTAGCTGAGAGGTTACAGGCCTTTCAGATAGTGCATTATGGCTTCGAGGAATACGTAAGCGAGTAGCAGAAGGCAGGCTCCCATCAGGAGCATCATGTAGGCTTGTCTGGGCTTGTAGATGCTCTTTGTGCTCTGGTACACTACCAGCAACCCGGCGACGCCCAAGCTGTAGACGGTCATGACGACGATGCTGTCGCCTATGAATTGCTCTGTCAGTTGCGGGTAGATGAAAAGAAAGCGTCCCTGATAGTAAACCGCCGGCAACGGTTTCATTATTATGTCGTAGAGGCCACCGCCGAGAAGAAAGACCGCAACTCCGATTGCGACTAGCGGAAGGATTAGGTTTGATGGTCTTGCGGTTGAGATCGTTCGGTAGAGTCTGGTCAGTGAAAAGGACAGCGATGAAATGCTTTTCTTGACTGATCTGGCCATTCTATTTTTTCTCCAGTTTGATTAGCTGTTCCGCCACTTCCTTGGCCCGTTCTCCTGTTAATGGATTCTTAGCAATCCTGCTTAAATACTCTTTCCAAGAGATTTCCAACGCTTCTTTCCAGCGGTCGTATTTCTTGATGATCCGTTGATGAGCGTCCGCGTGCAGCCTGCAATAGGAGTTTTCCGCGGCTTCTCTACTGCATATCTGGCATTTCAACTCGTTTCTTCCTCTCTTCTTTCGATGGACACGCAGGGTTGAGGCACAGCGTCCATGGACGCCCTCTCGCGCGAACTTGAACGGTGGGCCAGCCGCATCTGCGGCAGTTTCTGCCAAGTGACTTCACTGAGCCCTTTTGAGGGAGGGGAAACGATGTTTTACAGGCGCCTTCAAAGTAGTTTGTGCAGCCCACGAAGCGTTTGCCCGTCTTCCTCGAGTAGAGCACGATCAGTTTTCCCGTTTTGCAGGTTGGGCATGAACCGATGGTTCTCTCTTCCAATGCTGCTTGTCTTACGGCGTTGCTCAATTGTTCGCCGATTACTTTCTCGTTTTCCTTAAACTCTTCTAGGATTGGTTTAAGGATTCCAATCGCGTCGGCTAGGACGTTTTCTCTTTTTTCTTCGTTCGCGTAGATCTTGTCCATTCTGGCTTCGAGTTCTCTGGTCATTTTTATCGAGATGACTTTGGGGCAGTGGCTTTGCAGGATTTCGGCGACCTCGAATCCCAGGTCTGTGACTTTCATTCGTTCGTCTCGAACGTACCGTCTACTGTAGAGTGTTTGTATGATGTCTGCTCGGGTTGCTTTTGTGCCGATCTCGTTCTTTTCCATTCTTCTGAGCAGGCTGCTCGGGTTGTATCGCGGTGGCGGCTTGGTGAATTTGTCTTCTGAGAATACTTTGTTGACGTTGACCGGTTGCTCTTGTTTTAATGGAGGTAGCGAGACTTCTTCAAATCGTACGTAGGGTTTGTAGAAGCGGGTCCAGCCTTCAGCTAGTGTTCTTGTTCCGCTGAGGTGGAAAGTGTGGCCGTTCACGTCAATGTTGACTTTCATGGTTTGTCTTGTTGCGGGTTCGCCGAAGGTTGCCATGAATCTTCGGATGATGAGGTTCCAGATGTTTCTCTCAGGGTCGGTTAGGACTCGTTCTGGCAGGTTTCCGGTTGGGTATATTGCGGTGTGGGCTGGGTCTATTTTTTTTCCTTCGTTTGGTCTCAGTTGGGGCCTGGTGAGGAGTTCGGCTGTGAGGTTCTTGTATTCTTGCATTCTGCCCAGATTCTTGAGTATTGTCTTGTAGTTTATTGCTGACGGGAGTTTTTGGCTGCTTGTTCTTGGATAGGAGATCAAGGCGTCTAGGTACAGGCGTTGGGCTGTGTTTGATGTTTGTTTGGGCGTGTATCCGAATAGTTTGTAGGCTTCGGCTTGCAGGCTACCTAGGTCGAACGGCAAGGGCGGCAGTTGATGGTATTGTTTGACAGCGATTTTTTCAACCTGCCCGTTTTTGCCCTTGCACTCGTTCAGTATGGCGTCTGCTTGTTTCTTGGTTTCGATTGTCTCCTTTTCGTGTTGTGCTTCAAAGACTTGGCCGTTTATGTCTATCTGGGCTCTGACCTGCCAGTAGGGCGTTGGCACGAAGCTTTCAATGGCTTTTTCTCTCGCAACCAGAAACTTCAAGACTGGTCCTTGGACTCTTCCGGTGCTGAGGGTCGTGTATTTTCCGCTGTAGTTTTTTGCCGCGCTTGTCAGTGCTCTTGAGAGGTTGATGCCGTAGAGCCAGTCCACCTCGTGTCTTGTCCGTCCGGCTTCTATGAGGGCAAAGTCCAAGTGGGGCAGCGCGTCTGTGTAGGATTTTTCGAGTTCTTCTTTGGTGAGGGTGGAGTATTTCATGCGTTTTGATGTTTGTTCTTTGTTGTCGCAGGCGTATTTTAGTATGCAGTAGCCGATGATGCTTCCTTCGATGTCGTAGTCGCATGCGTCGATGAACGTGTCGGCGTCTTTTGCCAGTTTGGTGATGGTGTGAAGCCATGTGCGGATTCGCTTTGCGCCTCTTTCAGCAACGTGCCGTGGGACCCATTTGTAATCGAAGACGGGATAGTTGCTTGATCTTTTTTCTGCGGCGACGGTGTACAGGTGTCCCAGTGCTGGAACGACTAGGATTTCTCTTTCACGTTTGGCTGCGTAGTAGGGAACGCCGTTGTCTTCCATTTCTTTGGCTTTTTCTGTGAGGTCGAGGGCTGAGGCTATTCTTCGTGCGGCATCCGGCTTTTCAGTAATGATGAGTGTGTATTTTCCCATTCTTGATGCAAACCGCGTTGGCTGTTCGGGCGTGAATTTTCTGAAGTGAAAAGGTGTGAATAAAAGAGTTTCTGCTACTCTTGGAGCGAACGGTTTTCGTGCGGTTGAACTTGTAGGTCTGGCGGCGTGCTTATTTTGTTTCTGCCAAGTATCTCAGGTTGAGGGGTTTCAGAAGTTCTTTTCCATTGAGATTGACGAGGACTGATTGAACGTCGTCTATGGTCTCTCCCAGTTCGAGTCTGTAGTTTCGCATGAACTCGTCATAGTCTGAGTAGCCTTTGTGGAACGACATCATGAATGAGTCGACTCCCATTCCTCGGCATGAGCCGGCCATGACTATCTGGTGTTGGCTATTTAGCCAGTCTAGTCCTTTTTTCCGGATTTCGGCATACATCTTTTTTGAAGCGATGACCGCTTTGATCTTGACAAAGGTGATCGCGAACAGTTCGTATCCGAGTTTTTGCCATTTTGGTATAGCCGTGTAGCCGTCTATTAGCTCCTTTTCGAGGAACGTTCTTCTTCTGGTCACTGTTGGTTGAGAGGTGCCGATGGCCTTTGCCAATTGTCTGTCACTTCTGCGGCTGTTTTTGACCAGTTCCCACAGGAGCTTGTAATCTAGGGGCTTAAGCTCTTTCATGTGACATCGCTATTATGTATTTCTGATTCAGTTCTTATGGCTTGTGGAAGAATATGATTCTGAATTGTCGTTGACCTATGTTGGAGAGCACGATTGCTTGAGAGGCTAAGGGTTCCTTGGGTTTAGTGAGAGATGGAAGACGTGCCATTTCTCTTTCTCTGGAAAAGATAGACGGTCTTCTTTGTACCCTCTTTTTCTGCAGATAGCTATGGCTGCGGGGTTGCCAGTGTAATACACGATTGAGTCAAAACCCTTTTTCTTGGCGAAGTTCTCGAAGAATTCGAAGAACTTCTTGCCGTAACCCTTTCCTCTGTGCTTTTCTTCGAGCCAGACTTCGTGAAGCTCGACAAACTCTTTCTTTTCACCGAGGAGCCGCTCCAGCGCTTCTCTCACTTCTTTGTCTCCTGGGTCCATGAACCCGTCGATGCTTTCTTCGTGCCAGACGGTATCACCGATTATCTCGTTGTTTTCTCTCCAGACGATAAGGTGGGATGGGTCTCTCTTGATAATGCGCTCTTCAGTTGGACCAAGTTGTCCGAATGTGACGTCAGTGATTCCGACTGCTCTGAAGTAGTCGTGCATACCGGCACTTCTGTAGTATTTCTTGAACTCCTCCAGATCACAGCCGACAACAAATCTCATGAGGTTCATCTGATGTCAAGAGTGTCCTTGTTTCTTCAAAAACTTTGCTTCTGCTCTTTGTAGCGTTTCGAGTGTTGCCTAGTTGTCTTCAGATCAAAAAAGCCTGCGCAGTTTGCTACGAGGGTTTTGACATTCAAGAGCCCATTGTCGGCTGTGCATGATGTGTACTTGTGTTGAGGGTGTAGACAATAATGTTTATCAAGACTAAGTACTCAACCTTCGGCGACTGAACTTGGTAATTCAGCTTAGGCGCGGGCTTCTTGCGAAATGACCTTGACCGCAATCGTTCTGGCACAAGCACACGCCACGAATCGCCTGTATTGAAACTATTCTCAACTGTCGGGTTAAAAGTGTAGGTGTAGAATGCGATCAGCGCGCGAGTGAAAAAGCAGAACGGTTTGGGTTACATCGTTATCACATAGTATCCGTATTTCTGTGCATTTTGGTTTCATACAGAAGCCTTTTTGTATTGGTGTTGGACTGGTGAACAGCAACGCTTATCAAATAGTGCGATACTCGATACATTTGTCCAAGATGGATGTGTGCAAATGAAAAAGAGATTGACAAGAAGAGAATTTCTCAGAGTTTTCGAACTGTTATGGCAAGTCGGTCCCAAAGTGAAGTATAAGAATCCCGAGACTTGGCGCCGCTACTAAAGTGATGAAATCGCGCCTGCATGTTAAGCGCGCGATGAACGACAAGTTCAGGATCTCGCTGCCACCTTGCGTTCAAGCCGCGTCATGACTGAAATTAGGCTCATTCTTGGCAGAGTTGGCACTAGAGTCTAGGGTGCGCCCTAGATGTGTAGTATTGGATAGTAAGAATTAATGAACGATTCTCCCCCCGATTTTTCAAGCGCGTGCTTGGGATAATTTGGGAAAAACCGGAAAATTATTTCATGAAAGATTCGACGTTTACAAAGTCATAAAGTCTGATCCTTGTGGGCGCTACAATTGCAGCTTTCATTGTGTGGGTTCTTGGGCAGGCGTGCTCTTGCTTCAAGCTTTTAGAGGGGCAAGCCTGCTTTCATCGCTGTTGCATCATTGTCTGGGTAGCCGAATGGGCCACAATATTGCTTTCTGATGTTGCTCATCGAGAGAAGATCCTTGAATGACGGATCGAGTTCTTTGCGGTATATCCATGGTGGCACATGCTTCCGCTTTGGAGCAGCTGTGGCGACGAAAATTATCTTTGTCCTGTTGGGGTTAACCATCAACGCCTTTCTATGCCACTTCTTCTTGGCCTTGCCAGTCTTGTTAAACAGTTTCATAGTTATCTAGTGAGTGTCAAGACCTAAAAAGGCATATTCTGATAACGTAATATATCAGAAACCGCAGCCCTGTAAAGCGCTACCACGTAGCGCCTCGCCAATTGTAGTAAGCCTTCGCACTTCCGCATTGGAACAGCGCGCGGTTAAGCTATCTGCTCGTTCTCGTGCTTTGACTCGGAGACATTGCGAGGTGGCGCATCACGCGCTTGCTTGCTGACCAATTCGGTCGATTATCGCCGGGCTTTCCTCGGTGACTTCTTGCTGGTCCTTGTGTTTTTCCATGCGCTCGCGTTTTGGGAGTTTTACCTTCCTTGTCAATCTCCAATACGAAAAGACACCGTACGTCAGAATGCTGAGTCCTGCCAGCAGCATTGAACGATAGACCAAGTCGATAGAATCTTGAGCTACAATCAAGCCGGGCGTGTTCTGCAAGCACAGATTGAAGACTACATTTACCAATGAAGCGTACCAGAAGAAGACCGCAGATACGAACACCGGAATGAACAGGGATTTGTCCAGGTGTATTCGGGTCAACAGTTTAAGACTGTGCACGCTCAAGATGGTAAGAACAGAAGATACCAGCAAGATGGCAACGTCAAGAAAAGGAGTCGAATCCAAACCGCCTCAACACCGAGTCTTAGGTATTCTAAAGATAGGATTTAAGATCTCTGAACACTAAATCTATATTCGAGGTACATGCCGATAACGTGCGTGCCCTGTCTAGCGCGCTATATTGCGGGCGCTGTTGATGGTTACATTTTACTATTCGTTCGGCGCTCTAGCTATTTCACATTTTCAGTCAGTTGTTTCTTGGCGCGACGAGCATGAAGTCGAGAAATCATACTAGAAAATGAGTGTCCGTTCTTTTCGTGCTCGTCCTTGCGCTTGAGTTCTTGGAATATCGCTTCAAAGAGTGTACCCGAAGGAGGAACGAATTGTCCGCTCTTGAGCGCCGCATCCCTGGTTTTGCGGTCGAACATGTCGTCTTCAATGCTGTTTTTCATTGTCCTTCCCTCTTGACACGCGTACGCCACCGTTCAGGGTTCTCGTATCTGACAGGAGCTGTGCCTTTCCAAATGAGGTCGTAAAGTTCGAGGAAGTCCTTGCTTGACAACCTTCTTTTCTTATCAAGACTGATGATTTCACGACGTGACATACCGCCTTCTCCCTCCTCCTTCCCTAGCCTTCTACAATAGAATCATAAATGACAATAAAAACAAAGTTTTGAAAACCCACATATGTCGAGTTTTTATATAACTTTAGTGTGCGTGGCTGCGAGCGCAAGTGCACGCGCGCTCAAATTCAATTTACGATGGAGATCATTGATTCAAAACGCTCATGAAAACTGAATATGGATTGCTCTTCTGGATGGCAGCAGCATCTCAGTATAGAATAATCACAATTATTATCCACATTCAAGCGCGAGTTTTCATTAAGCTGCAACAAGGCGTTCGATCGATCTAATGGTTGGCGCCAGCTAGGAAAGTCTAACGAATGTAAGTTCGTGCTGTTCAAATAGTTGAACAGCCTGTTCAAAAGCATTGTCTTTAATCTTACGATTCACATTATAGTTCTCAGGTGGTGGTCAAATGAACGGCACGGGAAAAATCATTCTATACGCGGTGGCGGGAGTTCTGATCTCGCTCATAATCGTCGCAGCACTGTTCGTGTCAGGAGTACGATTCCCCGGAACAAGCTCGCCCACGGTAACGATGCAAGCAGGAACGTTAATGGTTCTGCTCACAGACGCTCCGGTGAATCTCACTCACCTCAACGTGACGATCGACAGTTTCTCGATCGTTAATGACACTGAAGAAACGAGTCTACCTTTCACGGAAGGCAGAAGTGAAGTCAGCTTTGATCTATTGGCGTTGCAAAACGTGACAGAGACGGTGTCCATTTCAAAGGTATCCGTTGGAAACTATGCGAAGATGAGGATGACCGTGAAGCAGGCCAACGCGACTTTCGAGGACGGCAGCTGGATGGACTTGCGAGTTCCGTCTGGAAAAATAGACATCATCGCCCACTTCGAGGTCAAGAGTGCCAGCACGACGGTCATACTGATCGACATGCAAGCAGACTGGGCCGCGATCAGCCACAGCGGCAACCTGAGACCGGTGCTCAAGGTCAAATCCATAACAACCAGCTAGAAGGTGCGCTTGAATGCTGGAAGCCATGACGTTGTACACGCTGCTCCTTCCCTCTGTATGGATTTTCCTTGCGGCCTACGCCTTGTGGTATTTCACGTCAGCAAAACGATACGCGCCATTGACCAATGGAGAAGTTAGAGCGCTCTGGGAAATACACGGACGGAAGGCACCGTGCAAGGCGAGGCACTGGCAAAAGATAGTGCGAAAAAACAAGATAGTCGGCTTCAAGTGCGGATGCGGATACGAGCACGCCCAAAGACGCCCCGTGGTATAGTCTTGTTCTTCCTCTTTTTTCGTGTCCACAGTTCGGTCAGGGCTTGCTCCGCAACGTTCTGCCCGTTTCAAACCAGAAGATTGCAGCGGCAAGTACGAGAGAAATCAACGCGAAAACACTGTAGAAACTGACCTCCCTGACTTGGGAGATGTAGAAGATCAGGAGGGTCGTGAACATCGTTGCGTAGAGAATGTTTCTCGGAACAATGAAACCCCTGAACTTGACGAACTGCCTCAGAATATCCACGTCGACAACCTTGACTAGGTGATACTCGCCGGCAACCTTCTCGACTAATCCCAACTCAGCCAGTTTGTCGAGATGGTATACAGCTAACGCTGGACTTGAGAATCCAAGCTTCCTCTGAACCTCTCGCGGACCTACTGAACTCTCTGAAGATCGCACAAGATGCCAGTAAACGCGCAAAGTGTTCCCTTTCAGGTTACTTGCAACGTGTTCTTTGTCCATGCTTGATCCTGCATGATAGTTTACAGCATTAATCTTGTACCGGTCAGTGAAATATCCTGTGAATAGTCAATAATGATTCCGACTACATGTAGTGCGCGCATTTGTTTTTGCGGTTGTTGACGCGCGCGCTAAGTCGAGATCGATCGATCACGTCAGTGACGTCACTAGCGATTAATCTGACTGGATTTTTCCGTGTTCTGTCGCTAGGAATCCTTCAACGATTTTTTCCTGTGGGGTATTCAACTGCCTTGAAATCCAAGACTTGAGCAACCCTGTATTTTGTGGAAGCTCCCCACTGTATACTAGAACTTTGCCTTCTTTCAAGGCACACACCTGAAAAACCTTTTCTTTCTCTTTAAGTAGGAAAGAAACCAGTTTCGCATTGGTTGACTGAGTTTTGAAATCTTCCCATTTGTTGTATCGAATTGTCAGTGAGGGTGAATAAGGGTAGAAGGATGCTTTTGGCAAAGATGAGAAATATCTGATGAGATTTGAGAATTCGGTTTCAATGGCAGAAATCCTTTCTTCTGCTTTCTTGATACTCTCATACGACTGTTGCGTTCCGTCTAACTTGTTAAGATTGTCTGTTATGTTGCCGAGCCTTGAGACCAAGCGGGCGAGATATTCATTGTATTCTTCAAGAGCATTTATGACAGAGTTGAGAGTCTCTTCGGACATTGTTCTTTCCTTTCTCAACGACTACTATGGACCGACATAATAATAAGTATAGCGACGCAACATAATCTACATATTGGCGCGCAGGCGAAGCCCTCGTTGCAGGAATCGCGGATTAAAAAGAAAACGAGGGTTAGATTCTCCTTCGTGAACGCATTGCTTCCAGGACTTCTTTGAGTGCGCCTGCCTGTTCCCTGAGGGTGGACAATTCTTTCTCTAGCTCTTCAGTCTCCTTCTCCGCCTCTTCACCGAGTTTTTCTATTTCTTCTACGACCTCTGTTCGTTCTCTGTCCAGGCTTTTCAGTTTTTGAAGAAGTCCGCTTAGCACTTCTGTAAGCCTGATTTCTTCTTCTTCCTTCGGTTTTCTGAAGTATCTCGGTGGGTCTCTGTCTTCGTCATTCTTAGACTTCAGGTTAATGTCTTCCTTCATATTTCTGGACTTCCTCTTGATACTTGCGTTTATGTATCCTTGAGAATCTTATTTAAAATTTGAGAAGCAAGGATCAATATCTTAGGTCCAGAATGGCATTCCAGCCTTTGAACAGAGGAGCATTCAAATGAACTGGATTATGGTTTCATCAGCTACTTCTTAGATCAATCTGTTTTTATTCTATGCATAGTGTGATACACGTCTTCATCTTCCAGGAGAATCTGAGCCTTTCTAATCAATGCGCCAGTTTCTAACGGCGTACTACTCTTCTATGTGCGTGTATAGTGCTCAGTACTTCCTCGAATTCTGTTGTCTGTTTCTTGAGGGTGGACAATTCTTTCTCTAGCTCTTCTGCCTGTTTCTCCGCCTCTTCGCCAAGTCGATATATCTCTTCTACGACCTCTGTTCGTTCTCTGTCCAGGCTTTTCAGTCTCTGAAGAAGTCCGCTTAGCACTTCTGTAAGCCTGATTTCTTCTTCTTCCTTCGGTTTTCTGAAGTATCTCGGTGGGTCTCTGTCTTCGTCATTCTTAGACTTCAGGTTAATGTCTTGCGCCGTCATTCCTAGACTACCTGTTGTGTTGGCGGCTTTCTTTTTTCTTCGAAACTTTTCAAGCACTTTGAAACTTCCTTGTATTTTTGGCCCCATTAAACAGCCATAGATACAACTTCTCTTTCATAGCTATAATAGCTTATGGAGATATCTTCTGGAAGATTCGTTTGCGCGCGCGTGAAATGTACTGGGAAGGGATATGCGGTTGGATGGCGCGCGCGTGTACGCGCGTTCCACGGCGACTAGGTGAGGGTTACCAGTTGTCTGGGCGTTGATACTTGACGACAGGAGTATTCTCTTTTGCAAGTGCGGTCTCTGTAAAGATGCGAAAATACTCGTTTGTTTTCTCATTCAGAAGTCTTCTTATTGTTTGCAGTAATTCTTCTACTTCGAAAGGTTTCAGTACATATCCGTCGGCCCTTTCGTTGACCGCCTTCATAGCGCTTTCAAGGGAGGGATGCCCCGTGATGATTATTCTGATCATCTTGGGCTGCATGTTTTTCAGTCTATTGAGCAGTTCAGTGCCCTTCATATCTGGCAGCTGAATATCAATTAGGGCAACGTCAAAAAGCGATTTCTCACAGATCTTGATTGCCTGCTTGCCATTTTCCACAGCTCCAACTACGTATCCCTCATCGTTCAAAACTGAGGAGAGCATCATTCTTACTCCTGTGTCATCGTCAATAATGAGGATGCTATTCAGCAGAATGGTCACTCCATGCTTTGTTGATTCGTCCGGCTGCAACCTTACTTTGACATAGGCGAGATAAGTCATTTGTGAATCAGAAATATGAACTGGGCTTCTACACTCGCGCGCGCTACTCAAGTTCCGGCTCACTTGGCACTTCCTCTTTGCAGATACGTGGACTCGGAAAAGAACTAAATAAGGGCCGACAGGAATCTGTGATTATGCCGAGAAGGCCTGTAGGTGTGACTGTCGTTGCTGCACTGACACTGACGATGGCACTGATATTGTTTTTCCTTCAATTAGTTTTAATCGCGCTTACCGCGATTGGTGGGCCACCTCCGCCTGAAACGAGCTATACCTTGCCGTTAACGTTCTTCATTCCATCATTTCTTGCCGTGTTCGCCTTTTCTGTGTCGATAGGGCAACTGCTTGGAGCTAAGTGGTCATGGTACGCTTCAATAGCGTTCTGGATCATATTCATTGCGTGTTTTGGATGGTTTGCGTACGTGTGGGATTCAAGTTACGGACTCATTCGGTTAGATCTGTATCCCTATCCCGAAGTCCTCTACGTACTTGCTGGGCTTCTGCTAAGTCTGTCTCCCCTTGCCTACGGTGTGGGTTGCCTGACGTATTTCCTGAGGAAAAGCACCAGAGCCTACTTTCACGTATAACGGAAGTTGCTCTTCTTTTCCCAGCTTCTTTCTTCATCAAGCAACGCGACCGATCGATAATACGAGCGCGAGCGCTGTTCAGTCTTATCATTCAAGAGGCAGAAAATAATGGGAGATTTGAGACTGGCCCACTTCTAGTTAGAAACGTCACAGTTGCGACTCGCGGTGCCAAGTATCTGGTGGTGCGTTGCTCTCTTGACCCTAATACGTTATTGTCCCGTCAAGTGTAAGATCGGCAGTATTGTCAAAGTACTGCATGCCAGAAGCGATTCCTCCCCCTACTGCGTTTTCAAATCTTCCGGTCCCGCCGTCAATCGTGAAATGCCCGTGTATTTCGAACCCAACCGATGTGGGAACCATCGAACCGTAATATCCTCCTTCAATAGTGTCACCGTTTGCTGCGGTCCAAACGAACCTTCCGTCATAGAAGGTCATCGAATTGACGTCGACGAAGTGGTGTTGCCAGATGCTTATTTTGCCCATATGCGTCGCATGTCCGCTTCCTGAAATGTATATTTCCAAGATCGGTGGACCACTTACGGCGACTGCGTATGCCTTGGCGTTAGCTTTGAAGGGCACGCTATGGTCTTCCCTTCGTGCATTGCCAATAGAGAATGTTGCCGAGAACACTAGGATTGCTGCAATAAGAATCATAAGAACTCTGCAACCTCTTTTGCCGAAACTCTTCATTTTCTTCTGCACCTCCCGGCTCCTCGCTCACTCAGTTGATTTCTAATACATTTTGCGAATAAGAGCTTTATGTAGGAAAGTTCTATAGGCAAAAAATCTTTCATTTGAAACTAATTGACCATGCGCGCGCAAATCCAGTCTTCCACTATCCGGTTTCGCAACACACTCTCTGGGTCGAACTTGGAAAAAGAAGGAAGCGCTCTAAAGTTGGGCTTTCCTGACATACGCAACTATGTTGTAGTATGTCGCCCTGAAACCTTTCCCTTTTTTTGTTCGAGTCATCTCTTCTTTTATTTCCTTTCTCGCGCGCTAAGCTGCTAATGCTCCGATAGCTTCAAGTCCAGACGACCAAGAATCCAGGTGGGTGAGTTTGCTTGGAACAAGCTTTCCATGAAAAGGTCATTCATCGGTTGTTGTTTGCTTTGAGCGCGCGTGCAGAAACCGATACGTGCAGGTTTCATGTTTTCTTTATTCCGTGGAATAGTTCGCTTCCTGCACCCGGGTAGACTCTTCGCTCTTCTTTTGGTGTTGGCGCTGTTACTGGTGACCACTTTTCAGGATGGGGGTTTGGTCCTTCCCGCGTAACGGCTGATGGGACCGTGTCTTTCATGGAAGGATTCTTCCTGACATCGACGCCTTCCACGTTGTGACTGAACTCGATCGGTATGCCGTTGGGGTCAAAAGCGTATATCGAATGAATGAAGCCGTGGTCAATCACGTCTGAAACCCAGAAGCTTGCAGTTGAGAGCTTGTCCTTCAGCGCCCACAAATCCTCCTCTGTTTCCATGCCGAACGAGACGTGGTCAAATATGAATGGGCCTGAAACTGGCTGGCCATGGTCCTTTTCTTGCACTGGTTTGACGCCGGGCCACTCGAAAAAGGCGAGAAGGTCAGTCCTGGAGATCTCGAAAAAGTAGTGCCTGTAACCTGGCTGTCCAAGACCAGCAACTAGTCTCATGCCTAGAAGGTCTCTCCAGAAACGAATTGTCTTGTCAATGTCCCCGGTTGCCATCGCCAGATGGTTTACGCCATTAAACTTGACCTGAGCCTGCTGACTGGATTTTAGAGGCAAGCACGATACACCAAATACATCAGCTTGAGAACCCGTTATTTTTGCTTTGTGTACGGTTCAAGCAACCGCTCGACAGCGTGCTTGTTTCGCGATAGCGCGCGATTATGCAAAGATCAGATGCAACTGTGTCTGGCGAAGCTCTGTCAACGATAACATTGAGCCTAAGGAACGCCTTCGATGTGATTCTGGCTTCTCCTTTTTAATTCACTTGTATCTTTTCCATCCGCCAACAAGCAGTGTTGTTGTGGGCTCGGCCTTTGGTTCCTGCGCTAGCTGTTCGACCGATTATAAGTCGCGAGCTCTCATTAGGGCGTATTGATTGTTGCTTCTGAGCCGATTGCGTCTGTGTATTCGTAGGCTGGATAGCTGACGACTTGTCCTTGCCACTGGGCTTGCGGAACATGCCCTGATACGGTGCCCCATGATTTTATTGAGACTGTTTTTCCGGTGGCTTCTGAGCTGCAGATTACTTTCCATGATGCTTCTACAGTGCTGCCAGCATAGATTGTTCCAAGAGGTACTGTGGCCGAACTGTCCTTCAACGTCATTCCTTGGGAAAGGGTGATCTGTGCTAACGCGTTCCGCGCTGGAAATTGTGTGTTGTCAAAGGGCTCTGGGCATGGATAGGTGATTTGAGCAGTTATTGTCAATGCGGCGCCGGGTGCCGTTTTGCCTTTTATGTTTAGGCTGATGGTCCATGGGATTATGGCTACACCGAAGAAGGGTTCTGTTGTGCCGTATTCAGAGTAGTTCCAGCCTTTTTGGAAGTCAGAGTAGCTCCAGCTTGTGATTCCTGTCCAGTCAGTTAAGTGGTTCAGGTCTCTTCCCCAAGGGTCGATGAAATAGATTTGCTGCTGGATGTCGTCGTACCCGATTGCCACTCGGTAGTGGCCGCCGCCTCCTTCTGGGGAGTACTTCATCAGTACAATTACAGGTATGTCGTCAGCGACGAGATTCTTGAGCTTGCCCAGCCAGAATTCGTGGGATGCATATGAGAATGCGGCGTATCCAAGTGGTCTCTCTTCAAACCCGCCGTAGGGTCCAGCATGTGGGAAATAGTTGCCTTGTGCATCGCTTAGGTAACTGAAGTGTCCGGTCCTGGCGATGTCGGCGCTCCATGTTCCCATTGAAGAGGTTCGTGCGGTGTTCATTATTTCCTTCTGGTCAATGTCGGGGCCCCAGTAGTCAAAAACGCTCTCCAGCGAAGCTGCCCCGCAGGAAAGGGCATTCAGTTGCTGGTGCCAAGGAACCGTGATCATATACGCTACAGGCCCCGTTCTTGACGCTTTGCCCAGTTCAATTGCAGAGGCCGAGAAGAGCATGCCAGCGAGAAGCAATCCAAACATTATTGCAGTGAATAATCTTCTCATAATCTGATCTCTCCTTATGATGTTTGAGTAGACAAACCTGACAGTTAACACTTATGGAACATTCTTCCATTCACCAAGGTTGAGCATACACTATTTCGCGCGCGCTAAGTAACTTGTTACAATTGATGTACTTTTCAACATTGCTCAAAGTAGATGCAGTCTCTCAGATGGATGTTAGCGCGCGCTATTCCCTGTTCAAAGTCTATTCTGCAATGAAGCACGCGGCGCTGTTTTGTAGAAGGCTCATGAGCCGCTATTCTTATATTGTGCGCTCCTTTGCAAAAGCTGTAAGGAGGGCTGGAGATTCCTTGACCATAAGGCCGCCCTGATATTCTTGCCTGTGCTTCTCCTCACGGTGAGTATGCGCTTGAACGTAGCGGCTTCCCACGTCATCATCGTACCCGTAGACTACCCGACAATACAGCAAGCGATCGATCATGCGAACAACGGAGACACTGTCCTCGTGAGAAGCGGAATCTACTATGAACATCTCATCATAAACAAGCCTATCTTTCTCGAGGGAGAGAATAAGGCAACAACAATCGTCAGCGGCAACGGAACCGACACAGTCATCGTGGTAAACTCAACTGACGTACAAGTAGATGGGCTCACCGTAGAAGCAGGCAGCCAATCGGGTTGGTGCATAGATACGATGCAGGACGGACAAACAACAGTCACTGTCACAAACACCATAATAAGGGACAGCTTTAGGGGCATTAATGTTGGATGCCGAGACATTTTTCGTCGGAACGAAATCCTGTTCAACTATGAGGGAATATACGGATGTCAAGGGGGATCCCATAATGAGATCACTGAAAGCGTGTTCGCCTACAACGTGGTAGCGATCTATTATTTTGAGCAGAACAACATTCAACCGGGCCGAGTCTACCATAACGCGTTCCTGCACAACAATTGTTCATACATTGCGACTGATATTCACACAGTCTACGCAGATCTTGACAACGGTAGCGTTTCAGGCGGGAACTATTGGAGCGACTACAACGGAACGGACTCAAACCACGATGGGATAGGGGACACGCCGCAGGTTCTCATTGACACTTCGCGTGGCGCTCTGATCCAAGATAGGTATCCGCTCATGGCTCCTCTCACAAGATTTCTGTTGTCCGACGTCAATCGAGACGGAACCGTCAACATACTGGACGTTTTTCTGCTGGCAAAATCCTTCGGATCTGGAAGAGGACAGCTAACATGGAATCCCAATTGTGACATAAACGACGATGGTCTCGTAAACATACTTGACATAGTTACGGTTGCCAGAAATTTCGGCAAAAGCTTCTAGAGTGGCTTGAGGCGCGCGCCTGGGTTTGGGTTTGGGATAAAACTTTACCCCCACACACTCACACGGAGTGAGTGTGAATGAAGCGGGCGCTCTTTTTGTCTGTGTTGTTTGAAGGAGGGGAGACTGATAAAGGGCGAGGCACAAGCTACGTACCGAGTTTGGTGATCGATCGATCTAGCAGTATATTCTACAGTATCGCCCGCGCTTGCACAAGTCTTAAAAGCTGAAAATTGAGACATTTACGAGGAGGTCAGAGTCTTGAAAATTAAAGAGATGCCTCTTGAAGAGAAATATGACAAGCTCCTGGATGAGTACCTAGAGGGCGCAATCATAAACTATGCTGTACTTAAAGAGCTGGGAGCAATAGACAAGGGCATTGAGTCATCAGTGAAAGTGCAGGCGAAGATGCTTCCAAGCCTTGTGGGCATAGCGTTCAAGATGCTGAAGACAGTTGCTCCTGGCAAAGCATTCAATCAACTCGTTGATAATTATGTGTATACCATGCAAAGCACTCTATCGTTGTCAGACTTTGAATTGAGCAGGGTTTCTGACCGTGAGGCAACCGTGAGAGTCAAGAACTGTCCTATCCTCAAGAGAGTGAGAACCCTAGTCGAAAAATCAGGCTTGGAAATAGAACCAAAATCTATCTGCGAGTTAGAGACAAGAATTAACCAAGGAGTAGCTAAAGAGTTCGGGGTAAACATGACCACCAAGCTTGAAGACAACGGATGTGTACACACAGCAAAGCTGAAATAGTTTCGCTTTTTTTTCTCCTTCATTTCGCGTGCTACTTATCTCGTTTAAATCTCTCACCTCGGAGCGCACGCTATGATCCCATTTTACTTGGGAAAACCAGCTACACCTCCATCCAATTGAACCCCAATGCTGGTTAAAGCCATTGATACAAGGCTGTATACACCCACTGTAAAGACGATCCACGAGGTGTTGTTCCGAGTATCGTCTGGCGAGGGCATCCCATGTCGAGTCACTTATGAACGTATTTTTGTATAATTCGTCCACGGCCCCTAGAAGCGCGGCGTCGAATGAGCTCCATCCCTTCGTATTGGGTCCTTTCATAATGCGCGGAATCTCTTTATTAGTCAAACCAGCCTGCTCGCCGCTGATCGCATTGTGTGACCATTCGTATTCTGCTTGGCATAAACAGGCAGTGCGTAGAATCAATAGTTCCCTATCCCGGGGCGGCAATGCGGATTCTTCTAGAATGTAGCGTCCAAAGACCAAAAATCGTTGGAAAAGCTTGGGATATCGGATAAGAGTCTTAAACACGTTTAAGCGACCCGTTTGTCCAAGTGGATCTAAGAGCTTCCGCTGTTCAGTTGTCAACTCATTTTTCTGTATGGGTTGGATTCGAGGTTCAAGCAATTTCATCTTTCTCACCTATCCCTGCGTAAAACTCAGAAATTTGTTTCTCGGCCTTTTTGGGGACATCTCCCGGACAAAATCCCCATTCTTGCCTTGTTCTGTTGATGCTTCTGTACCTACACGCTAGGGCTCAAGCATGCGCGCGTGTACGCGACAAAAAAGGGTCGTGAGCGTTCGTTTATATGGTTTAGCGCGCGCCCACACAATCTATGGTCGATCGATCGGTGTTTTTGTCCGAGTGGGGGTTTCTTTTGCTGCGAAGATGCTGGATACAATCGCCAACATGCCGCCGATCATAGCGATGGGAAGGCCGACGCCGTATCCTATGGTAGCGCCCGTGGTTATGCCCGCATAGATTCCGGCGAACGCGAGGAACTGAACCACAGCCACCAGCACCAGTGCTCCTGCAACCACTGTTATCAGTAGTTTGATCGCTTTTTGTGGTTGAGTCTTCGGTTTGTACAGGCATGCAAGGGCTAGGACGCATCCAACCGGTATCAAATAGAGTGCTATGACGGACGCGGAACTTCTTGAAACAGCCGACCATGCTGAACTGATCAGAGACGGCATCTCAGGTCCACCGTACTGCATCCCCGGTATCGATGCTGAGCCTGGACTGAAAGGATACAAGCTGACCCTAACCAGATACGTCTCTCCGTTAGTGGATACAGTTCCAGCCATAGACATCCAGTTCAACGCCAAAGAGACAGCTCCCAAAGCCAAACCGGTCAGCCCCACGACAACAGCGGCTCGCCACCAAGTCTTGTGGGCTAGCTTCCTCCCGTTCGTTCTTCTTTTAACAATCACGTACGAAATTGCCACTGCAACCACTATCAACAGAGCAAGAAGTGCTAGAAGAATCTGAGACAATCCCGGAGCTTCGATTCCCAGCGTCGTTGAACTCGTGGCAGGTTCCTGGTCAATGTTTCCTGACCGACCGGCAGTTATCACCCATTGTCCTCTCTGAGCGAAAAGTCCGTAGAAGGGCTCCTCCCCCAAGAGCAACGTATCACTGTACCGTCCCTCATCGTCTGTCTGAACAGTGTGCGTAACCTCTGTTCCATTCGGATACGTGTACGTCAAGTCGACCTCGGTGATCGAACTAGGCTGAGTTGTTCCATAAACAATTATCCTGTCGCCTCTCGCGATGGTTTCATTAGACACCACTATAGTTAACTCGGGGAGTACTTTCCAGTGCGCTGCTTCGCTGATGGGACTGTTGACCGTAATATCAGCCGGATTGTCGACGCCGCTGAAAGATCCTCCACCCGTCCCCGCCCAACCGTGCCACACGTATCCCTTCCCCTCAACAGCCTCGGCCGGTGCGGCACTGATCAGAACAACTGAACCCTCGTCATACCATCCATCACCCGGACTCACGGTCCCAAGGTTTGTTGACATGGTAAGGTAATACTGTATCTTCCAGTCCCAAGTGATGCTCGAAGGCTCGTTCATCGTGAAGGCGGTTGATGTCGCTGTTCCTGTTGAAGAGACACTTCCGGTTCCGGTCCATCCGGTGCAGACATACCGCGTTCCCGTCTGACCCGACAGTTGTGAAGTAACTGAGGCTGAGATCTCTGTTCCCGCAGCGAACCACCCGCTCGTCGGCACGGGCGAGCCGTGGACGGAGATAACTGTCAAGTAGTATTCGTGTCCCCACGCAGCGGTCTCTGTAACTGGTCCATCCATCTTTATCGAAGCTGGGTTGTCCACGCCGCTGTAACTCTCCGAGCCTGATCCGGCCCATCTGAGCCACACGAACCTTTCACCCTCGACAACACCCGGTGGAGACGCACCGATCTGGATGACTGAGCCAGCGTCGTACCAACCGCTACCCGGAGAAACCGCTCCAAAATTCGTGTTCATCGTCAGATAGTACTGCGTCCTATAGTTGCCGATGACGGTCGTATCTGTTGTCACCGTAATCGGTGAGGATGGGCCTGCAACGCTCTCAAGCCTGTACTGCTCACAGGAAAGAGCGCTTGAAACTGTAGCCTCATAAGAGTAGGTAAGGACACTGCCCGCATCAACCCACATCTCAAGTGGCAAATCGCCAAGGGCTTTCGCGCTAGTATTAACGGTTACGACGTTTCCAAACGCTTTAGGAGAAAGCCCTGCCTGGGCGAAAGTGACCTTGTATTGGACAACGTACCTGCCCGTGATCGTTGCGGATTCTTCAATCGCTACGGGCGAAACAGGGCCTTCAACTTCGTCAAGCCTGAACCTCTTGCCCTCAACTCCGCTTAAGACGCTCGGTTCATAGGAATAAGCAATTGTTGAGCCATTATCAACCCACACGCTGAAGGGTAGATCACCGTAGGCCTTCTGTGAACCATCAATAGTGACAACAGTTCCAACAGCCGTTTCATCCAGACCAGTCTGACCGAAAGTCACAAGATACTGCAACACATAGTCTGCTGTCACAGTCTTGGCTCCATCCAGGAAAACTGTCGTAGATGCGGCGGATGGAGCGGCTATTTCACTCACATCGCTCGTTGTCCAATTGTCGAAGCGGTAGCGTGAAGAACCGGAGACCACGTCGACGTACTCAGCCGCGGATACGGAAGCGTAAGTTCCAGCGTCATACCATCCAGCACCAGACGAAGCGTCAACGCCCGGAGGATTCGTAGCCAAAGTCAGGTAGTACTGGGTCTTCCAGTTTGCAGTCGCCGTCTTTGGCCCATTCATAACTATCGGATAACTCTGCGCGTAGTTTGTTCCAGAAGCATCGCCACTCCACTCCGTGAAAACGTACCGGGTGCCCGAGCCATCAGGAACAACTCCGCCGAGGAGAGTCGCGTAAGCCGTCGCACCACTGTCGTACCATCCTTGCCCGCCTGCTGTGTCGTAGGCTGAAGTCACAGTCAGGTAGTACTGGGTCTTCCAGTTGGCCGTCACCGTCTTGGCTCCGTTCATAAGGATCGCGGCGCCTGCGCTCGCTGAAGTCGAGGCACCAGACCACTGTGTGAACGCGTACCGTGTTCCGACTCCATCGCTTACTACGGTGGGGGCTATTGAGAACGGTGCGCTGGTTCCGGAGTCGTACCATCCTTCGCCTGAGACGGTTCCGTAACCTCCGTTACCGACTGTCAAATAGTATTGCGTCTTCCAGTTGGCCGTTGCTGTCTTCGGTCTATTCATAATGACCGCGCCGCTCGTAAGGCCCGTCCCTGAGGCGTCGCCTGACCATCCGGCGAAGACATACCGCGCTCCTGCACCTCCGCTAACTGTGCCAGCCGTGAGAGTTGCGTACGCCGTTGCGCCACTGTCATACCAGCCCATGCCGCCCGTCGTGGCATGTGGCGAGCTGACGGTCAGATAGTACTGGGTCTTGTAGTCTCCCACTATGCTTCCATAAGTTGTCACGGTTATAGAGCCGCTCTGCACGGATGATAAGCCAGTTGTGCCTGTCCAAACATAACGCTTCATGCCTGCAGTGACAGTCATAGGTGATTGGAAGACAAAGTTGTGCACCGTACCCACTTGCCAATAGAATGACACCGGAAGCGCTGTGACGCCGTACGGAGTGTCGTCAACAACCACTACTGCGCCCGCGAAGTCCGCGCTAAGACCTGTCTGGTCAAACGTGATGGCGTTTTGCAACACGTAATGTCCTAAAACACTTCCCGAAGCTGTAACCGTAAGCGAATCGCTTTCAAGGGTTGAAAGCCCCGTCGTGGAGGCCCAAACGTACTGTTTGACGGCATCGACCGCCAAGGGCGAAGCAAACGAGAAACTGTGCACAGAATCTTCGCTCCACCAGAACGACACCGGAAGACCGGTAACATCAAAGTCTGAGCTGTCCACAGTGAGTACAGTGCCAGTGAAGTCGCTTCCAACACCAGACTGTCCAAAAGTCAGATAGTACTGGGTCTTCCAGTCGGCGACTGCCGTTTTTGGTCCGCTCATGAGTATTCCGTTGCTCAGAAGACCTGTTCCGGATGCGTCGCCGCTCCAGCCCGTGAAAACATACCGGGTGCCCGAGCCGCCGGAGACAACTCCATCGGTGAGAGTTGCGTACGCCGTTGTGCCGTCGTCATACCAGCCCATGCCGCCCTCCGTGTCATACGCCGAACTCACGGTTAGATAGTACTGGGTCTTCCAGATCCAGGTTATCGTTGATGCAGCAGTTATGTTGAAGGCCACGCTTGTTCCAGCTCCTGAGGATGGGACGCTTCCAGTCCCAGTCCAATCGGTGCAGACGTACTGAGTACCAGTCGGACCTGCCCAAGGTGAAGTGACCGAAGCTGTGATTTCCGTTCCATCATCAAACCATCCGCTCGTGGGGGCAGGCGAATCGAACGGAGAAATAACTGTCAAATAGTATTGGCTCCCGTAGAATAGGGTGACGGTTTTGGGTTCGGTCATGGTGACGCTAAAGGAAGGATCATAGCGGTCAAACTTGTACCTCGTGCCAGCGGCACCGTCGATGAGGTCTTGAGGACTGCTCACCGTCGCGATAGTGCCGGAGTCGACCCAGTCGGTCCATGTTGTTGTCTTCTGCACGTTCGTGTAGGTTGTTCCGCTCTGAGTGTAAGTGACTGTGAACACTCCTCCTACGGCTCCAGCTGGACTGGCGGTGACAGTAAATTGGTATTGAACCTTTACAAACCAGCCTGCACTGTCTGAAACGATCGAGCCGAGAACGTCAGAGCCAGACGCGGTGACGGTGTTGGCCACGTCTCCTGACGGAGTTGGAACAGTATAGTTCACAGTGAACGTCTCGGTCTCTCCGAAGGCCAAGCCACCGCTGTAGATTGGTCCCAGAGGAGTGTCAGTGACAGAAACGCTGGAGAGCGGGCAGTCGCCGGTGTTGCTGACAGTTATCGTGTAGGCTATCACATCGCCCTCATGAGCATAAGCAGGGCCAGACTTAGACACCCTGATGCCCGGATGAAGAACAGTCACAGCCCAAGAGGCAGAAGCCGTGCTCGGCAGGTTGCCGGCGTCCTCATAAGTCGCCGTGACAGTGTTCAAAACGCTGACGCTCGCAGAAGGAACAGTGTACGAGAAAGTCTCAGACTCAGACGCCAAAGGAGCCAAACTGGCGGAGAAGCTTCCGGAGACATCGCCGAGGAGCGAGTCAACAACCGAAACCTTGTACATAGTGCCACTGGACGGGTTTGAAACCGTTATGGTGTAGGTTATCACGTCACCCTCATGAGCGTAGGCCGGACCGGACTTGGAGACGCTGATTTCTGGAACAAGCACGTGCACGCTTATAGAAGTCGAGGAGTCTGCGCTCTCGGCTCCCGGTGGCTGCCCATGGAAGAACTTAACTGTTATCGTGTAGTTACCTCCAGTTGCGTAATAATGTCCTAGATCTGGATACCCGCCGCCAGGATTCGTGTTGTAAGTGCCAGTGAAATTCGTCTCAGTCGGACCGTTTGGGCTCCAAGTTAGGTAAGGACTAGCATTTCCCGAATCGAAGTACCTCCAGACTGTATACGGGGAGCCGTCTCCCCAGCCTATCTGGACCCCGTATTCTTTCTCCAACCCTGCTCCGGGTTGGGCAGAGAACGTGCCAGCGAGCTCAACCGGGTTAGGAATATTAACAGGTGGCGGCCACGCTCCGTTCACACTACCTACTGTTACAGAATAAACCGGTGTTACCGCACTCGCTTGCTGCGCTACTAAGGTGACTGCCACAGAAAGAATTATGGATAACAAGAAGATTAGGAAGAACTGAAAAGTTCGCTTACGCTTTATCCGATCGAATATTCTCATCGGCTACCAGATCTCCAAACCTACAAGGTAAAAGATCGTATTTATCCGAAGTTTCAGCTTCAGTAACGTTTCCTAATTCGTAATATTCGCGATGCACATGCAGAGCTTTATTACCACTCACGATTTCGAATTCTGATCACGACATTTCAACCAACTCCAAACTCACTCGCTCCAGTCAACTGGATATCTGAGTCCATCGTGACCGTTCTTAATGATCTGCTACTATCATTTCATCCGTTCCAAAAGAACCCCGTTTCACCCAAAAAAAAGTGCGCGCGCGCGCTAACACTTGTAACGGGATAAAGAAGGTTGGTTGCCGCATTCCTGTGATAGTTTGTTCTCAAGTATGAGTCAGACTGCGCAGTCATCGAGCTCGCGTAGCAGTTCTCGCGCGTGCACAGCGCGCGGTAAGTAGAGTCCAGTCCAATATGATCGATCCAGATCACGGGCATACTATTTTCTTCTTCTCCTGAAACGCGGTCCAGCGATAGTGATTATCATCAAGCCCACGACGATGATTAGGGCAATAACAAACAGCACCTCGCTCACAGCAATTGAAATTGCGGCCGAGCCGCCTAGAAGTATCACCAACAGAAGAAGGACCGTGACAACTCTAAGCTTGGTGGTTCTTCGCATCGGCCTCGCCAGAATCTTACACAGAGCCCCGCGTAAGACATAAATGATACGGCACCCTCTTGGATCGTCTGCGCGTACGCATCAACCTAATCCCCTTCTTGAACGCATCTTGCATCCTGTGTCAGCTTTGCGCGCGCGCTCTGCGCAATAGAGAGTCTACGTAAAAGCGTCACGCGCTGTTCATGCGCGCGCTACGCACGAACACTTTTGGAACTGTCTAAATGCTAATGATTGATCGTTTCTTGGCTCTGTACTGGTAGATTCCTTGAAACATGGCGGCCAGACCCAGAAGAACAACTCCTACCATCACTGAGGACATGAAAGACGCAGGCATCTCAATGTTTTCAACGCCGTAACTCGGCAGCATGATCATAGCTTGGTAAATGTAGTATCCTCCAGCAATCACCAGCAGAACCTGAACAGAAATCAAGCCCCAATCCTTCATGATTCCACCAACTCAGCGCGTGCTATCGACAACTGAAAAACCCTAGTAATCCGTATTGTTCTTGCCTAAGTTCTTCCATTGCATAGTGAGGTCCAACCATGGGGGTCCAAGATTGTGCACGCTTCGGTTTCAAGAGACTCTTGTTCTTGAATGAGAGTTCTGATTTTGGCTCGGTTGTAACAACAAGAACGATTCTGGTCTTGTCGAGGTCAACAAACAAAGCTTTCTTGTGCCACTTTTCCTTCGCGTTACTCGATCTCTTAAACAGTTGCATAGATATCGCCCTTACTAGAGTCATCAATTGATAAAAGGCATATTTCAGCTAATGTAATATTCCTATAGAAGATACTTCCAGCAATACTCTATAGAAGACTGTTATTTTGGTTGAGCGCGCTAACCTTCACAATGCTCGTATTCAAGAGTGCCTCATTTTCATTTGGTATATCAAACCAAACGAAAAACTGACTATTCGCGCACGCGCTTAGGATGGGGTGTGCTATTCTGTTTTCATCACATATTCCATCAGATTCCTTAGGGATAATGGCATGAGGACGGCATCACTTTTCAGGCTTATGGTGAAGGATTCAAGCTTGGCCAAGAACCCTGCCCATTCATATTCGGCCTGTTGCATGAACTCATTGTAGTCTGCGTAGTCTTTATGAACGGTTACAATCATCCTTCCCATTCCTAAGCCACGTCCAGATGAAGCGAAAATAACGTTTGGGTGTTCTGAAATGAACTTGTTAGCTTTCTCGATGCGTTCATTCTCAGGATGAGTTTTGAGCATTTCAGGCACCCAAACGCCAAAAGTGAAAGCCAAGATTTCAATTCCCAGCTTGCCAAAGTCAGGTATCATGGTGTAGTCTTTGATGATTTTCCCTTTCTCCAATCTCTGTCTTGTTCGAGTGATGGTGGGCTGAGAAGTACCAACTGCCTTGGCCAAGTCTCTGTCGCTTCTGCGACTGTTCTTCATAAGCTGAGAGAGAAGCTTCAATTCGATGTCTTTCATGGTCCAATCCTTCTTTTCAGACTCTATGTACTTTCTTAGAGTTTCTTAAAGTTTCTTCTGCCGAAGGAAACCAAGCATATTGGAAATGACAAGTGTCTGTTCGCTGAATACGCAGATTGAACACAACCACGTTCAGGAGTAGCAATGTTTGCACAGAAAATCCGAAATTCCGCGCAAAACGCCAAGCTATTCTTTGCTTTCTTCTGGTTGTTGCTCCACAGGTTTTCTCATCAAGTCTTGGATTGCTTCGCTGATTCCGCCCAGATAGTTGGCCCATACTATTCTTTGAAAAGTCTTAAACCAAATCAGCCGGAACACTATAGATAGCCAACTGACTAACCCTTCGTGAATACCTCACGCGCACGCGTCAGAAAGTGCGTCTTCTGCAGATTCTGGTTGTAAACATTGTTGCCAGCACGAATAATGGCAGAATGAGGAGTGATGAAAACTCCGGTATCACCGTCACTTCATGTGCTAATTGCTCGTAGATGAAATAGAGATACTTGTACGTATCGTTGGAGCATGGCAAGACTGAATAGGTCGTATTGACTTCATCAACATAAACAGTGAAGGAACCATTCAACAAAGCTGGAATCATAACTCTGCAAAAACCAGAAGTACCATTCAACCCCACAACTTCGAACGAAACTGAGTCTTCGCGATTTCCATCCGTTGCCCCCGATTCAGGATAAACCACCGTTCCAAATGAGCGAATTATGCAAGACGAAACAGTAGAATTTGAAAGCGCGCGCTCGTCTGTCAATGACATGGATGACAAAAAACTTTTCTGGAAAAGAAAACGAGGATTATTTTAGCAGTGGGAAGCCTTGTTTAGCAAGCGATAAATACGGCATGGGCGTTTACTTCCTTCATTAATAACCGGAGTGAAAAAATCCAATGCCCCAACGTGTCAGTTGTCAAGGATGCGGCCACGTTTTGTACGACGGCCCCGAACTCAAACCCCCAGACGAAATCCTGCAAGAGCACGAAGGCAAGTGCCCCAAGTGCGGCAAGAAACTCGCATTCATCCCCATCGACGTAAACGTGATACCCATAAGATAGATATCCATAGAGGAAACGGACTTGACCGGAGAACCTCGTCGAACCCAACTCTATGAGATACACCGCAAAACAGCGAAACTGACAGCCTTCGCTGGCTTCGAGATGCCGATCTATTACAAGGACATAACACCGGAACACCTGGCAGTGCGCAACAGCGTCGGCATCTTCGACATCAGCCACATGGGACGCGTCACGGTGACGGGCAGCGACTCTGAACGGTTTCTGAACCACGTCATAACAAATGACGCGGCAACTCTTGCCCCGAACAGCGCACAGTACTCGGTCATGTGCACCGAAAACGGAGGCATAATCGATGACTTTGTGTTCTACAGACTGGAACCCGAAAAATTTCTCGTCGTTCCCAACGCCAGCAACCGTGAAAAAGACTACAAATGGCTGGCTGAGAATTCGAAGGGATTCAACGTCAAGATTGAAGAAGTCTCCGACAACGTGGCGATGTTCGCGGTTCAAGGCCCGAACGCCGAAAAGACCCTGCAGAAAATCTCCACAGAAGACTTGAGCAAAATTGGAAGGTTCAAATGCGGCCACTCAAGACTGGCGGGAATCGAGGTTTTTCTGTCCCGGACGGGCTACACGGGTGAAGACGGTTTCGAAGTCTTCGTCTGGAACGCCTCGTTGGCAAGGCCGGACGTCGCTGTGAAGTTGTGGAACGCTATTCTTGAGGCAGGAAAACCTCTTGGGATAGAGCCTTGCGGTCTGGGAGCGAGAGACACCCTAAGACTTGAAGCCGGCCTATGCCTGTACGGCAACGACATAGACGAGAACACGACACCGCTTGAAGCCGGATTGAGCTTCGTTGTGAAACTTCAAAAGGACAAGTTCATAGGGAAAGCAAGGCTGCTGGAGCAAAAGACTACAGGAATAAAGCGCAAGCGAGTCGGAATAAAAATGACAGATCAGGGCATACCACGACCAGGCTTTGACATATACTTGGAAACCGGTGAAAACATCGGAAAATTAACCAGCGGAACATTCTCACCACTGCTCAAACAGGGTGTTGGCATGGGCTATGTCCAGACACCTTACGCACAGGACGGAACAGCCATTAACGTAAAGATACGCGACAAGACGACAAAGGGCAGAATATCGGCGTTCCCCCTGTACGATGCGGACAAGTACGGTTACAAACGGAAAGCTTAGGCGAGAGAGACAGAATCCTCTGGTGGCGTGTCAGTTTTTCGGGTTCTGGTAACTCTTCGGGTCTTGCATGGATAAGCTTTCTCCATGTCAACCAAAGGGGCTTTTGATGGCAAAAACGCTGTTAAGTTAACAGTATCGTCATGAGATAACACTTATGCATTTTGTTAACTCTTCGGGACTAGAATGATGGGAGATTGTTCTTGAATTAATGATACAACTTAATTGAACAATGGAGACTAGCTATGAAAAAAGGAAGGATATAGTCCAAGGATGTGAAGGTTTACTTCTTTATTGCTGCGATCTGAGCCTTCAGAATCGCTCTTATGACTTCCTTATGCTTCTCGTATGGTATAATCTCATGTACCTCAGAGAGAACATAAGGATGGAACATGCTCACGTCTCTGTAGGTATCTACAGTTTCCCCTTTACCGATTGCGTATCCAGAGTATCCATCCGGGAAAACCCCAAACTCCTCAGTCTCGCCCTTCTGCATTAGTCCATCTATGCCTGCCCACATCTTCTCTTGCAGTTCTAAGTGCTTAGATGGATCTGTAGGCCATGGTGCTACCGGATTTAAACGCCACAATACCAAAAATCTAGCCACCCAAACCACCTCCTTAACGTTGTGTTTTGAAATGTTTGTTACAACTTCTATTTAAAATCATGGAACAATGACAATTTCACCTATTTATCAGCTGTTTCCATTGAATACGAATACCAAGCATAAACAAAACCGTGATTAACTCGTTGACAGAGCCCTTTTGTACACTCAGTCCCTAAGAGTTGACAGAACCGTTTTTGGAAAGACATATATGAACGCCGTATGCCATTTAAAACATCTTGAAACCGTGAAGCAACCACAAGGGAAATAAAACACATCAATGAACGTTGTAGGAGAGAGGAACCGGAAGTGAAGCTCAGCGACATTCTGTCCAGAGAACACGTCATCAACGGCCTGAAAAGTGTTGGGAAACTCCGCCCCAAGATGAGCCACAGCTCAATATTCACCCTTGGAGCCGTGCTGCTTATCGTTTTCATAGCGTTCACCG
>Ga0315268_10001323_pt1 | contig 28437 bp, 24 predicted proteins | sample C1_top_MG_FD_204535 | JGI IMG/M metagenome (GOLD analysis project Ga0315268, IMG submission 204535) | Sediment microbial communities from Yellowstone Lake, YNP, Wyoming, USA - C1_top | ecosystem: Environmental > Aquatic > Freshwater > Lake > Sediment | place: USA: Wyoming | collected 2017-08-01
ATCTGATCAAGTGTGCGGATGGATTCTTTAACCCGCTGCAACCAGAGGAGTGGAATATAGTTCTCATCCCGGTCGTAATACAGCGGGACGATCTCGTTTTCCAGAATCTCGTACAGCGACTCGGCATCCGCAGCATCTTGTTCCTCGGCGTTAGCGTAATCGCCGTCTTCGCCGATGGCCCAGCCGTTCTTGCCGTTGTAGCCTTCGCGCCACCAGCCGTCGAGCACGCTCAGGTTGAGCACGCCATTGGCGGCGGCCTTTTGCCCGCTCGTTCCACTGGCCTCGTAGGGGCGGCGAGGCGTGTTGAGCCACACATCCACGCCCTGCACCATGTACCGCGCCACGTTGATGTCATAGTCCTCGATGAACGCAATGCGCCCACCGAACTCGGCGCGCTTGAGTGTTCGATACAGGTCCTGCACGAGATGCTTGGCCGGGTCGTCGGCCGGGTGAGCCTTGCCGGCAAACACGATTTGCACGGGGCGGTCGGGCACATTGACGAGCGCCTTGAGCCGCTCGACGTCGCGCATCAGGAGATGGGCGCGCTTGTACGTAGCAAACCGCCGCGCAAAGCCAATCGTCACCGCCGCCGGGTCGAGCATCACGCCTCCGGCGACTGCCTGAACCGGATGATAACCGCCGGCCATCCACCGCTGGCGAACGCGATCGCGGATGAACGACATCAGCTTGCGCTTGAGATGCTTGCGCACAGACCACAGCGCCTCGTCAGGAATGGCCACGACTTTGTCCCACAACGCCGGGTCGTCAATCCGCTCAATCCAGGTCGGGCCGAGGAATTCATCGTACAGGCGCTTGACGCGGTTGCCAATCCAGGTGAGCGTGTGGATGCCGTTCGTCACCATTTCAATCGGGACATCTTTTTCCAAGCGATCGGGCCACAGGAAATGCCACATCTTGCGCGACACATCGCGATGCAATTCGCTCACCGCATTGTGCTGGCCCGACATCCGAATGGCCAACACGCCCATGTTGAATGCTGGCCCAGACGGCTGGTCCTGTTGCGCCAGAGCCATGAATCGGTCGCGATCCAACCCCAGCTTGCCCCAATAGTCCCCGAAATACCGATCAATCAGCCACTGCGGGAACACATCAATGCCGGCCGGAACCGGCGTGTGAGTCGTAAAGATGGTGCTGGCCTGAACTTGACGCAGGGCCGCTTCGAGCGGCTGGTTCAGCTCGACTGACTCACGCAGGCGCTCCAGGCCCAGGAAAGCCGAGTGGCCTTCGTTCATATGCCACACGGCCGGTTGAATCCCCAATGTGCGCAGCGCGCGCACGCCGCCAATGCCCAACACGATTTCTTGCGAGATGCGCCGATCGGGGTCACTCAGGTAAAGCCGCGTGGTCAACTCGCGGTCGCCGGGCGCGTTTTGCGGAATGTCCGTGTCCATCAAGTAGAGCGGCACGCGCCCCACCTGGATTCTCCAGAGGCGTGCGCAAACAGTGCGATCTGGCAAGGCTACCTGGATCAGCATGTCCTGGTTGTCATTTGCCTCGACCGGCAGAACAGGCACCTCGGTCAGGTCGAGGTTTTCATCGTAGGCTTCCTGCCAACCGTCCTCGGTGATACGCTGACGAAAGTACCCCTGCGGGTAGAGAAAGCCCACGCCGACAAATGGCAGGCCCAAGTCGCTGGCCGTCTTGCAGTGATCGCCCGAGAGCACGCCCAGGCCGCCCGCATAGATCGGCAGCGATTCGTGCAGGCCGAACTCCATCGAAAAGTAAGCGATAGTCCTGCCGGTCAGGTCGGGAAACGTCTTGGAAAACCAAGTTTCCTTGGGCGACATGTAAGCGTCAAAGTCGGCCATGACACGGTCATACAACGCGGTGAAGCGATGGTCGCGAATGACGGCGTTGAGCGCCTTGCGCGCGACGTGATTGAGAAACCGGACCGGATTGTGATAGGAAGCTTCCCACCAGACACTATCAATGCGCTCGAAAAGCCGCTGAGCGTTTGGGTCCCAGGTCCACCAGAGATTGTAAGCCAGCTCGGGCAGCCGGCTGACGCGCTTGGGCAGCGAAGACTTGAGCGATACAGAGCGGGTAGCGTACACGGAAAAATCCTCCCTCAAAAAAACATGCTATTGACCGCCGTCTGCGCGGCCATAAAAAATATGCTACCACACTCATTTTGATTCCGCAAATGATAGAAGATGAGTTTCATGCACCGCAAACTGTTGACGATTGGTGGTAGCTGTGTTAGTATTACTAACGCCTGCCTGTTTTACCTCCTTTGTTACTAGAGATGAGGTGCGCCTGTGCTGGCGCAGGCAAGCGTTCGAAAATTGACTTTTGAAAGCTGTTTGCCATGAACCAACCGTTAAAGATTCTATTCCTCGCCGCTGAAGCGACGCCCTACATTAAAGTCGGTGGGCTGGCGGATGTGTCCGGCTCGTTGCCCAAGGCCCTGCGCGCATTGGGACATGATGTCCGCGTGGCGATTCCACGCCACAAGCAGATTGATGGCGCGCGCTTTGGACTCAAGCTTGCCAACTCTCCGTTCCCTGTGCCAGTCGGCGCAGACTCTAAGCTTACCGAAGCACTGGATGCAGCTGTAGACGGCACCCCCGCGTATTTTATCTGGGACGAATACTACTTTGGCCGCGACAAGGTCTATGGCTACGACGACGACGCTCAGCGGTTCGTATTCTTTGGACGCGCTGTCCTCACTTTTATCAAGCAGATTGGTTGGCAGCCGGATGTGATTCATGCCCACGATTGGCATACGGCCTTTGTTCCTACGTGGCTGGCGACCGCCGGCAAAGCCGATCCATTCTTTGCGCCCATTGCCAGCGTCTATACCATTCACAACGTGACTTATCATGGCGCCACCGGCAACACGATCTTGCGCTTTGGCGGGCTGGAAGGTCACGTCAAGCACCTCGACGTCGAGCCGCCCGGCGCAGTCAACTGGATGGCGCGCGGCATTTTGCACTCGGATGTCGTCAACGCCGTCAGCAAGCGCTATGCCCAGGAAATTCTCACGCCTGAATACAGCGCGGGGATGGACGGCCTCCTCAAGGCTCGCAATGCCGAGAAACGATTGTGCGGCATTGTCAACGGCGTGGACTATGACGTGTTCGACCCCGCAACCGATCCATACCTGGCGCAACACTTTGACGCGGCATCGCTCGACGCGCGCGCGCTCAACAAGGCTGCGCTTCAACGCGAGGTGGGGCTGCCCATTCGCGACGATGTGCCCGTGATGGGCCTCATCTCGCGCCTGGTGGATCAAAAGGGCTTTGATATTTTGTCCGCCGTGCTCGACCGACTGTTTGCGCGTGATGTGCAATTCGTCCTTCTGGGCACGGGCGACAAGAGCTACGAAGAAGCATTCGGCGCGCTGCCCAAACGCTTTCCTCAAAAGGCTGCCGTGTTTATCAAGTTCGATGCAGCGCTCGCGCAAAAAATCTATGGCGGGTCCGACCTGTTCCTGATGCCGAGCCGATTCGAGCCATGTGGGCTGGGTCAGATCATCGCCATGCGCTATGGCAGCGTCCCCGTCGTTCGGGCGACCGGCGGATTGGCTGATACCGTGCCGGATTACGACCCGACCAAAGGCAAAGGCTCCGGCTTTACATTCAACGAGTACACGAGCGATGCATTGTGGGCAGCATTGGAACGCGCGCTCGACACCTTCCGCGACAAGAAAGCATGGCGCGGCTTGCAGGAACGCGGCATGAAGGCCGACTGGTCGTGGGCGGCTTCCGCCAAAAAGTACGACGAGTTGTACCGCAAAGCAATCGAGTTCCATAAAAATCACTGAGCCGAAAGGCAAGCGAGTGACCGGCAATGCCTCAACCGCGGCGCGCCAGACGTTTCGCGTTTGAGGAGTGCTTTTCCCTTGCCAACCTCTGACTGCGAGGACAGACCATGCGCGCACTTGCCATGATCCTGGCGGGCGGCGAAGGCCGACGACTCTCTATTCTTTCGCAAAAGCGGGTCAAACCGGCGGTTCCCTTTGCCGGCAAGTATCGCATCATTGACTTTCCTCTGTCCAACTGCGCCAATTCTGGCATTTACATCGTTGGCATCCCCACTCAATACCGGCCTCGCTCGCTCAACGATCATATCCGCACTGGCGCGCCATGGGATATGGACCGGATGAGCGGCGGTGTGACGCTGCTCCAGCCTTACTTGGGCCGCCGCGATTCAGATTGGTATTCCGGCACGGCCGACGCCATCCAGCAGAACTTTGACTTTATCCGCCACAATAATCCAGACCTGGTGCTCATCCTCGCCGGCGATCACATTTACAAGATGGACTATGACAAGCTCATCTCATTCCATACGGAGCACCAGGCGGATCTCACTCTTGCCACCCTGCGAGTGCCGCTGGAAGAGGCTTCGCGCTTTGGCATCGTGGAAACCGACGAGAGCTATCGCGTGATTGGTTTCGAGGAAAAGCCGCCTGCGCCCAAGAGCCAACTGGCCTCGATGGGCATTTATGTGTTCAATACCGAGACGCTCAGCCAAATCCTCAAAGACGATGCCTCCGATCCTGCTTCCCAGCACGACTTTGGCAAGAACATTGTTTCCAAGATGCTGAACCAGTGCCGAGTTTTTGCCTATCCCTACTCAGGCTACTGGGTAGACGTGGGAACGATTCAGGCATACTGGGAAGCGCACATGGACTTGCTCTCGGATAATCCGCCGCTGGACCTGAACGATCGCAGTTGGATCATTCATACTCGCTCGGAAGAGCGCCCGCCGGTCAACATCCGCACCGGCGCAGTCGTGTTGCACAGTCTCATCACCGATGGTTGCTTGATTGAAGGCACGGTCGAATACAGCGTGCTCAGTCCCGGTGTCCGTGTCGGGCGCGGCGCAGTTGTGCGTTACTCAATCATCTTGACCGATGTAGTGATTCACGCCGGAGCCATGGTGGACCGCTGCATCGTAGACAAGCAGGTCGAAATCGGCGCAAGCGCGCAGGTAGGCTACGGCATGGACTATACGCCCAGCCGTGTCACCGACCTGTCATCTGGCATCACCCTCATAGGCAAAAATGCCGTCATACCACCTAATATCAGAATTGGCCGCAACTGCATCATCGCCGGCGATGTGGGCCCGGCGGATTTCACCACAGACAATCTGCCCAGTGGCTCGGTTATTGGCAGCGTTGGAGAATAAATCAATCATGAACAAGATACACCTTGCACTTGCCATTCACAACCATCAACCCGTCGGCAACTTTGACTGGGTGTTCGAAAATGCCACAGCACTGGCTTATGAGCCGATGATTGCCGCGCTGGAGCGACATCCCGGCATCCGCCTGGCGCTGCATTACACCGGCCCGTTGCGCGACTGGCTCTTTGAGCACAAGCCCGATTTAATGGCTCGCATCCGCGAGTTGGTGGAGCGCGGTCAGGTCGAGATGCTCACGGGCGGCTACTATGAACCGATTCTGGTTGCGTTGCCGGACGTGGACAAGCTCGGGCAAATCAAAAAGCTGACGGCGTCCGTCAAGAAAGACTTTGGCTACGACGCAACCGGCGCATGGCTGTCTGAGCGCGTGTGGGAACCGCATTTACCCAAGTCGCTGGCCGAAGCGGGCGTGCAGTACACCATCGTGGATGATACGCATTTCAAGTATGTGGGCTTGCAAGATAAAGACCTGTTCGGTTATTACGTCACCGAAGAACAGGGTTACACGCTCAAGGTTTTCGCTACTTCCAAACACCTACGGTATTCCATCCCGTGGCTTTCGGTGGCTGAAGTGATCGAGTGGCTGCGCAGCCAGGCAGATGAAAGCAGTGCGCGTGTGGCCGTGATGGGCGACGACGGCGAAAAGTTCGGCCTGTGGCCCGGCACAAACCTTCACTGCTGGGAAAAAGGCTGGATGGAAGACCTTTTTGCCGCCATCGAGGCAAACTCGGATTGGCTCATCCCGACGCCACCCGGCGAATATGCTGCGCAACATCCCGCATTGGGGCGTATCTATCTGCCCACAGCTGCCTACGACGAGATGACCGAGTGGGCCTTGCCCGCTCAACAAAGCGCCGAAATCGTCGCACTCAAGCGTCGCTTGCAGGAGGAGCACCGCGAGGACATCTTGCGTTATTTCAAGGGTGGTCTGTGGCGCAACTTTATGACCAAGTATCCCGAAGTCAACTCGATGCACAAAAAGATGTTGCTCGTCAGTGACAAGGTGCACCGGATCAAGAGCCGGAAGCAACGCGAGGCCGCGCTCGATGCGCTGTGGGCCGGGCAATGCAATTGCCCGTACTGGCACGGCGTATTCGGCGGCATTTACCTATTCCATATCCGCGAGGCGACGTATGAGCGCCTCATCGCCGCCGAAGCGATGGCCGATGCCGCCAACGCCGAATGGCGTGGCGATGCCGCCTGGGTGGAGGCGCTGACCGCCGACGTGGACAAGGACAGCTACGACGAAGTGATTCTTTCCAGCGATGCGCAAAGCTTGACGTTCACGCCGGCCTGGGGCGGGTCGCTGGTCGAATGGGACTGGCGCGCGACCGGCCTCAACCTGATCAACACGCTTACGCGCCGCGCGGAAGGCTACCACGCCGAGTTGAAGCAAGCCGCCGCGAGCGGCAACCTGATTCTCTCTGGGCAAGAAAAGACTCCCACGTCCATTCACAATCGAAAAGTGCGTGTCAAAGAATTCGGGCTGCAAGACAAACTCTTTTATGACTGGTATCGCCGCACCAGCCTGCTCGATCACGTGATGCCGCCCGACACGACGCTGGATCAATTCTATCGCTGCCAGTACAGCGAGTTGGGCGACTTTGTGAACCAGCCTTATACGTCGCAATTAACGCAGACCGGAGACCGGCTCACACTCAAGCTTACGCGTAATGGCGGCGCATGGCTGAATAAAATGCGTCAGCCGCTCCGCATCGAAAAGACGATTGCGCTTTCGGCAGGGCAGCTTGCGTTGGACGTGACATATCAGTTGACCAATACAGGCGACACGCCCATCACGACGCGCTTTGGCATTGAGACCAACTGGGGCATAGCAGGTGGCGATGGACCGCAGGCTTACTCGGTTTGGCCCGGCGGCGACCTCCTGCGCTTTAACGAACTGCACGCCGTCGAGAAGGCAAACGAAATAGCTCTCGTTCACGAGTGGTACGGGCGCGTGATTCTCACCACGGACCATCCTGCGAGCTGGTGGCAGTTCCCACTCGAAACCATTTCCAACTCGGAAGCTGGCTTTGAGCGCATCTATCAGGGCACATGCGTCGCCTGCCATTGGCCGCTCGAGCTTGAGCCTGGCGCAATATGGCAACTTGGCTTGCGTTTCAGACTGCTGTAGATCACACAATAGGCTGTATCCCTTGACCAACAATCGTTTCTTTTCCGTCCACGGTCATTTTTATCAGCCGCCGCGTGAAGACCCCTTTACGGGCAAGATTCCTCGTGAGGCTGGCGCCGAGCCTTACCACGATTACAACGAAAAAATTACTGCCGAATGTTATTATCCCAATGCACTCCTCGGCAACTTTGAGCGCATCAGCTTTAACCTCGGGCCAACGCTGGCTGCCTGGCTGGCTGCCCACGCGCAGGAAACCTACAAACGTATCATTCAATCAGACCACGCCCATCTGAACGCTTACGGTGTGGGCAATGCCATTGCGCAGAGCGCGCATCATACTATCCTGCCCCTCACGCGGCGGCGAGACAAGATCGCTCAGGTCGCCTGGGGCATCGCCAGCTACGAATATCGCTTTGGGCACAAACCGACCGGGATGTGGTTGCCGGAAACGGCGGTGGATTACGAGACGCTTGAAGCGCTGTCTGCGGCCGGGCTGTCTTTTACGATTCTCTCAGACGAGCAAGTGTATGGCGACCTCCGCCAGGGAGCCGGCCCATACCGTGTCCGATTGAGCGGCGGGCGCAGTATCGCCGTGTTCGTGCGTGACCGTTTTCTTTCCAATCAAATCTCGTTTGACATGGAACAGTTTTCCGGGCCGCGCGCCTGGGCGCACCAGGCTCTATTTTCACGCGAGCCGGGCCTGGTCCTGCTCGCTACCGACGGCGAGACCTTTGGGCACCATCATCGCGGCGGCGAGCAGTTCCTCCAGTATCTTGTCCTGCGCGATGTGCCGGCGCTCGGCTTCCAGGTCACTTCATTAGCCGCGCACTTTGCCAGTCACCCGCCGCAGTCCGAAATTGAAATCCACGAAGTGACCTCGTGGAGTTGCGCGCACGGCGTCGCTCGATGGGCGACCGGCTGCGACTGCACGCCGGGCGACAGTCGCTGGAAGGGAGCGTTGCGCCGGGCGCTGGATAATCTCGCCAGCGAAATTGACCTGGTGTACACTGGCGAAGTGTGCGCCTCCGGCATCAGCGCCTGGCCTCTGCGCGATGCGTACATCGCCATCGTGCTGGGCCAGATCGACGAGCCAGCGTTCCTGAGCACGCACGGGTTGAGCCACTTGCCCACCGCCGCCGCCGACCGGATTATGAAACTCCTGCGGGCCGAGTTCCACCGCCAGCGCATGTACACCAGTTGCGCCTTTTTCTTTGAGGAATTGACTCGCTCTGAGCCGCGCTACGCCATCGCCAATGCGGCCCGGGCAATTGCGCTCGTCAAAGAAGCCACAGGCGAAGACCTGGCGCGCGGATTCCGGCGCGACCTGTCTGTAGCGATCAGCTCGCGCGTCGGCGTGACGGGCGCGGATCTCTATGACGCCACTGTCGCTTCGGCCCAAGTGAATGGTCATATCAAATGACAAACATCAAAAAAGAGATTTGACACTTGAAATTTGAGATTTGAGATTTGAAACAACTCTGCATTCACGCTCACTTTAGTCTGCCGCCGCGTGAAGACCCATTCACCCACTCCATTCCACACGACGCGAGCGCGGCCCCGTTCCGCAACCTCTACGAACAGGTCACCGCCGATTGTTACCTGCCCAACGCCGTGCTCGGCAATCTTGACCTGATGAGCTTTGACATCGCTCCGGCGCTGCTGCGGCAATTGGAGATGCACGAGGCAGCGGCTTATAGCCGCCTATTGTCCGCCGACCGGGGCAATGCTATCGCGACCACGTTCAACCATGTGACGCTCCCCGTGCTCTCGCGACGCGACAAGGTAACCCAGGTCAAATGGGGACTGCGAGCTTTTCAGACTCACTTTGGCCGTCAATCGAACGGCGTGTGGCTGCCGGAAATGGCCGTGGACGACGAGACACTCGACGTGTTGGCTGAAAATGGCATCGAGTTCACGCTGCTTTCGCAAGAGCAGCTGCGAGGGGACCTCGTCAAAGCTTCCGGGCCATACTGCGTGCGGCTGGCGAGCGGGCGCACAATCGCCGTCTTTGCGCGGGATCGCATGCTCTCTGACAAGGTCTCGTTCGAACTGAACTGGCTGGGTGGAGTTGGCATATTCGCCGCGCGTTACCTTGCCCCTCGCCGCGACGAAGGATTGCTGCTCATTGCCACCGATGGGGAGACCTACGGGCACTATCACCGCGACGAAGAAATGTTTCTGCGTTACCTTTTGCACCAGGAAGCGTCGAACGCGGGCTACCAACTTGTGTCGCTCACTGGTTATCTCCGCGATCACCTGCCGGACGTGGAGGTGCAAATCGTCAGCCCGTCGTCGTGGAGTTGTGAGGACGGCATTGAGCGCTGGCAACGTGAATGTGGTTGCGCCTCACCTGCTGCGTGGAAAGCTCCGCTCTGCGCCGCGCTCCGTCACCTGGCCGACGCCATTGACACGATCTATGAGCGCGAGGCGCGTGCAGCGGGCCTGGACCCCTGGGCCGTGCGCGATGGCTTTGCCGATGCCTTGCTGGATCGCATCCCCGAACTTGCCTATCTCACCCATTATGAAACGCGCAAGATCACTCGCGCCGCCGAAGACCGCATCCTGAGCCTGCTCCACGCAGAGGCGCACCGGCTGGCGATGTTCAACAGCTATGCCTTCGCCGAGACCGAGTTCGACTCAATTGAGATGCGGATTGTAGTGGCCCACGCTGCGCGCGCCGTGAGCCACGCCGCGCACGCCACCGGCGAAGACCTTCACGCCGATTTACGCCATGACCTGGCGCTGGCAACTGATCCGCGCGGCGACCGAACAGCAACAGAGATCTTTACCGAGATCGTGGAAGCGCAACATATTTGAGCTATTGCCTACTGCGTAAGAACAGAGTGAGCAATACGCAGTGCGTAATACTATAGGAGGCAAACATGGCACATTCGTTACTGATGATCCCCGGTCCTGTCGAAGTGGACGGCGACGTCCTCGCAGCGATGGCGCGTCCAACCGTAGGGCACACCAGTCCAGGTTTTATCGAGACGTTCGGCGCTTGCCTGGATGGCTTGCGGGATGTCTTTGCTGCGCCCGACGGTCAGCCGTTCGTCGTCGCCGGGAGCGGGACACTGGCGATGGAGCTGGCAGTCGCCAATCTCGTCGAGCCGGGTGACCGAGCCGTCGTCGTGGACTGCGGCTACTTTGCGGCGCGCATGGGCGACATCCTGCGCCGCCACGGCGCGCAGGTCGAGTCCATCGGCGCTGACTTGGGCGATGTGCCTGATCTCGCCGCCGTCGAAGCAGCACTCGCACGCGGCGCAAAGGTGCTGACGATCACGCACGTGGACACTTCGACCGGCGTGCTGGCCCCGGTCAAGGAACTGGCGGCGCTGGCCCGCCAGTATAATGTGCTGACGATAGTAGACGGCGTGTGCGCGGTGGCGGGTCAAGAGTTCCGCCAGTCAGAATGGGATGTGGATGTGTGCCTCACCGGTTCACAAAAGGCGCTCGCCGTGCCACCTGGCTTGGTGCTGGTGATGGTTCGCCCTCGCGCGCTCGAAGCGTTCAAAGCGCGCAAGACGCCGGTCGCCAGTTATTATTGTGACTGGGGATTGTGGCTGCCCATCATGCAGGCTTACCAGTCGCGCAAACCGGCTTACTTTGCCACGCCGGCCGTCAACCTCGTCGTGGCGCTGGCAGAAAGCGTCAAGCAGATCAAAGCCGAAGGCATAGAAGCGCGTTGGGCGCGTCATCGCAAACTCTCGGCGGCGTTCAGAGCGGGCATCGAAGCGTTGGATATTCGCCAGGTGCCGGTCCGCGAGGACGTGCGCGCTGTGACACTCACGGCCATGTACTATCCCGACGGCGTGGATTCGAAACTCTTGGGGCGCATCAGCGCCGCAGGCGTCGTCGTGGCGGGCGGACTTCATCCGGCGATTGCGGCCAAGTCGTTCCGCGTAGGGCACATGGGCGTGGATGGAATAGGCGAGATTTTGCAAACGCTCTCGGCCATCGAGCAAAGCCTGGACATCAAGACTGGCGCGGGCGTGGCTGCCGCTCAATCGCATTGGATGGAATAAAGACCTGACAGGTTTTGTGCGACGCGCCCGTCAGATCTGATAGCCTATGTTCGTTTGTCTGGGATCGTTCATCGCGGCTGCGCTCGTGGGCATGTTGGTGCTCGCACGCTCGATGCCGCTCGTGGATGTGATTGAAGGCCGCCAGCGTTGGCTTGCTCACACGACGGCGCTGCTCACGGCATTGTTTGTCGCGGGCATGGTCGGGCTGGCGGCGTATCTGATACTTTCAAGGATGATCAAATGAGCCACAGCGAACTTGCCGTCGCTACATTCCGAGACGGTTTCAATTGCTCACAGGCCGTACTTTCGGCGTTTGCGCCCGAGATGGGGTTAGATCGCGACACTGCCTTGAGAGTAGCTGGCGCATTCGGCGGGGGCATCGCGCGGATGGGTCAAACGTGTGGAGCGGTCAGCGGCGCACTAATGGTACTCGGCCTCAAATACAGTCAGACAAAGCCGGAAGACAGACCGGCCAAAGAAAAAATGTATGCGATCGCCAAAGATTTCATGGAACGGTTCAAGGCGCACAATGGCTCCGCCTTGTGCAGAGAGTTGCTGGGGTACGACATAAGCAACCCTCGAGAGTATCAGATCGTCAAAGACAAGAGGTTGTTTACTTCGCTGTGTCCCAGGCTGGTTGAGGATGCAGTAGAGATTGTCGAGCAGCTTTTGCAGCGATGACGCAAGAGCCTGGCAGTGGCCAATAAGAAAAGTGGGCCACCTTACGCAAGGTGGCCCGTGCGTTTTTCCTGCTTTACGCCTCGCCACACAGCTTGAGCAGCCGTTCCCACCGTTCGTCCACTTGCTGCTGGAAAGCTTCCAGCACCTCTTGGTGCTCGTCCTTGAACAGATGCTGAAAGCGCCCCTCGGTCTTGAGCCATTCGACGACGGGCAGTTTGTTCTTGGGCTTGTAATTGCAAGTCCACTTGCCGTTTTCCACCTCGAACAACGGCCAAAAACACGTCTCCACCGCCAGCTCTGCTGACTTGATCGCTTCGTCCGTATCAATGCGCCAGCCACGATTGCACGGCGCAAGGACGTTCATAAAGGCCGCGCCGCCCGCCGCCACGCCTTTGCGCGCTTTGGTCATCAGGTCTTTCCAGCGATGCGGGCTGGCCTGGGCCACATAAGGGACGCTGTGCGCGGCGGCGATGGCCGCCAGGTCCTTGCGCCATTGCTTTTTGCCCGTGCTTTGCTTGCCTTTGGGCGTCGTCGTCGTGTCCGCTCCCATCGGCGTGGCCGACGAGCGCTGGATGCCGGTGTTCATGTACGCCTCGTTGTCATAGCAGACGTACAGCATGTGATGGCCGCGCTCCAGCGCGCCGGAGAGCGCCTGCAAACCGATGTCATACGTGCCGCCGTCGCCGCCAAAGGCGATGAATTTGATATCGCGCTTCATCTTGCCCTGCCGCTTGAGCGACTGGTACATGGACTCGACGCCAGCGATCGTCGCCGCGGCGTTTTCAAACGCGCTGTGAATCCACGGAATCCGCCAGGCCGTGTAGGGGAACAAGGCTGTAGAAACTTCCAGGCAGCCGGTGGCGTTGGCGGCGACCACGGGTTCTTCAATCGCGTTGAGGATCATCCGCACGACGATCGGCGCTGTGCAGCCCGCGCACATTCGATGCCCCGGCGCGAGCCGATCTTGTCGCTTTGCCAATTCTTTGAGAGCCAAACTCGTTGCCATTTTATTTCTCCCTATTGACCCTCATCCCCGGCCCTTCTCCCTGGCAGGGAGAAGGGAGGGCGCAGCGGATTGATAGTCTTCTTCGCCGCGCACGCCCAGGTATGTCACGGGCTGCATAAACTCGCCGGTCTCTGCGATCACCGTCAGATCGCGATAGACGCTTTCGATCTGGCTCGGCTTGATCTCGCGCCCGCCCAGGCCAAAGACGTAATCCACGATCGGGATGTTCAGCTTGTGGAGTTGCGCTGCCGCCAGCAATTCCAGCCACAGCGGCCCACCATTGTCCATCGCGCCAAACGAAACGGCCCGATCCATCACTGCCACAGCCTTGACGCTGCGCAGCGCATCGCACAGTTCTTGGGCCGGGAACGGTCGGAACACGCGCGGCTTGACGAGGCCCGCGCGCACGCCTTCGGCGCGCAGGACGTCCATCGCGTACCGCGCCGTGCCCGCCGTGGACGACGAGACGACAATCGCCACGTCCGCGTCGTCCATGCGATAAGCATCGAACAAGCTGTATGTGCGCCCGAATCTACGCCCGAACTCGGCGCCCACTTCCAGGATAACTTGCGTGGCGTGCCGCATACCTTCGATCTGCGCACGCTTGTGTTCAAAGTAATAGTCGGTCAGATCGAGCGGGCCGTAGGTCACGGGATGGTCAACGTCCAGCAGCGGATAGTAGGGCTTGTACTCGCCGATAAAGGTCCGCACGTCGGCATCGTCATAGATTTCCACACGCTCCATCGTGTGGCTGGTGATAAAGCCATCTTGCATCACCATCACCGGCAATCGCACATCCTCATGCTCGCCGATGCGCACTGCCTGGAGCGTGTTCTCATAAGCCTCTTGGGCGTTCTCGCTGAACAGGTGAATCCAGCCCGCATCGCGCGCGCCCATCGAATCGCTGTGATCGCAGTGGATGTTGATCGGGCCAGAAAGCGCGCGGTTCACATCGGCCATCACAATCGGCAGGCGGTACGACGCGGCGATGTAGAGCATCTCCCACATCAGCGCCAGGCCATTCGCGCTCGTGGCAGTCATCACGCGGCCGCCGGCCGCCGCCGCGCCGATGCACGCGCTCATCGCGCTGTGCTCGGATTCCACCGGCACGAACTCGGTGTCCACCACTCCATCGGCCATGTACTGCGCGAACGCTTGCGGGATAGCCGTGGATGGCGTGATTGGATATGCTGCTACCACGTCCGGGTTGATCTGGCGCATGGCCTCGGCCACAGCGCTGTTGCCATCGAGCGCCATGAACTTGCTCATGCCGCCACCTCCGCCCCCTGAAGAGGATCTTCGACAAACTGGCTTTCCTCGATCATCGTTATGCACTTGACCGGGCAGACCTCGACGCATATACCGCAGCCTTTGCAGTGATCCAGGTCTACGCCCGTGAATTCGCCCTCGACGGCGAGCATGGCCGACTCGGGGCAATATAGCCAACAGGTGAGACATTTGGTGCAGGCTTTCGCCGTCGGCGTCTTGACCCAGTTGATGACCGGGCGGAATGCGCGCCAGCCGCCGGTCAAGTATCGGGCCGAGTTGCCGGCTTCAAGGATCACTCCCCCAAGGGGAAGGTCCTGCCAGCGGGTTCCAATGTCGCTCATAATGGTTTCTCCCTATCCTTCCCGAATTTCGTTCGCCGCACGCTGGATGGCTCGCACGTTCGCTTCCACCACGGCGGGCGCGAGCTTTTTGCCAAAGCGGGCGCGCGTCTGCTCCACGATCTCTTGCACGGCAAAGATGCCGGTGGCTGCGGCGAATGCGCCCAGGAGCGGCGTGTTGGTAATGTCGCGCCCGATCTCGTCAATGGCGATGCGCGTGGCGTCAATCGTCACCACGCGCCCGGACGCGAGCTTGAGCTGTTGGCGCATCTCTACCGGCGCTTTAGGTGTGTTGACGATGATCACGCCCTCCGGCTTGAGGCCCGCCGTCACATCCACCGAACCAATGACGGTTGGATCGAGCACGACCACGATGTCCGGCTCTTCGATGTTCGAGTGTAACGAGATTGGTTCGTCGGACAGGCGGGTGTACGCCTTGATCGGCGCGCCTGCGCGTTCCGGGCCGTATTCCGGCGCGGATTGAAAGTAACGCCCGGCTTCCATCGCCGTCTCGGCCAGCACCTTGCCCGCCGTAACGACACCCTGGCCGCCGCGCCCATACCAGGTGATTTCGGTCAATTTGCTCATAGCAGCCTCTTATGCAATTACTCCGAGTTCTTTCCCTACCTTGGCAAAGATTTCCAGCCCCTTGTCCAAATCATCGCGCGAGTGAGACGCGCTCACCATCACACGGATACGGGCTTTGCCCTTGGGCACAGTCGGGAAGCCGATTGCCATCGCAAACACCCCGCGCTCCGCGTCGAACAGCTTGCGCGAGAACTGTTGCGCGAGCGGCGCTTCGCCCAGCATCACTGGCGTGATGGGCGTCGTGCTCACGCCCGTGTCAAAGCCGAGCTGCTTCATCTCGGCCTTGAAATACCTGGTGTTCTCCCACAGCCGATCCACGAGCTCAGTGGATTGCTCGAGCAGGTCAACCGCCGCGAGGCAGGCCGCCGTGTCCGCCGGCGTGACGGCGCTGGAAAACAGGAACGGCCTCGCGCGTTGGCGAATCCAGTCCACGACGATTTTCTTGCCAGCGATCACACCGCCCACGACGCCGAACGCTTTGGAGAGCGTGCCGATTTCAAGGTCAATCTTGCCGTGCAAGGAAAAGTGATCCACGATGCCGCGCCCGCCGCGACCGAGCACGCCCTCGCCGTGCGCGTCGTCCACCATCGTGATGACGCCGTATTTTTCACACACTTCATGCAGCTTGTCGAGCGGGGCCACGTCGCCGTCCATCGAAAACACGCCATCGGTGATGAGCATCCCGCGCCGGTAGCTGCCAATGTTTTCCTTGATGACGCGCTCGGCATCGGCCACGTCGCAGTGCTCGTAAATCATGATCTTGGCCGAAGACAGCCGGCAGCCGTCAATGATGCTGGCGTGATTGAGCCGGTCGGTAAAGATCACGTCGTCCTTGCCCACCATCGGCGCGATGGCGGCCTGGTTGGCGCAAAAGCCGGACTGGACGTAGAGCGCATCTTCGACGCCTTTGAACGCGGCCATGCGCTGCTCGAACTGGCGGTGCAGCTCCAGCGTCCCTGCGATGGAGCGCACCGCTGCCGGGCCGACGCCCCACTCCTCGACGGCCTTTTGCGCGGCAGTCTTGAGGCGCGGGTCGTTCGCCAGGCCCAGGTAATTGTTGGCGCAAAAGTTGAGCACCCGCTTGCCATCCACCACCATCCACGGCCCGCACGCCGAGCCAATCGTGCGGATGGTGGTGCGGAGTCCCTGCTCTTGCAGGGCGTTCAGTTCGTCGGTGATCCAAGCAAGTTTATCAGGCATGGTTTTGCTCCTTTTGGAACCGCCAAGACACAAAGAACGCAAAGGTTTCCATTTGATTTTCTCGACATTCTTCGCGTCTTTGCGGTTAGGTTTTGCTCTTCGCTTCTTTCACCATCTCCCACACCGCCGCAATCGCTGCATCCCCATTCGGGGCGCGAGTGGGCAGGCACGCAAACAGATCGCGGAATTTGACGCCTTCGATTTGCTCGACGGTCGTCGCGACCTGTTCAAACGTGGGCGGGACGGCAGGCAGAGCAGAATTAGCAAGCAGATTGATCGATTTCGTCAAGCTACCCGAATCGGTTTGAAAGAATAAAAGGCTAGCTGCCAGACGGTGCGCCAACACCAGTGACGGCTCACATTGAGCATATTCAAAATGAGTGGCTAAATTGCCATGACTCATAGCACGGTGTTCGGGCCTCCCTATTTGGTAGGTGTATTTCAAAGCGATCTTCTCGAATTCGACTCCTTGCTCAAAGTGACCCTCCAAAACTTCCAATCGTGCCAGGTCGCTAAAGACCATGCTCACCTCGTCAATCGCATGGGCTTGCTCAAACACTGCGCGGCAGTCCTTCAACAACATGCGAGCTTCATCTAGGTGGTGCAACTCCAAAAGTGGACCATAGTCTTTCAGACGTGTGCGAGCCAATGTCATTTGGTCTGCCCCACGCTGTTGTTGGAATTTGAAGATCTCGGCATTTAGAGCGAGGGCAACCTCCCATTGCTTCTCACCTATTGCAGCAGAACAACCAGCATCTAACAGTACTTCGCGCACGTTCCAGACATTTGCCGATTCCTCGAATTCACTTTCCTCTGGTAAAGTTGCGAGTTGCCCGCGCAGGTGTTGTACCACTTCCAGAACTTGGTCATAGTGTCCCTGAGCATTTAGAATCTGTAATGTTTGACATTCATCCGCTAGTTGTGTCCATGGCCCCAGTCCTGCACGGCGGGTATAGTCAGCCTTCTGCTCAATAAGCCGTGAGGCTCTTTCCAACTGACCAGTTAGCAAAAACACATTGAACAAGTCACCTCCAACTGTTGACGCCAAACGATGTTTCCCGTGCGCCAAGCATTCGACCAACAGGTCATGCCCTATCTGTTCTGCTTCAGCATAGTGCCCTGCCTTCAGCAAGGCATTGACCAATACAGCCACATGAGTCAACCCTCGGTCAGTACCTTTGGTTGCTTCCGCAATTCGGCGCAATAACGGCAACACCATCATCAGCGTCACAGGTGCAGTATCGCGTTGAATTACATTTTCTAACATCATCGAGGCTTCGTCCCATCGCTTGACGCGGATCAGGTAAGGCGCGGCACGGAGTCCGCTCTCAACAATCAACGAGCCACTACCTTGCAGTTCGTTTACTTGTCCGAGTTGTGACATGAAAACCCAGAAATCTCCCATCTCTATATCAACGGCATCGAGCGTGGCAGGGTTGGCTTGGGTAAGGCCAACCTCAACCACTGAAGGATGAAGGCGAAAGGAAGAAGACTGAAAGCGGCTTTCGGGCTGGGACACTGACAGTGACAAGGACTCGATAAGGCCCGTATTGACGAGGAGGTCAAGGGATGGGCCTAATCCTTGGTCAGTTGCGTCCAACGCAGCAACGGCGACGCCAGAGTCATCCGAACTTTGCACGTCTGCAAGTCGCTTGAGAAATTGCGGCCATACGGGTTCGAAAAAGCTAGATTCGCGGTCGTGCTCTTCCAGGCGGCAGAGAAAGTGAAAGAGCAAGCGCGCGGTGGGCGGCAGGGTTGCCAAGAGGCCGGTCGTCCAGTCGTGCAAGGTGGCGACAAAATTCTCTTCGCCGAGCTTGGTCTGATTTGTGTCAAAGAACGCGCGCAAAAGCGCATCGCGTCCGGCAGCCTCGCTTTCGGCTTGCGCCAATTGCCGTTCCAGCATGGCAAGGTCGGCAGCCATTCTATCGGCCAACTCGAGCAACTTGGGATGGCCTTGAACGATCCTGAGCACGCGCAGCAAGAGCGCAATGCCCTGGTTGTCCCGAAAGAGCTTGCGCAAGTTGGGCAGTTCGCGTGCCAGGAGCACACTTTCGCCAAAGCTCAAAGTGTGGACGGAGACGCTCGCAAGCGCCGGGTGGTTTTGCAGTGCGACGGGCAGCCGACGGGATGTGAGCGCCAGCCGCGAAGTGCCCGTGTGGCCGAGCAGCGCCTCAATCAGCTTGCCCCACTTGGCATCGCGCCACGCGCCAGTAGACGTGAGCAGGCTTTCGATATTATCCAGCACAATCAGGATAGCGTTATCTGAAAGCATCTTTTTGAGGCGAGGCAAAGTGCGTCGCTCGAAATTGACCGGGTCGTCGGCGTAGGCGGTGAGGTCGTCATGAAGGTTCAACTGTGCTTCGATATCGAGCAAAAAGCTGGCAAACTCGATTTGATGGTCAGACTCTTTGTCTTCGTCAGGTGCCTTGTGCCAGACACAGCCCCTGGCAAAGCGATCTTGCTCGTGGCGATAAGCCAGCTCGAGCGCACAGGCGGTCTTGCCCGCGCCAGCCATGCCGTAGAACAACACGCCGCGACATTCGCTGCCTGGGGCGAGCGCCTGGCTGGCACGCAGCATGGGCTTCAGGCGGCCTACAAAGCGTTCGGGTTCGGGCGGAAAGTTCAGCAGGCCGGTTTGGGGCAGCTCAAAGCTCGGCGTCCGCTTGGGCGGCGCCAGCGTCAGGTCGGCGGCGCGTGGGCCAAACAGAATCGGCGTGACCAGCGAAAGCGGCGGAGCAGCTTCTCTGCGCTCACCGGAAAGCGCCTGGCCCAGCGCCAGTTGCAGCGCGCCGGGGAGCGGCTGGCCCTTCTCCAACATCAGCCCATACAGCGACAACATCAGGTTGATGGAGAACTCGTCGCCCACCGCGTAGCGCATCGCCAGCGCGGCACAGTCCAACTCTTGCGCCAACTGTTGCGCCAGGCTGGGCAGCGTAGTTTGAGGCGTTGAAGGAGTGCTGGTGGGCGCTGCTTGAAGACCCAATTGTGCGCGTGCGGCTTGCAGACTCCCCGCGCCGGAGAGGCAAGCCGAAAGCGTGAGCAACTTGAGCCGGTCTTTGGCCAATTGCAGCAGGGGCTTGAGGTCTTCCGCCTTGATGAGGGCGGCCTCGCCGCGCTCGTTTTCCAGCACCAATTCACCTTCCAGGCCGTGGCCGGAAAAGTGAATCACGTCCCAGCCCTGCCCGTCTTGCAGCGCGTCTTCCAACGTCTTGCGCGTGGCCCCGTATTGCAGGATATGCACATCATCAATCGCCAGACCGTGCATTTGGGCAATCTGTTTCAACCGGTGCTGGAGCATGTAGCGTTCGCGGCGCAGGTTGAGCGGGTTGGCGTCCGTGGGCAGGCTAAAGACGGCGAGGACACGCAGCGCGGCCCCCACCCCTTTCCCCTCCCCCACTCGCTTCGCGGCAGGAGAGGGGGATTGATAGACAAACCTCACGCCGCGTTCGGCAAACGGTTGTCCATCGAGGTGCGCCAACTCGAACGGGCGGAAGAGCAGGTCTTGCGCTTTGTCCGGTACGCTCACCATCACCACGGTGGCCGGGTGATGCTTGTGCTTACTCAGCGCGCCAGTCAGCTTGCCAAAGACTTGCGTGCCAATCCACTCGCCCAACTCATGCAAAAGTTGCTCTTCGGTCTTGGCAGGCGTGTAATAGTCCAGGTAACCCGGCAGGTCTTTAAACCCGCGATACTCCGGTGCGTACGCGTCGAGGGCAACCTCATGGTCGGCAATAAAGTTGCCCTTGTCGTCGGCGAGCACCCAGCGCCAGTGCGCTTCGTCTTTGTAATCGGTGATGGTGAGTTGCAGCGGTGCAGCCATGTGCGGCCTCCGTGTGAAGGTCAGAGATCGAGGGTCAAGCGACCCAATCCATAATGACCTTGCCTGAATTGCCAGAGCGCATAACTTCGAACGCCTTTTCGAATTCGGTAAAGTGAAACTTGTGCGTGATGACGGGACTGATATCCAATCCGGTTTGAAGCATGGATTGCATCATATACCAGGTCTCGTACATCTCGCGGCCATAGATGCCCTTGATCGTGAGCATATTGAAAATCACCGTGTTCCAATCAATCGCCAGCTCTTTAGAAGGTATCCCCAGCAACGCTATTTTGCTCCCATGGCACATATTGGCGAGCATATCCTTGAAAGCTTCGCCGCTGCCCGACATCTCGAGACCGACGTCAAAGCCTTCCTTCATCCCCAATTCCCTTTGGACTTGTGCGATGCTTTTTTCTTTGACGTTGAGGGCGACGGTGGCCCCCATCCTCTTTGCCAGCTCGAGACGGTAAGGGTTCATGTCCGTCGTGACGATGTAACGCGCTCCTGCGTGCTTGACAATCGCAGTGGCCATAATCCCGATGGGGCCGGCGCCCGTAATCAGCACGTCCTCCCCCAAGACCGGAAATGACAGAGCGGTATGGGTGGCATTGCCGAAGGGATCGAAAATGCTCAACAAGTCCATCGGGATTCTCGGATCGGCGTGCCAGACATTGGTGATCGGAATGCACAGGTACCCGGCAAATGCGCCAGGCCGGTTCACGCCCACGCCTTTGGTGTCTTTGCATAGATGGCGGCGGCCCGCCAGACAGTTGCGGCACCTTCCGCAGACGATATGCCCTTCGCCGGACACGACTTCTCCAATTTCGAGGTCGTGCACGTTGCTGCCAACCGCTGCGACGGTGCCGACAAACTCGTGGCCGACTACCATCGGCACGGGGATCGTTTTCTGCGCCCAGGCATCCCAGTTCCAAATGTGGACGTCGGTGCCGCAGATGGCCGTTTTGTGGATTTTGATCAAGACGTCATTGATTCCCACTTCGGGAACCGGCACATCCTCCAGCCACAAACCCGGTTCCGGGTGCTTTTTGACCAGGGCTTTCATTGTCTTATCCATAATCTGAATGACCTCCCTTATGATTGGTCTAGCGCCGACACGGCAGCAAACGATGGCAGACAACTCGAACGGAATCCCCGTTCTGGTTCAGTGTACGAGGGAAACGCTGAATCGAATAGTGGCAAGTGTAAGCCGAGTCGGGTGACGTTTGGCTGATAGCGCATGGCGTATTGTAGTACGGAATACGTAACACGCAACACTCTTGACGCTTGGCGTTTCACGTTTCACGTCTCACCATGCTATAATCCTGCTTGCGAGGAGCACTATGTCAGACCTGTTCGCCGGAACCGCTTTCGAGCGCGCCATGCCCACCGTCGAGCGCCGTCGCTGGGGACGCTTTTACACTGCCCCGGTCGGCGTTGACCTGGTGCTGCGCTTGTGCCTGCGCCAAGCATCCGACCATGTGCTCGATCCTAGCTGCGGCACAGGCGTGTTCCTGTCTCGCGCTGCGACACTCAAACAGAGGCTCGATCCGACTCGCGATGCGCTGACGGTTGGCGAAGAGTTGTGGGGCGTCGAAGTAGATCGAGAGACAGCCGAGCAAGCCTCGCAGAATTTGAGATCACAGGGTATCGCCCCGCGCATTGTCCGCGCCGATTTTTTCAACCTTGATTCAAACGACCTGCCCGTGTTCGATTGCATCGTGGGCAACCCGCCCTACACACGACAAGAGTGGATGCGGGAGCTCGCGCCCGGCGGAGACAAGTCTGTGCTTATCAATCGAGTGCTCGGTCAACGATCCCCTTCAGGGAAAGGCGCGACCGAGCTGACTCGACGCGCAGGACTGCACGCTTACTTTTTTGTCCACGCGGCGCGCTTTTTGCGCGAAGGCGGGCGACTGGGATTTGTCGCGTCCAACTCGTGGCTGGACGTGGACTATGGCGCGGGCCTGCAAGCGTTCTTTCTAAACAACTTTCGCGTCCTTGCCATCGTCGAATCGCAGGTCGAGCGATGGTTTGCCGATGCCAGCATCAACACCAGCCTCGTCATCGTGGAACGCTGCACCGACTCGACTCAACGCGATGAGCACCTCGCTCGCTTCATTCAACTGTATCGCCCACTTGCAGCAAACCTGCAGGCTAAAGCCGGCGCTCCAGAAAATTCGCTGGATGATCTGGCGGCACAACTCTTGAGCGGGAGCAGCGACGAGAACGTTCGCGTGCGAGAAATCCGGCAAGGCGATTTGCGTGAGCGCCCGCCTGTCTTTGGCGCGGCGATGAACCGCACGCGCCGATGGGGCGCATTGCTCCGAGCGCCGCAAATCTACCTCGACACACTCGACCGCAGTCACGACCGGCTCGTGCCACTCAAGACGCTGGCGCGCATCCGGCGCGGTTTTACCAGCGGCGCAAACGAGTTCTTTTATCTCGATCAGGCAACGGCATCTGACTGGAACATTGAACCCGAATTCCTGCGCCCATTGGTCAAGTCGCCGCGCGATTGTTCAAGCTTGGGGATTGATGCGGACGGGCTAGCCTATCGAGCGTTTGTCGTCCATCGCAGCAAGCGCTCGCTTGCCGGGACAAACGCGCTCCGCTACATCGAGTGGGGTGAGGCGCAAGGCTTTCACGCGCGGCCCACGTGCGCCACGCGGCAACGCTGGTACGACATCGGCCAGCGCCCGCCTGCGCACCTGGCGTGGATCAAAGGCGTGTGGACGCGACATTTCTGCCCGCTCTTGCCCGACCCCAACATCGCGCTCGACCAACAACTCTACGGCATCGAACTGCGCGAGCCGGCGCTCTGCAAGATCATCGCCGCCTTGCTCAACTCGACCTGGACGGCGCTGTGCGCAGAACTGGGCGGGCGCGTCAATTTTGGCGACGGCATTCTCTGGATCGCCGCCTACGAGGCGGGCCAACTCCCGCTGCCTGACCCCGCCCAAATCACCGATGCACAAGCCTCGGCGCTCGAAGCCTCGCTCGATGCACTGGCCAATCGCCCTGTCCTGTCCATCGCAGAAAAAGTGATTCAACCTGAAAGTCATGCCCTGGACGAGACGGTATTTGACATTCTAAAACTGGATCAAAAGGCGCGGGGTGAGATTCGCAGTGCGGTGGTAGAATTAGCGCAGGCACGATTAAAGCGCGCCAAGAGTGTGGAGCGTGAAGCGTGAACAGCAAGGCAAAGGTACGGACGATTCACAAGATACTACTAAAAACCTATGGCAAGCCGGAACGCTCACAGATGGACGCCGTCAGTGAGTTGGTCTGCACGATCCTTTCGCAAAACACAAACGACCTCAACCGTGACCGCGCCTATGCCGCATTGCGTGCCAAGTTCCCAGCATGGGAGCAAGTGCGCGACGCGCCGGTCAAACAAATCGTCGCGGCGATCCGTCCAGCGGGATTGGCAAATCAAAAAGGCCCGCGCATCCAACGCGTCCTGCGCCGCATCACCGAGCTGAATCCTGGCCAGCCGCTCAACATTGACTTCCTGGCCGATCTGCCCATAGACGAGGCCAAGCAGTGGCTGATGTCGCTCGACGGCGTTGGGCCCAAGACAGCCGCCATCGTGTTGCTGTTCTCGCTAAACCGGCCCGCGTTTCCTGTGGATACTCACGTCCATCGCGTGACGACGCGGCTGGGACTGATCCCCGAAGGCACTACGGCTGCGAAAGCGCATGGTCTGCTCGAAGCGCTTGTGCCGCCAGAGTGGTATTACGCTTTCCATCTCGACGTCATCGCGCACGGGCGAGCTGTATGCAAGGCGCACAAGCCGCGCTGTGAAGACTGCCCACTTTCAACCCACTGCGACTATTTTGCGAGCGTGAAACATGCTGACCGATAAACGAAAATCAACGACCGCCAAAACAACCAAGGTGAGAAAATTTTCCCTCGTGGTCTACCAGCGCTATCACCAGGTCAACCGAGGGTTGAGCACTATGATCATGGTGGCAGGTCTGCTGCTCATCGCGGCAGTGATCCTGCTGCGTTTTTTCCGCCCGCGAGTGTTTAGCGGGGACCCGGGCTTGTTGCTTTTAGCAGGGGCGATCCTGTTTGCCTTTGGCCTGGCTCGCTACTTGTTGACTGCCCTCTTTAGCCGGCTGGCCTATGTGCAGTGCACACCGCGCAACGTCAAGATTCAGACTCCGCTGATGCCAGTGGTCTTTTCGTACAAGCGCATCACTGGCACGCGGCCTACCGCGCTGCGCGACGTGTTCATTCCCGAAAAGCAAAAGGGGATGCGCCGCCGGATGCTGGAAGAGGTGTGGGGAGAAACCGTGATTGTCGTAGAGCTGAAGGGATACCCAATGTCCAAACGATGGTTGAGAACGATCATGGGGCCGCTGTTGCTCACACCGAGCGGCACGGGGTTTGTGCTCCTTGTCAAGGATTGGATGGGGCTGAATCGCCAACTGGCGGATTATCAAGAGCAGTGGCGCGCGCGGACGAGCAAGAGCGTGGCGCCGGCTCAACGCGGATACTATAGGTCGCTCTGATCAGCGGAGGCAAAAGGAAAAGCCACTCTTGTCGAGTGGCTTTTTGTGTCGAAAGGAATCGCGCGAATTATTCGATGACAACCGCTGCGCCAGCGGCTTCCAGCTTGGACTTGGCTTCGTTGGCCGCGTCCTTGCTGACGCCCTGCAGCACAGGCTGCGGAGCGCCTTCCACAAGATCCTTGGCTTCCTTGAGGCCCAGGCCCGCGACGATGGTGCGCACAGCCTTGATGACTTCGATCTTTTTGTCGCCAGCGGCCTTGAGGACGACGTTGAATTCGGTCTTTTCCTCAACCGGAGCGGCGGCGGCAGGGCCAGCGGCAGCCATGGGCATGGCGGCCATCGCGACGGGCGCAGCCGCAGTCACGCCCAGCTTGGATTCCAACAGCTTCACGAGTTCGGACGCCTCGAGCAGGCTCAGGGCGCTGATGTCCTCGACGAGTTTATTCAGGTCTGCCATTTTGTTCTTTCCCTCTTTTTTGTTCTAGGATTTGATTTAGAGTTATGATGCCGCGCCTTCGGCGGCCTTGAGTTGATCCACACGCGCCTGCAAGACGCGCACGATTTGCGCCACGGCGCTGTTCAGCACACCCGCCACTTTGCCGGCCGGAGCCTGAAGGGCGCCAAGCACCTGACCCATCACCATTGGCTTGGGCGGCAGTTCACTCAACGCCTTGACGCCCGCTTGGTCAACGACGCGCGTGCCCAGCACGGCGCCCTTGACCGTCATGAGCTTGGACTCATTCGCAAAGTCGAGCACTACTTTAGCCACAGCAGGCGAATTATCGAAAGCAAAACTGACGGCTGTAGGGCCATCCAGCAAATTCTCGGGAACTGCCATGCCCGCGTCTTGGAGAGCGCGTGCGATGAGCGTGTTCTTGATGACGTGGAACTCGCCTTTCGCCTCGCGCACCTTGGTTCGCAAACGGTACACATCCTTGGTCAAGACGCCGCGATAGTCCACCAGGATGAGCGCCTCGCTCTTTTTGAGCAGCTCGGCGTACTGCTCGACCAGTTCACCTTTGCGCTGTTTTGTAATAGCCAATTGACTTTCACCTCCTTTCGTCCTGTTTGCGCCCTCGGCAAGGGATAGCAAACAAAAAAGTCTTTGCCGCAGCTTGAGGCAAAGACTTGCGCGTTCCACAATAGGGATGATGGCCTATTGCCAGGAATCATCTTGGGTCGCTTGCCTCGGCCGGTTTTACGCAAGCAATGCTTGCCACCTGCTGTCTCTGGCTGCGGATATTCGATTGTTGGGGCAAACCTGTGTGTTTGCCCATGCTTGGGCCGACACACCGGTCGGCCCCTACGATTACGCCGCTTCCATGCTCTGGGCCAGGTTGATATCCACCTTGACGCCAGGGCCCATTGTCGAAGTGAGAACCAGCTTTTTGATGTATATGCCTTTGGCGGCGGCGGGCCTGGCTTTCTTGATCGCATCCATCAGCGCCGCAAAGTTGAGCGTCAGCTTGTCAACCGGAAAGCTTACCTTGCCGATCGGCACATGGACGTTCGCGGTCTTGTCAATGCGAAACTCGGCGCGGCCCGCGCGAGCCTCGCGGATGAGGCGCGGAATGTCGCTCGCCGGGGCGACAGTGCCGGCCTTCGGGTTAGGCATTAACCCGCGCGCACCCAGCACACGGCCCAGGCCGCCAACCTTCTTCATCGCTTCGGGCACAGCCATCGCCACATCGAAATCTGTCCAGCCAGCCTTGATCTTGTTGTAGCCTTCGTCACTGTCAATGACGAAATCGGCGCCAGCTTCTTGCGCCGCGCGCGCGCCTTCGCCTTCGGCAAAGACAAGGATGCGCACCGTCTTGCCCAAACCGCCGGGCATCAAGCAGACGCCGCGCACCTGCTGATCGGACTGGCGCGGGTCAATGCCCAAATGAAGGTGAACCTCAACCGTCGCGTCAAACTTGACGGGGCTGGTTTCCTTGACAAGCGCCAGCGCTTCCTCCGGTGTATAAGCTTTGTTCAGGTCTACCTTGGCGGCAGCCGCCAGGTATTTCTTGCCATGTTTTGCCATCGTATGCTCCTCGTGGTGTTGACGGGCCAGCGGCCCTCCCACCTTTCAGCTAGTCAACAATCTCTATGCCCATCGAGCGGGCCGTCCCGGCGATTTGCAGCTCAGCGCCTTCGACGTCAATCGCGTTCAAGTCGCGCATCTTCATCTCGGCAATCTCGCGCAGTTGCTTACGGGTGATCTTGCCGACTTTAGTCTTGTGCGGTTCGGGTGATCCCTTCTCGATGCCAGCCGCCTTGCGCAAGAGTGCAGGCGTGGGCGGCGTCTTGAGAATGAACGTGAATGAGCTATCCTGATAGATGGTGATTTCCGCAGGAATCACCTGCCCAGCCATTGAGGATGTGCGGGCGTTATAGTCCTTGCAGAACGCCATCAGGTTGATGCCGTGACCCGCCAGCGCCGGGCCGATGGGTGGCGCAGGATTGGCCTTGCCGGCCTGAATCTGTAATCGAACGACTGCCTTGACTTTCTTTGCCATACCTTTTTCTCCTTGTGGTTTTGGCGGGTGCTATGACCCTCCCACCGTGTCAAATACCCAATACCCCATTGAGATCAGGCATTGGGTATTGGGTATTACATCTTCTCCACCTGCAAAAAGTCCAACTCGATGGGCGTTTCGCGGCCAAAGAACGATACCATCACACGCACCTTGGCCTTATCCATATCAATTTCATCCACCACACCCATAAAATCGTTGAATGGCCCATCCACGATGCGAACCTTTTGGCCGGGCTTGAAAGTAACTTTGACTTTGGGCGCTTCGGCTTCCATCCGCTTGAGAATGGTGGCAACTTCTTCAGGGCGCAGGGGCGTTGGCTTGTTGCCCATGCCCACAAAGCCGGTCACGCCAGGCGTGTTGCGAACGACATACCACGAATCGTCGTTCATGACCATCTGCACGAGGATATAGCCGGGGTACACGCGGCGTTCAACCGTACGCCGCTTGCCGTCGCGAACCTCGATTTCTTCTTCAGTTGGGACGATGGCCTGAAAGATCTGGGTCTGCATCCCCATGGACTCGATGCGCTGTTCCAGGTTGTGCTTGACCTTGTTTTCGTAGCCCGAATAGCAATGCACAACATACCAGGCGCGTTCGTCCGAGGCCTCGCTCAGGTCGGGCGCACCCTCATCGCCCCCGCCACGTTCGCGCTCGCGCGGCGCCCGTGCGGGCTTGGCTTTTGTTTTTTCCTCTTCAGGCTCGTCCTCTTTGGACATGAGCTCGTCGAGCGTTTCCAGTTCTTCTTCCATCACACTTCACTCAACCCAGCCACGGCTTGCAATCCTGGCAAGGCTTTGGGGCTTACTGCTCGCGCAATCCAAACATGAACCCCACAATGCCGGCCAACAGCAAAACTCCAGCAATCACCAGGTTCACCGGGTTGGCATCAATCAGGCCCTTTAACTCCCAAGCGAAGAAAAAGTCCAACAGGCCCATGATCAAGGCCATCCCCGCCGTCACAGCCAGCACGATTAGCGTGAGGTTTTACGCTTCCTCCCGCGTAGGCCAACGAACCTTTTTAAGCTCCGCCCACGTCTCGCGAAAGTAACGAGTAATCGCGTTATCACGTAGGATGTTTGTCACGATTCACGCTCCGTGCATTTCAGTTTAAGGGGCGACTTGCGCGTCGCCCCTGTGAGGCAGGCCAGCCGGGACTTGAACCCAGAAC
>Ga0315268_10001324_pt1 | contig 28432 bp, 27 predicted proteins | sample C1_top_MG_FD_204535 | JGI IMG/M metagenome (GOLD analysis project Ga0315268, IMG submission 204535) | Sediment microbial communities from Yellowstone Lake, YNP, Wyoming, USA - C1_top | ecosystem: Environmental > Aquatic > Freshwater > Lake > Sediment | place: USA: Wyoming | collected 2017-08-01
CTCTGCTCTCAAGCAGCAGGGCCGCACTGACGTCCTTACCTACGGCATCAACGGAAGCAGCACAGCGATCAAGGCAGTTCAAGATGGCAGCCTGACCGCAACTGTCTACGAAGATGGCGTCAAAGAGGGTGCAACAATGTTTGCAACCACTTTGAAGGCAATCAAGGCCGGCAAGAAGTGGAAGCCAGTGACAATTAACGTTCCTGGAGTCCTAGTTTCATCGTCAACTGTTGCAGCATTTGTTGCATCACACCCAGAAGCACTTAAGTAACAACTAGTTCAAAATCGAGAGGGTAAGGGGGATTAACGTGGATAGTGGCTCGGGTTCGTCAGATTCACGTGATCTCCATGTAGACGGTTCTCGCACCTCAGGCCATGGACATTGGCTTGAGGTGCGAGACCTCGCAAAACAATTCGGTGGCGTATACGCCCTGAAAGATGTCTCGCTAAATATTCGCCGTGGCGCCGTTCACGGCCTGGTCGGGGCAAATGGAGCCGGCAAATCCACCCTTATCCGCTCCTTAGCTGGTGTCATCGAGCCGGATTCTGGCGAGATTTTGATTGAGAACAAGGTTGTAAAGATTCCTGATCCGCACGCGGCCACGAATTTGGGACTTGCCTTTATCCATCAGGAAGTGAGCCTGGTCCCTGGTTTTGACGTGCTGCGCAACATGTCGATGGGCATCGAGCCAGACACTCATTTTGGATTAATCGACTGGCGTTCTATGCGCCGGCGCGCGGAACAAGTGCACGAGCGACTTGGTATGCATTTCTCTTTGAATGCCCGGACAGATGATCTGAGTACAGCAGAGCAGTGGCTGGTTCTCATCGGGCGGGCGCTTATGCGTGATGCCGTGATGATCGCGATGGATGAGCCGACCGCATCCCTTTCTGCGGTTGAGGCTTCACGCGTCCACAGAGTTGTTCGGGACTTGCGCAGTGAGAACGTTGCCGTCATTTATGTTTCGCATCGCCTTGATGAGGTTGTCGATCTTTGCGATGACATCACAGTTTTCAGGGATGGTGCCGCGGTCTTGAGCACGACCCGCGAGAACATCACAAAGCCATCTCTTGTCCGAGCCATTGTTGGTAGTGACGTTGAGCGGTTGGAAAAGGACGAATCCCACGTGCATGGGCGAGTGGTGCTGGACGTGCGCGATGTCAGCGACAAGAAACTTTTGAGAAATGTCTCGTTGCAGGTTCATGAGGGGGAAGTCCTCGGCCTTGCTGGTTTAGTGGGAGCTGGACGAACAGAGTTGGCACGAATTATTTATGGGGATACCAAAGCGACATCTGGTGAGGTTTATTTGGACGGGGAGAAGACGAAATTTCACTCTGCAGCAGATGGCGTGAATGCAGGTATCGGCCTTGTTCCGGAGGAGCGCCGATCGCAAGGCGTATTCCTTGACAGGTCTATCGCTTTTAATGTGAATATTTCATCTCTGCGTGACACAGTGGTCTCTCGCTGGCTCCCGTTACTCAAACTCCGAGATGGTAATTCCAGGGCTCTGAGATCAACCCAAGCGGTCGGGGTCAATACAGAAGATATGAAGATGTTGATCGGCTCTCTGTCCGGTGGAAACCAGCAGAAAGTTGTTATTGCGCGTTGGTTGGCGCAGAAGCCAAAGCTGCTCATCCTTGACGAGCCTTCACGTGGAGTGGATGTTGGGGCGCGAAGTGAGATCCATCGGGTCGTGCGCGAACTTGCGGCGAACGGCACTGCCGTAATTGCAATTTCCTCCGATAGTGAAGAACTAGTTGATTTGTGCGATCGAGTAATCGTGATGAACGAAGGAAGAGTGAGCGAAGAACTAACCGGCTCGGCAATCACTTTGGAAAATATTGTGTCAATGAGCTTTAATCGAAAGGGAGACTAGTTATGACCACCACGGAGATTCTGCCAAAGGCGGGCGGTAAGCGAACTAGTCGCTATGCCAATATGACCAAGGGGAAGGCAGCTCTGGTCATCGTCTCCAAGTACGGCACGTTGATGGCAATGGGATTGATGCTTATCATTTTCGGCATTGCCGTACCTGATGGGGCCTTCTTCAACGGTGATAACTTAATCAATATTCTCAACCAGTCGTCGTTGACAGCGATCATTGCATCGGGTCTGACGGTGGTGCTGGTTGTCGGCGAATTCGACCTGAGCATCGGATACGTTGCAAGCCTTGCGGGGGTTCTTGTCACAGGTTTGATGGCAAAACAAGGTCTGCCGATGCTGATTGCTATTTTGGTGACGCTAGTAGTTGGCACTGGAGTTGGAGTCATCAACGGGCTCGTTGTTACGAAGGCCCGTGTCAACGCCGTGGTTGCGACCCTTGGTGTTGGAACCGTCGTCGTCGGTTTGAGCTACGGCTATACCTCTGGTTCCCCGATTGTTGCCGTGCCTGATTCTTTCTTTAATTTAGCCCTGGGCAAGACATTCGGATTGCCCAACCCGATCTGGTTGATGGCGATCATCTTGTTCTTGCTCTGGGTGATCCTCAATAGAACCCCGTTGGGCCAGCGAATTCAGGCCGTGGGAGGAAATCTCCATGCCGCCCGTCTGGCTGGTATTCGCACTGATCGCACCAAGATCATCACCTTCATGATCGCCGGTCTGATGGCCGCGATCACCGGCATCATGTTGTCCTCTTTGCTGGGTAGTGGAACAGCCGCTGCTGCCGATAGTTATCTGATGGACTCGTTTGCGGCCGTATTCCTCGGGTCGGCAACGTTGCGCGATGGTGAGTTCCATATAGTTGGAACTCTGATCGGAGTTCTCATCGTGAATGTTGGATTCAACGGCCTGAGCCAACTTGGTACGCCGGTCTTCTGGCAGTACATATTCAAGGGCGGCATTCTGGTCGCGGCTGTGGCGCTTTCAACTGTGGCGCGACGCTACTCGAAAACGTAAGTGTGAAAAACATTTCTAGGGCAAAATACGCGAAGGGAGAGGGATCCACTTGGTAGTAATGAGGGATGTGGCTGAAGCAGCGGGAGTATCCACTGCGACAGTTTCCAGAGTGCTCAACAAGTCAGCCGATGTAGATCCGGCACTTGTAGAGCGCGTGATGGCTGCTGTCGAGCGCCTTCGCTATAAGCCAAATCTCACTGCCCGTGGATTGCGCACCCAATCAACCCCTGTCCTTGCCCTCATCATTTCCGACATTGAAAACCCCTTCTTCACCTCCGTTTGCCGCGGCGTTGAAGACGTTGCGAGCCGTGCCGGGTATTCGGTCATGTTGTGCAATGCCGATGGCGACCTTGCCAAAGAGCAGGAATATATTTCGATGCTCTCGTCGCAAAACGTTGCCGGTGTGATTATCAGCCCAGCTGCCTATGAATCAACCGATGTCACCCCGCTTACAGAGCGCGGCATAAATATCCTCACCATCGACCGAGAGCTTCCGATTCAAACCGATGGTGTGCAAATAAATAACAAACTTGGTTCTCGCATCGCCACCCAGCATCTGCTCTCATCAGGTGCACGCCGGGTTGCTTGTATTACCGGTCCGCGCCATGCCAGCACGGCGCGTGATCGCCTGGCAGGCTACGTGGAGGCACTGGAAGCCGCAGGACTTGTGGCCGATCCAGACCTGCAGATTTATGCCGACTTTAAAGACGAAGGCGGCTATCACGCGGTCGGCCTGTTGTTGGAGATGGAAGACCCGCCGGATGCGATCTTTGTGACCAACAACCGAATGACAACGGGCGCGCTGCATGCGCTGATGGAGTACAAGATTTCTATTCCTGATGATGTGAGTTTGGTTGGTTTTGATGATCTTCCGTGGGCAGACATCGTCAGCCCCAGTGTTACGACAGTTCGCCAACCCAGTTATGAAATGGGAACGGCGGCAGCCAGAAAACTTATTGAACGGCTAGAGGGCGATGACTCACCGCCGCAGACAATTGTTTTCGATCCAGAATTGATCGTGCGCGGAAGTTCGGTGAAGTCGCGAACAATACGTCCGCCACTCAAGCGCAGGACCGCGCAGGCCTAAAGAGGACAGTTTCCTTGGCGTGTTAATGGTATTGAAAATGTCAGAAAATAATGGTAGTTTCTGACATATGAAGGCGAAGAAAGTGAAGACTCCGGGGGCAATCCTCGAGTACGCCCGCCGGCAACCCGGTGGCGTAGTTGGGCCAACTGATTTTTTGCACATTGGCTCACGTGATGCGATTGATCAAGCGCTAAGCCGCCTCGTACGTGACGGGAAGCTTCTTCGGTTAGCGCGAGGGATTTATGCCTTGCCAGTTCAAAGCAAGTTTGGCGAACATGCTCCTCGAACTTCCGATTTGCTTGCGGGGTTGAGCCGGATAACCGGGGATACTTACGTAGTCTCGGGTGCCGTCGAGGCAAACCAACTTGGTTTCACAACTCAAGTTCCGACCCTGGCGAAATATTGGACAACCGGCAGAACCTTCACCCTTTCAGTAGGAAAGTTGAATATTGAAATCGAGAGATCTCCCCAAGATATTGCCAGAATAGATGGCTTGTGGGGAAAAGTTATAAGGGCCGTCAGTACTACCGACAAAGATGAAGAGGTGATACTTAAGGCACGCAAAATATTGGAAGGTATTCCGCGAGCACGTGGCGTAAGCACGCTACGAGGCGAGATCGGGGAGATTGCGCGATCGCTGTATGTCGCCGCTTAATGGTTGGAATGCATTATCTCAAGGCGAGCGTGCCGATCTGTTTGCGGCAGCGAGCCAGTCAACCGGGCGCACTGAGAATATCCTCGAAAAGGATTTGTGGGTTGTCGCAGTCTTGGAGTCATTATTTACGTCTTCATTTGCAGAGAAAATTACCTTTTCGGGAGGTACCTCGCTCAGCAAGTGTCATAATCTCATTGATCGGTTTTCAGAAGATATTGATTTGGTATGGGATGTCACTGACCTGATTCCAGGTGGAATGCAAGGAAAATCTCGGAGTGCAATCAAAAATGCTAGGGAATACCAAATTCCACCAGCATTAATAGAAAGACTTAGCACTCTCGTTGTTTCTCAGATACAAAATACACTGCCAGAGGTGCGGATAGAGATCGAAAGTACCGCGCGGGCCGCGGCGGCCGTTATTAAATTTCCCTCCGTTGTAAGCCCCACCGGCGGTCCTTTCTCTTCAGTAAAAGTCGAGTTATTCGGAATGGGAATCAACCAGCCAAGCAACAGAATGCAGGTCCATACCTACTTAGTGGACTATGAAACGCAAATGGAACTTCCTGTTATCAACGTGTCAGCCCTAGATCCAAAAGTAATCTTCTGGCAGAAGATGACAATTATCCAAAGATCGAATCTGGGCTCGTTAGTCGATTGGAAGTTGGCAAGGCATTGGTCGGATATAAGAGATCTCCATAATTCTTTGGGCCTCGGGCAATTACTGGATGAACCGATGGTTACCGCAATTATTGAACGGGCCGCCATGCTTCAAAACCGAGTTGGAGTTAATTATCATCAAATTAATGGTGGTGGTCTGTTGTTGATCCCGAAAGATCCAGATATCAGACAAGCATTGGTTTCGGGCCTTAGGCGAACAATTTCAAATGGTTACTATCCACATGACTTGGACATTGACCAATTAATAAAAGATTGCGAATTGATTGAAAAATTAATTAACGAACACTTTTCAACACCGCTGTGACCTTGCCAAGGATCTCTTCGTCGTCGCCGTTGATGAAGGCGTAGGAATCGTTGATTGTAAGTAGCGAAATGCGGAGGAGTCCCATACATAGATCTTCAGTGGAATTCTATTTTGTAACTCCAAGTTACTTCGCGGTGGAGAGTTCTGCACAAACAATCCGTTTTTAAAAATTTTGCGTTCATTACCTAACGCTCCTTAGCACTGCAGTTACTTTGCCCAGAATTTCGCAGTTATCGCCGTTGATTGGCGCAAAGGAATCATTGGCCGGCAGCAACCAGATGTGGCCGTCTTTCATTGAGAAAGTCTTTACGGTCGCTTCTCCATCAATCATCGCGGCAACGATTTCGCCTTTTTCGCAACCTTTTTGGCTGCGGATGACGACAAAGTCTCCGTCGCAGATTGCCGCATCGATCATCGAATCACCCTTGACCTTGAGCATGAAGAGCTCGCCCTGACCGACTAAGGATTCGGGAAGGGGGAAGGTTTCCTCGACAGCCTGTTCGGCAAGAATCGGACCGCCAGCTGCAATCTGACCAAGAAGGGGAACCATGCGGGTGTTATCAGCTGGGGCAACTTCGGAAGGTTCACCGGGCAGTAGGACCTCGAGGGCGCGGCCGCGGGTGGGGTCGCGCCGAATAAAGCCCTTCTTTTCCAGAGCTTGGAGTTGGTACTGAACTGAGGCTGGGGAGGCAAGACCTGCCGCGGCGCCGATCTCGCGCATGCTGGGCGGATAGCCGTTGGCGACCAGGGCGGCCTTGATGGCCTGGAGGATCTTGAGCTGGCGCGTGGTCAGCCCGTGCTCATCGGCTGGGCCGTCGGGGAGTTCAGAAACGGACATTTCGGTGATCGCATCCTGGATCTTGGGGTTCTTTGCCATGGTTTTAAGGGTAGAGGAAGTTCACCCATTATTCAAACATCTGTTCGAATTTTTATTGCGTTTTGTCGGTGGGGTGGGGTATAAATAACCCTATCGAACAAACGTTCGAACAAGGAGTGAAGACCATGAGCGCAATCGCACTGCAGTATCCGTCCCTTCCACGTCTTACTCGGCGTGGTCGGTTGGCGCGGTTCCTCGTGGTTCTTTCTCTTACTGTGGTGCTGGGCGCCGGCTTTGCAATGAAGGCAGGGGCTGGAGTCTCAGTTCACCACGATCCCAACTCCTACGTGAGCGTGGTTGTCGCACCAGGTGAAACCTTGTGGTCGATTGCATCCACTGCGGCTGGTCGTGGCGATGTTCGCGCGATGGTCGATGAGATTGTCTCTATTAATTCTTTGCAGGTGCCTGATGTAGCAGCGGGCCAAGTGTTACGAGTGCCTGCATAAAAAAGTTTCTTTGAGTTTGGGATCTGCTAGCCTTGACTTATGAAGGCTAAGGTAAAGGCTAAGAAGAAGGCTGCGGTCCCTATTAAAACCCGCAAGGGCCGAACATCATCCACGCGTCTTAGTGCTAAGAATCAAATTACTTTGCCCGTGGACATTATGAGGAAAGCTGGATTTAAAGTGGGTGACACTATTAATTGCACTGTCAATAAAGCGGGAAAGATAGAACTATCTGCGCCCGAAAATCCAATTATGAGCTTAATTGGGGCCGGCAATAGAATCTTTGACGATTTCGATCTGGAAGCAGAGAGGGCGAAGGGATGGCCAGAATAATTCTGGATTCATCTGCCCTACTAGCAATTTTGAACTCAGGCGATGCCAATCATGAAGTCATGGTTGAACATCTGCAGGGCAGAACCGACCAGTTTTCAATTTCAACGATCACCCTCGTTGAAACGTTGATACACGCGTACCGGCAGAGTGCCAAAGCGGGTCAGAGATATAAGACTTCAATTGACCATGCGATAAAGGAAATTTTCCCTGTGGATGAGGAAGTTGCCCTTGAAGCCGCGATATTTCGGGCAAGGACTGACATAAGGACGCCCGATGCAATTATCAGTGCCACGGCAACCTTGACTGGGGCAGAACTATGGACATGCGACCAAAAACTGGCAAAGGCCCATAAGGGGGTAGTGCTCATTTCATAGCTGTCTCATTTTACTAAGCGGGTTGTAGGGGAGTTCTCACCAAAATCTAATACTGAATTCGTTTAGTTGTCTTCATGAATTCTCACTCAAAAGTTCGCGTTATTTCTACACTTTTCTTGTCAGCGGCAGTCATTGCTTTTGGCACCATGCCAGCCTCCTTTGCGGCCTCTAGCTCAACCCCAAAGCCAAAAACAACGGCCAAGGCAGCACCTAAAGCGCTGGCTAAAGCCACGACGGCGAATCCTAAAATTACAAAACTTCCTACGGCAACCGGCTCTGATGGAAATCGCGGTGGGAGCTTTGCAAATCTGACGACAACCCAGCGGGCCTGTCTGGTCAAGCAGGGGGTCAAACTTCCTGCCCCTCGAACTGGCACTGCGCGACCAACACCGAATCCTTCGCGCTCGCCGGGCACCTTGAGCAATAGGGGAACGTTCAATAACCCCAAAACCGTTGCTGCATTCAAGAACTGCGGAATTGCGGTTCCAACTGGCGGCTTCGGCGGGCAATTCAATAGTGTGAAATTCCAGGCGTTTCAAAAGTGCATGACGGCAGCAGGGTTTACGCCAACTGGCGGCTTCGGTCGCTATGACCAATCCGATCCTTCGACTGTTGCGGCTTTGATTAAATGCCAGAAGTCCACGGGATTCACCTTGCCCAAGCCAGGATCGAGTAATTAAATGTTCCGTCGCCGCAATATCATCCTCAACTCTGTACTTGTAGTTGCACTGGGAGTCATTGCGTTTTTCGGCTGGCGGACTCTGTATCCGCCTGCCGCCGCGGCGACGGTTCGTACGGCCACTGTAAGCGTTCAGGATGTTTCTACGTCCGTGAGTGCAACAGGTAGCGTTCAAACCTCATCAGATGTCGGTTTGAATTTCGGAACTACAGGAATTGTCAAAACAGTTAACGTCAGCGTTGGAGACCAGGTCAAAAAAGGTCAACTACTCGCAACTGTCGATGATCGAGCTGCGCAATTAGCCTTGCTTCAGGCGCAAGCGTCAGAGAAGAGTGCAGAAGTCTCCGTCGCGAATGCAACCGTGGGCGTGCAGAATGCAGAAATCGCAATCGCGCAAGGTGCGCAGAATTCTCAAGCAACGTTAGCAAACGATGATCAAGCGATTGTGAATGCACAAGACGCGCTGGCAAAATTGCAAGCCGGGCCCACCGCTGCGACCCTGGCGCAGCAGTCCCAACAATTGGTCGTGCAACAACAAGCAATTAACGCTGCTGATGCTGCACTGACCAACGCACAGACCGCTTATACGCAAACTCAGCAGACTATTGCTTTGAATTTGATCAGTTACAACACTGCTGTCAATAATGCCCAATACGACTATGACACGAAATGCGTTGCCATTGGCGGAGAATTGCCGGGAGGCGGGGGAACGGATTGCACTCTTGCTGTCTATACCCGTCCGTCCTATCTGACACTTCAAAGCGCACTTCAAGCAAAAACTGCAGGCGTGCTGAAGGATTCTCAATCTCTAGCGAATGCGCAAACCGCTGTAGATAATGCAGCGCGCGGCCTTCTGAGCGCCCGCCAAGGACTCGACAGTTTGAAGGCGCAGCAGGCCGTGACAAATCAACCTGCCGCGCAGATTGACATCGATGCGGCCAATTCCGCTATTGCAGCAGCGCAGCGGACGAAAGCTAACGCCGTAGTGCTCGCAAGTCAGCAAGCAGAGCAGGCGGCTGGATCGCTAGTCACGGCCAAAGGTTCCTTGACGAATGCTCAAGAATCATTAGTCCTTGCCAAAGCCTCCCTCGCTACCGCTCAAACAAACTTGGCCAACACGCGTCTTGTAGCCCCCGTTTCAGCAACTGTGGCCGCGATAGCAAATGAAGTTGGAGTAAATGCCGGTACAACGACTGCAGGCTCAAGTGGTGCAACTGGATTTATTGTTTTGACAGAACTTTCAGGGTTGCAGGTGAAAGCATCATTTGCCGAGGCCGATGTTGTTTCACTGCAAGTGGGTCAGGCAGCAACATTTACTTTTGACGCCATTGCCAACTCGACGGCCACGGGTACTTTGCTATCGATCGCGCCATTAAGCAACGCTTCTACTGGGAGCGTTACCTCGTACAACGTGACCTTCTCACTCGATAGCGCCCCGGCTGAGGTTAAACCCGGCATGACGGCACAAGTAAGTGTTGTGACTGCGCAAGCGCAAGGGGTCTTGGCCGTGACATCGACCGCACTGACAGAACGTGGGAATACGTATTACGTCACCATGAAGCCGACCAAGGTGGGTGTTGCGGGAGTTCGCAAAGCGGTGACCATTGGCCTCAAAGGCGATTCAGCCACTGAAATCACCAGCGGATTGAAAGCAGGGGATCAGGTAGTGCTCCGCACGACAACAACTTCATCCTCATCGAACAGCGGCTTCCCCGGCGGCGGAGTTCCTGGGGCGGACATCGGCGCTGCGGTTCGGGGCAATGGATGATGCTGGCCGAGGAGCCATCGCCAAGATCCTTGGTCGTTAAAGTCGAAGGCGTCACCAAGGTCTATGGCGCTGGCGAGACTGCAGTGCACGCACTTCGGGGGGTCTCATTGGAGATCGAGCAAGGCGAATTCGTCGCAATCATGGGGGCTTCGGGGTCAGGCAAGTCCACCTTGATGAATATTTTAGGTTGTCTGGATATTCCGACCGAAGGCGATTACTGGATTCGCAATCTCAATGTTGCCGAATTGGACGAAGAGCAATTATCTGTCGTGCGTTCGCAGTTGATCGGCTTTGTCTTTCAATCATTCAACTTGATTCCGCGCACAACGGCTGCAAACAATGTCGAATTGCCGCTGGCTTATCAGGGGGTCCCCTTGCAGAAGCGACGAGAACGCGCGCGTGAGGCGTTGGCCGCTGTCGGCTTGGCAGATAGAGGTGGGCACGAACCGCAAGAGCTCTCGGGCGGACAGCAACAGCGCGTAGCAATTGCGCGCGCCTTGGTAACGAAGCCAGCGATGTTGCTGGCAGATGAACCAACGGGCGCCCTTGATACCCAATCAACAACAGAGATTCTCGAACTGCTTCATGAAATCAATAGAGGCGGATCCACGGTCATCGTGATCACCCATGAAGAGGAAGTCGCGCGGGCTGCAAGGCGGATTATTCGACTGCGCGACGGACACGTAATGGAAGATACCAAATGGGTGGCCTAGGACTTCGAGAAGTTTGGCGCTTTGCCTGGCGTGGAATCACTGCGAACAGATTGCGGTCGAGCCTGACGGTTCTTGGCGTCTTAATCGGTGTTTCCTCCGTCATCGTCCTAACTGCAGTCGGAACTGGCTCTGCCCTTTCCGTCCAGCAGAGCATCCAAAAACTCGGCACGAATTCGATAACGGTCTCAGCCCTTGGTGGTGGACGCTTTTCAAGGTCGCAAAATTCCAACGCCAAACCGCTCACAATTAGGGATGCAACGGCGCTTAACGATCCTGTCAAAGCCCCTGATGTGAAGAACGCTGCGCCGGTTCTGCAAGCCAGTGCCACATGTACCTACGGCAATCTCTCTTCGAGCCCGCAGAGCGTTATAGGCACCTGGCCTTCATATTTCGAAGCTGCCAATAGCCCTGTAGATAAGGGCACTTATTGGAGCGCCGATGACGTTGTAGCCGGCCGACCTGTTGCAGTTATTGGAACTACTGTTGCCACCGATCTTTTTGGCACTGATAGCGCAGTAGGACAAGTCATTCGATGCCATGGGCAATCGATCACCGTTGTCGGCGTAATGAAAACCAAGGGCACGACGGGCTTTCAAGACGCAGACAGCATTGTAATTTCACCAATTACTTTTATTCAGCGATCAGTTTCTGGTTACGGATCCATCAGCAGCATTCAGGTTGAAGCCAAGAGTTCCACGACCACCGCCGCTGCGATGGACGAAGTGACTGCGATCATGGATGCACAACACAAGATCAAAGCTGGTGGAACAGCGGATTATCGCGTTCTCAACCAAGCGACGATTCTGGCCTCATCCAATCAGTCGGGACATACCTTGACTGTCTTGCTGGGCATAGTCGCAGCCATCAGTTTGCTCGTTGGCGGCATCGGGATAACCAACATCATGCTCGTATCTGTTACCGAGCGAACACGAGAAATTGGCATCCGCAAAGCAATCGGTGCACCAAAATCTGCGATCCTGTCGCAGTTCTTGATTGAAGCCATGTTGCTCTCGCTTCTTGGAGGATTATCAGGTGTCTTACTAGGAGTTGGAATTTCGCATTTCACAATTCTTGGCGTTAAACCTTCCGTTTCACTATCAAGTGTGCTCTTGGCATTTATTGTCAGCGCACTCATCGGATTAATCTTTGGCGGTTGGCCAGCAAACCGCGCTGCATCCCTACGACCAATTGAGGCGCTGCGATATGAGTAACCGAGAAGAAAACAAAAACCAAGATTCCCATGATAAAATTGTGAAATTAGTTTCAGAGGCTAAACATCGACCACTGCCTCGCAGTACGAAAGCACTGACTGTGTTTGTGATTGCGGCGATGGTCTTTACTGGTGGAATCGCTTACGGAAAACATAAGGCGACGGCGAGCGCCGGCGCTGGTTTGTCACTTGCAGGATTAACAAGTGGCGGATTCGGTGGTGGCTTCGCTGGTTTTGGCGGACAAAATCGAAACGGTGCAAGTGGCACGCCTGGAACTTTCAGCAATCCAACCGCGACGGGGGCCACGGGCAGTTTTGGACCCGGAACGGCGGCTGTTTCCACAGATGTGGCTGGCACGATCGTCTCAATCACGGCTACGAGCGTTGTGATCCAGACCTTGTCGGGAGATAAGCAGAGCTTCCCTCTTCTGACCACTACACGGGTGCGAGAGAGCCTTGCCGGGACCTTGGCAGGGGTCAAGGCGGGGGATATTGTGACCATCAAGCCTGATGCCGCCAATGCCGCAAAAACGATCACGGTGGTCAAATAAGGGCTAGCCCCGACACGCCGAAGTAAGAATTCATCTGCCCAATGAGGGCAAACCCTCAAGAATTCCTTTATGGTTCCTACTAGATGTAGGGGTCCAAGCGCGATATAGTTCCATAAGTAGTGGTTTTAAGCCGCTCCACAGGGATTATTCAGCAAGTCGCTTTACACCCCGTAGGGCCTAGAGGAAGGAAGACACGCCGCATGATCTGTCCATTTTGCCGACATGATGATTCTCGTGTCGTTGATTCCCGTCCTGCAGAGGATGGAACCCAGATTCGCCGCCGCCGCGAATGTCCAGAGTGCGGAGCTCGTTTCTCCACCCAGGAGACCGCCCTTCTCAATATTGTGAAGCGCAGCGGAGCTACCGAGCCCTTCAGCCGCGAGAAGGTCATCGCTGGTGTCAGAAAGGCCTGCCAAGGTAGGCCGGTGAGCAACGACGACCTTGCCCTTTTGGCCCAGCGAGTCGAAGAGACGTTGCGTCTGACAGGTGCGGCGGAGATCGAAGCCCAAGAAGTTGGAATGGCTATTTTGGCCCCGCTTCGCCGGCTCGATGAAGTGGCCTACCTGCGTTATGCCTCGGTGTACCGTAATTTTAATTCCCTTGAAGATTTCGAAGGCGAGATCGCTTTACTGCGAGCAGTACCTTCAAGTGCAACTTCGCAAAGTAATTCCCCATCAACTAATACAAAAACAGTTGCGATGAAAATCAATGCTGATGCCGACGCACCAAAAAATTAAAAAGTACAACTAAAGAAATCTGGAGAAATACACCATGTCAGAGACGGTCATCAACCGACCAAGTAAGTCCACCGCTAAGTCAAACAAGGGGTTGGTACTCGAACGCATTTACACCACACCGGGTGTGCACCCTTATGACGAAGTGACGTGGGAGCGTCGGGATGTCGTCCAGTCAAACTGGAAAACCGGAGAAGTCATCTTTGAGCAACGTGGAGTTGAATATCCTGACTTCTGGTCGGTGAACGCGTCAACCATCGTCAGCACGAAGTATTTCCGCGGTGCTGTCGGTGCAGAGAATCGCGAGTGGTCACTTAAGCAAGTTATTGACCGTGTGGTTCTTACATACACAAAGGCCGGAAAAGAGTTCGGCTACTTTGCAACGGAGACAGATGCTGAAGTTTTCGAGCATGAAATCACCTATATGTTGCTCCACCAAATCTTCTCGTTCAACTCACCAGTGTGGTTCAACGTCGGCACATCGGAGCCACAGCAGGTAAGCGCCTGCTTCATTTTGTCAGTTGATGACACTATGGAATCGATCCTCAACTGGTATCGCGAGGAGGGCATGATCTTCAAGGGCGGATCCGGCGCAGGCTTGAACCTCTCGCGCATCCGTTCCTCAAAAGAATTATTGAAATCAGGCGGAACCGCATCCGGGCCAGTTTCATTCATGCGAGGTGCTGATGCATCCGCTGGAACAATCAAGAGCGGTGGAGCGACACGACGAGCTGCAAAGATGGTTGTTCTCGATGTTGATCATCCAGATATCGAAGAATTTATCGAGACCAAGGTGCGCGAAGAGGACAAGATCCGCGCTCTGCGTGATGCCGGCTTCGACATGGACTTGAGCGGCAAGGACATCATCTCTGTTCAGTACCAGAACGCCAACAACTCAGTTCGCGTCAGCGACAAGTTTATGCGCGCATATGAGAATGGATCAGAGTTCGGACTCACCGCTCGCTCTACTGGTGAAGTCATCGACACCGTCGATGCTCGCGCGTTGTTCCGCAAGATGGCGCAGGCCGCATGGGCATGTGCCGATCCTGGAATTCAGTACGACGACACCATCAACGACTGGCACACCAACCCAGAGACCGGACGCATCAACGCATCCAACCCATGCTCTGAGTACATGTCACTTGATAACTCATCGTGCAACCTTGCATCGCTCAATCTGATGAAGTTTCTTAAATCTGATGGATCATTTGATTCCAAGACCTTTGCTCGTGCAGCAGAGATGATCATCACCGCGATGGACATCTCAATCTGTTTCGCTGATTTCCCAACAGAGGCAATCGGCGTGACAACTCGTGCATACCGTCAACTCGGAATCGGATACGCAAACCTCGGCGCACTCCTTATGGCATCAGGTCTTCCTTATGATTCAGATGGCGGCCGCGCCCTTGCCGGTGCGATCACATCATTGATGAGCGGTACTACCTACAAGCGCTCTGCAGAACTTGCAGGCATTGTCGGAGCCTACGAAGGCTTCGCCCGCAATGCAGCGCCTCACGCCCGCGTCATGCGCAAGCACGCGTCAGCGTCCATCTCGGCCAAGTCTGTGACTACTCTTGACCACGACGTCTGGACAGAGGCCAATAAGGCCTGGGATGAGAACACCAAGATCGGTGAGAAGAACGGATGGCGCAACGCGCAGATCTCCGTACTAGCTCCAACCGGAACCATCGGTTTGATGATGGACTGCGATACCACCGGAATTGAGCCTGACTTCTCACTTGTTAAGTTCAAGAAGCTCGTTGGCGGCGGATCCATGCAGATCGTCAACCAGACGGTTCCTGCAGCCCTTCGCAAACTCGGATACACCGAGGAGACCATCGAGGCAATCATTGAATTCATCGCAACACACGGTCATGTCATCGATGCTCCGGGATTAAAGCCAGAGCATTACGACGTATTCGATTGCGCACTTGGTGCACGTTCGATTGCTCCAATGGGTCACGTGCGCATGATGGCTGCATGCCAGCCGTTCCTTTCAGGTGCGATCTCCAAGACCGTCAACTTGCCAGAGGATGCAACTGTTGAAGATGTTGAAGAGGTTTACTACGAAGGATGGAAGCTTGGACTCAAGGCCCTTGCTGTCTACCGCGACAACTGCAAAGTCGGTCAACCGCTTTCTGAAGGCAAGAAGAAAGCAGTTGTCTCCGAGACTGCACCTGCCGCAGCAGTACGCAAGCGTCTTCCAAAGTCGCGTCCTGCGATGACAACATCCTTCTCCGTTGGCGGTGCAGAGGGTTACATGACCTCTGGTGCCTACGCTGATGGCGCACTCGGTGAAGTCTTCTTAAAACTCGGCAAGCAGGGTTCAACTCTTGCCGGTGTGATGGATGCGTTCTCAATCGCAGTGTCGATTGGTCTTCAATATGGAGTGCCTCTTGAGACCTTTGTTGAGAAGTTCACCAACTTGCGATTTGAGCCCAGCGGAATGACAGATGATCCGGATGTTCGCATCGCGCAGTCGATGATGGATTACATCTTCCGTCGTCTGGCTCTTGATTACTTGCCATTTGAAACTCGCTCAGGAATGGGTCTCTACTCAGCAGCAGAGCGCACGCGCGCACTTGAAACAGGTGAGTACACGCAAGATGTACCAGCTGAAGTCGACGAGTTCGATCGCACACCAACACCCGCTCCAGTAGCGGTTGTAAAGCCGAAAGAAGTGAAGATCACCACGGCGCCATCACAGGGTTACGGATCTTCAACTGAATTGATGGAGGCGATGTCGGGAATTACATCCGATGCGCCGTTGTGCATGACCTGCGGCGTGAAAATGCGCCAGTCGGGTGCTTGCTACGTCTGCGAAGGATGCGGAAACACATCCGGCTGTAGTTGATCTTGTAAGCGCGAGGCGAGGCATGTTTTTCGAGTTACGGCTTGAGACATGACCTCGCCGCCCGTTTTAGTTCTTGATGCCATGGGAGTGATCTACGACCATGGCGACGACGTCAATGAATTATTAGTTCCCTACGTTCGTTCTCTTGGTTGCACGATGTCGCAAAGCCAGATTAACGCCTGTTACATTCAATGCAGTCTCGGTCGCATTACGTCAACACAATTGTGGGAGGAATTAGGAGTAGCTAATAGGGCTAATGATGTTGACTACGTCTCTCGACATCGACTGATGCCAGGAGTTATGGATGTGCTGAGATTGGCCAAGTTACGAGAGTGGACCTTGGCGTGTTTGAGTAATGACGTTGCAGAGTGGTCCCTACTTTTACGCCGGAGATTTGCTCTCGAAAGTTTCATCACGGAGTGGGTTATCAGTGGTGACGTGGGTTCACGCAAGCCAGAATGGCCGATTTACGAGCAACTTATGGCCTCGGTTGGTGTTTCAGGCGAAAGCATTATGTTTGTTGATGATAGGGAGAAGAATTTACGCGGCCCTCACGAGGCAGGATGGCAGTGCATTGCATATGGACATACTCCTAGTGAAGAGTTTCGGGATATTCCACGCGTTGCATCCATGGTTGAACTTGAAACGATTCTTAAGGAGTTTTCGCTTTAACGGTTACTCAGCGTTACCTAAGCAGGCATTTCTGATTATCGAAGAGTTGTTATTTTTGGAAACGCGAAATTGGTGGCGTTTCTGCTTGAAGAAAGACAGTGGGGCGAGTAGAAATGGAACCACCTCGGGGCGAAAACCCCGAGGCGGCCGTCCCTTGTTAGGACTTGTGAATATCCATAACGGCCTCCTTCCTCGAATTTCCTAACGGTGGTTAGGAAATTAGGAGCTCAATTAGTTCGGTGACGGATCGGTTGAGCTCTCGAGAAAGCAGGCTTTGGGACGGAGTGAACGTAGAAGAGTTCAAGCCGTTGGAATTTGAAGCTGACCTTGGATGTGCAGATTCAGTGCATGTGAAAGATTAAACAACCAAAATCGAGCGCTTGGAAAGGCCCATGAAATAGCCTTCTATAAGCGTTTCTGGGGCTTGATCAGGAGTCTGTGACGCACCGAGTGTGATGAACAGCGGCGTGAAGTGTTCGACAGTCGGATGGGCGTAGGGCATTCCCGGAGCATTTGATTTGAAGTTCGCCAATTCATCAACGTCGCCGGTTGCTAACGCTTCGGCAGCCCATGAATCGAAATCACTCGACCACGTTGGAGCATTCGCATCCATTCGCCAATCGCGAAGGTAGGGCAAGCCATGTGTCATGAAACCAGAACCGATGATGAGAACGCCTTCGTCGCGAAGAGGTTGCAGGCGTCTGCCAAGTTCCATTAAGAGATAAGGATTGGTTGTCGGCATCGACATCTGCAGAACAGGAATGTCAGCATCCGGATACATGACCTTGAGTGGAACCCAGGCACCGTGATCTAGTCCGCGATCGCCCTGGTGGATCGGCTCGTTCTTTGGCATCAGTGCTGCAACTTTTTGGGCAAGAGCTGTCGCATCGGGGGAGTTGTAGGTCATCTGGTAGTACTTCTGCTCAAAGCCATAGAAGTCATAGACCAAAGGAGCATTCGCCTGCGCATTGCTCAAAGTGATCGGCGCGGATTCCCAGTGCGCAGAGACAATCAGAATTGCTGTAGGGCGGGGAAGATCCTTGGCAACTTGGAGTAATTCACCAGACCAGATGGGATCATCCAGCAACATCGGAGCGCCATGGCCGATGTAGAGCGCGGGCATCTTCGTTTCCATGAGGCAATAATAGCAGATTTAGTTGAAAGTTCAACTATCTCATAGGACCCCAAAGCCTAGTCATCGATCTTAGGTAGGGTGACCCACGTGAGCGAGCTTTCAAACCAAGTCCGATTGGCCCTGGATGCTGCTGTCGAGGCTATCGGCGGCTCGCCTCGTGAGGGCCAAATTGAGATGGCTGAAGCCGTCGCGAACGCCCTCTCTGATCGACACCATCTTATGGTTCAAGCAGGCACAGGCACTGGTAAGTCTCTGGCTTATCTGGTTCCGGCATTAGTGCATGGCAAGAAAGTTTTGGTCGCTACCGCAACGCTGGCGTTGCAACGACAGTTGGTTGAGCGAGATCTGCCGAGGATTGTGCCTGCCTTGTCGAAAGTGCTCAACCGCGAGATCACGTTTGGAATCTACAAAGGCGTCGGCAACTACATCTGCTTGCAGAAGATGAACAGCGAAGGCGGAGATCCCGATGAGGAAGCAGTACTAGAAGTTAGTAGCCTCGAAAAGGATGCGAAGAAGCTTCATGAATGGGCGAGAAAACAGGGAGTCACTGGGGATCGCGATGATGCACCTGATGTAGATCGTCGGGTATGGGCTGCTAATTCATTGTCGGGTCGAGAGTGCGTCGGTGCAGATGTGTGTGCATACGGCCATCAATGTTTTGCCGCGCTTGCTAAAGCTAAGGCAGCCGATGCCGATGTTGTCGTCACCAACCACACACTTCTTGCTATTGAGATTGTCGATTCGCACCCGATTCTTCCCGAGCGCGATGCGGTGATCTTGGATGAGGCGCACGAATTCATGGATCGCACGACGCAGGCTGTTACCGAAGAACTCACGGGTGCGCGAGTTTCACGCGCTGCTGCCATGGCTCGCAAGCATATGCCTGGCAAATTGGCGGACGCACTTACAAAAGCGGCCGATGCATTCAACGATGCAATGGAAGATTACGGACAACGCGTCAAATACGAAACCGGGCTGCAAGGACGTCTCACCGAGGTGCCTTCAGAATTAGAGGCACCGATTCGCAAAGTGCGCGAGGGCGCGCAGGCAGTAATTCAATCGATCAGCGCGGATGAAGAGATCATTGATTCAGATGCAATCGCCGAGCGCGCCCGCGTAAAAGGCGCGGTCAATGAAATATCAATGACCGCCGCAAAAATCTTGAAGATGGGGAAGGGGCAAGTGCTCTGGTATGAGCCGACTTTCTCAACACTCCACCTTGCGCCACTGACCGTCTCTTCAGTTCTGCGGAACAACCTGCTGACGAAGTCGCCGGTGATTGCAACTTCTGCCACTTTGACAGTGGGCAAAGGCTTCGAGGCGATGGCGCGCAACATTGGCTTTGTTGTCGATGACGATGTGGACGTTGAAGTTGAAGAGGGCGATGTCGATCCCAGCAATGTGCAGATGCTCGATGTCGGATCACCTTTTGATTTTGCCAACCAAGGGATGCTCTATCTTCCCAAGCATCTACCAGAACCGGGCCGCGATGGTCCAAGTGCAGAGGCGTTGACCGAACTCGGCGAGCTCATCGACGCCGCCGGTGGGCGCACACTCGCACTCTTCTCCTCATGGCGCGGAGTCGAGGCAGCCGATGCGCACTTGCGAAAAGTATTGGCAGAGCTGCCGATAAAGATCATCACGCAAAAGCGCGGGGATGCGGTAGGTCCTCTGGTCGAGCGCTTCGCCAAGGATGAGACCTCCATTTTGCTGGGGACTATAAGCCTGTGGCAGGGGGTCGATGTTCCGGGATCTTCCTGCATCCTTGTCGCCATCGATCGAATTCCTTTTCCACGACCCGATGACCCTGTGATGTCGGCACGTGCTGCAGAAGTGGATGCGGCTGGTGGCAGTGGATTCATGAAAGTTTCCATGCCACGGGCTGCTCTGATGCTGGCGCAGGGGACTGGGCGATTAATTCGTTCGATGGATGATCGCGGCGTTGTTGCTATCTTGGATTCGCGTATCGTGACCAAGCGCTACGGTTCGGTTTTATTGAACTCGATGCCACCGTTGTGGCGGACATCGGATGAGAAAACGGTGAAGGAGTCATTGCGAAGGCTGCATGCCTCATTTTTGGAAAGTGAGAAAGACTAGAAATCTCGCTCCAAAATAGCGTGCACTGTCGGCCAGGTCTTGGCGAAACTTGGATGCAGTTGCATTGAGTCGATGTCCTCCCAAGCAACCCATCGCAATTCCAGGGATTCATCGTTCATCTCATGCGGAATCAGAAGCGGACTCGCACTGGCAATGACTGTGTCGTAGCGCCACTCGCCGTGATCATCGTGATGCGTGCGATGGATGGTGACAAGATCTGGATCAATTCCCGTCTCTTCGATCGCCTCGCGCAATGCGGCTTCGATGACGGTCTCGTGTGAGTCACGAGCGCCTCCTGGGATACCCCACGTGTCGCCGTTGTGGACCCAAGGCGCGCGATGCTGGAGGAGGATGGTGCGGTCGCGCACAAGCAACAGGCCCGCGGCACCGTGGAGCCCCCAATGCTTGCCGCCGCAGTGGCATTGCACCCAACCGTCTCCATCTCGATGCGCCACAGGACCACTTTAGGCCCAGAGTGAAGGGCTTTCCACAATGCGCCCATACACCAAGATATGTGAGTTCGCAGACTTTTACTCTTCCCAAATGATGAATTCCAAATTAGAGATCATCGGTCTGACCCTGATCTGCCCCATTCTGTTTCTACCAACGCTGGTTCATACCGACTATGCCCAAGCCGCAGATTGTGCGACCAAGGCATGCATTGATGTCTACGTCCAAGATGGCCAATTGGTCATTGAAGCCCACAAAGGTTCAGGACCTAAAGCAAAGGTCGCAAGAAAACCTTCGCCCAAAGTCATCCCAAAGAAGAAACTCACTCCGGTGAAACCGAAAGTAGTAACCCGGCCCACTGCGCCAATTCACCAGTTTTATCCAAAGAAAGTTGTGCCACGAAAGAACGTGCCACGCAAAGTGGTGCAAAAAGTGGCGCCTAGCGTTTCTCTCAACGACAAATTGATCAAGTTGCTTCCGACTGGGAATATTTCGCACGAGCCTGCAACTAACGCTGTAGTGAATATTCCTGTTATTTACTGGTGTGATTTGCCGAGTGTGTTCCGCACAAAGGTGGCGATCATTGGCGAGGTTGTCGATGTCACGATGCGCCCGTCATTTCTCTGGAGCTTTGGTGATGGCAGCTTCTACGCAACAACCTCACCAGGTGCGGCATATCCGAACCAGGTCATCACGCATACCTACAGCAAGGCCGGCACATACGCGGTCGTGCTGGTGGCGACTTGGGGAGGCACGTGGAGCAATAACGGCGTAGCGCGGGCGATAACGGGGGAGATTCGGAAAGTCTCCGTTGCGACCGTCACGGTGGCCAACGCTCCAACGCGCCTGACGAAGTGAGCCGATCAGCAAGTGGGGATTTTCCACAAGATGCGCCAGGGCGGGAGAAAAATGTGGGTGTCGGCGAGAACCCTTCACTCCTATGACAACACTTACATCACCGCATGATCTATTGGCCGCAATTCCATTTCTTATCGGATACCACCCCACCGATTCCCTCGTCATCGTCTCTTTGAAAGAAGACTGCGTCGGAATGGCGATGCGAGTGGACTATCCATCAATTGAAACCGCGCACTCGCATGACTCCTTCGATGCCTTGATTTATCACTTGGTTCGAGAAGGAGCACAGGGTGCACTCGTCGTTGCCTATGCTCCAGATGGTCGAACCGATGGAATCGAAATCTTGGAGAACATCGCAACTGCACTGACGCGGGTGGAGATAACGATTCGCGAATCCTTGCTTATTTGGAATGGTCGGTGGCGTTCGGTGCTTTGCAGCGACTGTGATTGCTGTCCTATTGAGGGAAACGAACTTCCCGAAATCTCTTCATCTCGCGTTGCAGTCGAGCAAGTGGCAGAAGGTCGTCCCATGCCATATGGAAATAGTGAGGGGATGGCGGATTCAATTGCCGCTCTCGCACTCGCTACCGATCTCGACTTTGGTGTACAGGTTGCGGCATCGCGCATTGATCCTGAATCCGACCACCTGCAAAAAGCTCAGCGCGACGGCGCCGTTGCTGTTTTGGATCTAGCATCGCGATTTATTGCCGGATCCTTGGGGCGCGACATTGCCGATGATCAACGATTGTCGGCGCAGGTTCTGGGAAGCTTGAGCGATATACAAGTGCGGGATTTTGCCCTCGGTTCGCACGATGATGTGAGCATTGAGACCTACTGGACGATGTGGCGCTACCTCATCCGGATCGCGCCCACCGGTTTCATCGCTCCTGTGGCGTCATTGCTTGCCGCGCTCTCCTACGAAAAAGGCGAGGGTGCTCTTGCCCAGCGATGTTTAGACCGTGCCCTGGCCGACGATCCTTCTTATTCTCTGGCATCACTTCTGCGGCGGGTATTTAGTGCAGGTTGGCCGCCTGAGTCCTTTGCCGCCATGCGTCGGGATCTTCATCCGAAGGTGTGCGCCGGGATATTTGAGGACTGATTAATCGTTTTTCTCTTTGCCAGCCTTTAGTCTAGAATTTGCGCACGGTCACGAGTTTCAGGTACGAGCCCCGGCTAACTGGACGGCAACCCTCCATCGCGGCGGGGTGCTCCGGGTGAAGACCAGGTCGGCTCTTTCTTAGCCGATAAGCGCGGAAGGTTTTCGATGACGTCTTTGGCTACCACGGGAGCTTGGCTCGAATCTCACGAGCCCGGAGAGAGAAAGTTTCTCTCCATTGGTTCCCTCACGTTGGAAAACGGCGAAATTCTCTCCGATGTCACCATTGCCTACCAAAGTTGGGGCACCTTAAATGAAAATCATGACAATGCGATTTTAGTCAACCACGCATTAACCGGTTGGTCGGATGTTCCGGGCTGGTGGCCGTCGATGGTTGGCCCAGGTCTTCCCTTTGATACCGATCAATTCTTTGTGGTCTGCCCCAATGTCATCGGCGGCTGCCAAGGAAGTACCGGGCCATCCAGCCTGGCACCCGATGGCAAACGTTATGGTTCGCGTTTTCCCACGATCACCATCCGCGACATGGTCGAAGCGGAGGTGGCATTTACCAATCTGCTCGGAATCAAGAAATACCGCCTCTCTGTTGGTCCATCCCTGGGAGGAATGAGATCTCTCGAGTGGGCGATCCAATATCCAGACCGAGTAGGCGCAATCTGCACTATCGGATCATCGGCTGTTGCCACCGGTGACCAGATTGGAACGGCCTCCATCCAAATCCGAGCCATCAAGTCCGACCCGCATTTTTATGGCGGGGATTATTATGAGAAAGAGCGCGGTCCCATCGAAGGCATGGGCATCGCCCGTCGGATCGCTCATCTGACCTATCGGACCGAATCCGAAATGGATGTCCGCTTTGGCCGCCAGCTACAAGGTGATGACACAGGCCGCTATGCGGTGGAGTCCTACCTGGATCACCAAGCCCAGAAACTGGCGCAACGATTCGACGCCAACACCTACATCGCCTTGACCGAGGCCATGAATTCTCACGATATTGGCCGGGATCGAGGGGGAGTGCAGGCCGCCTTGGCCAGCATCACGGTGCCCGTGATTGTGGTCTCCATTGACACCGACCGTCTCTTTCCACCCCGCCTGCAGGAGGAGATCGCCGATCTCGTACCTAACGCCCATGCGTTGGTCACCATTTCCTCACCTTTTGGCCATGATGGCTTTCTGGTCGAGGTTGAGGCCGTTGGAGATGTGATCAGGCGAGCTCTCACGCTCGGGTAGAGACTTTGCCCTCCCAAAAGGCTCTGAGGATGTGCATTTATGCCTGTGGATAATTTATAATATAGCCATCACTTCTTCGCAGTTGATTAAAGACCAACTCAGCGAAGTCAAAACAAAGGACTGATGTGGCTTCTCTTAGTGCGCTCAAAAACAAGGCAAAAGCTGCCCCTTCAAAAAAGGCGGCCGCACCTGTAAAGAAAGCCGCCGCCAAGAAAGTTGCAGTGAAAAAAGCGCCGGCTAAGAAGGCAGCACCTGTAAAAATTCCTTTGAAGAAAGAATTAACCGCAGCTGATGTGCGTCTGATCATTAGTGCGAAGGAAGCGATTCATCGCCAGAAGGAAGTGAACGAAGAACTCGCGATGCGCGGTGTGACAAGTTTGAATCGCATTCCAAAAAAAGATGACAAGCATTTGGTTGATGAAGCCCGCGAACTTGCAACTACAGTTCCAGTCCTTACCGAGAAGTTGCGCAAGCACGGACTGGGTTCGCCAAATCGCATTTTAAAAAAGACCGAGTACGCACTCGTTGCACCGAAGTTGGCAGAACCTTTAGCTTCTAAAGTAGAAAAGACTTCCGCACCTGCGGTCGCAAAAATTGATGGCGAAGAAGTTGAACTTGAAGAAGTTGAACTTGAAGATCTCGATGCATTGGTTGCTGAAGTCGCGCCGGAGGAAGTCGCTGAAGATAAAGCCGCGGCTCCACGAGTTGTAAACCTGGCCGAAGAGAGCACTGGCAACGAAGAAAACGCCTTTACTCTCAAAGCATCCGAAGAAGATGATGCACCTGCACAGACGGTTATGACTGCCGGTGCCACCGCCGACCCGGTTAAGGATTACCTCAAGCAGATCGGCCGTGTTGCACTTCTAAACGCAGAACTTGAAGTAGAACTTGCTACTCGTATTGAAGCCGGTCTTTTTGCCGAAGAGAAAATTGCTACCGATAAGAAGATGGATAAAAAGCTCCGTCGCGAGCTCGAGTGGATTGCGGAAGACGGCCGCCGCGCTAAAAATCACCTGCTAGAGGCTAACTTGCGTCTAGTTGTCTCGCTAGCAAAGCGTTATACGGGCCGTGGCATGTTGTTCTTGGATTTGATTCAAGAAGGAAACCTCGGACTTATTCGTGCGGTTGAGAAGTTCGACTACACAAAGGGTTACAAGTTCTCAACGTATGCAACCTGGTGGATCCGTCAGGCGATTACCCGTGCTATGGCCGACCAAGCTCGTACGATCCGTATTCCAGTTCACATGGTCGAAGTTATTAACAAACTTGCCCGTGTTCAGCGCCAGATGCTGCAAGACCTCGGCCGCGAACCAACCCCAGAGGAGTTGGCAAAAGAACTTGATATGACACCAGAAAAGGTCGTTGAAGTTCAAAAGTACGGCCGTGAGCCAATTTCCCTTCACACCCCTCTTGGTGAAGAAGGCGATTCCGAATTCGGTGATCTGATTGAAGACTCTGAAGCCGTGGTCCCTGCCGACGCCGTGTCCTTCACATTGCTGCAAGAGCAGCTGCACGCGGTTTTGGATACTTTGTCCGAGCGTGAAGCAGGAGTAGTCGCGATGCGCTTTGGCTTAACGGATGGACAGCCTAAGACCCTGGATGAAATCGGTAAGGTTTACGGGGTCACTCGCGAGCGTATCCGCCAGATCGAATCCAAGACCATGTCGAAATTACGCCACCCATCGCGCTCGCAGGTTCTGCGCGATTACCTCGACTAAAAGGGCCTTCGAAGCTAGGAGTTAATTAATGAGCGAAAACGTAAAGATTCAAGTGCGTCCAAACGGATCACTTCGAGTTACAGGAACCGTAGATTTCGTGGACGCGGAAGGAAACATCATCCGAACAGAGACGAATTTTTCGCTATGCCGATGTGGGCACTCGCAAGATAAGCCTTTTTGTGATGGATCGCACAGGACTGCAAACTTCCAAGCCCCAGCGCTGAGTTAACGAGCGGGAGTCTGAACTAACTTCTCAGTCTCATCTTGGATGTGGGCAACTACAGGCTTGAGACCTGCGGCATATTCCTTGGCATGGTGACCACAGAAAAGGAGTTCTCCACCAGAGAGAAGCACGGCACGGACATAGGCTTGTGCTCCGCATCGATCGCAACGATCAACGGCATTGAGCGGTGTGGCCTCTAAAATCATCTGCTCGGTCATTGCGCCCTCCTAACGTGTGACTCACCTTGAGTCTCATCTATGGAACATCAAACCATGGGTTACTTATTCCCCGCTTGTAATAATAGGACAAATTATGTAAATCTTTCGTTACTTGGAGATTTAATTGACTTCCACCCCGAATTCTCAGCGTATATTCAACGTATATACATTCACTCAAGGATCTAAAGAGCATTGGAGGGCAAATGCGGCGCGCTTACTATCTAACCTCTGAACTCCTCGCTAGCCTTTGCGCCCGTGAGCAGCAAAGATAAAAACCTGGAACCGAGCTATACCGCGAAAGATTTGGCGGTCCTCGAAGGCCTTGATGCTGTCCGAAAACGCCCAGGCATGTATATCGGATCTACCGATTCACGGGGATTGATGCACTGTCTCTGGGAAATTATCGACAATTCAGTCGATGAGGCACTTGCCGGATATTGTAAGAAGATTGAGATCAATCTGGAATCTGACGGTTCGGTGGAAGTTCATGACGACGGCCGTGGAATTCCCGTAGATAAAGAACCGAAAACTGGCCTCACTGGTGTTGAAGTAGTTCTTACAAAATTGCATGCGGGAGGCAAATTCGGCGGTGGTTCATACGCGGCCTCTGGTGGCCTGCATGGAGTGGGTGCATCGGTTGTCAACGCACTTGCATCGCGCCTGGATGTGGAAGTTGATCGTGACGGCAAGATTTATTGGATGTCATTCAAACGTGGGGTCGCCGGTATCTTTGACGGAGACGGCATCCGTGCCCCGTTCTCTCCGGCATCGGGTCTGCGCATCGTTGGCAAAGTGGCGCATAAAGTCACTGGCACTCGCATCAAGTGGTGGAGTGACAAAGAGATTTTTCTCAAAGATGCCGAACTGGAATTAGAAGAGATTTACGCACGCGCCCGGCAGACCTCATATTTGGTGCCTGGCTTAACCCTTATCGTCAACGACAATCGCACTAAGGCCAAGACTTCAGAGACCTTTTTCCATAAAGGTGGCATCTCCGAATACTGCACTTTTCTTCAGCCGGATGAGCCCGTAGGCGACGTTATCCGCCTCACTGGTGGCGGCCACTATGAAGAGACAGTTCCCGTTCTTGATGAACAAGGACATATGGTCTCCACTGAAGTCGAACGCGATATGGGCGTCGACATTGCTTTGAAGTGGGGCAATGGTTTTGAGACGACGATGCGTTCGTTTGTGAACATTATTGCAACACCTAAAGGCGGAACACACCTGGTGGGATTTGAGCGCGCGATCACCAAGGCGATCAATGAGGCACTGCGTTCGACGAAGACGTTGAAGAACAACGAAGCCGATGTCATTAAAGATGATGTGATGGAAGGTCTCACGGGAGTCATCACAGTGCGCATGTCCGAGCCGCAGTTTGAAGGCCAGACCAAGGAAGTACTTGGAACATCGGCGGCAACTAGAATTGTTGCATCTGTTGTCGCTGATGAGATGAAGGCATTCTTCAATACGACCAAGCGAATTGATAAGGCCAGCGGCCGTCTCATTTTGGAAAAGATCGCCGCGGCCTCTCGTACCCGCATTTCGGCGCGGGCCCACAAGGATCTGCAACGTCGCAAGAATGCGTTGGAGAGTTCTTCGCTTCCAACAAAACTCTCGGACTGCCGCTCTGAGGACGTTGCCCGTACGGAATTGTTTATCGTTGAGGGCGAGTCAGCCCTTGGCACGACCAAGGCTGCGCGCAATTCAGAGTTTCAGGCGATCCTGCCCATCCGTGGAAAGATCCTCAACGTCCAGAAGGCATCGCTTTCCCAAATGCTCGACAACACCGAGTGCGCCTCGATTATCCAAGTTATTGGCGCCGGCTCGGGTAGATCCTTCGAGATCGATGAGGCTCGCTACGGTCGCATCATTTTGATGTCAGATGCTGACGTCGACGGGGCGCACATTCGTACCCTGCTCCTGACATTGCTGTATCGGTATATGCGCCCTCTTATCGACGCGGGGCGCGTATTCGCTGCCATCCCGCCACTTCATCGCATCGAGTCGATGGGCTCTGGCGGCAAGAAGGGCGATTTTTCCTACACCTATTCAGATGAAGAAATGAAGAAGGTTCTGGCCGACCTTGCAAAGGCGGGGAAGAAGTGGAAGGAACCCATCCAGCGTTACAAGGGTCTTGGCGAGATGGATGCCGATCAGTTGCGTGAGACGACGATGGACCCAGACCATCGCACGCTTCGTCGCGTGACGGTTACCGATGCGGTTGCAGCAGATGCGATGTTCGAACTTCTCATGGGCAACGACGTTGCGCCACGTAAGGAATTCATATCAACAGCTGAAATCGATCGCGATCGAATCGACGCTTAATAGAAGTTATTGGATGGTTGTTCGCATCCACTTTTCAAGGGTGTCAAACTTAAAGTTGCCAGAGTCGAAAAGAGTCATGAATTTCTCATAGATTTGTTCGCTGTTAATGGTGAATTTTAAACCGTTGATTCGTAAGAAGGTATCGGTCACTGCAAATGCAACGCGTTTGTTTCCATCGATGAACGGATGGTTAATAGCAAGGCTTTCTAAAAGCGCTGCCGCCTCTTCAA
>Ga0315268_10001325_pt1 | contig 28423 bp, 16 predicted proteins | sample C1_top_MG_FD_204535 | JGI IMG/M metagenome (GOLD analysis project Ga0315268, IMG submission 204535) | Sediment microbial communities from Yellowstone Lake, YNP, Wyoming, USA - C1_top | ecosystem: Environmental > Aquatic > Freshwater > Lake > Sediment | place: USA: Wyoming | collected 2017-08-01
CCTCTTTCCTCGACCACGCCGCCTCGAACTCGTCCGTCTTGCCCGCCGCGACCGCGATTCCCGAGAGGCAGGCGCGAGTTCCCGCGAGTCCATAGGGGGCGGTCACGGTGACGACCGGCCGCGAATGCTGGATCAATATTTCACGAAGCTTCGTCGGGTAGGAGCTCCGTTCGCAAAATATGTGTTGGGCTCCCATCGGCAGCCGTTCCAAATCCGGAAGCCGTACGTCCGGAAAGGCGGAGAGGTTCACGGTCAGCCCCAGCGATTCCAAGAAAGGACGCAATTCCATTTCGCGGCAAGACTTCGGAAAGTGGAAAAGATTCACGAAGGAAGGATCGGCAGGAACGTCGAATATTCCGGGACGCGATAATATCGATCGCATGTGCTCCCCGAAATTATCGTTGCCGTCGCGGTCCTTCTGGCTCCAGCGCACCGCGCTGCCGCCGACCTCGTCCTCGCAGCGCTTCGCCAGGCCCTGAAGATCCTCGCCCATGACGATGGGCGTGCACAGGTGGGTGAAGAGGATGTAGTCGCCCGCGGCCGCGCGCCGGCGGACCTCCGCGACCAGGGCGTCCGCGCGCTCCCCGGTCCCCATGATCATGTCGCGCTCCTCCAGCTCGGCCACGATGTTGGAGTCCCTCCCGCCGGAGTCGCCCTCCTCGTCGTTGCGGCCGTCCTCGCTCTCCTCGGGCCAGTCCAGGAAGGTCCACTTGTTGAAGTTGCGCTTGGGCCGGGCGTAGTAGCACTCCAGGTCGGCGTACTCGACGTTGACCGTCTTCTCGGAGGAGCAGTCCGGCACGCCCAGCAGGACCTCGAAATCCTGGTCGGCGTAGAAGTTCCGCCAGCCGGCCTCCAGCAGTCCGATGGGCTGGCCGATGCAGGGCACGCGGATGCGGTCTCCGTTCTGGCCGGCCGGCAGCCGCTCGACGAAGGACCGGGGATCGTCCTCCAGGATCTTGACGACGTCGTCCACGCTCCGGCCCTTGAGGCGCGCCGCCGCGATCGTCAAGAATTTCCGCGCCGCGGGCCCGGCGCCGGGTTCCGCCGCCAGCGAAAATCCGGGCGCGCGCACCTGCGCCCGCGGCGACGCCGCGGGCAGGATGTGGAAGACGAGGCGGTGCGCGCCGTTTTTCAGGCTCGCGCGCACGTGCGGGCCGTCCTCCTGCGCCGCGCACAGCCCCTCCAGCGTCCAGCCCGACTCCGCGCCCTTGATTCCCAGAAGCTCGGCCGCGGCGTCCAGCGCGCGCGGGCCGGCGCTCACGTGGCGCACGTCGCCGCGCTTCACGCGGCCCCCGGGCGGTAGACGCGGTTCTCGTGCACGAACGCCCGGAACTCGTCGGGAGGCATGGGCCGCGCCGAGGCGCCGGGGACCGCGCCGCGGCGCGCGGCGATCGATTCCGCCAGCGCGTCGAAGCGCGCGGCCGCGGACGCCCCCGGCGCGTGGTCGAACACCGTCACGCCCAGCTCCTCCGCGTCCAAGATGGCGTTGTCGCGCGGCAGGATCGCCGCGACCGGAACGCCCAGACGCGCGGCGAAGGCCGCGACGACCTCGCGGCGCGCGTCGTTCTGGCGCAGGTTGAAGATGATGCCCCCCACGGACACGCCTTGATGATACGGCTCCGAGGCCACGCGCACGATGTTGTTGGCCGCGAACAAGGAGGCCGTCTCCTCGGAGGAGACGATGTACACGTCGCGCCCGAAGCCGAAGCGCAGCGGCGCCACGAAGCCGCCGCAGACCAGGTCGCCCAGCACGTCGAAGATGAGCGTGTCGTAGCCGCTGAGCTCGCGCGCGTGCTCTTCCAGATACTGGCACAGCGTCGCCACGCTGCGGCCGCCGCAGCCCTGCCCCGGCGGCGGGCCGCCGGTCTCCAGCACGTCCAGGCCGGGACGGCTACGCACCACCAAGTCCGCGAAGCGCCGTTCCTTGAGGCCCGCGACCATGTCCACGATGGTCGAGGGGCGCTTGCCGCCGAGCAGGCGCAGGGAGGTGTCGGCCTTGGGGTCGCAGCCCAGGAGAAGGACCTTGCGCCCGCTTCGGGCGAAGGACACGGCCAAGTGCGCGCACATCGTGGACTTGCCCACGCCGCCCTTGCCGTACACCACGATCGTCAAAAGCTTCTTCATGAACCCGCCGCCTCCGCCTCGGCGCGCAGCACCGCCGCGGCGGCGCGATCCACGAGGTGGCGGAAGCCCGCGTACCCCAGGAACGGCCTTTCGACGACGGGATGATCCATGTAATTGGGGTAGCCGATCGGCACGTGAGTGAAATCGCGCGAATAGTCGGCGGTCGTCGGCGCGAAGCACAGCGCGCGCCCCGCGTCGTCGCCGTCGACCAGCCCGAGCTCGGCGCACAGCCCGCGCAGGCCGGCCGTCAGATGCGGGTCGTCCTGCCAGATCTTGGCCGCGCGCCCGGCGAGCGCTCTCAGGACGTGATCCTCGGTGTCGCGCACGGCGGCGGCGGACTCCAAATCGATTATTTTATTCGCCCGAGCGCCGCGTCCGACATGAGCCCCGACGGTCTTGAGGAATTTTTCCGTGGCGCTCAGACCCAGCGGCAGATCGACCTCGCATAATTCGGCGCCGGTTCGCTCCGCGACGATTTTCGCCGCCTCGCGGGCGTACGGCAAGGAGATCACCAACCCGGCCTTCTCCGCCGCTTCCAGCTCGGCGCGGCCGCCGCCCGACAGCCACACGGACGCCGTCTCCAGCCCCAGTCCGCCCAGCAGGCGCGCAAGCTCCCGCCGGTTGCCCGCGTCGTCGGGCTCGTCGCGGTCGCGCAGATGTCCCACGATCGCCGCGGTGTTTTTCCGGCCGCGTCCGGGGCGCAAGGTCACGGCCCGCGCCAAGGCGGAACACGTCAGCGCGTAGCCGTCCAGCCAGGTCCCGCCCAGCGAGCGCGAGGGCACGTGCGCGACCAGCGCGCCGCCCTTCGCCGCGCGGCGCCTCGCGATCTCCTTCAGCGGGAAGTTCACCAGCTCGTGGAAATCGAACGAGGTCGCCAGCACGATCTCCGCGTCCGGCTGGGAGAGGACGCCGTCGAAGATCGACTCGACGAGCGCGGTGCGGTCGGTCGAGAGGCTTTGCACCTCCTCGCACTGGAGCTGGCCGGTGTGCACGACGCGCCGGAAGCCGATCGGCGGGAGCAGGCGGCTGCGCAGGTTGTGGCAATACTGCATCTCCGCCTTCGTGAAGACGCAGTAGGGGCCGTCGACGATCAGATAGGCGCCGTCCACGGCGTCGACGGCGACGTAGACGCCGTTGAGGAACGGCAGCCGGAATATCTCTTCCGCTTTTTTACCGGCGCTCATGAGGTCCAGGGCGGCAGTCCGTCGCGGTGCCGCGGAAAAGGCCGCGCGGCGCAGCGCCGCAGGAGGCGGCGCCCCGTCCGGAGCAGGCCCTCCAGGCCGGGCTCGAACGCGGCTTCCGTGAAGCCCGGCAGGCCGTGCGCCTCCAGGCGCGGGTCATGGTTGAAATGAGTGAACGCGAGGTCGATCCCGCGCCCCAGCGCGCGGTCGAGCTGGGCGCGCGTCGAAAACGGAACGAACTCGACGGTCCCCGCGCCGCTCGCCGTCGGGGGGCGGCGCGCGCCGGCGCCGGCTCCCCACACCAGGCAGCGCACGCCGAAGCCCAGCTCGCCGAGCAGGCCCGCGACCGAGAAGCCCAGGGCGCGCCCGGAGTACGTCAGCTGTTCGACGTCGGACTGGTCACCGATGAGCGCGACGACGCGGCCGCGGCACTCCCGCCGCAGCGCCTCGAGCTCCGCCGCGCGCGGCTCCAGGGCCTTCGTCCAGGCCTGCTCGACGCCGTCGAGGCCCAGCACCGACGCGACGCGGTCGAGCCAGCGCCGGCCGCCGGCGAGGCCGAAGGGCGGGTGATGCCGGACCACGGCGAGGCCGCGCTTCAGGAAGGCGCCGTCCTCGATCTTCTCCCAGCCGACCGGGTTCAGCCAGACGACCGCGCCGGCCGAGCGCAGGTCGGCGGTCGGCGGGACGTCCAGCCTGGGGAACAGCGCGCCCGCGACGCGCAGGCCGAGTCCGCCCAGCAGCGCCGTCGCCTCGCGCTCGGCCTGCGGCGACGGTATGCCGGCCAGCAGGACGACCCGCGGGCCGCGCGCCGCGGCGGGCGCGTCGCCGAGCAGGCGCTCGAGCATCGCCTCGTACATCCGGCCCGGGTCGCGCGTCTTCGACGTCCACAGCACGGGCACGCCCAGCTCCTTGTCCAGCCGGGCGATGGCCGAGGCGGGGTTGTCGCCGACCAATTCGGGCAGGCAGGTGGTCTTCAAGTGGATGAAGGCCGGCTTCTCCTCGCGAGCCACGCGCTCCAGGGCGGCGTTCAGCATCTCCTGCGTGCGCCCGCCGACGACGTCCGCCTCGGTGATCACCGTGTCCGTGTAGGTGGCGCCGTCCGTTTCCGAGCGCGGGCCGGAGTCGTCGGCGAAGAACCGCAGCGACTCCACCGTGAGCTGCGCGTTGTTGCGCTGGCACTCGAGCGTGGCGTGGCTGACCTTGGCGTAGCGGACGCCGAAGCTGATCTCCTCTTCCAGGAAGCGCGCCTGCGGGTAGACGAATTTCCAATAGTCCGGCGAATGGTCGACGATCCGGACGTAGCGCTCGAACCGGGACGGGGCCGAGCCCCCGTACGGATCGGCGTAGAGGAGGCTGTCCCGGCCGAGACGCGCGAACAGGCCCGCGAAGCTCGTCGCGGCCGTCCCGGCGGCGGCGGCCCGCATCACCTCGCGCTCGTCCTCGGTCCGGTCGCCGTCCGGCCCCCGCGTCGAAAGCCGAACGCCGTCCGCCCCGTCCCAGCCGAGCCGCAGTTCCAGCCGCCGGGAGCCTTTGACCAGCGCGGCGTCGAGCGCGAGGTCGCCGAGGGACGCCGTTTCCAGCTCCCAGCCCAAGGCCGGTCCGCCCAAAAGCTCGCGGACGTAAGACAAGCCCTCACGGCCGAGGCGCCGGCGCGGACGGCGCGCCGCGTCGCGGCCGCGCGCCGGATTGATCCCAGGAGCTTCGTCGCGCATCATGATGAGGGTGGTCGAGGAGGGCGGAAAATCGGCCTTCTGTTAAATACGCAACGTTGGTGCCAAAGGCGTCAGCCCCGGGCTTCGCGGCGCAGGACCGCTTCGGCGGCGCGATCCGCGAGGTGGCGGAAGCCCGCGTAGCCCAGGAACGGCCGCTCCGAGACCGGATGCTCGACGTAATTCGGATAGCCGATCGGCACGTGCGCGAAGTCGCTCGCGTAGTCCCCGGTCGTGGGCGCGAAGCAGAGCGCGCGCCCCCCCGCGTCGCCGGGCCCGCCGTCGAGCAGTCCGAATTCGACGCACAGCCCGCGCAGGCCGGCCGCCAGATGCGGGTCGTCTTGGATAATCACCGCCGCGCGGCCCGCGATCAGCCTCTGCACGTGGGCCTGGGTGTCGCGCACGGCGGCGGCGGACTCCAGATCGATTATTTTATTCGCCCGAGCGCCGCGTCCGACATGAGCCCCGACGGTCTTGAGGAATTTTTCCGTGGCGCCCAGACCTAGCGGCAGATCGACCTCGCATAATTCGGCGCCGGTTCGCTCCGCGACGATTTTCGCCGCCTCGCGGGCGTACGGCAAAGAGATCACCAGCCCGGCCTTCTCCGCCGCTTCCAGCTCGGCGCGGCCGCCGCCCGACAGCCAGAGGGAAACGACGTGAAGCCCCAGCGCTTCCAGAAGCCGCGCAAGCTCGCGCCGGTTGCCGGCGTCGTCGGGCTCGTCGCGGTCGCGCAAATGACCGATCACCGCGACGGCGTTTTTCCGGCCGCGCCCGGGGCGCAAGGTCACGGCCCGCGCCAAGGCGGAGCATGTCGCCGCGTAGCCGTCCAGCCAGGTCCCGCCCAGCGAGCGCGAGGGCACGTGCGCGACCAGCGCGCCGCCCTTCGCCGCGTGCTGCCGCGCGATCTCCTTCAGCGGGAAGTTCACCAGCTCGTGAAAATCGAACGAGGTCGCCAGCACGATCTCCGCGTCGGGAAGGGAGCCGACCTTGGCGAACACGGCCTCGACCTGCGCGACGCGATCGGTCGAGAGGCTCTGCACCTCCTCCGTGTTCAGTATCTCCGCGGTGTGCGCGACGCGGTTGTAGCCGAACTGGGGGATGAGGCGGGAGCGCAGGTTGTGGCAGTACTGCATCTCCGCCTTCGTGAAGACGCAGTAGGGGCCGTCGACGATCAGATAGGCGCCGTCCACGGCGTCGACGGCGACGTAGACGCCGTTGAGGAACGGCAGGCGCGTCGCTTCCAGGGTCTCGGACTGGCTCACGGGGTCCACGGGGTCAGGCAGGCGCGATGGCGGGCGAAGGGCCGGGCGCGGCACTTGTCCAGCAGGCGCCGGCCCGCGCGCAGAATGCCGTCGAGCCCCGGCTCGAACGCGGCCTCCGTGAAGCCCATCAGGCCGTGCGCCCGCAAGCGCCGGTCGTGATTGATGTGCGAGAAGACCAGGTCGACGCCGCGTCCCAACTCGCGATCGAGCTGGGCGGGCGTCCCGAACGGGACGAACTCGACGGTGCCCGCGCCGCTCGCCGTCTTGGGGCGGCGCAAAGTCCGGCGGTTCGCCGCGGACCCGCCGTCCCAAACCAGGCAGCGCACGTTGAAGCCCAACTCGCAGAGCAGGCCCGCGACCGAGAAGCCGAGGGCCCGTCCCGCGGAGGTCAGAAGCGCGACGTCGGCCGGATCGCCGGCGAGAACCACGGTGCGCCGGCGGCACTCCCCGCGCAGGGCGTCGAGCTCGGCCGCGCGCGCGTCCTCGACGCGCGTCCAGGCCTTCTCGGCGTCGTCGAGGCCCAGCACCGACGCGACGCGGCCGAGCCAGGCCCGCGTGCCCGCCAGGCCGTAGGGCGGGTGGTGGCGGACCACGGCCAGGCCGTGCCTCAGAAAGGCGCCGTCGGCGATCGTTTCCCAGCCCAGCGGGTCCAGCCAGACGACCGCGCCGGCGACGCCCATCTCCGGCGCGTCCCGGAAGTCCAGATTCGGGAAAACGTTCCCGACCACGCGCAGGCCCAGCCCCGCGAGAAGCGCGCCGGCCTCCGCCAGCGCGTCCGCCGAGGCCGCGCCGGCGAGCAGGACGGCGCGCGGGTCGCGGCGGGCCGCGAACTCGGTCGCGTTCAGAAGACGGTCGATCCAAGCCGCGTAGATCGGGCCGCCGGGGCGGGTCTTCGACGTCCAGAACACGGGCACGCCCAGCTCGCCCTCGACGCGGGCGAGAAAGGGCACGGGCGTGTCGCCGAGCAGTTCGGGCATGCAGGTGGTGTTGAGATGGACGAACGCCGGCTTGCCCTCGCGCGCCGCGCTCTCCAGCACGCGCCCCAGCATCTCCTGCGTGCGCCCGCCGACGATGTCGGCCTCGCTCATGACCGCTTCCACGTTGCGGCAGCCGTCCTCGCCGCGGTCGGAAGGCTCGTCGGCGAAATAGCGCAGGGACGACGTCGCGGGATCGGGGTTGGACAGGCGGCACTCCAGCGTCGAGTAGTTGATCCGGACCCAGTGCGCGCCCAGGACCAGCTTCTCCTCCAGGCAGCGCCACTGCGGATAGACGAATTTCCAGAAGCCGGCCCGGTGGTCGTTGCGCCGGAAGTAGCCGTCCAGCCGCGACGGCGCGCGGTTGCCGTCCGGGTCCGAGTACAGCAGGCCGTCGCGCCGCAGCCGGTTAAGGAGCGCGACGAAGTTCGTCCCGGCCAGGGCGGCGGCGAGCCCCCGGACCAGCTCGCGTTCCTCGGCCGGAAAGTCCTCCTCGTTCCCGCGCGGACGCAGGACGCAGCCCCCCACCGCCCCGGCCGCGGGAGCGCGGCTCAACTGCGGCGAGAGATCGAGCTTCAGCCGGCGGGAGTCCTTGACCAGGGAAAATTCCAGCGAGCGGGCCGAGAACGCGGCCTGCTCCAGCTCCCACCCCGCGGGCGGCCCGCCGAGCAGGCTCTTGAAGTGGGCGAGGCCGTCCCGGCCGAGCTGCTGGCGCGGACCGTCCGGCGGATGGGATTGGGAGGGTGTTCGATCATTCATCTGGAAATCCCGCATTATTTCTCGACTTGGCAAGGTTGTCGCAACATGTTGACCAAATGGGGCGCCTGTTGCTGGTCGAATTCTTCCGCGGCGCCCTCCGCCGCGACGAAAGAAGCATGCTGTTCCCGTTCCTCCAGGGACTGGCGCGCGAGCGCGGATTCAAAACCCTTTGGCTCGCCTACGGAGGCGACGTCGCCCACCGGCCCGGCAGTCCCGCGGGGCAATCCCTCTACGCCGCGCTGCCCGAAAGCGACCAAAAATCTCTGGCCGGGCACTTGAAGCGGTTCCGTCCCGATTACGTGGTGACCAACACCCCGCTGGACCCGGACACCGAGAAGCTGCTCGCGGCCCAAACGCCGCCCCCCAAGCACCTGGTCATGCCGCTGGTCGGCGATCTGCCCGGCGGGGAGGCCCGTCCGGCCCGTTGCGGCTGGTTCTTCGAGTGGCTGGGACTGGAGGATCCCGCGAACGCGGACCGCTACATCATCGAGCACGTCGTCCCCGATTACGCCGCCGTGATGGCCAACGCGCCGGCGCGGACCGTGAAGCCCCAGATCACCTTGGCCAGCGGCGTGCTGTGCGCCAACCGCCGCACGGTGACGAACAACCCCGTCTTCGCGGGCCTGGACCTGAGCGATCTGCAGCACCGCGGCTGCTCGTTCTGCCCGTGCGCGACCAATCCCTCGATCACCACCCCGGGGGCGGACGTAATCCCCCTCCTGGAAACCCAGTTCCGCCGGATCATGGAAACCGCCGGGCGCAAAGGCCGGGACAAGGGCCGCTACGAGTTCTTCGACATCCACGCGTTCTGGAAGTTCGACGAGGTCTTCGAGCTCATCCTGCGCTTGAAGGTTCCCCCGTCCATCTTCCTGTTCAATCCCCGGATCGACGACGTGCTGCGCCTGCGCGGCCGCATCGAGCGGATGCTTCCGGCGCTGGCGGACGCCGGCCATGAAGTCCGGATCCTGAGCATGGGCGCGGAGAATTTCTCGGAAGCCGAGAACGCGCGCTTCAACAAAGGGATCACCTTGGCCCAGGTGGACGAGTTCCTCGCCCTGACGGAGAGCTGGGCGAAAGCCTACGGCCCCGTCTTCAAGCCCTTCAAGGCGGGAAACGACGCCGTGGAGTTGGGCTTCATCCTGTTCACCCCGTGGACGACTCTCGAAGACGTCCGCCTCAACCTGACCCGCGCGGCGGAGCGCCGCTTCCCCGACCGCGGCTATTGGCTGTACTCGATCCTGCTCATGGATCCCACGACGCCCATCTTCCGCCTCGCCCGGAAGGACGGCGGCATCCTGGCCGACCGGTTCCCGGACCAAGGCCAGGTGTACGGGCTGTCCAAGAACGAAGGCGAAATGAGCGAGGTCTTGGCCTGGCGCTTCAAGGACGCGAAGGTCGCGGACTTCTTCGCCCTGCTCGTGCGCGTCTGCGCCGCCGACCGCGACGGCGCCGACTGCGCCTTCTTCCGCGACGACCCCCTGTACGCGCTGGCCCAGAACCTTTATCGCGCGGCCAACGAAACCGCGCGGACCTCGCCGCTGGCGATCGCGTTCGCCTTGCTGGAGCTGTTCGAAACGGCGCGGCCGCCCTACTCCAGCGAAGCCCTGCTCCGGACGGCCGTCGAGTCGACGCGTCTGGCGGCGGAGCGGGCCGAGGTGGCCCGCCGCACGGCCGCCGCCGCCGCGTCCCGCCGCCCGACGGGGCTCCCCCCCGTGGCGGAGCCCCCCCGGCCGCCGGTCCTCTCCCCCAAGGCGCAGGCCGTCGCGCGGGTGCTCGACCGCCTGCGCGAAGCCAAACCCGCGCTGTTCTCGGCCGTGGAGTTCAAGCCGGTCGCGGAAGTCGTCCTGCAGGGCTCGCGCCGCATACGGCTCGCCCTGTCGGCGTCCGGGCGGGAGATCGTCGTGGACCTGCTGAACGCGCGTTCGAAGCAGCCGTGCTTTCTCGCCTCGCGCCGCTTCCGGGCCGTCTACCACGACGGCGGGGCGCCGCCCACGACGCGCGAGCGGCAGATGCTGACGCAGCTCCTGCGCCTGCTGGACGCCGGCGTCGAAAACGCCGCCCCATGACGACGGCGGCCCGGCGCGTGATGCTCGTCGAGCTGATCCCCGACCAGCCCGAGCGCGTGAACCGCAGCCAGGCCTACCCCTCGCTGATGGGGCTCGGCCGAAGGATGGGGTGGAAGACCTGGTGGCGCACCTTGGGCGTGCGCTACGACCCGACCGTCCGCTACACCCTGGAACCCGGAGACCTCGACGCCCTGCTCGCCGACGTGCGCCGTCATAAGCCCGAGGTCCTGGTGATCAACGAGCGCCTGCGGGACGGCCAGCAGGCCGCCCTGGCGGCGGCAGGCGCCCCGGCGCGGATCGTCTACTGCACGTTGGAGAGAGCGGAGGATTTCGCCGCCTTCGCTTCCTTCGTACGGCGCAACATCCAGAACACCCGGTCGAGCGTGCTGGACGACCCGCGCCTGCTCGACACGATCGCGCCGGTGTTCCGCCGCAAGAGCCTCAACCGCGCGCCCTGGCTGGCCCAGCCGTTCATCCGCGTCGTCGCCGGCGTCTACTGCGCCTACCGCACGCGCGCCGCCGACAACCCGCACTACCGCGGGCTCAAGCTCCCGTCGCCGTTCATGAGTTGCTCCTTCTGCGCGTCCGGCCCCGCCGCGAAGCCGCGCAAGCCGCCGCTGGAAAATCCGCTGGCCTTCGTCGTGCGGCAGGTCGAGGCCGCCTGCCGCCGGCGCGGCGCCGCCGGCGGCGCGATCCGCTTCGAGCTGTCCGGCAGCGAGACATGGCACCGTCTCGAGACGCTCGTCGGGACCTTGGCGCGGCGCGGGGTCCGCGCGGCGGAGTTCCACTTCATGCCGCGGGTGGACGAGCTCCTCGCGGCGCGCAAGGCCGTCGTGCGCAGCATGCCGCTGCTCGTCGACGGCGGCATGGCCCTGCGCCTCTACGGGATGAGCGTGGAGAATTTCTCGCCCGCCGAGAACCTCCGCTTCAACAAGGGAATCACGGCGGAGCAGGTTCACGAAGCCGTCGCCTTCATGAACGCCGTCCACCGGCGCTGGCCCGCGCAGTTCCACCCGCCGCCGGGCGGGCTGAGCATGATCCTCTTCACGCCGTGGACCACGCTGGAGGACCTGCGCATCAACGTCGAGAACATCGAGCGCTGCCCGATGATCGACCGTTCCTTCGCCTTGAGCCGGCGCCTGCAGCTCTTCCCGGGGCGGCCGATCACCGCCCTGGCCAAGCGCGACGGCCTCATCGCGGCGAAGCGGGACGACCACTTCTACAACGCCGGCTGCATGACCGCGGCGGACCAGGACGATTTCCCCTGGCGCTTCCGCCGTCCCGAGGTCGCGGTCCTCTGGCGCCTGGCGCGCCGCCTCTCCTGCGACCGCGAACGCCTCCCCGACGACGATCCGGAAAAGCGCGCGCTGGCTTCGTTCCTGGCCGGCGCGTCCCACAACCCCGCCGACCCGCTCCCGGTGTTCCGGCGCGCCCTCGAGACCGTCGAGCGCGACCCGCGGATCGACTCGGTGTTCAGCCTGCTCGACCGGATGCGGGCGTAGGCCCGGGCGGAGCCAGCTCCGCGCCGCCGAACAGGGCCAGGTACAGCGCCCAGGTGCGCGGGCACGACTCGCGCAGACGGCAGCCGCGGCAGGCCGGAGCCTCCGGCCGCGCGCCGGCCCGCCTCGGGTCGAGGGATTCCTCCAAGCGGTCCAGGTCGTCCACGCGGAAGCGCTTCCAGTCCTCCTCCGCGTCGGGCCCCTTCCTCTGCTCCGGGTCCAGGTGGCAGAACGGCACGCCCTCCGTCGAGGCGGCCAGCCCCGCGCGCGCCGCGGCGTTCAGCGCCGCGCGGATGAAGGGCGAGACGTCGGAGAGCCGCGCCAGCGCCGACGCCTCGACGCCCTCCTTCGTCTCCACCGGCCGGGGAAACCCGAACTGCACGCGCCGCGCGCCCAGCTTCGCGGCCAGGGCGACGACTCTCTCCAGCCCCTCGCGGTTGCGCCGCAGGACCGGCACGTTCAGCACCACCTCGCGCCCGGCGGCGGCCGCGGCGCGCGCCCCGATCACGGTCTGCCGGAACGAGCCGGGCGCGCGCGTCAGCGCGTCGTGCGTCTGCGCGTCGGCGGAGTACAGCGTGATCTCGAGCGCGTCCAGGAGCGGGAGAAGCTCGCGGCGCGCGGCCTCGCGCCCCAGGGCCCGGCCGCCGGTTTGGAGCTGCACGAAGCGGTAGCCCATCCCGCGCGCGCGGCGCAGGAGGTCCGCCAGCCCCGGCCACGACGCCGCCTCGCCGCGCATGACCACCAGCTCCGAGCAGCCGGCGCGGCGGCCCTCGGCCAAGGACCGCAGCGCGCCGTCGAAGGAGCGGTCCTCCAGATGAGCGATGTCGCGCAAGGTGCAGTGCACGCAGTCGGTGTCGCAGCTGGCGGTGAGGCGCAGCATCAGCCGGCGGCCGCCGGGAAGACCGGCGAGCGCGCGCTCCGCGCCCTCGTCCGGCCGAGGCGCGTCGGCCGCGGGGCGGCGGGCGATGAAGGGGCCCATGGCCAAGACGTCCGCGTCGGGCATGTCGAGGAAGCAGCTCGCCGCGTCCGCCGGCGTGCAGACGATCGGCTCGCCGCGGCGGTTGAAGGAGGTGTTGAGCACCATCGGCACGCCCGTGAGCGTGTGAAACGCCTCGATCAGCGCGTGGTACAGCGGGCTCGTCTCGCGGTGGACCGACTGCGGCCGGCTGGTCCCGTCCACGTGGGCCACGGCCGGCACCCGCGCGGCGCGCTCGGCCTTGAGCGTCAAGGCGAACAGCATGAAGCGCGAGTCGAACGCGTCCGAGAACCAATCCTCCTCATGGCCGGCCAGAACGGACGGCCCGAACGGGCGCCAGTCCTCGCGCTCCTTGATCTCGTTGACCCGGTCGCGCATCTCCGGCCGGCGCGGGTCCGCCAAGAGGCTGCGCGCCCCCAAGGCGCGCGGGCCGAACTCCATGCGCCCCTGGAACCAGCACGCCACGCTCCCGTCGGCCAGGAGCTGGGCCGTCTCCGCCGCGACGTCCCGGGCCCTATAATAAGGAAGGCCCGCGTGCTTGAGCGCCGCCTCGATCTCGCGCTCCGAGTAGTCCGGCCCCAGCAGGGCGTGCGCCAGCGGCGCGGCGGCGGGAAGGCCCGCGCCCGCGGCCGCCTCCAGCGCCGCGCCCAAGGCCGTGCCCGCGTCGTTGGCCGCGGGCGTCGCGAACATCTGCCGCGGCCGGAAGGCCCGGCGCACGCGCGCGTTCATCCGGCAATTGAGCGCCACGCCCCCCGCCAGGCACAGGTCCGCGCCGCGCGTCAACCCCGCGTCCGAGAGCAGGGCCAAAATCGTTTCCTCGAGCGCGGCCTGAAGCGAGGCGGCCAGGTCCTCGTGCGCGCGCGTCACGGGCCCGCCCGGGCGCCGCGCGAACGCGGCGAAGCGTTCGGCCAGGCCGCGTTCGTGAACGGTCGGGCCCCGGCGTCCGCGCCAGGACAGGTAGGGCGCGAAGTCGAGGGCCGGCTTGCCGAAGGACGCCAGCGCCATCACGCTGCCCTGGCCGTGCGCGCCGAAGCCCAGCAGGCGCGTCACGGTCTCGTACACGCCGCCGATGGAGCGGTCGGTCAGGCTCAGCACGTCGCGCACCGCGCGGACGCGCCCGCGCGCCGCCCGGAACACGGAGGCCGTCTCCCGGTCGCCGCGGCCGTCGACCGTGAGTATCCAGGACGATTTTTGTCCCGAGACCCGCCACGCGGAGGCCGCGTGGCACAGATGGTGGGGCAGGTAGACGACGCGCCCCGCGCGCAAGGACGGGATGGGCGCGCCCGCGTCGAGCGCCGAGTAGGCGCGCCGGTAGCGCGCCGGCAGGCCGTTGACGGCGAGAAGGTCCATGTCGTCGAGCGTCAGGCCGCGCGGCGAGAGCAAGGCGCCGATCGCGCGCCGGGGCAGGACCTCCTCCAGGCACACGGTCGGGTCGCTCGCCAGCGTCGAGCCGGGGCGCGTCTTCGACGACCAGCCGTGATGGCGCACCCGCGAGAAGCGCTCCTCCTCCGCCGCGCCCGCCACTTGGCCGTTCTCCAGCAGCGCCGCCGCGTGCTCCTGCATCGTCGTGACGGACAGCCCCAGCACGCGCCGCGGCTTCCGCTTTTTGCCGGGACGGGGCAGAAGGAACGAGGGCGGAAACGGCGTGGGCAAGGAAGGCCCCGCCGCGCCGCGCAGACGGGACAGCCAGCCGGGGCGGCGCGTCAGCGCGCGGCTGTGCGTCGCGCTCGACGCCGTGTAGGCCGGCCGCAGCGCGTCCTGCGGGCACGCCTCCACGCAGTCGAAGCAGCTCAAGCACCGCTCCGCCCCGCCCGGCGAGAACGTCCCGCCCGCGACGAGGCTTTGAGTCGGACAGATCTCGGCGCACAGACCGCACTTCACGCAGCGGTCCGGGTCCACGACGACGGGGACCTTCGCGGCGGCGGCCGCGATCGTCGGCCGGCGCGCGACGCCCCATTCCAGCCCGTCGAGCAGGACGTCGCGCTCGGGCGCCGCGGTCGCGTCCTCGTCGGCCAGCGCGGCTTTGAGCCACGCCAGCGCCCGCGGCTCGAACGAGGCCGCCAGCAGGATCGCGGGGCGCGCGCCCTCGTCCCCTCCGGGCCGCCGCCACGTCATGAAGCGGATTTTTCCCCCGGACCCGAGCCTCCGCGCCAGCTCGTCCTCCGCGCGGCCCCGCTCGGCTTCGTCCCAAATTTCCGCCAAGGCGACGACGTCGACCGGCCGCCGCCGCCGGTCCTGGAAGCCCCCTTTCAAACCAATCAAAAGCCTGGCATTTGATTCGCGTTCGACGCGGCACGTCCGCAGCGGTGACAATCGGCCGCGGAGCCAGGTCTCGGCGCGGGCGGCGGCGTCGGGGTCGCTCGACGCGGCGAGGCGGAGGACGGCCTCGTCGTCGCGCAGGACCAAGGAGAAGCGCGTCAGCCCCTGGGACTTGAGACCGTCGACGAGCGCGCCCGGCTCCAGACGGGTCCCGAAGTAATCCGTGACCGGGCGAGGTTTCGCCTTCATCTCAGCCGCTATTGTATAGAATGTGCGAAGCGGCAAGGCGCGCCATGGCGAATCTCGGCTACATCCAAGTCGTACGACGGTGCAACCAGCGCTGCCGGTTCTGTTCCAACCCCGTCAACGAGCGCGAGCTCCCGCTGGCTCAAGCCAAGCGCCTGGTCGACCGCTTCCGCCGCAAAGGCTACGACGGCGTCATCCTGACCGGCGGAGAGCCCACGCTGTACGAGCCGCTGGGCGAGCTCATCGCCTACGCCGCGCGCCGGAGCGTCGCCTGCCGCGTCATCACCAACGCCCAGCGCACCGCGGACCCCGCCTACCTCGACGGGCTTCTGAAAGCGGGACTCACGCATCTGCACGTGAGCGTGCACAGCCACCGCCGCGCGGTGCAGGCGTTCCTCACCGGCAACCCGGACTCGCTGGCGAACATCGTGCGCACCTTGGCCCTGCTCGGCCGGCGCGGCGTCGGCGTGGACGTCAACCAGACCATCTGCGCGCAGAACGCCGGCCATTTTCACCTGACGACGCGCTGGCTGTGCGAGCGCTTCCCGTACCTGCGCCATTTCTCCTGGACCTACCTCGACCCGCTCGTCGAGCGCGTCGCGCAGGACCCGTCCACCGTTCCCACGCTCAAGAGCACCAAGCGCTCCCTGCTGCTGGCCATGCGCTACCTCGCGCGGACCGGCCGCACCTTCCGCCTCGAGAAGGTGCCGCTGTGCTACATGGGCGAGTTCGGCGACCGCTCCACGGAGACGCGCGCCATCGTCAAGGGCGAGCGGCGCGCCATCGAGTTCCTGGACGAGCGCAAGCGCCACCGCGAGAGCCTGTGGCGGTACGGGAAAGCCGCGGCCTGCCGGACATGCACCCTCACCTCGATCTGCGCCGGCCTTTGGGACATGGGCGGCGGCTACGACGCGGCGGAGCTCGTCGCGCGGAAGACGGACCCGCGCCCGATCGTGCGCCGCATCCTCGAGGGAATCAATTGACCGGCCCGCGGCGCCTGCTGCTGCTCGAGTTCGTCGGCTCCTCGCCCTTGAGAAACGAGCGGGCGGACTTCTTCCCGTTCTATCAGGGCTTCGCCGAGAGCGCCGGGATCCCGGCCCGCTGGCTGTGCGCGGGAGCCCGCTTCGAAGAGCTCAAGAAAAGCCCGACCGAGGTCCGCAGCGTCCCGGTCCTGGAGCGCGGCGACCGGGACGCCTTGGCCCGCCGCCTCGCCGAGTGGAATCCGACGCACGTCCTCGTCAACGAGGAGCTGAGCCCGGAACTGCGCCGGCTCGTGAAGGCCGCCGCTCCGCGCGGGGAACTGATCCTGGCCACCGAGGAGAATCTCCGGCGCCGAACCGAGCCCGGGGAGGACCCCGCCGCCCGTCACGACCTTCTGCTGACCCGTTTTTTCCAGACCGGCTGGCTGTCCCGATGGCTGGGCCGGCCGCGGAACGAAGACCGCTATTTCGTCGGCGCGGTCGAGCCGCGCTACGACGCGGTCATGATGAACCCGCAGGCGCGCGAGTTCATGCCCTTCCTGTCCATTCTCGGGGGCGTCTCCTGCGATTACCGCGCCGACGTGAGCCGCAACCCGCTGTACCGCGGCGTGGACCTGTCCGGCTGCGCCCGCCGCGGCGGCTGCACGTTCTGCTCCCCGGCCCATCCGCCCGCCAGCGCGCCGAGCGACGACGCCCTCGAGCTCGCCCGGACGCAGTTCGCGGCGATCGCTCGCGACGCCGCCGCCTCGGGCCGCAGCTGCGGCCGCTTCAACGTGCGCGACATCCGCCTTTTCCGGCGCCTCGACGAATTCTTCGACATGATCCTGGCCCTGGACCTTCCCCCCTCGGATTTCTTTTTCGCGCCCCGGATCGACGATCTTTTGCGGGCCGGCGCAGTCATCGAGAAGCTGCTGCCCAAGCTCGCGGAGCGCGGCCACCGGCTGAACCTCTTCCGCATGGGCGTCGAGCAGTTCTCGCCGCGCGAGAACGCGCGCTTCAACAAGGGCGTCAGCCCCCGCCGGATCGACGAGGGCTTGGCGCTGGCGGACCGACTCAAGGCGGCCCACCCCGGCCGCTTCGACTACGCGCGGCCCCTGGGCTACATCGCCTTCACGCCGTGGACCACGCTCAAAGACCTGGAGCTCTCGGTCGGCGAAGGGATCAAGCGCGGGTTCGATCCCCAGGCGCCCTGGCTTTACGCCGCGCTCGAGCTGAGCCGGGGAAGTCCGATCACCGCCTTGGCCCGGCACGAGGGCGGCATCGTGCGCGAGCGCTACGACGACGTCGCGCTGACGTACGGCCTCATGGCGGACGAACGCTCGCGCCCGGGGCTGCTGCCGTGGCGCATGAAGGATCGCCGCGCGGCCGTCGCGTGCGGCCTCATCGTGCGCTTTTGCGCCGTCTCCCTGCGCGGCATCATGCCGGACGCGGTTTTTGCGAAAGACGCGCTCTACGCCTGGCTCAAGAAGCTAGTGGACGCGCGCGGTCCGGGCGCGACGCGCCCCGACTTGTTCGCCGCCGAGATCGTCGGCCTGATGAAGACGGCGCGCCCGCCCTGGAATAAGAGGAAGCTGATCCGGGCGGCCCTCGAGCGCCTGGAACGGCGCGGCGTGAAGGAGGAGAAGCCGCCGACGCCCCCCGAGCCGTCGAAGCCGGAGGCGGCCGCGGCCTGGCGCCCGTTCCTGGCCGGCCTGGACGCCCAGTTCCGCCTCGGCGGCAACGGCCCCTGCCGCAGCCGCTACGACGGCGAGATCCTGTCCGTGGCCTTCGGACGCAAGCGTCTGCCCCTGGTCCCGGTTCCGAAGGCTTCGCACCGCGGCGCGTACTACGCGCAGACCCCCAGCTGCTGCATCTGCATCCGGGGCCGGGTCCGGATGACGGAGCCCGAGCAGCGCCGCCTGAGGATTTATCTGGAGCTGCTGGCGCGGCGCGACGAGACGCTGAAAACCCTACTCCGGCCATGACCCCGGCGCGGCATCGTCATTTTTTCCGGTTTCTCGAAAAAATGCTCGGGCGGTCGGATTTCTTTCTCGTCGGCGGCCCGCAACAGATGAAAGTCGTCCTGCCGGACGCGGAGATCATCGTCTCCCCGCGCGGCCCCCGGCCGTTCGCCGCTCAAAACCGGTATTTTTCGCTGTGCTTCGCGGGCGCCGGCGCGTCGGAAGGCCAAGCGCGGACGCTGCGCATACTGGACCGGGCGACGGAGCACTACGCCCGGCGCTTCCCGTGGCTGATCCGCGCGGTCCGAACCGGGACCATCCACCTGGACAACAGCCCGGGGCTTTTCCGCTATCTGACGGCCTCGCCGAATCCTCACACGAGCCTGTTCCGCGCCTTCGAGGCCGTTAAGAACGCCGACGAGAACCGGACGGGGCTGGCCGCCGGCCTTTTCGACTTCGACGCGCTGCAGGACATCCTGTTCCGCATCGCCAACGCCATCCCCCCGCTCGGCGCGAACGCCGAGGACGACGCCGTCCCGCGCCGAAACCCGGACAAGCCGCTCGTCTTCCCGGACGGCCTGCGGACGGTCTTCATCAACATGCTGCCGGAGGCTTCCGACTTGTGCGCGGAGCTTTCGGGGTGGCTCGCCGGCTGCCGGGGCGAGCCCGCCGTGGAACTGCGCGCGCGCGACTGGCGCGACGTCCGCCGCTACATGAGCTCGCGGACGGTCGTCTTCTGCGTGGCCGCCGATGAGGAATGCCTCCGATTCCTGCTCGACAACCTCGGCCGCTTCGGCCGCGTCGTCGTCTGGGACGCCGGCATCAACCGCGAGCCCCGCGCCGTCCCGGACGCGCTGCTCCGCGACGAGCGGCTGTCGCTGTACCTCACGTCGTCGATCAACTATTTCGGCGCTCTCTACCCCCGCCTCGCTCCGGAGCGCCGCATCCCCTATATTCCGGCCGTCACGCGCAACATCCTGAGCCGCCGGCTGACCGCGCGCCCGGAATACGATTTCTTCGTCTGCACGAATTGGGAGCAGGACCTCACGTTCCTTTTCCGCCACGAAAAATTCTTCTCCGGCAAGAAGCTCATGGTCGGCGTCAAACGCAGCCAGGATCCCCGCCTGCGCCGGGTCCAGGGCGAGCCGCGCTGCTTGGAGATGTGCCGGAAGGTGCGGCGGCGCTTCCCCGGGACGGTGTTCGTGCCCACGGTCCCCCGGGACATGCATCTCTACTTCATGCAAATGGCGCGCAACATCGTCATCATGTACCCGGATTCGTGGGAAAAGACGTCGTTTTCGCTGTCCACCGCGCTTCTCGCCGGACGAGGCCTCGTCACGTCCCCGCATCCCGCCGTCGCCGGAATCGACCCGGCCGCGTTTCTCTCCTTCAGCGCCCGGACGCGCTACAGCGACCGGGAACTGGAGCGACTCTTGTGCAGCGACGCGGCCTCGCGGCGCGCGGCCCGGAACGCGACGCGCTTCGCCCGCCGGCGCCTCGAGTTCTCCCTGGTCCTGGAAAGCATCGTGTCGAAGGCGCTATGAGTTCCGGTCGCGGCGCGATCTCTTGGAAGCGGGTCGCGGCGGCGATTCTCCTGGCCGGCGCCGCCGCCGCGCTTCTCCCCCGCGCCTGGGAAATCGACGCGATCGGCCGCGGCGCGTATTGCCGCGAGGGCTCCGACTTCCATGTCGAACGCGGCGACGCCCTCCTCCACGGCGTCCCGCTGGCGGACGTCGCGCGCGCCATGCCGTTCTATTCCGTCCCGAACGCCTTTCTCTGCGACCGCCTGACGCCCGAGGCGTCCGTCGCCGTCCGTTCCGCGGTCGTGGCCGCGAACGTGGGCCTGGTCTTCGCGTTGGGCGCGCTTCTCTACTCCGCCCTCTGCGGCGCGGGAGCCGCGCTTCTCTACGCGCTGATGCCCGCCGCCGGCACCGGAGAACGCTGGCTCTACGTCCCGGCCGTCCTGCTGGCGGCCTATTTTCTCGTCCGCCGGGCGAAAGCGCCCTCCGCGGCGAACAGCGTCCGCCTGGGAGCCGCCTGCGGAGCGAGCCTGCTCGTCCTGCCGCCGCTTTTCCTGTTTCCGTTCCTGCTGGTCCTTTATGAAGCGGCGCGGGACCGCCGAGCGGACGCCGCGCGGGCGCGGGACGCGGCCGCGCTGTGCCTGCCCCCGCTTCTATTCTTGATTCCGTGGATCGCGATGAACTGGAGGCTGACCGGCCGCTTCGTTCCCTTCGAGGACGGCCGAGCCGACACCAATCTCATCACCGGGGCCCTCGGGTACGTGCGCACGATGGGAGGCGGGGATTACCGGGCGATGGCGGGCCTCTCCGCGACCCAAAGCGCGCTGGCATGGGCCGCCGGAGAAGTCCTGCGCCACCCGCTGCGCTTTCTCGCCGCTTGCCTCGCGCGCGCCGCCTACGTGGCGCGCCTCCATCCCGCGCTCGTCCTCGCCGGCGCGGGCTCGGCTTGGCTCGGGCGCTGGCGCGAGGATCTCCGCGAGTTCGCGCTGTTCGCCGCCTACTTCTTCGCGATCCACTGCCTGATGCCGGTCCAGGACAGCTATTTCGTCCCGGTCTGGCCGCTCCTGGCGGTCCTCGCGTGCGGCCTGCTCGCCGCGAGGACGCGGCCGGCCTCGGCGCGATCGCTGACCGCGTCCGATTCGGCGGTTCACGCGCTTTTCACCCTGCTGTTGCTCGCCCAAGCCCGCGTGCTGGGGCTGACGTGGACCTATCCGGCGCGCGCGGAGGATCCGCGCGCCCTGGCCCGGGAACTGGCGCGGGACCCGCAAGATCCCATGCTTTGGTCGCTGCGCGGCATGGACCGGCTGCGCGGCGGCCGGCCGAAAGAAGCCGCCGCCGACCTCGCGCGCGCCCTCGCCTTGGACCCGCAGGAATACCGCGCGATCCGGTACGGGCGGGCGCTCCTGGCCGGCCGGCGGCCGGAGGCCCTGAAATTCCTCGCGCCGGCCGAAAAGGACGCGGCCGGGGATCCGTACAAGCTGCGAAAGCTCGCCCTCGTCTACGGCGACGCCGGCGATTACGGCCGGGCGCTGGACATCCTGAAGCGGTCGACGCCGGCGGGGCCGGCGGACGCCGACCTGCTCCTGGGCATGGCCGCCCGGGCGGCGAATTCGGGGGCGCGACCGGAGGCGCGGGAGCTCCTCGCCTTGGCCGAAAGCCTCGCGAGCGCGGACCCGGGGAGGCGGCGGAGGCTGGCCTTCATTTATCGCGACGCCGGCGAATACGACCGGGCGCTGGACCTGATGAAGCGGTTGACGCCGCTGACGCCGGAGGACGCCGGCCTGTTCCTCGACCTCGGCGTCAGGGCGGAGAAAGCGGGCCGGCGGCGGACGGCCTTGGACAGCCTGGCCTTCGCCGGGAGCTTGAACCCGGATTCGGCAAGACTGCTGGAGTTGGCCCGGGACTACGGCGAGCTGGGGGAATACCGGCGCGCCGAGCGGGCCGCGCGCCGGGGACGCGACGTCGTCGCCGCGTGGCTCTACCGGGCGGAGTCGGCCGTCGCGGCCGGAGACCGGAAGTCCGCCTTGGCCGCGGCGGCGCGCGCGCGCGGCGGGAGCCCCGACGACGACGAGTCCCGGCGCCTGGTCCTGATTTACCAGGAACTCGGGGAATACGCCCCCGCGCTCGAGATCGCCGACCGGCGCGTCCGCGCCCGCCCCGGCGACGCGCGCTGGCGCAGCGATCGGGGAGTTCTGCGCGCGCTCCTGGGCGAGAGCGACGCGGCGGCCTCGGATTGGAAGGCGGCGCTCTCCCTCGACGCGGACCTTCTCGCGCCCTACCTCAGCCTGGGCGCCCTGTACGCCTCCCAAAACCGCCGGGACGAGGCCGCGGAGCTTTACCGCGCGGCGCTGCTGCGGACGCGGATATCAGGCAGCCCGGCCGCCTCGCGGCGGATCCACGACGAACTCGCGCGGCCGTCGCCCGCCCGCTGACAGCGCCTCGGCCAGCCGGTCCACGAAGCCCGTGTAGCCGGAATAGCCCAGCGTCGGCCGTTCGAAGAACGCGTGATGGCCGTTGCTGGGAAAGCCGAAGGTCATCACCGGCACCGGCAGTCCCGGACCGCTCGTGAAGATGCGCAGATGGCACGCCACCAGGAGGTCCACGCCGTCCGTCAGCAGGCGCGCGGTGGCCGGGTCCTCCTCCGGCGGCTCGTGCAGGACGTTGAGCCCGTCGACCAGCCCTCCGTGGGCGCGCCGCGCCGTCAGCACGGCGCAGGACACCTCCAGCCCCGCGTCGGCCGCGACGTCGAGCAGGCCGCCCAGCAGGTGCGGGTCGCCGGCGTAGGAGATGCGCTTGCCGAGGAACAGGTGCGGATAGACCCAGCGCAGGCGCGGCAGTATGCGCTTGAGCTCGGACGCGACGAACCCCTCCGCGCGCGCCTCGCGGCCCGACGCGGCGGCCGCGGCCGTCAAGAAGGCCTCCGTCTTCGGCAGCCCGAACGGCAGCGGCGCCTCGACCAGCTTGGCTCCGGTGCGCTCGGCGATCAGGCGCGCGGCGCCGCGCGCGTACGGGAGCGAGACGATCGTCTCCGCCTCCTCGACGCGCCTCAGTTCGGCGTAGGGCCGCCCCGACAGCCACACCGACACGCACTCCAGACCCAGCCCGGCGAGCAGGCGCTCCAGCTCCAGCACGTCCGCGCGCCGGTCGGCCTCGTTGCGGTCCATCAAGTGGCCGACGACGGCCACGGTCCCGGGACGGATCCGGCCCGGCTCGAGCTTCAGGGATTTAGCCAGCGCGGTCAACGTCTGCGCGTAGCCGTCCAGCCAGTCGCCCATCAGCGAGCCCGGCGGCACGTCCAGCGCCGCGCCCTTCAGCCGCGGCGCCAAGGCCCTCGTCACCCGGCCGTAGTCCACGCCCGTGATCGAGCACATCGGCAGGGCCGTCAGCAGCACCGCCGCGCAGTCGGGCAGGGCGTCCAGCTTCAGGACGGCCGCGGCCAGCTCGTCGTCGTGCTGCTTGACCACGCCGCGCGCGCAGACGTTGGTGAAGGCGACGCGGTGGCGGCCGTTCACGCGCAGGAGCGTGGACTCCCAGTCGTGGCGCCCGTGGATGAAGTGGGCCTTGTACAGCGAGCAGTCCGGGCCGTCGACCAGGACGTACGCGTCGGGCAAGGCGTTGACCGCCAGGTAGACGCCCAGCATGCTGGGGAAATTCGTCGGCGTGCCGTGGCGGCTCGCCTCGGACGGCTTCGGTCCGGGCTTCGGCTTCGCGGCGGTCTTTTTCACGGCGTCGCCTCGCGCAGCGACGCCGCGTAGCGCCGGTAGAAGGTCCAGCGTCCCAAGGTCAGCAGGCGCTCGAGCGTGGCGACCGCGCCGCGCACGCCCGGCTCGAACGGCGACAGGGAGAACTGCGCGGCCCCGGCGCGCACCAGACGCTCGTCGAAGAAGAACTCCGAGTAGACGGCGTCGTAGCCGCCCTCGGCCAGGCGGCGCTCGAGCTCCGCCGCGTCCTTGAAGCCCTTCAGCGGCCCGCGGTCCTCTCCCTCGAAGAGCAGGACCTCGACGCGCACGCCCATCTCGCGCAGCAGCCTCAGGACGGGCACGCCCCAGAGCAGGCGCGCGTCGGTCAGGCGCGGCAGCTGCGCGCGGTCCACCACGAACGCGAACGTCAGTTCCAGCGCCCGGCGGCGCAGGTCCTCCCAATGCCGCGCCCACGGCGCGAACTCGGCGGCGAACGCCTTCTCGGCCGCGGCCTCCAGGCCGAACAGGCCCGCGACCGATTTCAGCCAGCGCCGCGTCCCTTCCACGCCGAACGGCGGCTCGAAGACGTGGCTCTTCATGGGCAGGGGCCGGAACACGTCTTGATAGACGGGCTCGTAGGCGGCGTTGGGCATGAAGATCTGCGCCCGCGCCGCGCCCAGCCTGCGCGCCTGCTTCAAGCTCAGCGCGGGCATGACGGCCGCGTTGACGGTCACGCCCGAGCGCTCGAGCAAGGCGATCAGCTCGCCCAGGGCCGCTCCCTCGGGGAAGCCGACGAGGTTCACCGAGCGGCGGGTCTTGGCCTGCGCGCCGAAGCCAGGCTCGGCGCGGACCTTGTCCAGGATGAGGCGGCCCACGTCCACGTCCTGGTTGTTGGCGGAGTTGTTGAAGATGAGCGGGATCTTGTTCGGGTTGGCCGCGGAGCGCAAAGTCTTGGGCACGTCGTCGCCGATGACGGTGGGCACGCAGGTCGAATTGACGACGACGGCCTCCACGCTCATCGGCAGGGCCAGCCCGGACTCGAGCGCCTCGCGCAGCTTCTTTTCCCCGCCGTGGATGACGTCCAGGTCGCGCAGGTCCGTCATCATCGCCGGCAGCATGGGCCCGCCCGGCCCGTCCTCCTCCGGCGGCGGCGCGCCGCCCGCCGCGCGGCGCACCCAGGGGAAGTTGAAGAAGCTGGGCTCGCGCGGGTTCCAGTCGGGGCTGGCGTAGCTGCACTCCAGGTCCTGGTGCCAGATGTGGAGCACCGGCGCGCGCAGCTCCAGCCCGGCGCGGCCGTTGCGCTTGGCCTCGCGGTCGCAGAAGAACTGCCGCCATTGGTCCGCGTTCCCCCACTGCTCGGCGCTGGAGCCCGTCTCGCCCGGCTTGGGGCCGGCCCCGGCCAGTTCCTTCTCGAGGCGCGCGTGATCGCGCTGGACGAGCGCCCGTTCCGCCTTCTTTCCATCGGCTCGGCGCGGCGACGGATCGTTCCCGGGAAGCCCCACCGCTTTATCCAGAGCCTTGGCGGGCACGTCCCCGAGAAAGGCGGCCCGCGACAGCGTCCCGAACGACTCGTCGCTCAGCGGCGTGGGGACCGGCGGCCTGGCGTCCGTCTGGAGCAGGTCGGCCAGAATCTCCACGCGCTTGGCGAACTCGGACTCCGGCGCCAATTCCGAGGCCGTCACGCGCCGGTACTCGGCGCGGCGCACGGCCGGATCGCGCGGCAGCCACGACAGGACCGTCGTGCCCAGCAGCGCGGCGAAGCGCGAGACGGCGTCGCGGTCGGCGTCGGGGTCGCGCAGGTTGGCCACCAGGCCCGAGAGCACCGCCCCGTTGGCCGAGTAGTTCTTGATCGCGCGCGCGATGTTGTTGGCCGCGTACAGCGACATCAGCTCCTCCGAGGTCACCACGACGATCTTGTCGGCCATGCCCTCGCGCAGCGGCGCGGCGAAGCCGCCGCAGACCACGTCGCCCAGCACGTCGAAGAGCGCGACGTCGTAGCGGCCCGGACGCAGGTAGCCCGCCTCCTCCAGCATCTCGATCATCCGGGAGATGCCGCGCCCCGCGCAGCCGATGCCCGGCTCCGGGCCGCCGGCCTCCACGCAGTCCACGCCCAGACGCCCGCGCACGACCAGGCCCTCGATCCCGGCCTTGCCCGAGTCCATGAACGCCGAGTGCTCCACCGCGGTGCGGATGGGCGCGCCCTCGGTCAGCGCCGTGGTCGTGTCGTGCTTGGGGTCGCAGCCCACGAGCAGGACGCGCAGGCCGCGCCGCGCGTAGACCGCGGCCAGGTTGGAGGAGAAGGTCGACTTGCCGATGCCGCCCTTGCCGAAGATCGCGATCCTGTTCATCGCGCGCTCACCAGCCCTTGTAGAATTGACGGTCGTCCATCGGAGTGGGAATGGGGCAGTCCTCCTTGCGCACGGCCAGGATCTTGGCCGCCAGGGACGCGATGCTTTTCGCGAAAGGGCTCTTGGGCGCCATCTCGACGACCGTGTTTTTCCGGGCGAATTCCGCCTTGCGCACGGCCGGATCGCGCGGCACGAACTCCAGTATGCGGGTCCCCAGTATCCGCGCGAAGCGCTCGAGCTTCTCCCTTTCCACTTTGCCGTCCTTGAGGTTGGCCACCAGGCCCGCGAGATAGACGCCGTTCGAGGAGTAGGTCTTGACCGACTTGGCGATGTTGTTGGCCGCGTACAGCGCCATCAGCTCCTCCGAGACCACGATGACGATCTTCTCGGCGAAGCCCTTGCGCAGGGGCGCGGCGAAGCCGCCGCAGACCACGTCGCCGAGGACGTCGAAGATCCGCGCGTCGTAGCCCCCCGCCTTCAGCACGCCCAGGTCCTGAAGCGCTTCCAGCATCAAGGAGATTCCCCGCCCCGCGCAGCCCACGCCCGGCTCCGGCCCGCCGGCCTCGACGCAGTCGATGCCGAGGCGGCCCTTGACGATGAGGTCCTCGGGCTTGAGCTCGGCGTGGTCGCGCACCCCGAAGATGCGCGCGTACTTCTCCATGAAGGTCTCGATGAGCTCCCCGTCGACGAGACCCAACGTCGAGTCGTGCTTGGGATCGCAGCCCACGTGCAGGACCTTGAGGCCCTGGAGGGCGTAGATCGAGCTCAGGTTCGACGAGATCGTGGACTTGCCGATCCCGCCCTTCCCGAAGACGACGATGTTGTTCTGCATGCTCACTTTGATCTCCTTACCAGACATGGGCCGAGACCTCTTCGACGACGACGGCTTGATTCGCCGCGACGCCGACCCGATACGAGTGCGTCCCGTCCGCCCAATCCACACGGATGGCGTCGATCTCGGACTTGCCGCCCAGGGCGAAGCGGACGGCCTTGGCGCCAGCCGCCCGGCGCAGGATCAGGCGCCCGGCCTGAACCGTCACCACGGATCCGGCGCCCTTGTCCATTCCGACCGCGCGGATCTCCAGCCAGCCGCCGCCGGACGGAGGCACGACGGCGGGATGCTCCTCCAAAGGGAACTCGTAGCGGCAACGCCCCGACTCGCGCGCCCGGCGCTTGCCGAGCTCCGCGAAGCGTTCCAGAAGCGGCGCCGCCTCCTTCCTGCGCCCTTCGCGCTCGAGCATGAGCCCCAGGCGGTTGAGCGCCGCGGCGTCGTCCGGGCGCAGTTCCAGGACCCGGCGCAGCTCCGCCCGCGCCCGGGCGGAGCGTCCGGATTGGAAATACGCCTCCGCCAGCCGCAACGGGATCGCGGGCTCACGCGAGTCCAGGCGTGCGGCCCGCGCCAGCGCGCCGATCGCCTCGTCCCACTTCTCCAGCCCCAGCAGGCACTTCCCCAAAAGATAGAGCGCGCGCGGGCTCTCGGGCAGCAGGCCGGCGGCTTGCCGCAGGAACGGGAGCGCTTCCTCGTATTTCCGCTGGGACAAGCGCATCATCCCGGCATTCACGATCGCCATGACCGGCGCGGGGCGCGCCTCGAGCAGCCGCTCGAATTCACGCGCCGCGGTCTCGTACATGCCGAGCCCCCAATGAGCGACCGCCTTGTGGTGGAGGCTGAGCTGCTCCTCCGAGAGACTCTCCCAGGAGCCGGGCGGGATCTCCGCGACGGACGCGCGCGCGGACCCGGCCAGGAGCAAAAGAGCCGCCGCGCCAAGGAAGGAGCGCGTCACGGCGTGCCCCCCCCGCCGGGCGCCGGCTCGATGCCGACGCCCTCGCGAATCACGACCAGCCGGTCCGCGGCGACCGCCTCCAACCGCTGGCGCATGCCGCTCGGCCAAAGCACATCGATGGAGTCCGCCCGCGCGTTCGCGCCAAGACCGAATCGAGCCTCGCGCAGCAGGCTGTTCAGGAATCCGCCCCCCTGGGCGCCCATCTCGGCCGTTTGCGCCAGCGGCTCCGCATGGACGGTGATCCGCGCGCCGATTCCGTCCCGATTGGACTTCACGCCCACCAGACGCACCGCCAGCCAGTGATTCGAACGCGTGCAGTTCCCGGCGAACAGGCGGATGGGAGAAAATCCGGTCACGACGACGTCCAGGCAGCCGTCCCCGTCGAAGTCGGCGTAGGCGGCCGCGCGCGAATCACCGGCGAAGTCCAGGCCGCTGGCCTCGGAGGCGTCGCGGAAACGCCCCGAGACGGGATCGTAGCGCCAGAAGACCATCGCCTGGTCGGAGTAGGCCAATTGATCGGGCCACCAGCCGGCGACCTGGAAGATGTCCTGCCATCCGCGATTGTCCGCGTCGAAGAAGAAGCCGTCCCAGCCCCACCCGGTGCGGACGTCGTCCACCCGCGCCGGATAGACGTCCGTGAACGTCCCGTTCCCATTGTTCCGGAACAAGCGGTCCCTCTGCGCGTAGCGCGACCCGCTCCCGAAATAGTCGGGGTACGGAAGACGAAACGCGCGCGACGCCTCCGGGAACAGGTAGCGCACCCACGGCCGGTCGGCGCCCGGATACGTGACGAACAGGTCGATGTTCCCGTCGTGGTCGAAATCCCCCGCGGAAACGCCCATGCCGTTGCCCAGGCTGTCCACCCCGGCCTGATGGGAGACGTCGCGGAACGTCCCGTCGTGGAGATTCCGGTAGAGCCGGTTGATCCCGAAATCATTGAGCACGTCCAGGTCCGGCCAGCCGTCGTTGTCGTAGTCGAAGCTCACGGCGGCCAGGCCCCAACCCACGTCGGCGAGGCCGGCTCGCGCCGAGACGTCCTCGAACCGGGAGCCGAGGTTGCGGTAGAGACGGTCGGGGCCGCCGGTCCGGAGCTCGCCGATGTCCTCCACCTGCTGA
>Ga0315268_10001326_pt1 | contig 28406 bp, 24 predicted proteins | sample C1_top_MG_FD_204535 | JGI IMG/M metagenome (GOLD analysis project Ga0315268, IMG submission 204535) | Sediment microbial communities from Yellowstone Lake, YNP, Wyoming, USA - C1_top | ecosystem: Environmental > Aquatic > Freshwater > Lake > Sediment | place: USA: Wyoming | collected 2017-08-01
TTTCGCATCAAGCAGTAAGCGAACGTGTCGGCTACCGGCTCGATGTGCCGGGCGTACAGCTTGAGAAAGTAAGCATAGTTGCGCTCTTCCAGAAAAATATTTTCGCGGTTGTTGCCGTGACTGTAGATGTGGTAATACTTGCCCCGTTTGAGCGGGACGGGTTGGGCATGGGTTGCTCCATAGACCTGACAGGTTTCTAAAAACCCGTCAGGTCTCTTCAATTTGAGACGACCAATGATGAAAGCCGTGGGAGGGCTGCCCATGGCTGGAAACTGGCACGATCTATTGTGCTGGTGACCGAATGTTAACTGCTGCTCTCAAGTCGATCCATTTGAGAGTTGTACCTATCTATCTTTGCCAATTCGTCTGGCTTGAGCTTTACTTTGGATCGGTCAATCTGGCCACTGACCATAGCGCGGGCCATCAATTGACAGACCTGTTTCGGTAAAACCCGTTGGATTTCTCCCCTGGCTAGTATGACACCAGCCAGATCCAGCAGCTTTTGCCCTGTAAGTTCGATAAAATCGCGGTGCCAAGAGTTAACTGCATCGTGCGCAGTCTTCCCTGGCTTGCTAACGACTCGAACATTAAGCTGGTCGATATCTTCTTCATGCAGGATAGCATAATCGAAGTTGTGGATGTCGTCTTTTGTCGTTGTCATTGCCACAGCTATCTGCTCAATACTAGATTTGTTACCGTCGGTATAAAACACAGAAAGTTCATTGTCGCTAGTCTTTAGATCGGACAATGCGTCAGCCGGAACCTGGCCTGGCTGAAGCCAAGGCAACTCCGGGTCTCTATACCATTTAGCCTTGTTAACTTGACGAACGTATGGCATTACCTGCTTTCCAATTGTTCAAGGACTTGTTCAAGATCTCGTTTAAGCTCTGCGACCCGTTCTCTTTTGATCGCCTCTCTGAGATGTTCTGTAGCTCGAGGGTCATCCATGAAGGCTATGCCTAACGCAGCCCCATCGCGTACTCGGGCAGATGAACAATATAGGCTTCTTTCAAGCAACCACAGCCGGTCGCGATAAGTGTTGGGATCATCCATGCACCCCAACCAACGCAAGGCCTCAGACGCAACCCCAGCGTTTACCTTTTCGGTGACAATGAGATGGGTCAAAGCACCGATTGCACGATTGCCATGCTGCCTAATTAAGCGAATCAACTCTCGCGCAAAATCGTTTTCCATACCATCTTCAAAGTACAGCTCTCTAGCCGTTCCAAATAGAGTCTCTATCTGTGAAATCATTTCTTCTCCAACATTGAGACGCCTAGTAGAGCTTGCGGGCAGGCCTCGTTGTTCGTCCAATTCATGTGCTGGTCTCAAAAGTCGAACTTGCCGAGTATCTGCGGTGAACTCTGTGAACCCTCTGAGTCTATCAGGCTGGGTGAAATGCTCCTCGACAACTTTCTGCGCGAGATCAAACAACTGTAAGCTTTCACCAGGCCCCTTCTGAATCCCCTCGAATATGCTACCCAGTGAAAGAGGTACAGTGGACTCGTCCGGTTCTTTCTCGTGGCTTCGCAAATCTGTTTGGCTGGTCATGAAGAGTGTCAATAGAGACTGCATGCATCGAATCGCCGTCTCTGACTCGGTGCAAGGATAACTGCGCCGAGTTGTCGACTGGACAACCGGCATAGTAGTTTCACTAGTATTCATGGAATATCACCTCTCTCTGCGATCTCCCATGCTAAATCAGTCAACTCTTGAAAGACTGTAGACATTTGCTCCCGAGGTATTTGACCCTCAAACTCTTGCGCAGTGTTGACATCTAGTTCCAAACGACAAGCAAAACTTGTTCGGCCGAGGCCCACTCCTCTCAAAGATTGTATGGGAAACCGTTTTAGCGTCGCTACGGACCACTTCATAAGTCGGTTTATTTTGAAATTAGGAATCCCAGATCTCGATTCCCTGGGTCGATTAATTTGGTACATGAAGTCAGACGAGTTCTCAGGGTCCAACTCAATGCGAGGCAAATACATAGATAGCTGTCTATATCCTGTTTGTTTGCTCTCAACCGATTGCAGTAAGACTACTCCAAAAGCTAATCGTTGTGCCGAGGGGCACGTCTCAAGCCCGAACCATTGGTCGGCCAGTTGGCGGAAAGTCTTGAGTGTGTCACTAAATGCTCCAATCGTAGCGAGTCCGTCGTCTTCTGCCTCAAGGTCGCCCGGAATAAATAGCCAGTCTATCCTCGCTGACGCAATTTCGCAAATCAGTCTCCCGTTACTGAATGGTCCCTCTTCATGATAACTCCCTTGTTTTGGCCGAGAAGTTATAGCAGCAGGAGTCTGCCCAACTATCTCTTCCCACCAACCAGCCTGTCTTGTAGTAGGAGAGGGGATTGGAAAAGCTGTCAGTCTCAAGACTTGTGCTTGCCATGGCATGCGCTCAAGCTGTGCGCCTATGTTCTCAGACATAAAGCTACTCCACTTTGTGGATCCCGTGCATGCAATGGTCATTCCGGCAAGAGAGGGCTAATGCCATTTGAACCAAATCCACGCCATCCATGTACGGGGTGAGGATCTTCACGACAATTGTATTATATACCCGGTTGGCTCACTTGTGCAATTTGCCCTTAACCCGCCGCCCACCGCCTAACGCGGTGCGGCCCCACAGATGGGCGGTCGGCGTTGGGCAACAGGTACCATGAACTGGTGCAAAGCCCCTATTAGTTTACACCCGCGCACGGAAAAGGCAAAATGCCCAGTTCGTCACCAGGCTTGCCAGCTATCGCCTGGCGTGGTCGGGGTGCAGGTCACCCCCCACGTCAGCCGCGCAAGTTCTCACCGCCCCCGGTGATGTGTAAACTGTGCGTAGCAATGTAGTTGTTGCAGACTGTAGTGGCCATCCTGCCTCTTGACGCGGACCCATTACAAGAAATGTGAAGGCGGTCAGCGCATCATACATTGAAATTGACAGCAACAGAAAAACCTTGTGGGCCACGTCTCAAACGTGACCTACTCCTTTCTTTTGCAGCAGCGTGTTGATCCGGGCCGTAGGCGCAAACCTGCGACCCGTTTTTGCGTGGCGCTGACTTGGCATATAATACCAGCGGGGCGCAAGTCAACAGACATGAGCCGCTAAAGGGGGGGCGTCATGGCAAACGAGGAACACCTGACCATTCTTAATCAAGGGGTGAAGGCGTGGAATCGGTGGAGAAAAAAGAATCTCTACATATGGCCTGACCTCATCGGGGCAGACCTCGGCGGGGCAGACCTCATCGGGGCAAATCTCGGCGGGGCAACCCTCAGCAGGGCAGACCTCAGCGCAGCATACCTCAGCGGGGCACACCTCATCGGAGCATACCTCAGCGCGGCAACCCTCAGCAGGGCAACCCTCAGCGGGGCAAACCTCAGCAAGGCAGACCTCGGCAACGCAGACCTTGGCGGGGCAACCCTCAGCAGGGCAGACCTCCGCGGGGCAGACCTCAGCAGAGCAGACCTCAGCGGGGCAGACCTTACCGGGGCAGACCTCAGCAGAGCAGACCTCAGCGGGGCAGACCTTACCGGGGCAGACCTCAATTGGGCAAACCTCATGGATGCAAATCTCGAACGAGTAGTAGTGTGGTCTAGCGTGTTTGGTGACGTTGACCTTAGCGTAGTCAAGGGACTTGATACGGTTGTTCATGATGGGCCTTCCACCATTGGCATTGACACTATCTACAAGTCTAAAGGCAAAATCCCTGAAGTCTTCTTGAGAGGGTGCGGCATCCCCGATAACTTTATTGCCTACATCGGTTCGCTTGTTGGAAAAGCCTTTGAATACTATTCTTGCTTTATCAGCTATTCGAGCCAAGACCAAGAGCTTGCCGAGAGGCTACATGCTGACCTGCAAGACAAGGGGGTACGCTGTTGGTTTGCGCCGGAAGACTTGAAGATAGGTGACAAGTTCCGAACGCGGATAGATGAAGCCATCCGCCACTATGACAAGCTGTTGCTCGTCCTCTCGGAGAACTCGGTCAACAGTAAGTGGGTAGAGAAGGAAGTCGAGACGGCTTTTGAGAAGGAACGCCAGCAAAAACGTACGGTGTTGTTTCCCGTCCGGCTGGACGACATTATCTGGGGAACTGACCAGGCGTGGGCCGCCGACATCCGGCGGACAAGGCACATTGGGGACTTTTGCCGCTGGACAGACCCTGACGCCTATCAAAAGGCGTTTGAGCGATTGCTGCGTGACCTCAAGGCGGAGAGCGCAGAGGCGAGCGAATAGGCGCAACGCGGGCGCGGCTTTTTCGCGGCGTCGCCCGCCGCCCTGCCAGTCCTGATTTGCCGCACGGAAACGAACCCGGGGAAACCGGACGAGAAATATTCCGCAGAGTAGATGTTAGGCCGCTGAAGAAAAGAGAAACACGCGCGTGAAATACCTCGAAGACTTTGTGCCAGGCGAAGTAGAAACCGTGGGTGATCATTCAATCTCGCCTGACGAAATCATAGAGTACGGCAAGGCTTGGGATCCACAACCGATTCACATTGGCTCAGAGTCGGCTGCAGCCGCAGAGTTTGGGGGGCTTGTCGCGGCTGGAACGCACTTGGTGGCGATTACAGTGCTCAAGCTGGTCACCCACCTCCCGAAGGTAGCCATCATCGCCGGACTGGGCTGGGACCAAGTCCGTTTTCATCGGCCAGCCCGGCCAGGCGACAAGCTCACAGTGACCCGCGAGTGTCTCGATGTTCGTCCGTCAAAATCCAAGAATGACCGGGGCGTGGTGCGCAATCGAATCACTCTCACCAACCAAGCGGGCGAACTCGTTCTCAGCTACATTGACGCCATTCTTGTTGCGAGACGGCCGGCGGACCACCAAAACGCCGGAGGGTAGTGGCCTAGTCGTAGTCAAGGCGGCAGTCGCCTGCCGCCGGCGGGTTCAGACCTGTCAGGTCTCACAGACCTGACAGGTCTCTGGCATCAGTTCCCCGAATATAGCCTGTCCGTCTTGGCGGCCATGATAAAGTCGTTGCGATGCATGCCGTGAATCTTGTGCGTCCACCACGTCACAGTCACCCGGCCCCACTCTGTCAGGAGCGCCGGGTGATGCCCCTCGCCTTCGGCCAGCTCGCCCACTTTATTCGTAAAGGCAAGCGCCTGGGCAAAGTTCTTGAATTTAAAGACGCGCTCCAGGCGCTTGACGCCATCTCGTTCCACAACCTGCCACCCCGCTACTTGGGGGAGGAACTCGGCTATCTCTGCGTCGGTCACAGTCGGCTCGCCGCCTTGACAAGGCACACACTTTAACTGGGTCAGATCGCTCATAGGCACTCTCCTAAAGATAGATGTATAAAGTGTACCACAAATCCGCTGGTGCATTGGGGGTCAATCCGGCGGGTCTGCGCACCAGCCACACAACTTGCCAGATGATGCTATAATTTAGCGGATGATGCCAGTGCGACTTGCGAACGCTTCAACTGAATACACCGGGCCGATCTATGTCGTCGGCCACAAGAACCCGGACACGGACACGGTCACATCGGCCATCGGCTATGCCTGGCTGCTGCACGAGCGAGACAAGCTCGACGTCCAGGCCGCTCGCGCCGGGCAGATCAATCCTCAAACCTCGTTTGCGCTCCGCACCTTTGACGTCGAGCCGCCCCCGATACTTTCGGATGCTTCGCCACGTTTTGGGAGCGTCGCGCGGAACATTGAGCCGCTCACGCCCGACCGCCCACTGCAAGACGCCTGGGCGCTCCTGGCGCGCACAGGGCGCGTAGCGCCCGTGGTGGACGAAAATCGCATGCCCTTCGGGCTGGTGACGGCCGCCAGTGTATTCAGCTTTCTTTCGGCGCACGCGGCCGATAGCCATGGCGCCTCGCCCGATGCGCTGGGCAAGATTCCCTTCGGCCAGGTGCTGAACACGCCCTGCGGCGATGCTACCGAGCGTGACGTGCCGTGTTTTGAGGCTAGCACCCGCATCAAAGATGCGCTGCCCCGCCTTTTGCGCGACGAGCGCGATACATTCTGGGTGTTAGACAACGGTCGTTACGCGGGCGTGTGTTGGAAATCCGACCTGCTCCACCCGCCCCGCATGAGACTCATCTTGATTGACCACAACGAAACGAGCCAGATGATCAGCGGGCTGGAGGAAGCGGAGCTGCTCGAAGTGCTCGACCATCACCGGTTGGCCAATCCGCCTACGCACATGCCCATTGCGTTTCACGTGGACCCGGTCGGCAGCTCGTCCACTCTGGTAGCCGAGCGGGCTATGCGCTCGGGCCTGACAGTGCCCCGTCCCATCGCCGGTGCGCTGCTTTCGGGCCTGCTTTCGGACACATTGGTATTAAGGTCGCCCACCACGACCGACCGTGATCGCGTGGCCGCCGTGCAACTGGCCGCGTGGGCGTTCGCGGGTCAGGACGACCCCTACAAGGCCATGCTGGATTACGGGTGGCAACTGCTGCAAGCCGGTGCGGGCCTGGACTCTCGCTCGACTGAATCTATTGTCTCTGGCGACTATAAAGAGTACGACAGCGCCGGGCTGCACTTTGGCGTAGCGCAGGTCGAAGTGACGGGCATGCACGAGATCGAGTCGCGTCTCGACGAATTGCGTGCAGGCCTATGTGCCATGGAAAAGAATCGCGGGCTGCACTTTGCCGCGCTCATGATCACAGACATCGTGGGCGGGGCAAGCCGCCTGTTGACGTGCGTCGAGTCGCACTACCTCGATGGGCTGCCCTTTGCGCGCCGGCCCGACGGGACTTTTGAGATGCCCGGCATTGTCTCACGCAAAAAGCAGTTGATTCCGACCATCCTCGGCACACTGCAATCCTGAGACAAACGACGACTGGTTCTTTATCGTTCGTCGTTCGTCCAATAGAGCAAGCCATGCAATCCATCTACGAAGCGATACTAGACGCGCAGCACAGCGGCCAACCCGCCGCGCTCGCGACGGTCGTCCGCGCGCGGGGCAGCGTCCCCCGCCACGAGGCCAGCAAGATGCTGGTCTATGCCGACGGGCACATCGTCGGCACCGTCGGCGGCGGCGAGCTGGAGAACCGCACGATAGAGGAAGCCAGGCAGGTGGCGCGCGAAGGGACGCCGCGTATCATCTCCCACTCGCTCGTTGATCCCTCGCGCGGCGACGCCGGGGTGTGCGGCGGCGAAGTCGAGGTCTTTATCGAGCCGATCATGCCGCCGGCCCGGCTGCTGATCATTGGCGCAGGTCACGTGGGGAGAGCGCTGGCGCACCTGGCGCACTGGATGGGCTATCGCGTCGTCGTCACGGACGACCGCGCAGACCTGTGCACCCACGAGTTCATCCCAGACGCGGACGAGTTTGTCGTCGGCCCCGTGGCGGAGGCTCTGCTCAAGATCGGCGTGGATAGCCAGACCTACGTGGCCAGCGTCACGCGCGGCTATTTGTTCGACGTGGACGCCCTTCCCATCCTGCTCCAGACCCCGGCGCCGTACATTGGCGTCATTGGCTCCAAGCGCCGCTGGGCTATGGCGCTCAAAGACCTGCGTGCCACGGGCCTATCGGATGAGGTGCTCGCCCGCGTCCACGCGCCCATCGGCCTGGAAATACAAGCAGAGACGCCCGAAGAGATCGCCGTCTCGATCATGGCTGAAGTCGTGATGCTGCGGCGCGGTGGCACGGGCAGCTCCATGGCAAACGGATGACTAGTTCTCCGGCAGATTCCTCCCCCACCCTTTCTCCACAGGTAACCGCTCAGTCTGTCATTCTGAGCGAAGCGAAGAATCTCTTTTACGCAGGGCAGAGACCCTTCGCTGCGCTCAGGGTGACAAACAGGACTGAACGCTTACCTTCACAGCAAAAGAGCCACAGCTTGCCTCGCCGCCTGAGCGAGGCCGTTCGGCACGTGGATTGGGCTGCCGTTGCATTAGCCATAGTGACATTTGCAGCTTTTCTGCGCACACTGGCGCCGTCGGTCTTGTGGTCGGATGAGGCCGAGTTTCAATACTCTGCTTACAGCCTCTCTATCCCACACCAGACTGGCTATCCCCTATACATCTTGCTCGCCAAGCTGTGGACACTGCTCCCCATTGGCGATGTGGCTTTTCGCGTCAACTTGATGTCCGCCTGTTGGGGCGTGGTGACCGTCGTGCTGACCTACTTTTGCATCAAGCGGCTCTCGGGGCGGCGGTTACCGGCTGCCGCAAGCGCCTTGAGCCTGGCCTTTGCGTCGGCGTTCTGGGCGCAGTCGTCCATCGCCGGCGTTCGCACCCTGCACACCGCGTTCGTCGCGCTCATCACGTTGCTCGTCATCGGTCTTGCGCAGCGACAGGCCTCCGTGGAAGCGCTCGCGCTGGCGATCGGCCTGAGCCTGACCCATCACCGGATGACCATCTTTTTGCTGCCTGGTATAGCCTGGGCAGTCTGGGAAACTCGCTCACACGTCTCCTGGACAGTGCGCCGCTGGATCAAGCTCGCAGCGTTGATCGCCGTTCCCCAAGCACTGTACCTGTTCGTCGCGCTGGGGAAAAGCTGGAGCTCGTCGCGCGAGTTCTGGGATTTCGTCCTGACCACGAACGAAGCGCCGAATGTCTTGGCCAAAACGTCAAAACAGATTGCAGAGCAGTTCATGGGGCAGGTGCTTCCATCCGTGTGGAGCGCATTCACGCCGATTGGGCTGCTCATCGCGCTGGTCGGCCTTTGCGCGCTGCTGCTGGCAAGCCGGCGCAGCCAGAGTCAATGGTGCATGGGCGGTTACCTGGCAATCGGATGGGCCCTGAACATCCTGTTTGCCGGGCTTCACTTTACCGAAGACCCGAACAAGTACCTCACGCATGGCTTTGTTTTGCAGGCTGTGGCATTGGGGGCCGGGCTGGCAGTGACCTTGGGTTGGCTGGAGCACAAGCTGAATTGGCGCTCCATGGGCAGGCGTGCCGGCTGGATTGCGCTGGCGCTGCCGGCCGTGTTGATGGCGACGAGCTGGCGCGCCGCCGACCAGAGCGGCACAGGTTGGATTGGCCCGTTCACATTGGACGAGCTGGCCGGCGTCGAGTCGAACAGCCTCATCGTCGCGGACTGGTCATCCATCATGCCCTATCGCTATCATCAGATTGTCGAGGGACAACGCCGGGACCTCACGCTTGTGCACAACGGCGATGCTCAGGCCATGAACCGCGTCGAACCCGACATCAAGAGCGGGCGACCTGTGTACCTGCGCGAGCGTTATCTGGGCAAGCAATGGAAAGGCCAACTGTCCTTTATCCCGGTCGGGCGATTGTGGCGGGTGCTGCCGGCTGAGCCGACCTTTGATGCGCCGCAGCAGGTGGACGAGCCATTTGGCGACGACATCAGGTTAACCCAGATCGCTACCTGGCCGGCGAATCTCACCGCCGACCGGCTGATGCTGCTGCGCCTGGGATGGGAGCTGTCGCATCCTATTGAGCACAGCGTGTCGATCAGCGTGAGGCTGGTAGGCAGCGACGGCGAGACCTGGCAACACCAGGAATTGCCGCTGCAAGACCCGACCGGGGTCCTCAGCACAACAGCCTGGCTGCTCGGCCCGGGCCTCCCGCCCGGCGACTATACCTGGCAGATCAGCGTGGACGATCACAGCACAGGGAACAATCTGGGTCTGCGTGATCTGCCCACTTTTCGTATCGGCCGGCCCGACCATCCTGTGCCGCTGTCCAGCATCGTCGTAGATGGACGCCCGGCAGCGCAGCCGGGTTTGGGTGGATGGGAGCTGCTCGGTTATGCTTCCATCGTCCGGAATGCCCAGCCTGGCGCGTTCGTCACGGCTCCACTCTACTGGCGAGCCGCCCGCGATGTTACCGGCCCGGCAGAAGCACATTTACAACTATGGGATCACCAGGGCCAGGTCATCGTCGAGCAGAACGTGACGCTGCCGCAACAAGCGCGCGCAGGTGATCTCTTTGAATCGCGCCCAGGGTTCGAGTTGCCTGTGCGTCTGGCCGATGGCCGCTACGAATTCGTCATTACTGCAAGCGCTTCAGTCAGCTTGGGGCCGCTGAACGTGCAGGGTCGCACGCGCAGTTACAGTGTTCCACCTATTGCACATCGCCGCCCGGTCCAGTTGGGTCAGAGTATCGAACTGCTGGGATACGAGATCAACACAGATGGGCCAGGTGGCCCAGTCCAGCCCGGCAGTCGGATCAAACTCAAGCTGATCTGGCGGGCAAAAAACGCTCCCAGCCAGAGCCTCAAGGTCTTTATTCATGTTATGGACGCCAATGGGAAACTATTGACCCAAAAAGATGGCGTGCCGGGCAACTGGTCACTGCCCACCGATACCTGGGCGGCCGGCGAGGTTATTGCCGATTCTTACGAGATCCCAGTTCCACCAGAGGCAACCTCGGGCGATTACAAGGTACAGGTCGGCATGTACAATCCCGAAGACAGGCAGCGCCTGCCCGCCCTGGAATCCGGGGCGCGCCTGGCCGACGACAGCATCCCGCTGACAACATTCTCCATTCCATGAGGGCGGGACATGCCTCTACTTGGCCGAATCACCATTCTGCGTTAGAATCACAAGTGACGTGTTGCAGAATAGAACACGGAATATGCATGAGGTCAACCTATGTGGTACAAGTATTATACCCCGGCTTCGCTCGACGCCGCGCTCAAACTGGTAGCCGAACACCGCGAGAACGCGCGTATCATCGCAGGCGGGACAGATATTCTGATCGAGCTGGAGCGCAAGGTCCGGACGCCAGACGTCCTGATTGACATCACGCGCATCCCCGGCCTGGACTATATCACACAAGACGATGGACACATCCATCTGGGACCACTCGTCACGCACAATCAGGTTGCGGGTTCGGGCTTGTGCGTCAAGAAAGCCTATCCGCTGGCATGTGCTTGCTGGCAGGTGGGCGCGCCGCAGATTCGCAACCGTGCCACGGTGGCCGGCAACCTGATCACCGCCAGCCCGGCTAACGACACGATCACGCCGCTATGGGCGCTGGGCGCCCGCGTGACGCTGTGCAGCGTCCGGGGCCAGCGCACGTTGAGCTTCCCCGAGTTCTTTAGGGGCGTCCGCAGGACGGCGATGGAGCCGGACGAGATGCTCACGGACATTAGTTTTCCGGCGATGAAACGAGGCGAGCGGGGGACGTTCATCAAGCTGGCGCTGCGCCGCGCGCAGGCAATCTCGGTCGTCAACGTCGCCGCTATCCTACACATGAGGCAGGAGAGTGTCCAGGAAGCGCGTATCACCCTGGGCAGTGTTGCGCCGACCATCGTCCGCGCCGGGCATGCAGAGGACTATGTCAAAGGCAAGTCGCTCACCGACTCGGTCATTGCCGCCGCCGGCGAGTTGGCCATATCCGACGCGCGCCCGATTAACGACATCCGAGGCACTGCCGAGTACCGCAAAGAGATGGTGCGCGCGACGGCGATGCAAGCGCTCACGCAATTGCGCGATAAAACCGAGCGAGATGGCTATCCCGCCCGGCCCATCATGCTATCTGCCCTCCACGCCCCTCACTCTACACCGCACACTCCGCACTCTACCATCCTCCACGCAGAGGAAGGCGAGCAGCCCATTGTGACGATGGTCAACGGCAAGCAGTACGAGGTCCGTGGCGCGAACGACAAGACGCTCCTGCGCATGCTGCGTGAAGACATTGGCCTGACGGGGACAAAGGAAGGCTGCGCCGAGGGTGAGTGCGGCGCATGCACCGTGTTCCTCGATGGGATGGCTGTGATGTCGTGCATGGTTGCGGCGCCGCGTGCTCATGGATCAGACATCCTCACCATCGAAGGGTTGGCGCGCGATGGCAAATTGCATCCCGTGCAGCAAGCATTCGTCGAGGAGGGTGCGGTGCAATGCGGATACTGCACGCCGGGCTTTTTGATGGCGGGGGCCAAACTGTTGGAAGAAAAATCCCCTCCCACACGCTGGGAGATCGAGCAGGCCATCGCGGGCAATCTGTGCCGCTGCACGGGTTATTACAAAATCGTCCGCGCGATCGAAAAGGCCGCCGAGATCAAGAGCCGGTAATCCATAGCGTTGATCGCCGCTAGGAGGAGACCCATGGGATTCAAATACGACACGTCTGGACGCCGTGACAAGAACGCACCGCAAAAAGCCAGCGGCATCGGAATGATTGTGATCTTTATCGTCATGGGCGTCTCGGTCGCGCTGGGCTGGTGGCTGCCGACCCAGGTGCCCTTGCACGCTTATCTGCCCTTCCTTGCCAGTTGGAGCATGCTCACCCGCCAGATCGCTACCAGCGTGGTGGCATTCGTCATTCTCCAATTCCTGGTCGTGCTCATCATGGGGGTGATAGTGCCCCCTCGCCCCAGGGACGAGTACGAACAAGACGCCAGAAAAGCCATGAGCCAGTATGTAGAGAGCCAGATGGGCAAGAGGCCAGTCGGGGTCACTGTGCTGGGAATTCTTTACGCAATTTTTGGATTCCTGGGCGTGCTGGGCTGTGTCGTCCTGCTCGTTTTCCGCGACAGCCCCTCCTTCCAACTGGTCGGCGCAATTTTCGCCCAGTTGGGCCTTTCTTCAACGCTATTATTCATCTGGGGGGGCGTGCTCAGTCTGGCCTACATGGCCGCTGGCATCGGTATGTGGAGTGGAGATCCTTGGGGTTGGTGGCTGGTGGGTCTTCTCCAGGCGTATGGGATGGTACAAAGTGCAGCCGCCTTGCTTGCGGTTTTGGGACTGGCGCAGCAGCCGGCCGGGTCAGCACTCGGCGCTCGATATTACATCCAGTACAGCGGGCAGACCCTCGGGTCCGCCCTGGTGTTCCTCTATTATTTCAAGAGAAACGTGATTGAATACTTTGGGTTGAGGCGACAGTCCAGGCTGGCCGCTATCGCCATCCTGGTCTCGGGGGCGGTGATAGTTTTCATGGCCTGGCAAGCTGCCCTCCAATTCTTCAAGCCACTTTGATGGAAAGGCTTACGATGGCAAACAACTTGGTCGGCCAATCACTGGCTCGTGTGGATGCCCTGGGCAAGGTCACCGGGCAGACGCTCTACCCTGGCGACTTGGCGATGCCGGGGATGCTGCACATGAAGGTCCTGTTCGCGCGGCGACCTCACGCACGCATCAAGCGGTTGGATGTGAGCAAAGCTGAGGCCGCGCCCGGCGTGGTCCTGGTCTTGACTGCCAAGGACGTGCCGGTCAACGAGTTCGGGCTGATCATGTTCGATGCGCCCGTGCTGGTAGCCGACACGGTCCGCTGGATCGGAGAAAAAGTTGCGCTGGTTGTGGCGGAGACGGAAAAGCAGGCCGCCCGTGCTCTAGAGTTGATTGAGGTAGATTACGAGGACCTACCGGTCGTTTCAGACCCGCGCGAGGCGATGAAACCCGGCGCGCCGCAACTGCACCCTGGCAAAGAGAACAACGTGTTGGTGCACTATCGTATCCGCAAGGGCGACGTGGACGAGGCGTTCAAGCAGGCTGACGTGATTGTAGAGGGAACGTATCATACGCCGTTCCAGGAGCACGCCTTTTTGCAGCCCGAAGCAGGCCTGGCCTATATTGACGAGGAAGGGCGCGTGACGGTGCAGGTCGCCGGTCAGTGGACTCACGAAGACCAGCAGCAAATCGCTCATGCATTGAACTTGCCCCACGATCAGGTGCGCGTCATTTATCCTGCCATCGGCGGCGCATTCGGCGGACGCGAAGACATGTCGGTGCAGATCATCCTGGCGCTAGCAGCCTGGAAGCTGAGTCGCCCGGTCAAGATCGTCTGGAGCCGCGAAGAGTCCATGATCGGCCACCACAAGCGTCACCAGATGTTCATCCAGACAAAATGGGGCGCGACGAAGGAAGGCAAGGTCATCGCCGCTCAGGTCGAGCTTGTCAGCGACGCGGGCGCATATGCCTATACGAGCACCAAGGTACTGGGCAACGCGACGCTGATGTGCACCGGGCCGTATGAAATCCCCAACGTCAAGGTGGATACCAACGCGGTCTATACAAACAACATTCCTGCTGGTGCGTTCCGAGGCTTTGGCGGGCCGCAGGGGTTATTCGCCGCCGAGATGCAGATGAGCAAGCTCGCGGAAAAGCTGGGGATGGACGTCGTCGAGCTGCGGATGAAAAACGTCCTGCGCGAGGGCGCGTTGCTCTCCGTCGGCACGCCGCTCCCGCTCGGCGTCTCTATGCCGCAGGTCGCCGAAAAAGCCGCCGAGGCAGCCGGCTGGAAGGTTCGGCGCGGGCATTGGCAGCGGCCTCGTGCGCCGTCGTCCACGCAAAAGAACAAGCGTTACGGCATTGGATATGCGTGCGGGTATAAAAACGTCGGCTTTAGCTTTGGCGCTCCCGAACAATGCACAGCGCGAGTCGAACTGCGTGGCACGACCGACATTGAGGAAGCAATTTTGTATCACTCCGGCGCCGACTGCGGTCAAGGCGCGCACACTGTCTTTGCACAGATGGCTGCAGAAGCGCTCGAGCTGCCCCTCGAAAGAATCAAGCTGGTACTGTCGGATACGGCATACACGGCTGACTCGGGCAGTGCATCTGCCAGCCGGATGACGTTTATGGCCGGCAACGCGATCTTGGGTGCCAGCGAGCTCGCGCTCAAAAAATGGCGCGACGAGGAGCGACCGGCAATCGGAACCTACCAGTTCCGTCCACCCAAGACCACGCCCTACGATCCTGAAACCGGCAAAAGCGAGCCAAACTTTGCCTATGGCTACGTAGCCGAGGTCGTCGAAGTCGAGGTAGACACCGAGACCGGTCATGTGCGGGTGCTGCGCGTCTGGTGCGCGGATGACGTGGGCACGGCAGTCAACCCGCAACTGGTGCAGGGGCAAATCGAAGGCGCGGTCGTCCAGGCGCAGGGCTATGCTATCCTAGAGAATTTCGTCCAAAAGGACGGCCAGGTGCTCACACCACACCTGAGCACGTACCTTATCCCCACTGTGCTCGACGTGCCGCAAGAAGTGCAGTCGCTGATTCTAGAATACCCCGACCCTCGTGGCCCGTTCGGCGCTCGTGGAATGGGCGAGATGCCTTACCTGCCGCTGACTCCGGCGGTGATGGCTGCCATCCACGACGCGACCGGCGTGTGGTTCGACGAGTTTCCACTCACGCCGGACAGAGTGTTGAAAGCGCTCAAGCAGACAGGGAAGTAGACAGGAACTACTCGGCGGGGTCATGGCCCCGCCGAATTTGTTAGGTCAATTGACGCGCCATCTGCCGCACTTGGCGTCCAGTCCCGGGCGGAGCCAGCACCCGGCCCTCGGCAAACGCCAGTTGCCCTCGCACATACACCTGGACGACACGGCCTCGTGCCCGCCAGCCCTCAAATGGCGTCCAGCCACACCGCGTCAGCAGGTCCTTGCCCGAAATCGTCCGCTGTGCTTCCGGGTCCACCAACACCAGGTCTGCATCGTAGTCAGCCGCGATGCAGCCCTTGCCCTCCAGGCCAAACAGCCTGGCCGGGCTGGTCGCGGTGAGCCGCACCATGTCGGTCAGGCTGAGGAGCTTTTGCTGGACGGCGGTCAGGAGGAGTGGCAACATGGTCTCCAGCCCCGGCACGCCCGAGGGCGGCGCGTCGCCTTGCTTCTCCTGGAGTGTATGCGGCGCGTGATCGCTGGCGATGGCATCTACAGATTTGAGATTGTCCCACAACGCTGCAGCATCGGACGTGGCCCGCAGGGGTGGGTTCGTTCTTCCCAGTGCGCCCAGGTGCGGCTCGATCTCGGACGAAAGGAACAAATGGTGTGGCGTCACCTCGCACGTCACCGGCTCACCACGCTGCTTGGCTTCTCTGACCATCTGGATCTCTTGCGCCGTCGAAAGATGACAGATGTGGATGGAGCGCCGGAGTGATTGCGCCATCAGGGTAGCGCGAGCGGTCTCGAGCGCAGCACACAGCGGCGGGCGGCGCTGTCCACGCGCAGCAAAATACTGCACAGCCTCTTCATTCTCCGCGTGAACAGCCACGACACGTTCCCGTGGATAGGCAGCCAGGTGTGCGTATTGGTCTTCCAAACTATTTACCAGCAGCGCGCCGGTGCTCGACCCCATATACATCTTGAGCCCGACAGCACGTCGAACGCGCGCCGCAGTTGCGATGTTGTCGCGCGTGGCGCCCAGGTAGAGCCCAAAATCGCATACGGCCTTTTGCGCGGCCAAGTGGAGCGCGGCCTCCAGCGAGGCTTCGTCGGTGATGGGCGGTGTGGTATTGGGCATTCCCAGCACAGTCGTCACGCCGCCGGCCAGCGCGGCGCACGTGCCAGAATAGAAATCTTCCTTGTGCTCCCCGCCCGGCTCACGCAAGTGAACGTGAATATCTACCAGGCCAGGCAAGGCGACCAACCCCTCTGCTTCGACCATTTCCGCGTCAACGGGCCGCGTCAATTGCGGTGCGATTTTCACAAAGCGGTCGTCTTGGATGAGAATATCCGCCTTCTCCACACCCGTCGTGGTGACCACCTGGGCGTTGCGAATCAGTATCATAGTTACTCCATCACTCGCTCAATCAATGTCCCGGTCCACTGGTTGCTCGCCGAGGGACTGCTGGTCTCTGATCGACTGATCACTTGCCATTGATCACTGCCTACCTGGCTGACTCCCAGCTCGCACGCCAAAAAATCCACGCACTGATCGTGCGCGTCGCTGGGAACCCGATCCAGGATGAGTGCCGCATAGACAATCCCGACTTTGGTCGCTATCACTCGCGCCAGGAATCGGTCATAGAACCCGCCGCCGAACCCCAACCGGAAACCGCACCGGTCGCACGCCACGCCAGGCACGAATACCAGGTCAAGCTCATGCGGCTCGACCGCCGGCAGGCTCGCCTCTGGCTCGAGCATCCCGTAAGGATGCCGCACCAGGCGCGCGGGATCGTATGGGTGAAGCATCAATTGCGGTTCTGGCTTGTCGATAACGCGCGGGATGACCCAGCGTTTGCCGCCGAACCGGCTCATTAGCGGTAGCAGGTTGATCTCGTTGCCGAACGCCATGTACGCCATCACCGTCTGCGCCTGCCGAAAGATCGGCCAGGCCGCCAGGTGATCGCAAACACACGCGCTGGCCGAAATGACCGACTCGCTTGCCATCGCGTCGCGCAGCTCGCGACACCGGGCGCGAAGGAGAGACTTGTCAGAAATACTCATCATAGGCGATGGGCATGAACAACAACCGTGGGCGTCCATGTGGGGGTCCATACGGCGCCTGGAGATGTTGATGTCTAGCACTGCTGATACGGCACGACGCAAGCTGTGCGTTTGCCGCAAGACGGCTTCGGGTCAGCTTTTGCTGACAAACAGAGCCATGTTGTTATAGAGTTCCCAATGCGGGATGGCGCGAATACGGAACTGCCGCCCACCGTTGAGTGGATCATTGACGATCAGGCCAGCAGCATTATAGCCCACGACGACGTAGCTGTGCTCGCCCGGCACCAGGCGATAGCCACCAGGCTGGTCGTAATAACCTGGCGCGGCAAACTGCGAAAGCCACACGATGACGGGTTCACCTTGATTGAGCGCAGCATGCAAATCGGCGTACGTCGTGTTGTAACGAACCTGTGCATCTAATCCCAACGACCCGAGTACGCTTGCCAACGGCTCTGCGTAGACGCCATAGTTGACGATGCCGCCGAACTCGGCATCCATGTCTCCCCGGAAGCCCTTGTGCGGGTTATCGTCTTTGCCGAGTTGATCCTGAATCCACACTTCGGTCACTGGCTTGCCCCAATATATGGCGACCATGCGCGCGGTCGCCGCCTCACACGTCAGGCTGTGCGCCTGGGCCAGCACCGGCACGCGCAGCAAAACGGACTTGCCCGCCGGCGCGGGCGCAGCGCTTCCTGGGATCAGCAGTCGTTGGCCGGCGTATACCTGGTTAAAGGTGACAATGTTGTTGGCAGCCGCCAGCGCCTGGACGCTCAACCCGTAACGCAGTGCCACGCGGAACAGGTTCTCGCCGGGCTGAACGACGTGATACGACTGCGCAGTGGCAGCCGGCGCATACGCAGGCGCGTTGGCAGCTCCAGCAGCCGGAATGGCGAGCCGCTGGCCCACGTAAATCTGTGAGACGCTGCTCAGATTGTTGGCCGAAGCGATCTGCCGCGCTGTCAGCCCGTAGCGCAACCCGATGCGAAACAAGTTCTCACCCGGTTGGACGATGTGCGTGATCGGCCCATCCGCCAGGACAATGAGCGGGCTGACCAGCAAACCGATGATTGCCAACGACGTCAAGACTCGGCGCATCATGTCTTTTCGCTAGAGACGAAGGATCAATAACGAACGACGACGGCGGCCGTTCTACACCGGTAACCGCCTCCCCGTCACATTCCGATGAAAGTGTCCCCAATCCTGCTTGCCGTCCAGTTGTTCTACGTCGAGCACAGGTCCGTCAGTACACACCAGGATGTCGTCGAGTGCGCACTGGCCGCACACGCCAAAGCCGCACTTCATGTATCGTTCTACACTCAATTGCCCCGGCAGTCCACGCTCGTGGCACAGCGCGTGGAGCGCGACAAGCATTCCCTCTGGCCCACAGGCATAAATCGTGGGCCGGTCTGCTAGTTGAGGGATGACGGCCTCCGTCACCAGCCCTGGAATTCCCGCCGACCCGTCCTCGGTGGCAAGGAGCAATTTTACACCCAAACGTCGAAATCGTTCAACAAAAATGAGGTCGTCTGCACGGCGCGCGCCGAGCGCGACCGACGTGACAACACTGCGCGCAACAGCTTGGGCGGCGAGGAAATACAGCGGCGCCACGCCATACCCGCCACCGATAAGCAACGCCGGGCGTCCTGCGTCCAACTTGAATGGTCGCCCGAACGGCCCACGCCAACTGAGCATGTCACCGACCTTGCCGCCGTGCAATGCATCGCTGAACGTCCCGATTCTAGCCACCGTGAGCGTCAGCGGATCAGGCGCAGCAATGCTGATCGGTTTTTCGTCCACGCCATGCAGCCAGAGCATCACAAACTGCCCCGGCTGTGCATCTATCGCGTCGTCGAGGACGAACGTCTTGACGGTACGGGTTTCTTCGATGATGTCAGAAATACGAACGGTTCGTGGGAGCATATCAACAGTACTCTAGCGCCTTGCCCCGGAAATCCTCTAACCGCGTGTAACCATGCCGCCGCATGTATTCTGCGATACCAGTGGCAACCTCGCCAAACACGCCCATCCCCCGATAGTTCACCGCTGACCCGATGCCCACCGCCGTCGCCCCGACGAGAATCATCTCGATTGCGTCGCGCGCGTCGGTTACGCCACCTGTACCGATGACCGGAATGTTGACGGCCTTGCACACGTCACGCGCACACTTGACGGCGATAGGCCGGATAGCCGGTCCCGAAACGCCGCCCCACCGGTTCGCCAGCACAGGCTGGCCTGTCTCGATGTCCAACACCAATCCAGGCCCCACGCTGTTGATTGCAGTGATAGCATCTGCCCCGGCCCCCTCCACCTCGCGCGCGACTTTGGCAATGTCTTCGACGTTCGGCGAGAGCTTGACGGTGACCGGAATCCGTGTGCTGTCCTTGACGCGACGCGTGACCTGCGCGGCCACATAAGGGCTGGCAGCAAACATCTGCTCGAACTGGGCGTCCAGGTTAGGACAGGAGATGTTGACTTCAATCAAGTCCGGCTGCGCCTCGCTGATGTAACGAGCGACGACGCCAAAGTCATAAATGGTATTCGCAAAGATGCTGGCGATGATGGGCACGCCCAGCGGTGCGAGCCGCTGCCGGGCCAGGCGGATTTCTTCGACCATCACCTCGACGCCAGGATTCGCAAGCCCTACTGCGTTGATGAGACCATAACCCCAATCTACGATGACAGGATTGCGGTAGCCTGTGCGCGGTTGGAGTGAAGAGGACTTGGTCGTGATTGCGCCGCAGCCGGAGCGCGCCAGCCGCCCAAAGATTTCCTGACTCAGGCCCAGCACGCCCGAAGCAAGGACGGTCGGATTAGGCAGACGCACGCCACACAGCGTGACGGCCAAGTCCGGTGCTGGTGTTGAGGGATGGAGGCCATTCGCCATGCGACGCTCGGCATTCGCCATTCTACTGGTTTTCCATCAGCCACAACTTGATCTCGTCCCGGCGGTCGGCGTCGAGCTTGCCTACGCCCACCAACACGTCGAGAATCTGGCCCAAGGTCAGCACGGCGTGAACCGCATAGCCGTGCGCATCCAGCTCCTCCACGCCGCCCTGCTCGCGATCCACCAGCACAAGCACGTCTTTCACTTTCAGTCCGGCGGCTTCCAGTGGCGCAATCGCTTCGATCTTGCTGTGACCTTTGGTGATGAGGTCGTCAATGAGCAGCGCCGTCTGCCCCGGCCGGAACGCCCCTTCCACGCTGCGCTCGGTGCCATAGTCTTTGACTTCCTTGCGCGGATAGATCAGCGGCGCGTCCATGGCCAGCGAGACGGCTACACCGATGGGCAATGCGGCATAGGGGATCGCCGCCAGCACGTCAAACCGGAACGTTTGCGCCCGCCCGGCCAACAGGTCGCCCACGCGCCGAAGCAGAGGTGGATGGGAAACTAGCAATCGCAAATCCACATAGATTGGGCTGAGCAGCCCTGACTTGAGCTTGAATTGCCCAAACTGCACGCACCCCGCTTCGTGCAAAGCCAGCGAGAGTTCCTCAATCTCAGTGGTCTCGATTTTCTTGATTGTTCTCTTGGTCATCGTCCCTCCTTCTGCTTCTCGAGAAGAAAACGCCAAGCTGCTTCTGGAACATACTGCCGGACAATGGTTTCCCATCCTTCCAGCCCCACCAGCCCTTTCACCAAGCTGGAACTCACTTCTGCAATTTCGCGCGGCGGCATAAGAAACACTGTAACGATATCCGGGCGCAAATCGTGGTTGATGTGCCGCATCTCTCGCTCATACTCATAGTCTGTCTCGCTCCGTATTCCCCGCAGGACATACTGGGCGCCAATAGAATGGGCGTAACGTACGAGGAAATTGTGGCCGACGGCATCTAGGCAGATCGAGTGAATGTGGTGGGTCGAGTCCCGCAGCATGGCCATGCGCTCTGCCAGGGAGAAGGCATACTTTTTGTCAGGATTAGTGCCAATCGCCACGACGAGTCCATCAAACAAGTTAGCACCTTGCTCGATCATCCAAAGGTGACCATTCGTGATGGGGTCAAAGCTTCCGACATAGACTGCTTTCTTCATCAGATCCAACTCTGCTCCGGCGAGATCGCCAGTTTTCTATCCCGGCTGTCTAACCCGGGTTTTGATTGCACGCGTGCTAAGCGAAACACATCCTGTTACGCACTACCCACACCTGTGGCGCGATCCCCAACTCGCGTCGGTGACCCGGGATTGGGGATAGCGCGGCCAAGTGTCACGCAGCACGCATCATATTGATCTCCTCGCGTATCTTGGCTGCCGCAGCATATGCCGCTTTGGCAAAATCCTCACGCCCGGATGCATACAAGACGCCACGGCTGACATTGATGACCGGGCCGACGCCGCTCGACGTGGAGCCGTGCTTGATCGCAGCCGCCAGGTCACCGCCCTGCGCGCCGACGCCGGGTATGAGGAAGAGCAAATCAGGCGCCAGAGAGCGGACGTGCTCTAGCCCCTGCGGGTAGGTCGCACCGACAACCAGCCCGCATGTGCCAGGGCCTTGCCGATGCCATTCCGTCGCCTTGCGCACGACCGTCTCGTAGAGCATTTCTCGCTCTGCGCCATCCGCTCTATACTCCACGACAAGATTTTGCAGCTCGCCTGCACCCGGATTCGACGTGCGTGCCAGCACAAATACACCCTTGTCCGGATAAGCCAGGAACGGCTGGATGGCATCCGCGCCGACATAGGGGCTGACCGTCACAGCATCCACACCAAACGTCTGGAACGCAGCACGCGCGTACTGCTCGGCAGTCGAGCCGATGTCGCCAAACTTGCCGTCGAGGATGATAGGGATATCTGACGGGATGTAGCGGATGAGGCGCTCCAGCGCGATTATTCCCGCCGCGCCCCCGGCCAGGAAAAAGCCCAGGTTTGGCTTGAACGCGCACACCAGGTCTCGAGTCGCGTCAACGATCTCGCGGGCAAAAGGCAGCACCGGCTCATCCATCTCTTGCAGCGGAAGCGGCAGCTTGGAGGCGACAATGTCCAAACCGACACAAAGCCAGGAACGGTTGCGCTGCTGTGCGGCAGCAAGCTTGTCTTCAAACTTCATGGCGTGGTCTCCCGCTCTCGGATCTGCCGTCACACAAAAAAAGACCTTTGGACAAAAGCCGCGCCCAAAGGTCAAACCGATGCATCAGGCCCCGAGGGGAATCCTCCCCCAGGCAATTCAGTTGAACTGATCCGCACTTCACTTCCAATGGCTGCTACCTCAGCGGCGATTCTACGCGCAATTACAGATTTGTCAAGCAGTTTACCCGAGTCCGCAATCAGCAGTTGGCCGTCGGCGGTCGCTCGCATTGTCGGGCGCGGGGCAGCATGTTATAATCGGCGAGCTATCTAGTACCAAAGGAACATCTCTTGAAGAGACTTCGCTTCTGGATCGGCGTGGCAGTCAGCCTGGTAGGGCTGTGGCTGGCGCTGCGCGGCGTCGAGTTCACCAAGCTCGGCGCGGCGCTGTCTGGCGCAAACTACTGGTGGCTGATCCCCGCGCTGGCTTTTCACCTTGTGTCTCTCGTCGGGCGCTCGGAACGTTGGCGGATACTGCTCGGCGCAGACCGGGTGGATTCGATCACCGCATTCCTGGTGATGAACCTGGGCTATCTGATCAGCAACGTGCTCCCACTGCGCGTAGGCGACCCGGCCCGCGCGATCATCGTGGACCAGCGCTGTCACACTGGCATCCCGAGGGGGCTTTCCACCGTTGTCGTCGAGCGCGTCTTTGACGTGTTGGCTGTGGTACTGGGGCTTGTACTGCTTATCCCCTTTATGCAGTTGCCGCCTGATGCACTGCGCTGGGTACGCATCTTTGGCGCGTTGGGGCTTGTGGCAATCCTGGGCTTGGTCGTCCTCCTCACTCAGCGCCCGCTGACCGAACGCCTCCTCACCCGCTTGCTCTCGCGCGTTCCGCGCATCTCGCCGGACAAGTGGCTGGCCCGCTGGCGCAACCTGATGGGCGGCTTTGACGCACTGGGTTCCGCGCGCGGTGTGCTGATCGTCAGTGGCTGGACGTTGGTGGTCTGGGTCGGAGCAGTAGGCATCTTTTGGGCTATCCTGCAAGCGTTTATCCCAGGCGCATCGGCCATCGCGGCGACATTCCTGCTGGGTGTCGAGTCTCTGGGCATGGCAGTACCCGCCACGCCGGGCAACTGGGGCGTGTTTGAAACGATCGCGCGAGTGGGGCTGGTCGTCCCATTTGGATATCCGGTCGAACAGGCCGTCAGTTATGCATTGGCTGTCCACCTTTTCGAGTACATCCTGTGCAATCTGGTGGGCGTGATTGCGCTGATGCGCTACAGCCTGTCGCTCGGCGAGATCAGCGTAAAGGCAGAAAGCATACCTTGAAAAAGCGACTGCTATTCTGGGTCGGCGTGGGCATAAGCCTGGTGGGGCTATGGCTGGCATTGCGCGGCGTCGAGCTGGACAAGCTCGGCGCAACGCTTGCCGGTGCGAATTACTGGTGGCTGATTCCTGCGCTGGTCTTTCATTTTCTGACGATCGGCACACGTTCGGAACGCTGGCGGGTGTTGCTCGGCGCCGACAAGGTGGACCCGATCACGGCGTTCCTGGTGTTGAACCTGGGCTATCTGATCATGAACGTGCTGCCGCTGCGCGTGGGCGACCCGGCCCGCGCGGTGATTGTGGACCGACGTTGTCACGTCGGCATCCCTCGTGCGCTGTCCACCGTCGTCGTCGAGCGCGTCTTGGATGTACTGGTGGTCACGCTGGGGCTTGTGCTCGTCATCCCGTTCATGCAGTTGCCAGCGGTTGCCGTGCAGTGGGCGCGCATCTTTGGTGCGCTGGGAATGCTGGCGATCCTGGGCATCGTCGCTCTCCTCACTCAGCGCGCGCTGGCAGAGCGGATCCTGCTCGCCGCGCTTGTGCGTGTCCCGCGCCTCTCACCGGAAAAATGGCTGGCCCGTTGGCGCAACCTGATGAGTGGGTTCGACGCGCTCGGTTCGGCGCGCGGCGTGCTTGTCGTGTGTGGCTGGACGTTGGCCACATGGGCCACAGGGGTCGGGGTCTTTTGGGCCATGATGCAGGCCTTCATTCCCGGCGCGTCTCTGGTGGCGGCGACCTTTCTGCTTAGTGTAGAATCGTTCGGGATGGCTGTGCCCGCCACGCCGGGGAACTGGGGGGTCTACGAGACGATTGGCCGTATGGGGCTGGTCGTCCCATTTGGTTATCCGGTTGCACAGGCGGTGAGCTTTACTGTGGCCGTTCACCTTTTCGAGAATCTCTTGCTCAACCTGATCGGAGTGATCGCCCTGATCCGCTACAGTCTATCACTCGGCGAAATCAGCGCGGAAGTACAAAAAGCTGCCGCGCCGGCGGAGGAATCATGAAACGAGCGCTTATCACTGGTGGGGCCGGCTTTGTCGGCTGCAACCTGGCCGACCGGCTCATTGGCGGGGGTCAGGTCGTGACTATTTATGACAACCTTTCGCGGCGCGGCGCGCAGAGCAATCTGGACTGGCTGGCCTCGCTCCATGGCGCAGGCAGCTTTCAGTTGATCCAGGCCGATGTGCGCAACCCTGCCGCGTTGGCCCAGGCTGTGCAAGGGCAAGATGTGATCTATCACCTGGCTGGTCAGGTGGCCGTGACGACCTCCGTGCTCGACCCGCGCGACGACTTTGAAAACAACGCGTTGGGCACGTTCAATGCACTAGAGGCTGCGCGTGCGGCGGGAAGCAACCCAATCTTTATCTACGCTTCCACTAACAAAGTCTATGGCGGCATGGAAGATGTGATCGTAGAAGAGGAAGCAACGCGCTACCGGTACCGTGATCTGCCACTGGGCATTCCCGAAACGCAGCCGCTCGACTTTCATTCGCCTTACGGCTGCTCCAAGGGCGCAGGCGACCAGTACGTCCGCGATTACGCGCGCATCTATGGACTGCGTACAGTGGTCATGCGCCAGTCGTGCATCTATGGCACGCGCCAATTCGGCATCGAAGATCAGGGCTGGATCGCCTGGTTCATCATCGCCGCCGTCACCGGCAAGCCGATCACCATCTACGGCGACGGCAAGCAAGTGCGAGACATCCTGTTCATCAGCGACCTGCTCGACGTCTACCAGGCCGCGATTGACCGCATTGACGCGACCGCCGGCCAGGTCTATAACATCGGCGGCGGGCCGGAGAACACGCTCAGCGTGTGGGCCGAGTTGGGGCCGATGCTGGCCAAGCTCCTGGGCCGCAAAGTGACTGTGAGCCGCAGTGACTGGAGGCCCGGCGACCAGCGCATCTGCATCATGGACACGCGCAAGGCCCAGCGCGGGTTGGGCTGGCGGCCCAAGGTCGGCGTGGCCGAAGGTGTGCGACGGTTATACGAGTGGGTAGCCGCCAACAAAGAACTTTTTCTATGAATGTCCTCATCGCTCTCACCTACTATCGCCCGTGGACGAGCGGGCTGACGATCTATGCCGAGCGGCTGGCGCGCGGGCTGGCCGCGCGCGGGCATCACGTGACCGTGTTGACCAGCCAATACGACCGGTCGCTCCCGCGCGTCGAGCGCCTGGATGGAGTGTGTGTCGTGCGTGCGCCTGTGTTCTTGCGCGTGAGCAAGGGTGTCGTCATGCCGACGTTCGGTCTTCTCGCCACCCGCTTCGCGCGCTGGGCGGACGTGCTGAGTATCCACCTGCCGCAGTTCGACGCAGCCGGCATCGCTTTGCGCGGGCGGCTGTTCCGCAAGCCGACCGTGCTGACGTATCATTGTGACCTGCAATTGCCGGCGGGTCTATTCAATCGCTTTGTCAACGTCGTCGTTCACGCAGCCAACCTGACCGCAGGGACGTTTTCAGACGTGATTGTGGCTTACACGCAAGACTATGCCACGCACTCGGGGTTCCTTTCGCGCTTCCTGGGCAAGGTGCGCGTCATCCCGCCGCCGGTCGAAATGTCGGTGCCCACGCCAGAGGCCATCAACGCGTTCCGGCAAGCCCGGTCGCTCGATGGGCATCACGTCATCGGCTTTGCGGCGCGGCTGGCAACGGAAAAAGGCGTCGAGGTGCTGCTTAAAGCTCTGCCGCGCGTCCTGGAAGCGTTCCCTGATGCACGCGTGTTGTTCGCCGGGCCGACGAACATCATCGGCGAAGAAGCCTATGCACGCAAGCTCGCACCGCTATTTGAACAGTTCCGGGATCACTGGACGTTCGTCGGTACGCTCAACCCGGACGAGATGGCGGCCTTCTTTTCGTCCTGTGATGTCACGGTGCTGCCCAGCCTCAACTCGACCGAGTCATTCGGGCTGGTGCAGGTGGAGGCGATGCTGTGCGGAACGCCCTCGGTCGCCAGCAACTTGCCGGGTGTCCGCGTGCCCGTGCAGACGACCGGCATGGGTGAGGTCGTCGGCGTGCGCGATAGCGCTGCGCTCTCCGAGGCCATCGTCCGCGTGCTACACGACCACGCCCGCTATGTCCGTCCGCGCACCGAGATTGAGACAATGTACAGCACGCCGCGCACGGCCGAACTATACGAGGAATTGTTCGAGGAGCTGATCGCACAAAGGGCATGGGGTAAGAGGCAGGAAAGGTGACAATGGGCTAAGCCGCAAATAGATGCCGATTCATGGGAGGAGACTCATGTCCACGTATCCGGCCCTGGGCAAATACCAGATATTGGAAGAGATCGGGCGCGGCGGGATGGGCGCGGTCTACAAAGCCTGCGACCCCTTCCTGGATCGCACCGTGGCGATCAAGGTGCTGGCTCCACACCTGGTGTGGGAAAAGGATTTCGTCGAGCGGTTCCTGCGCGAGGCGCGCGCGGCCGGCCGCCTGCAGCACCCCAACATCATCCCAATCCACGACGTGGGACAGGAGGGCAACAACTATTACTTTGTGATGGCCTACCTGCCGGGGCCCTCGCTCAAGCAGTGCATCGGGCAGAAAGGCAAGCTGACGCCGGACGAAGCACTGCCCATCTTGCGCCAACTGGCCGACGCGCTGGACTATGCTCACAGCGAAGGTTTGATCCACCGCGATGTGAAACCGGCCAACGTGATGTTCGACAAGCGCGGCCAGGCGGTGTTGACCGACTTTGGCATCGTCAAGGCCGCCGAAGAATCGCGGCTGACCGGGACCGGCGCTTCCATCGGCACGCCGCACTATATGGCACCCGAGCAGGTCAAAGGGGCAGCGGTGGGCGCGCGCACCGACCAGTACGCGCTGGCCATTGTCACTTTTGAGGCGCTGGCCGGTTGCGTCCCATTCGACGCTTCTACGATGACGGCAGTGTTCTTTAAGCAGGTCAACGACCCGCCGCCGTCCATACTCAAATTCTGTCCAGACTTGCCGCGCGCCGTCGAGGGTGTAATCAATCGTGCGCTCTCCAAATCGCCCGATAGACGATATGCTTCGTGCAGCGAGTTTGTCGAGGCGTTGGAACAGGCGCTGGCGCAAGCGGTCATCAAACCGCGCAAGTCGGTGGAAAAGCCAGAACCAACAACCCTTGCGAAGGTTCGAAAGCCTTCGCAAGGGTCGTTGCTGATGGGCGCGGGTCTTGCGGCGCTGGTGATTATCGCGCTGGTGATTGTCGTGCTCTCTGGCAAACCAGGCCCGGCCATGCCCACGCCAATGGCGGCGATTCAGCCGACCTCGACGGCCAAACCCGCGCCGACGAGCACGCTTCAACCGACGCCAACCAGCTCACCCATGCCGCCCACGCAACCGCCGACGCCGAGTCCCACGCTGCGCGCCAGCACACCTGTACCACAGCCTGCAATGGCCATCGCTCCCGACAATGTCGGGCGGGTGACCCAATTGGCCGAATGGAGTGGCGTGGGGCACTATATGGCCTTCTCTCCCGATAGCAAGCTGCTGGCAATAGGAGGAATGGTGGTGAGTATATGGGAGGTGTCCGGCGGGCGTCAAGTGTGGGTCTTTTCTGGATTTACTACGCAGTTGAGTCCTGGCCTGGCCTTTTCACCCGATGGCGCACTGCTAGCAGCGGCGAGTGCGGGGGACATGAAAGTGTGGGATGTATCCAGTGGGCATGAATTGTACACTTTGCCGAGAATCGAATTCGGCGCGGCCTTTTCTCCGGATGGCAAGATACTGGCATCAGGAGGGAGTGACCGAACGTTGAGGCTGTGGGATGTATCCAGCGGACGCCAACTACAATCTATGCCAGGCTATCTATGGGGGCCAAATAGCCTGGTTTTCTCGCCCGACGGCAAATTGTTGGCCTCGACAGATGGTAATAAAGTGATATTAAGGGAGATTCCTGGCGGCCGCGAACTGCGCACTTTCTCGCGGTCGGACCATTTATGGGAAGACATAGCTTTCTCGCCTGACGGCAAGTCGCTGGCTTTGGCAGAGCGAGTTGTGAGGCTGTTGGATGTATCAAGCGGCCAAGAGCTGCGCGTCTTCCGTGGACACACCGGGCAGGTGCGGGC
>Ga0315268_10001327_pt1 | contig 28385 bp, 25 predicted proteins | sample C1_top_MG_FD_204535 | JGI IMG/M metagenome (GOLD analysis project Ga0315268, IMG submission 204535) | Sediment microbial communities from Yellowstone Lake, YNP, Wyoming, USA - C1_top | ecosystem: Environmental > Aquatic > Freshwater > Lake > Sediment | place: USA: Wyoming | collected 2017-08-01
AGTTCCTGCATATATTCATCAGATTCCCTTTCAAGTACAGCCCGCATTTCAAGCACTCCATTTGCAACCTTGAGGTCACGCGCAAAAACACAATCTAATGCTTTCTGAAAAATAGTCTGCGCCAATTCGCCAAGATGACAAATTCTTTCGGCAATATCCTTTGATATATTATCTCTACGAATTTCCAGAGCAATAACTTTCTTAGCCATGTCTTCAGCATAATCTGCGATCAATTCTAGATGCTGAAGTATAAGACGATTAGCAGGAATGAAAACTAGATCAGTAGCGCCTATTTGTTCTGCAATTTCAGGTTTTATCTGTGCGGAAAGAAGTAGACGCACTGACAAATAATATATTGTATCTGCCTCGTCTTCGCGGCCAATTGCTTCTTCAGCCAAGCTTTTTTTGTTTTCTAGAAAAGCTTGCATTGCTTCAGATAATATTGTTGAGGCAATCAAGGACAAACGCCTTACCAACATATCTACTTTGAACTTGGTCGGATCAACAGAACACTGTAGAAGCATGCTTTTCGGAGTTTCTTCTAGAATGCCGAGGCCGATTAATTTGCGGACAATTCCTCGCGTTTCGTCAATATGCTCCTTACGCATTCTGCTGGTTGCTGTTATTCTTATAACGTCTCGTCCTAGAATGTAGCTGCCTACAATTATTCTCTCAAGCATGCCCTGTTCATCACACGCATCAGCATTTACCACGTATTCTTCAGCTTCCTCTTTAGCAGCGACATGACTTGGCGCTATTCTCAATGTGCCGTCACGTTCTGGTATGAGAAAGACCAAGTCACCTGGATTGATATTGTTTTGTTTTGCCCATTCGCTTGGAAGGGACACTGTCATGGTTGAATATCCTACTTTCTGCACTTTTCTGCTTTCCAAAAAGCTCACCATTCAAGACAGTATTTACTACTACTTGTTTTATATTTATTCTCCTATATTCTTTCCCTTCCATATATAATTCAACCATAAACAATGCGTGAAACTTGACATGGAAAGATTAATTATGCCTATTCCCTCATTAAGATGTGTTGGGCTGAAAGGAGATTTAGAATGGAAAAACCTATTAGGAGTCTTCTAAAAGCGTTTTCTTGGAGAATTGTGGCAACTATAACAACAGTATTCTTGGTGTTTATATTTACAGGTAATTTGGTTATAAGCGGCAGTGTTGGCATCTTTGAACTTGTCTTAAAGACTGTGATTTATTATATTCATGAACGGGTTTGGAATCTGATAGGTTTCGGCAGAGAACAAAAAACGAAATGATTCCAAGAGACTATTGTAAAATGCGGAAATCCTTTTTGTTTTTCATATAGTATTTACTATAATATACTCTATATGCATCAAGTATATATTTGGCTTTTACGCTATATATCAATCAGATGTAAAGGAGGCTGATATAAAATGTCTGAATGGAAAACTGTAAGCATTAGACAAGAACTAATAAAAGAAATTGAAGAAGCAATCAGAACAGGACGTTATCGAAGCATATCGGAATTCGTCTCAGAGGCCATCCGCCTTCGACTCGAAGACCTAATGCGTGCTGAAGGCATTCCAGCTGAAAAACGCAAAGAACTTCTGCAAACACCAGAACTGCTGCTTTATACGCCAAAACACACATGGGCTCAAGTAACTCCAGAAGGAAACATCCGCGTCGGCGTTTCAGACTATGCACAAAGACACTTGAAAGGAATCGCTCATGTCATGACAGAACCAACAGGAAAAGAAATAGTCAAAATGGAGCCCTTCGGTGTCGCTGAAACATGGATGTTCATGTTCGACTTATACGCACCAGTCAGCGGCAAAATAGTCAAAGTTAATGAAACCTTGAAGAATGAGCCACACAAAATCAACGAAGACCCATATAACGAAGGCTGGATAGTAGAAATCAAACCGAACAATTCAGTGGTTCTAGAGGAGGAACTAAAAAGCCTGCTGGGTGCACGCGAATATAACAAGTGGGTAAGCAAGCTAGAAGGCAGATTGCGAGAGTAGCCCCACGTTTCCTCTTTTTTCTATACGTTGTTCCAAACTGTTTCCTTACGCCAGATTTGCGTCATATTTAGCTTGAATTACTTAATATATTTCGCAGCAAAGGATAATACTCTACATAAGCTGGTTTAACAATGTCAAATAAAAGCATAACAAATGTGAAGAGACAATTGCCGCCATGCCGCTCAGCATGTCCAGCAAGAGTAAACGTCCAAGCATACGTGGCTCTGATTCAAAAAGGCAAATTCCGAGAAGCTGTAGAAATTATAAGAAAAGATATGCCTTTTCCAGCAATCTGTGGAAGAGTATGCTTCAGCCCATGCGAAGATGCATGCGCAAGGTCAAACGTTGACCAAGCAGTTGCTATACGTGCCCTAAAAAGGCTAGTTGCAGACATAGAACGAGAGCAAGGACGAATCAAACCAGAACATTTACCAAAAAAACACAGTGAAAAAATCGCCATAATAGGTGCAGGCCCAGCTGGTTTAACTGCGGCTTACGAGCTTGTGAAGCTGGGTTATCCCGTGACAGTTTTTGAGCGCATGCTTGAGCTTGGCGGCATGATGCGTTATTGCATACCAGAGTTTCGCCTTGAGAAATTTGTTGTTGCAAACGAAATTGCCTACATCCAAGATTTGGGCGTGGAAATAAAAACAGGCGTGGAATTTGGAAAAGATGTAACAATTGAAAGTTTACGTAAGGATGATTATAAGGCAATTTTCTTAGCTATTGGAACACAACTTGGCATGAAATTAAACGTTCCAGGCGAAGATTTGGAAGGCGTTGTAAATGCTGTTGACTTTTTGAGAAACATCGCCCTTGGAGAACATATCGATATTGGAGAAAGAGTGGCAGTCGTAGGCGGCGGAAACAGCGCAATAGACGCTGCCAGAACCGCCAAAAAGCTTGGCGCAAAAGAAGTTATGATCTTGTATAGGCGTTCACGAGAAGAGATGCCAGCGCTTCCTCATGAGGTGGAATTAGCCGAAAAAGACGGTGTTAAATTTCATTTTCTTGTTGCACCGAAGCAAATCATCGGTGAAAATGGCAAGGTTAAGGCTATTGAATGCTTGCGAATGCGTCTGGGAGAACCAGATGAAAGTGGTAGGAGACGACCAGTTCCTGTAAGCTTTTCAGAGCACCAATACGAAGTTGATATGGTTATTCCCGCTCTTGGGCAATTAGCTGAAATGTCTTGTATACCGCAAGAGCTTTGGGATAAGGAAACGCGGGCACCATCAATGAAGGTTGACTCATTAACTTTGGAGACCAAAATCCCAGGCGTTTTCGCTGGTGGAGACGTAGCTACTGGACCAGCAAGCATAATTGAAGCTGTTGGCGCAGGAAAACGTGCAGCAGTCTCCATTCACCTGTACTTAACTGGACAAGACTTGCGAAGTGGAAGAGACGACAATATTGAAGAGACAACTTGGGTTAAAAACTGGGGCCGTGTCAGCAAGAAAGAGCGCAGGTATGAACCGCCTATAGAGAAGCCACATCTAAGCTTTGAAGAAGCTGCTAAGTATTTGGAGAAGATAAAGCGGAAGGCTATGTTTGAGGCTTTTAGATGCTTGAGTTGTGGACCTTGCGCAGAATGCCTTGCCAGTATAGATTTGTGCGAAGGCGATAAGGCTGTTGTTGACGAAATCCGCTGCGTGGGTTGCAATGTGTGCGCTGTTGTTTGTCCATTTGGAGCAGTTAAAAAGAACGAAGAAGAAGTGGCACAGGTGAACGAAGACCTTTGCAAAGGATGCGGAATCTGCGCTGCAAGATGCCCAGAACGAGCCATAACAATGAAGAAATTAACTAACGAACAGATTGTAAACATCGCTTTAGCAACAACTGGAGGAAAGTAAAATGGAGAGCAATGAGCCGAGGATTACCTGTTTCATGTGCAACTTTGCCTTCTGCCAAGAGGAAACGCAGATTCCGCCAGACGTTAATGTTGCAAGAGTAAATTGCATTGGAAGAATGGATCCTGTGTTGATTTTGGAAATGTTTGAGAAAGGTGCTGACGCTGTTATGTTGGCTGGTTGTAAGCCACCAGACTGCCATTATGTTGAAGGTAATCTACAAGCTGAAATAACTGCTAAAATGCTCAAGAAACTTATGGCGTTAATGGGCGTGGAGTCGGAACGTCTAGAACTGGTTTGGTATTCGCCCACTGGAAGAAAGAATTTTAGCCGTTACTTGAAAGAATTTTCGGATAAAACGCGAAAGCTCGCAGTCTTTCCTTTGAAGAGTGTAAACCCAGAATCTCACCTTCTTGTTGATATTTTGGCAGCTAAAGACGTTGCTGCAGATTTTAGATTAAGAGTATTATTGGGCAGGGAAAGAGAATTAACGGAAAGTGTTAACGTTTATGGTGAGAAAATTCCACTCGAAGAATTTGACAAAATATTAGATGAGATTGTTGAAGCAGAGTTTATTCGACATAAAATCCACGTTTTAACAAGAGCTCAACCACTTTCAGTTAAAGCCTTAGCAGAAAAGGTTGAACTGAAAACCGCCACAGTGCTTAAACACATTGTTAACATGCGTAGAAAAAACATGATAACAGTGGATCATGTTGAGGGAACAACCCCATTTTACAAGGCTTTGGAGGTTAAATAAATGGCAAACCAGAAAGTTGGAGCAGTTCTCGTAGTCGGCGGAGGAGTAGCAGGCATACAAGCATCCTTAGACCTTGCTGATTCTGGCTTTAAAGTGTATTTGGTAGACCAAGGACCAAGCATTGGCGGAGTGATGGCGATGCTTGACAAGACATTTCCAACAAATGATTGTTCAATGTGTATTCTCTCGCCAAAGCTTGTGGCAACAGGAAGACATCCCAACATCACGATTCTGACGAATGCCGAAATAACGGGATTAGATGGCGAAGCGGGAAATTTCGAAGTCAAACTTCGAAAACGCAGTCGTTACATAATCGAAGACAAATGTAACGGCTGTGGCATCTGCGCACAAAAATGCCCAATTGAAGCCATAGACACATATAACCAAGGACTAAGCAACAGAAGCGCCATCTACGTGGAATACCCTCAAGCTGTGCCATTAAAATATATGATTGAACGTGAAAAATGCATTGGATGCGGTACATGCTACGAAATATGCAAAGCAAAAGCAATAGACTATGACCAGCAAGACAGTGAAGCCACATTAAACGTAGGCTCAATAATTCTTGCACCCGGATTTGAAACCTTTGATGCTAAACTGAAAAGCGAATATGGTTATGGACGCTACCAAAACGTGGTAACAAGCATAGAATTTGAACGCATCCTAAGCGCTTCCGGACCTTATGGTGGACTTGTTCTCAGGTCTTCAGATGGTGAGATTCCAAAGAAAATAGCCTTCATACAATGTGTTGGTTCAAGAGATTTCCAACTTGGAAACAATTATTGTTCTGCAGCATGCTGCATGTATGGCATGAAAGAAGCCGTAATAGCCAAAGAGCATACACCCTCAAAGCTTGATTGCACAATCTTTTACATGGACATGCGAGCTTACGGAAAAGAATTTGACGCCTACTATAACCGTGCAAAAAATGAATGGGGAATAAAATTCGTGAGGTCAAGGGTAGCAGGCGTAACTGAAGACCCCGTGACTGGCAATCTTCTTGTCCATTACGTAGAAGATGAAAATCCTAAAACAGAAGAATTTGACATGGTTGTCTTATCAATTGGGATGCTGCCACCAAAGAATGTTGAAAAACTATCAAAAGTCTTGGGAATAAAACTTAACAAATACAACTTCTGCGAAACAGAAGCATTCTCACCTATGAAAACATCAAAACAAGGGATATTTGTCTGCGGCGCATTTTCCGCACCAAAAGACATCCCAGAAAGCGTGGCACAAGCAAGCGGCGCGGCAGCCAAAGCCATGAGCGTAATCGCCTCAGAACGTGGAACACAGGTAACTGCAAAGGAGTATCCACAAGAGAGAGACGTGAGCCAAGAGGAGCCTAGAATCGGCGTTTTCGTATGCCACTGTGGCATTAACATAGGTGGAGTTGTAAACGTACCAGAAGTGGTGGAATACGCTAAGACTTTGCCAGGAGTGGTCTACGCAGAGGCAAATGTTTACACATGCTCGCAGGACACACAGAAACTCATCAAAGAGAAAATTCAAGAAAATAAACTAAATCGTGTTATCGTAGCTTCATGCACTCCACGAACCCACGAACCATTATTCCGTGAAACAGTGCAAGAGGCTGGATTAAACCCCTACTTGTTCGAAATGACAAACATCCGAGACCAGTGCAGCTGGGTGCACATGCACGAGCCCAAAGAGGCAACGGAAAAAGCAAAAGACCTCGTGCGCTCAATAGTTGCGAAAGCCAAACTGCTCAAGCCATTGAAGAAGCCACTGATAAATGTTACACCTGTGGGTTTAATCATTGGCGGCGGCGTCTCTGGCATGACTGCTGCCTTGGAGCTTGCAAATCAAGGGTTTGAAGTGCACTTGGTTGAAAGAGAAAAAGAGTTAGGAGGACACCTACGGACTCTTCATTATCTGCTTGAGGGAGAAAACCCTAAGGAAAAACTGGAAACTCTTAGAAGAGCAGTTACGGAAAATGACAAAATTCATGTCTATTTAGGTGCAGAGGTTACTGATGTAAACGGTTTTGTTGGTAACTTCAAATCTCACATTAAACAGCAGAATGGTGAAAAGAAAGAGGTTGAGCATGGCATAGTGATAGTGGCAACCGGCGCCACAGAATATAAACCTACAGAATATCTCTACGGCAAAAATCCGCAAGTGATGACGCAACACGAGTTAGAAGAAGCAATTGCGAATAAACGATTTAAAGCAAAAAATGTAGCTATGATTCAGTGCGTCGGAGCAAGAAATGAAGAAAGACCCAACTGCGCCAGAATATGCTGCGGACAAGCAATAAAGAACGCACTGAAAATTAAGGAAACAAGCCCCCAAACGGAAGTTTACGTTTTATACAAGGACATGCGAGCTTACGGGTTTAAGGAAGACTATTACCGCGAAGCCGCAACAAAAGGAGTACTCTTCATAAATTATGAAGACGAAAGAAAACCAAAAGTAACAAGTGAGAATGGTAAGCTTAAAGTAACATTCTGGGAACCAGTGGTTAAGGAAGAAGTTGAAGTTGAACCAGATTTGCTGGTTTTAAGTGCAGCAACAATTCCAAACCCAGATAATAAACATGTGGCAGAGATGCTTAAGGTGCCATTAACAAAAGACGGCTTCTTTTTGGAAGCACACATGAAACTTAGACCAGTCGACTTCGCAACTGACGGCGTTTTCCTTTGTGGAATGGCGCATTCACCCAAATACATTGACGAAAGCATAGCACAAGCCTGTGCCGCAACAGCAAGAGCAACGACAATACTTTCAAAACCTACACTTGAGATGGAAGGAATCATAGCAAACGTGAACGAAGATTTATGTAGCGGTTGTAGGATTTGTGAATATCTATGCCCGTACGGTGCCATCGAAATGAAAAATAAGGACGGCAAAATTACCGCACATGTAATTGAAGCCTTATGCAAGGGCTGCGGAGCCTGCGGCACAGCATGCCCCACAAAAGCAATCACTATGGATCACTTCACAACAGAAGAGATGCTTGCGCAGGTTAAAGCGGCACTTGTGGAGGAGGCAACTGCATGAGCGAAAAAAATGGGTTTGAACCAAAAATAATTGGTTTTCTATGCAATTGGTGCTCCTATGCGGGCGCAGATTTGGCTGGAGTCAGTCGAATTCAATATCCACCTAACATAAGAATTATCCGCGTCATGTGTAGCGGCAGAATAGACCCTACATTTATTCTTGAAGCCTTCAAGGATGGCGCAGATGGTGTGCTTGTGGCAGGATGTCATTTGCCATCAGACTGCCATTACATCAGTGGGAACTTTAAAGCCTTAAGACGGATAACTCTTCTAAAAAAAGTCTTGAAAGACTTCGGAATTGAACCAGAACGTTTGCGGCTGGAATGGGTTTCAGCCAGCGAAGGCGACAGATTTGCAGCAATCGTACGGGACATGGTGAAACAAATAAAAAAGCTTGGTCCGAGTCCAATTAAAAATTTGGAGGTTAAAAGTTAATGTCTGAAACTGAAGAGAAGCGAATTAAAGCTTCTGAAATGGACCCCAAATTCAAGTATGAAATTTCGAAGATTCATGGGGGAGAAAAGCTGATGCGTTGTTTCCAGTGCGGAACATGCACGTCAGACTGTCCAGTTGCAAGATTTAGTGAAACATATAGACCGAGGCAAATCATTCGCATGGCACAGCTTGGTTTAAGAGAAAGGGTGTTGGGTAGCGACACCTTGTGGTTGTGTGCTGCATGTTTCACTTGCACAGACCGTTGCCCGCAAGATGTTGAAGTCGCCAGTGTTATACGTGTTTTAAGGAATTTGGCTGCAGAGAAAGGGTATGTTCCACAAGTATTCAAGGAGCAAGCTACAAGTGTTCTTGAATCTGGTTACGCTTACAAAATTCCAGAATTAAGAATCAAAAAGAGAGAAACATCAGGGCTTCCGCCCTTGCCAAAGGGCAATGCGGAAAGTATAAGGAAATCTCTTCAAGGTGTAGGTTTTCTAAAATTCCTTGAATGCGCTGGTGAGAAGAAATGAGTGGAAACAAAAACAAGTATTTGATGTTCCTCGGATGTGCAATTCCATACCGCGTATCTGCTTACGAAATATCAGCACGCAAAATGCTTCAAAAATTAGGCGTTGAGCTTGTTGAAATGCCAGAATTCAACTGTTGCGGGTTGCCACTTGACCCAGTCAGCCACGAAATGATGCTTATCCTTGCAGCTAGAAACCTTGCATTAGCAGAGCTGAAAGGCTTAAACATAATAGCCTTATGCCCAGGCTGCGCTGGCACCTTAAAGAAAGTTAACAAGATGCTGAAGGAAGATAAGGTATTAAGAGAAGAAATTAACAAGCATTTGAAAGAGGCTGGGTTGGAGTTTAAGGGAACTATAGACGCTAAGCATCTTATGCAAGTGCTAATCGAAGATGTAGGCCTAGAAAGAATAAAGAATTCTGTTGTTAAGCCACTTACAATGCTTAAAGTTGCAGAGCACAACGGCTGCCACATTCTGAGACCTAAGGAATATATAGGATTTGATGACCCAGAAGACCCTAAGACACTTAAGACGCTTATTGAAGCAACTGGCGCTACATGCTTGGATTATATGGATGAAACCGAATGTTGCGGTGCACCAAGCGTCGGTGTAAGCGATAAAGTTGCATTACAATTGGCGAGAGATAAGCTTAATCATATTAAAATGGTTGATGCAGAAGCCATGATAACCATTTGCCCCTTCTGCCACATTATGTACGACACAAATGAATTACGCATTGAAAAAATGTTCAACGAAACCTATGGCATCCCCATACTGCATTATCCACAATTGCTTGGTTTAGCCATGGGCATACCATGCGAGGAGCTTGCATTTAACGAGCTTAGAGTTGACGTTTCAAAAATACTGAAAAAAGTTACGGAGGGCGAAAATTAAATGGTTAAGGATAAATTGAAACTAGCCTTCTATTGGGCTGCAAGCTGCGGCGGATGTGAAATAGCCGTTTTAGACATAAACGAGAAAATATTAGATGTCATACAAATCGCAGACATTGTCTTCTGGCCAGTAGCCATGGACATAAAATACAAGGATGTTGAAGCCATGCCAGACAAGTACATAGACATCTGCTTCTTCAACGGTTCAGTTAGAAACAGTGAGCAAGAGCATATGGCTAAGCTTCTTAGAAAAAAATCTAAAACGCTGGTTGCTTTTGGCTCATGCGCGCAAGAAGGATGCATACCAGGCTTGGCAAATCTCCATAATCGCAAGGAAATTTTCACCGAAGTCTACTTGGAAAGCAAATCCATCTCAAATCCAAATGGAGTTGTTCCACAGACTGAAACTAAAGTCAGAGAAGGCACTTTAGAGCTTCCAGAATTTTATGACACTGTAAGGACACTAGACCAAACGGTTGATGTTGACTATTATTTGCCTGGTTGCCCACCACCAGTTAAGTTGATAGTGAATGCTATAGATGCTATAGCAAAAAATGCACTACCACCAAAAGGTTCAGTGCTTGCACCGTTAAAGTCTGTGTGTGATGAATGCCCAAGAAAGAAGGAGAATAAGAAAATCTCCAAAATATACCGTGTTCACGAAAAAGTTCCAGAACCAGAAAGATGCTTGTTAGAGCAAGGGATAATTTGCATGGGACCAGCAACACGCAGCGGATGCGGAGCCCAATGCTTAACTGTTGACATGCCGTGTACAGGTTGCGGTGGGCCATGCCCAAATGTTCCAGAACAAGGCGCAGCGATGATTAGCGCTTTAGCTTCTATTCTGGGGTTAGAAGAGGAGAAGGAGAAATACTCTGATGGGGATGTGGAAAAACTGTTAAGCCAAATTAAAGACCCAATTGGAACATTCTACATGTATTCTTTGCCAGCTTCTATTCTTAGGAGGAAGGTGATGAAGTAATGAAGGAAATACTAATAGACCCAATAACAAGGCTTGAAGGTCATGGAAACATTTCAATATTTCTTAATGATGCTGGAGAAGTGGAAAATGCTTACCTGAAAATTCCAGAACTTAGGGGTTTTGAGCAGTTCTGTGTAGGTAGAAGAGCAGAATTGATGCCCATTTTGACGACAAGAATCTGCGGAGTCTGCCCTGTAGCGCATCATTTCGCCTCAGTAAAGGCTTTAGATATTGCATTCAATGTTGAACCTCCACTTGCTGCAAAGAAGCTTCGAGAGCTTATGTATGCTGCCTACTTCATTTATGACCATACACTTCACTTTTACTATCTTGGCGGTCCAGACTTCGTTGTTGGTCCAGATGCTCCACCAGAAAAACGGAACATTTTAGGCGTTATCGAAAAAGCTGGTTTAGATATCGGTAAGGAAGTTATTAGGCACCGTGCTTATGGACAGAAAATTACTGAACTTATTGGCGGCAAGGCTACACATCCAGTATGCGGTTTACCAGGCGGCGTATCAAAACCCTTAAGCGAAGAAAACAGAGCTGAAATCGAACGGATGGCTGAATCTACAGTTAATTTTGCACAGTTCACGCTTAAACTGTTTCATGACATTGTTTTGAGCAATAGCAGATACGTGGATTTAATTAAGAGCCAAAGCTACACGCTTAAGACGTATTATATGGGGTTAGTTGACAAAGACAATAAAGTCAACTTCTATGATGGCAAAGTGCGTGTGGTTGACCAAAAGGCTGAAGAATTTCTGAAGTTTGAGCCTCAAGACTATTTAGACCATGTTGCAGAGCATGTGGAAGAATGGTCCTACGCAAAGATGCCATATCTGAAGAAAATCGGCTGGAAAGGCTTAGTTGACGGTTCAGACAGCGGCATATACCGTGTAGGCCCATTGGGTAGGCTTAACGCTTCTGAAGGCATGGCCACTCCGCTTGCGCAGGCTGAATACGAGCTCATGTACAAGACCCTTAGTGGAAAACCAGTGCACAGCACGTTGGCTTTTCACTGGGCAAGACTGATTGAACTGCAATATGCAGCTGAAAGAGCATTAGAATTAGCCAGAGACCCAGAAATCACAAGCAAGGATGTACGAGCCATGCCAGGTGAGCCAGGGGAAGGTGTTGGCATTGTGGAAGCTGCAAGAGGAACATTGATCCATCATTACGTGTTGGATAAGGATGCATTGATTAAAGATGTGAATATGATTGTGGCTACAACTAATAATTATCCAGCCATTTGCATGTCTGTTCGTGATGCAGCAAAAGGTTTGATTCACGGCGACAATGTTGACCAAGGCTTGTTGAATATGGTTGAGATGGCGTTTAGGGCTTATGACCCCTGCTTTGGATGCGCAACACACTTTGCTATTGGACAAATGCCACTTACAGTAAACATCTATGACAGCGAGAAAAAACTGATTAAGACTGTACAGCGGTAAACCTTTTCCCGTTTCTAACCCATTGTACATTTTGGGCGAATTTCTGTGAAGTCTAGTGGAAAATACAGCATTGAAATAGTGTTAAAGAAGTGGTTTTCAGATGCTAAAAGAGTCGTCATAGCTGGTATTGGAAATCCCATTCGCATGGACGACTTTGTTGGCGTCAAGATTGTTCAAGATTTGCGTGAAAAGGTCTCTGACAGAGTTTTGTTGATTGAATGTGAAACTGTTCCAGAAAGTTATCTGCAGCAAATAATAGACTTTAATCCTACGCATATCCTCCTCATAGATGCTGCAATTTTGGGATTAAAAGCTGGAGAGGCAAAAGTCATAAGTGCAAAAGAACTGACAAACTTTCCAGCATTCACGACGCACATGCTTCCCTTGCGAATATTCTGTGAATATCTTGCGAAAACAACTGAGGCAAAAATTTCTTTGCTGTTGATAGAGCCTAACAAAACCGATTTTGGAGAAGGACTAACAGCGGAACTTGCAGTTTTTGCAAAAAAGGTTGCAGAAATCTTATCCAAGTTACTAGGCTAGAATCGCCTTCTCTTGTTTTTTCCTTCGCTGTATGTATACTTAACGTTGAGGGTTTTGGCTAGCCTTTTTAATTCTTCTTCGTTCATCCATTCTGTTTTCAGATACTGCAGTATTCTTTCGTCACTTAATCCTAGACGCCTTGCCTCTTCAACTGTGATGCGGTAGGCTTCTATTTCTGTTGGTCTATCCACGTAGCTGAAATTGTCATCAAAAAGCACCTTTCCATCCATAAACTGCTTCACGTGTGCCAGCTCATGAATAATGTCAAGGTAAATGTCAATGAAATCTCCATTATTCAAATAATATGCACTAATCAACAGATGTCCATCATCGTCGCTGACTCCCATGTAGCCTCGTCTTCCAAAGAATTCAACTCGAAGATTACGAAGCACTTCGTCTGTTTTCTCGCCGAAAATTCGTCTTATGGCTTCAACTTTCTCGAAACCCTTAAAGTAATCCATAAATGAATGCATCGTTACTTTGGCTTTGCGTATTATCTTAACCTTTAATTGCTTGCTATCCACGCCTATCACGGTTTCACATTTTCTGCTTTTCAGCATAGTATCGATTGTTTAGTAAAAAATCTATTCGAAGTATAAGACTTTTTATACGAGCGCCTTCAAATTCCAATAACACACTGTAAAGGAATTGGGTGTGCTATGTTTTACGTGAAGAAAATGTCGGCGGAAGACTTCGATTTCGCTGTCTGTCTTACTGATACAAGAGATTGGAGGCTTGTAGAAGAAGATTTCCAATTTATGACAGAATTAGAGCCAGAAGGCTGTTTCACATTATTTGATGATTCTGAAAAAATCGGCATAATAACCTCAGTAAGTTATGGAAGAGTAGGCTGGTTTGGAAACTTAATAGTAGAAGAAAAGCATCGGAGAAAAGGCGCCGCCTCGCAATTAGTCAAGCAAGTTGTCAACTACTTAACTGGGAAGGGTGCAGAAACAGTGGGTTTATACTCATACATGGATACCATATCCTTCTACGAGAAACTTGGCTTCAAATACGACTCTAAATTTACAGTTTGGGAAGGAAAAGCTATCAAATCACAGGTAGAATCAAACATCAAACAGTCGAAAGAAGAGGATTTGCAGGAAATAATCGAATATGACTACACATGCCTAAACGCATCGAGAAGAAAACTGCTTGAAGCCACCTTTCGCAAAGCCAGTAATCTGTGCTATCTTTCTACTGAACATGGGCAAGTGTGCGGATATATTATGGCGAAAGTTTACGATGGCTTGGCTGAAATAGGACCGTTAGTCTGCAATCGAGAACGCAGCGATGTTGCCATAAACCTCGTTAAAACTGTTTTAAACAAGATTGAAGGTTTTCAGGTGACACTCTGTGCTCCAGAAAAAGAATTAACGATGAAAAATTTCCTTAGCAACACGGGAATCAGCGAACGTTTCAATGTTGCAAGAATGTTTTCTAAACCAACAAGCATTAAAGACTGCATTTACATTGCCGAATCCCTAGAGCGAGGCTGATGCCCAGTTGTCTGCTGATAATTTAGCAAAAATGCTCGTTACAGATTTCCTTAAAAGCTCATGGCAATGTGTAGAAACTCTAATTAAGGAACTTGCAAACTTCAAAGGAAGGGATGACACAAGCAAAAAGAAGAACGTTAATCTGTTTTACCTGAGAAATGGAAAACGAAACGACATATCAATTGAAGGATGGCACTTCTTCCTCAGAACTTCAGTTGAATACTCAAATCCACAGCTAACTGTAGAAGAGGTTCAGGGAATTATTGCTACACGGTTGTTAGAGGCTTGTGGGAACCATTTCTACTTAACTGGGCTTCACAAAGCTGATAGCAGAGACATTGAAGAAATATGTGAGCGACTGAAGAGACCGCCGATAGGCTTTATCATTCCCTTTCTGCTTAACACAGACGATATAGAAGCTGACAGATACTCAATGAACCCGCTTAAAGAGTCAATAGTTGCCAGTGGGCAAAGCGCATTTCCCGTAGCAACAGTAACAACAGAGAAGCTAGAGGTAGACCAAAAATTTGCAGAGAAATATGAAGGCTCATTAATTTGCAGAGAGGAAATAGAAACAATAAAGAATTGCCTTCAAACATGCAGCAACAGTTACATGGACATGGTAGACGCGGTGAAATATGAGTTTATGGAAAACTTGTCAAAGTCTTTCGGAATAAACCTTAACTTATATTCAATACGCATGCCAATTGCAGTTATGAAAAATGAGAAGCCTGATGGATTATTGCATTATATCATGCGAGAAGTGCATAAGGATTACGAGTCTGTCGAGCGAGTCTACAATTATGTGGGCAGAAGCATAAAAAGCCGAACAACACTGCTCACAATTCCTCATTCGCAGAAAGGCTACGGCTCCAAACGTGCAGCCAAAGGAAAAATCTACTTCAGCGGAACAGCACTCAAAAATATCAGAGTAGACTACGAAACAACTCTGCTTTATCCAAATGCGATTGACCCAGCAGACATCAGCATTGCAAGAGCAGATGACCATTTCACGGTAGAAGGCGATAAGCTTGCTAACTATAATTATGCTGAAACGCCTTCTTCTCCACAATTCTTCCTGTATATGCTAGCTTCGCCAGAAAATGCGGCTTTATGGCATGGCATAGGAGCATTCGGCGCCTCGCAATTGGTGAAAAGCTACATAACGGTGCGATTCGCATGCAACAAGGGCGCATTAACAAAAAATCTTAACGAAAAATATGGCATACCCCCCGAGATTCCTCTACAGTTCAATCTGGTGCCGAGCCATATGTGGGCACACCCCATACATCACAATATTGATGCAAGCATCGGTTGCGTTGAAAATCTGAGCGATTTGGTGCAGAGAGGCATGAAAGTAGAAACTCTTCAAGCTACGAATTTCATTCGTGAATGAAAAAGAAAGGGGATTTGTATATGTTTTTTAAGCAAATAGAACAATATGGCGACAACTTCTCTTACGTAATTGCAGATGAAACATCACAGGAGGCTGCAGTTGTTGACCCAAGCTTTAATACAGATGCCATAACGCAGTGTTTAACAGAAAAGAAGCTTCACCTAAAATATATTATTAACACGCATGGTCACAGCGACCATACTGCTGGCAATGAGGACATTAAACATGCTTTTGGCGCAAAAATAGTTGCCCACAAACTATCCAACATTAACAAAGACATCAGTGTAGAAGATGGCGACTTCATATTGGTTGGCAAAATTCCCATAAAAGTCATTTACACACCAGGGCACACTCGCGACAGCATCTGCCTCCTAGTAGATGGCAAGCTGCTGCTTACAGGCGACACGCTTTTTGTTGGAGAATGCGGTAGAACTGATCTGCCTGGTGGAAGTGTGGAAGAGATGTATGACAGCCTTTTCAACAAGCTGATAAAGCTTGATGATAATGTGGAGGTTTATCCTGGGCATGATTATGGTGCGAAGCCTCATTCAACGATTGGGTTTGAGAAGAAAACGAACTATGTTCTGGAAAAGCGTACGCTTGAGGAGTTTATAAAATTCATGAGAAACTGATAATACTCAGCGATAGGAAATTGTGGATTCTCTGAAAAATGGAAAAAGTAGGACAATGTTATGTTTTATTTGCTTTTCATGGCTTCTTGGAAAAGTTTCTTCGTCGCCGTAAATCTTGCCTTTTGCGCAAGAACATCAGCAGTAACTAAGTCCAAGGCTTCTTCTGGGCACCATTTAACGCATTGCGGCTCGCCTTTCTCCTTGCATAAATCGCAGACATAAACAACCTTAGTTTCTGGATGCAGCATAATTGCTCCATAATCGCACGCTTCAATGCACCATCCACAGCCGTTACACTTGTCCTTATCCACACTTATCAAACCCGTCTCTTCAGACTGTGTTAAGGCATCTCTTGGGCATGCGGCAACACAAGGCGGGTTTTCACAAAGTCTGCATGTAATTGAAATGTTTACTAGGGGATTTAGTCTGACAACTCGTATCCGTGATTTCAAAGGGTTAAATGCTTTCTCCTTCTCCCAAGAGCAGATATACTCGCATACTTGACAACCGACACATTTGTCTGGATCTGCAGAAACAAATTTTCTCTCGTGAATCTTCACCATTGCCTATTCCTCCGCCTTCCCTTCAACTATACTAGCCAAATCGTCCATGCCTAACTCCTGAAGCTTAGCTAAGGTTGGCACACCCTCCCTTGTCCATCCACGAGCCTCATAATAGTCATCGAGAAGTAGGTCTAATTCTTCCTGCGTCACGTAGGCTCCTTTGGATGGTCCTTCATCTGGAACTGGGTCATGCATAACCTTCCATGGCAAAGTGTCGTCTTTTCTGCTTAAGCCTTCTCTAATGTTGAACACTCTTGCCACATTGTTTATTCTCTCGCCAGCTCGCCTCATCTCTTCTGGTGTAAAATTCGCTCCTGTTACCAAGTTGTAAAGCTTGGTCATGTCCTCAAGCTCCTTGTAATATGTTCCTCTTGAGAATTTACAGACAATTAACGAGTCAATGAGCGTGTACAAGTCCTCCATGTCCTTAACCATTTTCCCTCTGCCCTTCTCAGCCTTTAGGCGGTTAACTTTTCCTTTAACATCAAAAGCGTAAGCCCCATGCCTATTATGGTCAGCTCCTCTGAAGGAAACTGCAAAACCTAAAGCTGCAGTCTTCAAGCATCGAAGGTCATAACCAGTAATTTCAACGCCTTTAATGTGTTGGGCTAGTTTTTCTGCACCTTTGCCTATTTTCTCTGCGGCAATTTTAACTCCATCAGCAAGTATGTCGCCTATGCCGTCACGCTTGCCTATCTTCTCAATTATTTGAACTAAAGCTTCATGATTGCCAAAACGCGCGTCAATACCATCTAAATCTTCCTGAGTTAATATGCCACGCTCATAGCAGTCCATCGCAAACCCGACAATAGCGCCGGTGCTAATTGCGTCAATTCCATAATAATTGGACAGGTCCATTCCCTTTATGATGGCGTCAAGACGATCTACGCCGCAGTATGGTCCCATAGCCCACAAAGGCTCATACTCCATCCGCGTCATTGTACCCTTATACGGTCCTTCATCTACAACGCAAACATGCTCGCATCGCATTGCACAGGAGCTGCAGCCGATAATTTTTGCAACGTATCTCTCGTTTAAAGTTTCGCCGCTCACCTTTTCCGCGCCTTCAAAAGTGGCATTGTTATAGTTTCGTGTTGGCATGCAATGCAAAGAATTATGCACAAGAACGTTTTCTGGAGTGCCTAATGTTCGATATTTCTGTGTGGCTGGTCCTTTCATTCTTTCATGAAATTCTTTGACATATTCCATGAATTCCTCAGGTTTAGCAACTGTAACATCGTGTGTTCCGCGAAGAGCAATTGCCTTCAGATTTTTAGAACCCATAACAGCGCCTAATCCCGTTCTGCCTGCAGCCCGTGTTTTCTCGTTAATGATGCATGCTATACGGGAGAGTTTTTCTCCAGCCATGCCGATGGCTGCAACGCGAATGTAATAGTCGCCTAACTCCTCTTTTATAGAATCCTCTGCTTCTACTGGTGATTTGCCCCACAAGTGTGAAGCATCCAAAAGCTGAACAGAATCGTCATCAATCCAAACATAAACTGGCTTTTCCGCTTTACCCTTAAAGATTACAGCGTCATATCCCGCCCTTTTCAATTCTGTCCCAAAAGAACCATGCGATTTAGATTCTCCAACACCGAAGCTTTGAGGGGATTTGGAAACAAAAGCATGACCGTTCCCGCCAGTTGGCCACACGGTGCCAGATATTGGTCCAGTTGTTAGGATTAACGGATTTTCTGAACTGAAAGGGTCAACTCCCGGCTTAGAATGGTCCAACCAGAGCCTTATGCCTAAGCCTATTCCGCCAATGTATTTTTTAGCATATTCTTCATTCAAAGGTTCTACATGGGTTTTTCCAGTTGTTAAATCTATGTGAAGAACTCTTCCAGCATAACCGAACAAACATTTTCCTCCATACGTAGCGCATTTTTGAGAGAAATATAAAATTCATCCCATAGATATATTAATCTTCTTACGCAAGTGCAGAGAATTCACCAAAATAAAACAGGAGATAGCAGAAAGCTTTTACCACCTTTTTAGGTTGAAAAAAGAAAAGAGAGTTTGGACAGTTAGATTGCCTCTTTCAGAAGCTCTAATATGTCTTTCACGGCAATCTTGTTTTCCACATCAAGCACTTTTACCGCATCTTCCAAAGTGGTCACACAGAATGGACAGGCTACTGCTATAACATCTACTCCAAGCTCCAATGCCTCTTTAACCCTGTCAACGCATGGCCGCTTCTCTGGCTGTGCTTCCTCTGTCCAAACACGTCCAGCTCCTCCGCCACAGCAAAAGCTACTCTGCCTAGTTCGCTTCATTTCAAACAATTCTAAACCATTTATCGCTTGCAAAATCTGCCTTGGAGCATCATAGACCTCATTACGCTTGCCAAGGAAGCATGGATCATGGTAGGCAACTTTTTTCCTTATAGCCTTCGAAGGCTTGATTTTGCCTTGTTTGATTGCTTCTGCTAAGAATTGTGTGTAATGTTGCACGTTAAGTTTTTCGTCAGCGTATGGCTTATCATTCTTGAAAGTGTTGTAACAGTGCGGCGAAAGCGTAACAATTTTTCCAGCATTGAATTTCTTAAACATCTCTATATTATGCAGTGCAAGCTCTTCAAACAGTCCCTTCTCGCCCATTCTCAGCATGTGGTCTCCGCAGCACCATTCCTCTGTGCCTAACGTTGCATAACTAATGCCGAGCTTATCAAAAATCGAAACCATAGTTCTGGCAATTTCCCTATTTCTAAGGTCATAAGCCGTGGAACAGCAAACGAAGAAAAGCACATCAGCACTTGCAACTTCTGGAAAAGTTTTAACATTCAACCCAGAAGCCCATTCCATTCTCTTGCTCTGATGCGTTCCCATTGGATTATGGTATTTGTAGACGCTCTCAAGCACATCTTTAACTGTTTTGGGAATGCTCCCAGCTTCTACCAAGAGGCAATGGTTGTCAACAATCGCATTTGCACAACCGACAAGCTTTGGACAGAATAGCGTGCATGAATTGCATTGAGTACAAAGCCATATGTTATCCACCATAGGTTTGAGCCGCTCATTTGCGCCTTCATCTCGCGAATCCGCAATAAATCTGTAATTGGCTGTTAGCGTTGCAGGTCCGAGGAATCGCTCGTCTATTGCGGCTGGGCATGCAGAATAGCAGATTGAACACTTTATGCACAGCGATAAGTCCCAATACTTCTTGAGATCTTGTGGCATCTGCGAAAATTCTTCAATCTTTTTTAAGGCTTCTTCCGGCTTTATCAAATATGTTTTAATCTTTTTGAGCGCATCAAAGAAGGGTTGTATATCAACGACTAAGTCTTTTATGATTGGGAAGTTTGCAATAGGCTCAATCGTTAATGAATCAGCGTCAAGATGCAGTACTTGCGTGTAGCAAGCCAACATGGGTTTTCCGTTGACATTGACTGCACAACTTCCGCAGATTCCCATTCTACAAGAATGCCTAAAAGTAAGCGTCTCATCCAAATTATCCTTAATATAAAGCAAAGAGTCAAGTACAGTTGTTCCCTTCCGAATGGGTACTTTGTACGTGGATACGTAATGCTTATTATTTTGCGGGTCAAATCGGCTTATCTTAAATTCAACAATCTTCTCAACTTTGCTCATAGCCATGCCTCCTAGTAGGTTCTCGCAACTGGTGTCCACTTCGTAATTGTTACTGGAATATAGTCTAATCTTGGACCTTCTTTCGTGTAGTAAGCCAATGTGTGTTTTAGCCAGTTTTGGTCGTCACGCTTTGGATAATCCAGTCTTGAGTGTGCTCCTCTTGATTCTGTTCTGGCTAGGGCACTGACTATAGTGGCTTCTGCAAGCTCAAGCATGAAGTCAAGCTGCAACGCTTCGAGAAATCCTGTGTTAAAGGTTTTTCCTTTATCCTCAACTTTTATGCGCTCGAACCGCTGTTTGAGTTCTCTTATTTCTTTTAGGGCAGTCTGCAGTTCGTCGCCTTTGCGGTATATCCAAGCTTTCTTGTTCATGATGCGTTTCATTTCATCTCTTATAACAGAGACTCTTTCGCTGCCTTCGCTTCCTAATACTCCATCATAAACCCTTTTCTCTTCCATCAAGAGCTTTTCTTTTGGAATTTCGTGAACTGTGCCACGCGATGCACATTTTGCTGCTTCTTCGCCTGCTACTGCGCCAAAGACAAGGCATTCTGCTGTGGAGTTTGTGCCAAGCCTATTTGCACCATGAACGCTTATGCATGAGCATTCACCTGCAGCATATAATCCTGCAATCGGCGTTTCAGCCTTCATGTTAGCTTTAATTCCCCCCATTGAATAATGAGCGGCTGGTCGAATCGGTATGCATTCTTTAACTGGGTCTACACCGCCAAGCTTTATTGCCACGTCGCGAATAAGCGGTAACCGCTCGTTTATTTTCTCTTCACCCAAGTGTGTAAGGTCTAAGGCTATGTATGGTCCATACGGTCCTTGCAGTCCGCGACCTTCGAGGATTTCTGTTTGTTCCGCTCTTGAAATTACGTCTCGTGGGGCTAACTCCATTTTTTCTGGCGCATATTTTTTCATGAAGCGCTCGCCGTTAGCATTAACCAAGTAGCCTCCTTCGCCTCGGGCTCCTTCTGTTATCAAAACGCCAGAGGGAACCAAGCCTGTAGGGTGAAACTGCACAAATTCCATGTCTTCCAAAGGTGCACCTGCACGATAAGCCATTGCCATTCCGTCGCCCGTGGTTGTGTGCGAGAAAGTTGTAAATTCGTATATGCGTTCATGTCCACCAGTCGCCATAATTATGGCTTTTGCAGCTAATGCTTGCATTTTGCCTGTTGCCATTTCAATTGTTGTTAAGCCAATTGCAGTGTTATCCTCAACGATTATTGACGTGGCAAACCATTCATCATAGAATTTTATGTTCGGGTATGAAGTGGCTTTGCCGTATATGGCGTGCATTTCGTGAAAGCCTGTCATGTCCGCTGCGAAGCATGCTCTAGGGTAAGTGTGCCCGCCGAATGGTCTTTGATCTATTTTTCCGTCTGGCGTGCGGCTCCAGGGACAGCCCCAATGCTCTGTGAGAATAATTTCTTTTGGCGCTTGTCTAACAAAGAATTCTACAGCATCTTGATCTGCGAGATAATCGGCGCCTTTCACAGTGTCAAAGGCATGCAAGTCGAAGGAATCTTTTTCTCGCATTACTGCGGCTGTTCCGCCTTGTGCGCAGACAGAATGCGAACGTAATGGATGGTGCTTTGAGAGAACGGCAATGTCGAGTTTATTGTCGGCTTCGGCTGCAGCCACTGCAGCTCTAAGTCCAGCTAAGCCTGCTCCGACTACTATTATGTCGTGAGTGTTTTTCTCCATTCAGCCTTTCACCTAAATATTGCCTTATGAAGAGTAAGTAGGTTTATGACCTGTGCTTTATAGTTTTTCCATAGATTTCATGCGTGGCAACATAAGTTTCTGTTCAAAAGTGGATGGCATGTTTAGAAACTTTTTTATAACATGGTTAATATGGCACCTGATATTCAATTAGGATGCTGGTGCGGGACATGTTTGCGGGTTTAGACCATGTAGGCGTTGCTGTCAAGAATTTGGATGAAGCTGTTCACGTTTACCAGGACTTGTTGGGTTTTAAACTTGAGGGCATTCACGTTTTGACCGAGCGAAAGGTTAAGGTGGCATTCTTATCTACTGGAGGCGATACTCGCATCGAGCTTTTGGAGCCACTTGGCAACGATAGCCCAGTTGCAAAGTTTCTTGAAAGTCGCGGAGAGGGCATTCAGCACATTGCCGTTAAGGTGGATAACATCAAGGCTGCTTTGGAGGAGCTTAAGTGTAAGGGTGTGATGCTTGTTGATGATAAGCCACGGGCTGGTGCTGAGGGAAAGAAAATCGCCTTTATCCATCCGAAGAGCACGAAAGGCGTGCTTTTGGAGCTTTGTGAAGAGCCATAGTGGTTAGAAGAACTGTGCCGACAAGTATAAGCGTGGATAGGCTTCAGGAAGGTTTACGAACTAAAAGTTTAGGAAAGAAAATCTTTTTCAGCCATGAAGTTGGTTCGACGAATGATTGGGCTAAAGAATTAGCCATGCTTGATGCCCCAGAAGGAACCGTCACGATTGCGGAAACTCAAAAGGCTGGACGGGGAAGGCTGGAGAGAGGGTGGATTTCGCCAAAAGGCGGCTTGTATTTTTCATTTATCCTAAGACCAAAACTCAAGCCTGCAGAGGCTGTTAGGCTTGTGTTTGTGGCGGGCTTGGCTGTAGCTGAAGTTCTGCACGAAGTTTATGGCTTAAGGGTTGAAACTAAATGGCCTAATGATGTTCTGGTGAATGGTCGGAAGGTTTGTGGCATACTTTCTGAAGCTAATATCACTGGTGAAGTCGTAAATTTTGTTATCGTGGGCGTGGGAGTTAATGCTAATTTTGATGTTAAGAAAGCTCTGCCTGAAACATTGTGGGAAAATGCAACTTCTTTGGAAGATGAGATTGGCAGAAGAGTTCAGTTGGAGAATTTGTTTAAAGTGGTGCTTGAAAGCTTGGAGAATCTTTATGATTTGTTTTTGAAAGAGAGCTTTACTCCTATTTTGGAGAAATGGAAGACATATGCGGGCTTTTTGGGTTCTAAAGTAGAGGTTTCAAATGAAACTGAACGTTTGATGGGTGTGGCGTTAAATGTTGATTTGGACGGCTCATTAATTGTGAAGCTTGAAGACGGAACAGTTAAACGTGTTTTGGTAGGGGACGTTTCTTTGCGACAAAAATGAAGCGGTGAGGTTATTTTGGCTGTTTTCCAGCGATGTGAAAGCCACGTTTTTCAAGCTGTTCCAGTAGTTCTTTTGGTTCTGGATACCATTGTCCCCATTTACGGCAAATATGCTCAGTCCAGCTATAATCAGCATAGGTAAATGTTTCTTCGCGGTCTTTGCCTTCTAAAGGAATTTTTGCGTTCATTTTGCGATAGTAGTCTTGAGCCAAGTAGCCTTCATCCATCACTTTCATGGCTTTCTGGATTGTTTTGCTGTCAAGTTCTGGATATTTATCCTCAAACAGCGTGAATTCCATGGGATAGCGTGGTCTTGGCGGTGGGTCTTCTGCAGGATAGCCCATTGCCAACTGCACAAACGGAAAAACCCGTTTTGGCAGGTGATATTCTTCTGCGATTTTGTCTGCACGATTCATGGCGCTTCCAAGGAAGCAGCTTCCCAGTCCAAGGCTTCTGCCTGCAACCACCATGTTTTCAGCCATGTAAGCAGCGTCTTGAATCCCGAAGAACAGTAGCGTTAGGTCGTTTGTGACTATTTTCCATTTTCTTTTCGCCATTATTTTTTCAAACTTGTGATAATCAACGCAAATGGTGAACAGCAACGGAGCTTTGAATGGGTTGTGCTCTCTTTTGCGTGAGAGGAGTATGCTGTAGGCTTGTGAGGCGAAGGGCGCTTGTTGTCCTGCTCTGACGATTGTTTGTATTGTTTCTTCTGATGGCATTTCATCCCTATATTTTCGGATAGACTTATGCTCAAGCATGGTCTGAATGACAAGATTTTTCTTCATCACCATCATCTTCTTCATGCGTAAATCCATGATTCTGCAAATATATGAGTTTCCGTATGTTCTAAATATCTGTTGAAGTAATAATACTCAGCAATTTGAGGGAATCATATTGACCAATATAAAAGAGCCTAGTGTTAATGAGAAGATTAAGCGTTTACGCGAATTAAACGCGCAAGCCAAACTTGGCGGTGGACAAAAACGAATCGAAGAGCAACACGCCAAAGGCAAGTTAACAGCCCGAGAACGCATCGAACAATTACTAGACCCAGACAGCTTCAACGAACTTGACCGCTTCGTAGTGCATCAGTGCACAGAATTCGGCATACAAGATAAAAAATTCCTCGGCGACGGCGTTGTAACTGGTTATGGCACAATAGATGGCAGACTTGTCTACGTGTTCAGCCAAGACTTCACAGTTTTCGGCGGTTCACTGGGCGAAATGTTTGCAAAAAAAGTCTGCAAACTAATGGACCTAGCCCTAAAAACAGGCGCACCAGTCATAGGTTTAAATGATTCTGGTGGAGCACGCATACAAGAAGGCGTAGCAAGCCTCGCAGGCTACGGCGACATTTTCTTCCGCAACGTCATAAGCTCAGGCGTAGTCCCGCAGATAAGCGCAATTATGGGACCATGTGCGGGCGGAGCAGTGTATTCGCCAGCTCTAACTGATTTCATAATAATGGTGGATAAGACAAGCCACATGTTCATCACAGGTCCAGATGTGGTCAAAGCAGCGCTTGGGCAAGAAGTAACCTTCGAAGAGCTTGGCGGAGCAGTGGTACACTCGCAAACAAGCGGTGTTGCTCACTTTATTGCAAAAGACGAAGAACAATGCATACAAATCATCAAAAAACTCCTAAGTTACTTGCCAAGCAATTACTTAGAGGACCCACCGTCAATAGAGCCCACAGATGATCCAAACCGCACAGACGAATCTCTAGTCCGCATACTTCCAGACGACCCAGACAAGCCATATGATGTAAAAGAAGTCATCAGTCGCATAGTTGACAACGCCGAATTCCTCGAAATCCAGCCATTATGGGCGCGAAACATCGTAGTAGGATTCGCAAGGCTGAATGGCAAAACAATAGGCATAGTAGCCAACCAACCAATGCACTACGCAGGAGCCTTAGACATAAACAGCAGCATGAAAGCTGGACGCTTCATACGCTTCTGCGACTGCTTCAACATTCCAATAATCACATTCGTAGACGTGCCAGGCTTCTTGCCAGGCATCGAGCAGGAACATGGAGGCATAATAAAACATGGCTCCAAACTATTATACGCATATTGCGAGGCAACAGTGCCAAAAATCACAGTCATACTTCGCAAAGATTATGGTGGAGCTTACGACGTAATGGGCAGCAAACACAGCGGCGCAGACATAAACTATGCCTGGCCAACAGCAGAAATCGCCGTCATGGGCCCGCACGGCGCAATAAACATAATTTTCCGCAAGGAAATAGCTGAAGCTAAAGACTCAGAGAAAAAGCGTATGGAGCTTGTAAGCGAATATCGCCAGAAATTTGCTTCGCCTTACATTGCTGCACAGAAGGGCTACATAGACGAAGTAATCGAACCAGCAGAAACCAGACCCAAACTCATCAGCGCCTTAGAAAGCTTAACAACAAAACGCGAACAAAGACCAACAAGAAAACATGGAAACATACCATTATAGATTAATACCACAACACCCATTTTTCACTCCAAAGTCCAATCTATATATAAGGGGGGTCTAGACGCCTCAGAGCAAACCAGTTAAAATCACCGACACAACATTCCGCGATGCACATCAATCACTGATGGCTACAAGAATGCGCACAGACGCCATGTTACCCATAGCCGAAAAAATAGACAAAGTAGGCTTCTTCTCGCTTGAAATGTGGGGAGGCGCAACATTCGACGTGGCAATTCGCTTCTTGGCTGAAGACCCATGGGAACGCATCCGCCAACTAAAACATCACATACGAAAAACACCTTTCCAAATGCTTCTCCGCGGACAAAATGTGGTTGGCTACCGGAATTATCCAGATGATGTTGTCATAAAATTCGTGGAAAAAGCCTCTGAAAACGGCATAGACATATTCCGTGTTTTTGACGCGTTAAATGACATTCGCAACATGGAAGTCGCTATCAAAACCGTGAAAAAATGTGGCAAACATGCTCAAGGCACGATTTGCTACACAATAAGCCCAGTTCACACCATACAGTATTATGTGGATTTCGCCAAAAAACTGGCTGAATCAGAGTGCGATTCAATCTGCATAAAAGACATGGCAGGAATGCTGGCACCACAACCAGCCTACGAGCTAATAACTGCTCTAAAAAAAGAAGTAGGCTTACCCGTGCATTTACATTCGCATAGCACAAGCGGAATGGTCATGATGACATACTTGCGTGCGTGCGAAGCAGGCGTAGATATACTTGACACTGCCTTTTCGCCTTTAGCATGGGGCACCAGTCAGCCTCCAGTCGAGTCCATAGTAGCAGCCTTGAAAGGAACACTATATGACACGCGCCTTGATTTGGAGCTTCTGAACGAAATTGCAGAATACTTCAGGGAACTGCGCGAAAAATACTATGACCAGTTAAGGCTCATAGACCCAAAGGCTGAACGAGTAGACGCTTCAATAATTGTTCATCAAATCCCAGGCGGAATGTTCTCCAACCTTCTGGAACAGCTTAGGGAACAGAAGGCACTTGACAAACTGAAGGAAGTTCTCGAAGAAGTCCCCAAAGTAAGGAAGGAGCTTGGCTATCCGCCGTTGGTTACGCCTACAAGCCAGCTTGTCGGCATACAATCGGTGCTTAACGTCATCTCTGGCAAGCGTTATGGCATTGTGCCCAAGGAAATAAAAGATTACGTGAAAGGCTTGTATGGAAAGCCGCCAGCACAAATCGACCCAAAAGTGAAGAAGAAAATAATTGGCGATGAAAAACCCATAACAACACGTCCCGCAGACCTTCTGGAGCCAGCCATGAATAAGATACCAGAAGATGTGAAGCCTTACATAGAAAGCGAAGAAGACAAATTAACCTACGCACTTTTTCCTCAAGCAGCCATGGAATTTTTCAAGAAAAGAAAAGCTAAAAGAGAAGAAGCAAAAAGCGGAATTCTGCCAGAAAGAATCACGGAACTTGAAGAAGTTGCCACAGTTTCAGCCGCAATTGCAGCTTATTTAAGTTCGCAGGGAATAAAGGCGCTAATACCAATTAAAGTGAAAGGTGCAACTTCAAATTGGGTTCTAGCTGGCAGACAAAGCCTAACAGAGCATGGTGCATGAAAAATGCCGACATACGAAATTTTCATAGATGGTAAATCTAGAAAAGTAGAGTTGACAAAAACTGGCGAAACAGCTTTTGAAGTTAAAATTGGTGATAAAAAATCGCATGTAGAACTACAAACAAGCAAGGCTAAAGTGGAAAAACAGTTTTCAATAAAAATGGGCGAAAAAACATACAAAATAGAGTTGCAAGAATTTGACCGCGAAAAGCCCTTTCCAATCAAAGTTGAAGAAGCCTCATTTAAAGCAGAAGTCAAAACGCCTACAATAAAAAGGGCATTAACCACTACTGAATCAACTCCGCTGGCACCTTCAAAGAAAACTCTAGTGCAGAGACAAGTTACAGAAGGCGCCGTAACTGCGCCTATGACAGGAAAAATAATTTCAGTGAAAGTTAAGAAAGGTGACCAAGTGAAATTTAGTCAAGTTTTATGTATAATCGAAGCGATGAAAATGGAAAATGAAATCAATGCGCCGAAGGCTGGAACAGTTCAAGAAGTGAATGTCTCCGCTGGGTCATCAGTAAGCGAAGGCGAAATCCTCTTTGTCATTGGCTAGAAGATTGTGGAAGGCTTATACTCGCCGAAGACTTCGCGGAGAACACCGCAAATCTCGCCTAACGTCGCATACTCCTTCACTGCATGAAGCACAGAGGGCATAAGATTCTCATTCTCTGTTTCAGATGCTTTACGCAGATTATTTAAGGCTTCATTCACTTTAGCCTGATTTCTTTGGCTCTTTATCTGATGTAAACGCTCAACAAGTTTCTTCTCGATTTCTGGGTTTATCTGCAGAACCTTAATCGGAACCTTCTCCTCTGTTAAGAATTCATTGACGCCTACAACAATTCGCTTCTTGCTTTCAACTTCCTTCTGATAGTGATAGGCACTTTCAGTGATTTCCCTCTGCATAAAGCCCTTCTCAATAGCATTCACAGCGCCGCCCATCGAATCTATCTTTTCAATGTATTTTGTGGCTTGCTCTTCAATCTCACTGGTTAAATGCTCAATATAGTATGAGCCTGCCAATGGGTCAACGG
>Ga0315268_10001328_pt1 | contig 28376 bp, 22 predicted proteins | sample C1_top_MG_FD_204535 | JGI IMG/M metagenome (GOLD analysis project Ga0315268, IMG submission 204535) | Sediment microbial communities from Yellowstone Lake, YNP, Wyoming, USA - C1_top | ecosystem: Environmental > Aquatic > Freshwater > Lake > Sediment | place: USA: Wyoming | collected 2017-08-01
CCTCATGGGCCCCTGGCTCATGCCCCTGGCACTGAGGCTGGCCTACCACCGCCGGGACCGCCTTACCCCCGGGGTGGTGGCCGCCTACGCCGCGCCCCTGCGGGACGTGCGCCGCCGCCTGGCCCTTTGCCGCCTCTGTCAGCAGATTCGACTGCAACCCCTGAAAGAAGTGGCGGCCTGGCTGGCGCAATTGCCCCAGCCCGCCACCATCATCTGGGGCCGGGAGGACCGCATCCTGCCCCTCTCCCAGGCTTACTGGCTAAAGGCCCGCCTGCCCGGCTCCCAGTTCCACCTCCTGCCGGAGGTGGGCCACGCCCCCCAGGAAGAGGCCTCGGACGTAGTGAACAAAATTATCATTGCTTTTTTGGGGGCTTCATTAAAGAATTAACTCAGGGGGACTCCCCCTGCCCTTCACCCGAAGGGAATTTTTCGCCACGGGAGGGTGACGGGAACTGCAGCAGTGTCACTTCCTGCTCTTCAGACCCGCAATCACCATGAGAAAAAACATTATTCCATTCGGCCGCGCCAAACGTTCCGTCAAGGAGGTGGTGGAGAAATTTTACCAGGAACTGGACGATATCGAGGAGATCGTCGTCATCGCCAAGGACCGGGAGGGCGAGTGGATCTTCGCCAACTCCGAACTGGAGAACGAACTGGAGTGGATCGGCAGCCTCTACAAATTCATCAACAAGGCCATCCTGGAAGAAGGGGAGGAGTTTTAACGGGATTCTTTGGGATGAGGTGGCTAGAGGGGGCCGCGGCCAGATGCCGCGGCCTTTTTCTTTTGCCCTTAGAATTCCAGCGGCCCCACGGCGCCTTCCACCGGCCCCAGGAGGGCCAGGCCCCACTTATCCGGCTTAAGCAGTTCCCGGGCCGTCTCCAGGATGTCCGCCGCCCTCACCTTCATCAGCCCGGCGATGATCTCTTCCAGCGGGATGTAGTGGCCGAAGTGCAGCTCGTTCTTGGCCAGGCGCATCATGCGGTGCTCCACGTCCTCCGCGGCCAGCCAGATGGAGCCCTGGAGGTACTCCCGGGCGGCCGCCAGTTCTGTGGCCGGCACCGGCTCCTCCTTCAGCCGCTTGAGCTCCCGGCACACCGCAGCCAGCACCGCGTCCAGGTTATTGGGCCCCACCCCGGCGGCAATGCCCAGGGCCCCGGTATCGCTGAAAAAGCTGATGAAGGAGTAGATGGAGTAGGCCAGGCCCAGCTCTTCCCGCACCGCCTGGAAGAGCCGGGAGCTGATGTTTCCCCCCAGGATGACCTGCAGCAGGGTGGCGGGGTAGCGCTGGGGGTCCCCTGCAGCCGGCCCCCGGGTCCCCAGGCACAGGTGCACCTGTTCCAGGTCCCGGGCGTGCACCTGGACGCCGGGGCGGATGGCCGCGGCGCTCCGGCCGCGCACCGGGTTGCCGTTGTGAAAGTCCCCCAGGTGTCGGGCCACCAGGTCCACTACTTCCCGGTGGCGCACCCTCCCGGCCGCGGCCACCACCGTCTGGGCCGGCAGGTAGGTGGCGTGGCGGTAACTCAGCAGGTCTTCCCGGCCCAAACGCGAGATGTTGGCCGGGTCCCCGAGGATGGGCCGCCCCAGGGGGTGGTCCCCCCAGAAGTGGCGGGCAAAATGCACCTGCACCAGGTCTTCCGGGTTGTCCTCCTGGGCGCCGATCTCCTCCAGGATGACCTGTCGCTCCCGCTCCAGGTCCTGGGCCTGGTACAGGGGGTTGAGCACCAGGTCGCTCAGCAGATCCAACGCCCGGGGCAGGTGCTCTGCCAGCACCCGGGCGTGGAAACAGGTGTTTTCCTTGGTGGTGAAGGCGTTCAGGCCGCCGCCCAGCTGGTCGATCTCCCGGGCGATGTCCTGGGCGCGGCGCCGGGAGGTGGCCTTGAATGCCATGTGCTCCAGGAAGTGGCTGAGGCCTTGTTCGGCTTCGGTCTCATCCCTGGAGCCCACGTTGAGCCACACCCCCAGGGCCGCGGAGTGGAAGTGGGGCAGCTCCTCGGTGACCACCCGGAGGCGGTTATTCAGGATGCTTTTTCGGTACACGGTCGGGGCGCTTCCCCCTTTCCGGCCCTGCGCCCTCGGCAGGCAGGAGGGCCTTGCGGGACAGGCGGATCTTCCCCTGCCGGTCGATATCCAGGACTTTGACCATCACTTCGTCGCCTTCCTTGAGGACGTCGGTGACGTTCTTCACCCGGCGGTGCTCCAGTTCCGAAATGTGCACCAGACCGTCGGTGCCGGGAATGATCTCCACAAAGGCCCCGAAGTCCATGATCTTCTTCACCTTGCCCAGGTAGACCTGGCCCACCTCGGCCTCCGCGGTGATTTCCTTGATGATGCGGATGGCTTCGTCCGCGGCGCTCTGGGTGGGGGCGGAGATGTGCACCCGGCCGTCGTCCTCGATGTCGACCTTCACCCCGGTGGCGGCCACGATCTGCTTCACCACCTTGCCGCCGGGGCCGATGACCTCCCGGATCTTGTCGGGGTTGATCTGGAGGACGATGATCTTGGGCGCGTGCTCCTTCAGGGTGGCCGAGGGCTGGGCGATGACCGCGTTCATCTTGTCCAGGATGAAAAGGCGCGCCTCCCGGGCCTGTCGCAGGGCCTGGCCCATGATCTCCCGGGTGAGGCCCGTCATCTTGATGTCCATCTGCAGCGCGGTGATGCCGTCGGCGGTGCCGGCCACCTTGAAGTCCATGTCTCCCAGGGCGTCTTCGTCCCCCAGGATGTCCGAGAGCACCGCCACCCGGTCCTCGTCCTTGACGAGGCCCATGGCCACGCCGGCCACGTGTTTCTGGAGGGGCACGCCCGCGTCCATGAGGGCCAGGGAGGCGCCGCACACCGTGGCCATGGAGGAGGAGCCGTTGGAGGACAGGATCTCCGAAACCACCCGGATGGTGTAAGGAAATTCCTCCGCCGAGGGCAAAATCGGAGAGATGGCCCGCTCCGCCAGGGCTCCGTGGCCGATCTCCCGGCGCCCCGGACCCCGGAGCATCCGGGTTTCCCCCACGGAATAAGGCGGGAAATTGTAGTGCAACATGAAGGACTTGAAAGTTTCCCCCGTCAAAGTTTCGATACGCTGCTCGTCGGAGGGCGTGCCCAGGGTGGTCACCGCCAGCGCCTGGGTCTCCCCCCGGGTGAAGAGCGCCGAGCCGTGGGTGCGGCTCAGGAAGTCCACCCGGCAGGAAATGGGGCGGATGTCGGCGTAGGCCCGGCCATCGATGCGGCGCCGGTCCGAGAGCACCATCTCCCGCACCAGGCGCTTTTGCAGGTCTTTCAGCAGGCCGCCGATGAGCTTCTCCTGCCCCTCCGCGTCGGGTCCCAGCGCGGCCAGGACTTCCCGGGCCACCTCGGCCACGGCCTGGTGCCGGGCCCGCTTTTCCGGCTGGTTGACCGCGCGGAGCAGGCGCTCCCGGGCCAGGCCCTCGATTCTCTGGGGCAGGTCCCCCAGGTCCGGGGGCGCCGGCGGGGCCAGCTTTGGCCGCCCCAGCTCCTGGCGCATCCGGCTGATGAGGGCCAGGATGGGCTGCATCTGCTCCTGGGCGAAGAACATCGCTTCCAGCACCTCCTCTTCCTGGGCCATGCGGCCGCCCCCCTCCACCATCACCAGACCCTGGGGCGCGCCGGCGACAATGAGGTTCAGGCGGCTCTCCTTGAGCTGGGAGTTGGTGGGGTTCACCACCAACTGGCCGTCCACCTTGCCGATGCGCACCGCGGCCACCGGCCCCTGGAAGGGAATCTCGGAAATCTCCAGGGCCGCCGCGGCACCGCACAGCGCCGGAATGTCCGGGTCGCTCTCGATGTCCCCGGAAAGCACCGTGGCAATGATCTGAATCTCGTTGAACAGGCCCTTGGGGAACAGGGGCCTCAAGGGGCGATCAATGAGCCGGGAGGTGAGGGTTTCCTTTTCACTGGGACGCCCCAGCTCCCTGCGGAAAAAGCCCCCGGGGATGCGGCCCGCGGCGTAAGCCATCTCCAGATAATCCACGGTGAGGGGCAAAAAATCGATGCCCTCCCGTTTCATCTCGGAGATCACCGCGCTGACCAGGATGGCGCTCTCCCCATAGCGCACCAATACGGAGCCGCTGGCCTGCTGGGCCAGGTCTCCCGTCTCAAACGAGAGCTCCCGGCCGCCGATTTCTACTTGATATATTTTTCCCATGGAATTTAAACTGCCTCCTATTTTCTCAGGCCCAGTTGGTCAATGAGGGCGCGATAGCGTTCGATGTCCTTGTTCTTCAGGTAGTTCAGGAGACGCCGCCGCTGGCCTACCAGCTTGATCAAGCCCCGGCGGGAGTGGTGGTCCTTGGCGTGCGTCTTGAAATGGTCCGTCAGGTAATTGATGCGCTCGCTTAAGATGGCCACCTGGACTTCCGGCGACCCGGTGTCCGTGCCATGCAGGCGGTAACGGTCGATGATCTCCTGTTTCTGTTCGGTAGTTAAGCCCACGACTTCCTCCTTATTTGGTGGTTAACTGTTGGCCATCAGCTGTCAGCCAACAGCCGCTTTTCCTCTCACTGCTTACTGCTCCCCGCCGCAAACACCCGCAGCGGCGCCAGCCAGTTTTTCCCCTCCTGCTGCCGCACGGCGGCCACGGCCACCAGGTCCCCGGCCGCCAGGACCTTCACCGGCTCCCCCTCCGGCAGGTGATTGCCCATCCAGGGGAGGGCCTGGCCCTGGCGCAGGCCCCGGGCCGCGTCCGGAGCCACCGTGGCCGCGGGCATCCCCGGCAGGCACTCCGCCAGGGGGATGACCCGCGCCTGAATTTCTTCCCGCGGCATCCCCTCCAGGGCCGCCAGGGGCAGGGCCGCGTCCACAGAAAAGGCACCCACCGCCAGACGGCGCAAGGCCACCAGATGCCCGCCGCAGCCCAGCGCGGCTCCCAGGTCCGCGGCCAGGGTGCGGATGTAGGTGCCCTGGGAGCACCTTGCGGTGAAGGTCACTAAAGGCAGGTTTATTTTCTCCACCTCCAGGCGGTAAATCGTTACCTTCCGGGGCTTGACTTCCACGCCCTCGCCCCGGCGGGCTAATTTGTAAAGCCGCTGGCCTTCGTGGTGCAAAGCCGAGTACATGGGGGGCACCTGCTCAATTTCGCCCACGAAGCCGGCCGCTACCCGGTAAATCTCCTCACTGGCGGGCATCTTGTCAGATGCGGCCACCACCCGGCCGGTCAAGTCCTGGGTGTCCGTCTCCTCGCCCAGCTTCACCACCCCCCGGTAGGTCTTGGGCTCCGGCATCAGGAAGGGGGCCAGCTTGGTGGCCTCCCCCAGACACAGAGGCAGAAGCCCGGTGGCAAAGGGGTCCAGGGTGCCCAGGTGCCCGATTTTGCGCACGCCCAGGGCCCGCCGCACCCGGCGCACCACCCCGAAGGAGGTCAACCCCTCTGGCTTATCAATAAGCAAAGTGCCGCTGTTAACAACCTGCTTCACGGATAGACCACTAAGTCCTCTGCTACTCTGGGGTTTCTCCCTTGGCCGCCTGCAGCAGCGCCTCCAGCCGGGCCGCCTGGTCCAGACCCGCGTCCGGCAGGAAGTGGAACTCCGGCATCACCCTCAGCAAGTGCTCCCGGGCCAGCTCCTGCTTGATGAAGCCCAGGGCTTTATCCAGCGCCGCCTTCACCTCCCCGGCCTCGGCCCCGGCCCGGGCCACGTAAAAGACGCGGGCGTGCTTCAGGTCCGGGCTCACCTCCACTTCGGTAATGGTGAGCCCCTTGAGCCGGGGGTCCGCCACCTTGTGCAGCAAAATCAAGGCGATGCGCTCTCGGAGCAGCTCCCCCACCCGGGTGACCCGTTTGCCCGCCGCGGTTCTCGCTTTCATTTAATTTCGGTTTTCCATTTTCCGTTTTCTGTTTCCGTAAATTCTTCAAAAACTGCTTACTGCTCACCGCTCACCGCTTACTTCTCCAGGTAGCACAGCTCCACCTGGGAGTCGATGATCTCTGCCAGGTGCTGGTTTTCCATGAACTTCATGATCTGGTCCAAACGGGAACTCAGGTTCTGGGGGTCGTTGCCCACCAGGGCCAGGCCGATCTGGGCCTTCTGCCAAAGGTCGTGGTCTTCCACCTCCGCCGCGGCCGCGTCAAAGCGGTGGCGCACCTTCTCCACCAGGCTCTTCACCACCTTGCGCTTGCCCTTCAGGGAGTCGTTGCCGTGGATGATCAGGGTGACGCGGGCCATGGCCACGATCATGGGTCGCCCTCTTATTAGTCCAAAGTTGAGGTTCAAAATTGAAATACCAATCTGATTGTCGCGATTTTCCCTCTTCGACCTTTTCACCCCCATCTTTAAACTTTTAACCTGAACTATTACCTGGAACTATTCTTGTTCCTTCTCCACCCGGGGGGCCAGGGCCTCCAGTTGGGCCTTCACCTTTTCCTGGGTGTAGGACTCGATGACGTCCCCGGGCTGGAAGTCGCTGAAGCGGTCCAGGCCGATGCCGCATTCGTAGCCGGCCAGCACTTCCTTGACGTCCTCCTTGAAGCGCTTCAGGGAGTTAACCCGGGCTCCTTCCGCCACCACGTTGCCAGCGCGGCGCACCCGGGCCAGGGAGTTGCGCTCCACCTTGCCGTCCAGGACCATGCAGCCGGCGATGGTGCCCACCTTGGTAATGGTGAAGACCTGGCGCACTTCGGCCCGGCCCAGGAGCTTCTCCTCCACCACCGGCTCCAGCAGGCCCTCCAGGGCGGCGTGCACATCCTGCAGCAGGTTGTAAATGATGTCATAGTAGCGCACGTCCACCTGCTCCTGCTCCGCCAGGGCCTGGGCCTTGGGGTTGGCCCGGACGTTGAAGCCCACCACGATGGCGTCGGAGGCCGAGGCCAGCATGATGTCGCTCTCGGTGATGCCGCCCAGGCCGGTATGGATGATGGAGACCTTGATCTCCTTGGACCCCAGTTCCGAGAGGGCCTTGGTGAGGGCCTCGATGGAGCCGTGCACGTCGGCCTTGAGCACCATCTTCAGCTCTTTCACCGCGCCTTCCTTCACCTGCTGGTAGAGCTTCTCCAGGGTGACCCGGCTGAGGCGGGCCAGGGCCGCTTCCCGCTGTTTCTGCTGGCGCATCATGGCGATTTGCTTGGCTTTGCGCTCATCTTCCAGGACCATGAACTCGTCCCCCGCTTCGGGGACGCCGCTGAAGCCCTGCACCTCCACGGGCATGCCCGGGGGGGCTTCCTCCACCCGGCGGCCGGTGTCGTCGAAGAGGGCCCTAACCCGCCCGTACTGGGGCCCGCACACGAAGTAGTCGCCGCTCTTCAGGGTCCCCTGCTGCACCAGCACCGTGCCCACCGGGCCCCGGCCCTTGTCCAGGCGGGACTCGATGATGCGGCCCGAGGCCGGGATATCCGGGGAGGCCTTGAGATCCAGGATCTCCGCCTGCAGCAGGATCTTCTCCAGGAGGTCGGGGATGCCGAGACCCTTTTTGGCCGAGACCTCGGCGAACAGCACGTCGCCGCCCCAGTCCTCCGGCACCACGCCCACATTGGCCAGCTCCCTCTTCACCCGCTCCGGATTGGCGTTGGGCTTGTCGATCTTGTTCACCGCCACCACCAGGGGCACGCCCGCGGCCTTGGCATGGTTGATGGCCTCCTGGGTCTGCTCCATGACCCCGTCGTCCGCGGCCACCACCAGCACCACCAGGTCGGTGACCTGAGCCCCCCGGGCCCGCATGGCGGTAAAGGCCTCATGCCCCGGGGTGTCCAGGAAGACCACCTCCCCCTGCTTCTCCGGCAGGGTCACATGGTAGGCGCCGATGTGCTGGGTGATGCCTCCGGCCTCCGCCTCCGTGACCTTGGTCTGGCGGATGGCATCCAACAGCGAGGTCTTGCCGTGGTCTACGTGCCCCATGATGGTGACCACCGGGGGCCGGGGCTTGGCCTCCCCTTCCCGGCGGCTCTCCAGGCCCAGGAGGTCCTCCTCCATCACCGTGGCCCGCTCCACTTCGAAGCCGAATTCCCCGGCCACGATGGCCGCGGAATCATAGTCAATGGGGTAGTTGATGGTGGCCATGACCCCCATGGAGAGGAGCTGCTTGATAACCTCGCCGGACTTGATGCCCATGCGCTTGGCCAGTTCTCCCACGGTGATGACCTCACCCACCTTGATGCGGCGTTTGATGGCCTTGGGCACGGTAAGTTCGGCCTTGGTCAGCCTTTTCACCGCTTTCTTCAGGCCCCGCCGGCGGCCGGGGACCCGCTCGGCTTCGGCGGCGCCATAAAGGTCGGCCCGCTCCCGCACCTCCCGCTTCTTCACGGGCTTGGCCCAGGGGGCCTCGGCCACCTCCCGCTTGCCTTTTCTCTTGCCTTTCTCCTTCTTTTCTTCCACCGCGGGTTTGGGGGGGCCGGGGGCCACCCGGGGCGCGGCGGTCAGGGGCCGCACCGCCGCGGCCGCGGGCGCCACCGGCTGGGCCGCGGGCCTGGCCGCGGACGGGGCCTCCGTGGGCAGGCTGATGATGCGGGCGGGAATCTCCTTCTTCCGGGCCTTGACCCGCTGGCGCTTCAAGGCGGCGCTGCTGTCCACCGGGGCTGGCGCCGCCGGAGCCGCGGCTTCCAGAGGGGGCTCGGGGGCCTCCGGCAGGGGGGCTGCGGACGGGGGCGCCGCCGCCGGCCCGGGAGCCGCTTCCGCCAGGGCCGCCTGTTCCCGGGGCGGCAGGGACACCACCCTGGCTACGGCCTCCTTGGCCCGGCGGGGCTTAACAGCCTTGGGGGGCGGCGCCTCCGGGGCCGGGGGCGCCTCCACCTCCGGCGACAGGACCGCCGCAGCCACAGCTTGGGCCTCCGCCGGCGCCGCCTCCCGCACCGCCGCCGCGGGTGGAGCCACCCGGCGCCGCCGCTTCACCGTCTCCCCCACCCGGACTTCCTCCACCTGGAGCCGCACCTGGGTGATGGTCTGGCGCACCTTCTCCACCATGCTCTCGTCCAGGGAGCTGAGGTAGTTGTCCACCTTCAGCCCCAGGTCATCCTTCAGGTGCTGCATGAGCTCCCGGACGTCCACCTTGAGTTCCTTAGCCAGATTGATGATCCTGGTCTTGGCCATATGACTTCTCTTGCCCCCGCAACTGGTTTCCTTGGGTTGATTAACCTTCCGGGACTTCTTCGGCCGCGACCGCCTCCTGGGCGGCCCCGGCCCCTTCCCGGTCCATGTCCTGGGCCGCGGCAATCAGGGCCGCGGCTTTCTTTTCGCTCAGTCCCGCGGACTGAATCAGTTCCTCAATGTTGGACTCCGCCACCTCCCGGGCCGAGGTGAACCCGGCTTCATGCAGCAGGTTGGCGGTAATCTCCCCCACCCCCGGGATGCGCAGCAGGGACAGGTACCCCTCCTTCAGGGACTTGGAGTATTTGGATTCGCTCTTGACGTCGATCTTCCAACCCACCAGCCGGGAGGCCAGGCGCACGTTCTGACCCTTCTTGCCGATGGCCAGGGAGAGCTGGTCGTCAGGGACGATGACCTCCATGCTCTGGGCGCCCTTGTTCAGGATGATGCGGCTCACCTGGGCCGGGGCCAGGGCGTTGGTGGCGAACTTGGCCGGGTCCGGGTGCCAGGGGATGATGTCGATCTTCTCGCCCCTGAGCTCCTGGACGATGTTCTGCACCCGGGACCCCTTCATGCCCACGCAGGCCCCCACCGGGTCCACGTCGGAGTCCCGGGAGGCCACCGCGATCTTGGCCCGGCTGCCGGGTTCCCGGGCGCACCCCAGGATCTGGACAATGCCCTCGGAAATCTCCGGCACCTCAGACTGGAACAGGGCCACCAGGAACTGGGGGTGGGTGCGGGACAGGATGATCTGGGGACCCCGGGTCTGGCGCTTGACGTCCAGGACGTAAGCCCGGATGCGCTCGCCCTTGTGGTACATCTCCCGGGGCACCTGTTCCGAAGGCGGCAGCAGGGCCTCGGTGCGCCCCAAATTGACGATGATGCCGTCGGGGTCCGAGCGCTGCACGATGCCGTTGATGATCTCGCCCTTGCGGTCCTTGAAGTCCTCGAACACCAGGTCCCGCTCCGCGTCCTTCATGCGCTGCATGATCACCTGCTTGGCGCTCTGCGCGGCAATGCGCCCGAAGAGGGTGGCGTCCATTTTGATCCCCAGGCTGTCCCCCAGCTCGCACTCCGGGTCCAGTTTCCGGCCTTCCTCCAGGCCGATCTCCCGGTACGGCTCGTTCACCTGGGTGACCACCTCTTTATACTGAAAGACCTCGATGGCTCCGGTGTCTTCGTTATACTCCACCTCCAGCTCCAGCTTGGGGCCGTAGCGCTTCTTGGCCGCGGAGCGGATGGCGTCCTTGATGGCGGAAACCAACAGCTCCTTGTCGATGCCCTTGTCCCGGCTGACCTGGTCGATGATGCGTTTCAGCTCCAGATTCATGAGAGGTCCTAGCCCTCCTTGCCTTGTTTTTTCCAGTCAATGTCCAGCCGGGCCCGGGCAATCTCCTTAAGGGGCAAGCGCTTAAGCTGCCCTTCTTCCTCCAGGCAGACCTCCTCGCCCTCCAGGCCCTTGAGGATCCCCCGGTGCACCCGGCTCCCGGCCCCGGGCTCCCGGATGGTGACTCTAACCAGCCGCCCAGTATAGCGCTCATAGTCCCGGGGTCTCTTCAGCTCCCGGGTCAGCCCCGGGGAGGAGACCTCCAGAAAGTAGGACCCGGGGATGAAGTCGTGCACGTCCAGTAGTTCCGAGACCACCCGGTTCAGGCGGGCCAGCTCCTCCAGGGTGATGCCCCCGTCCCGGTCCAGGAACAACCGCAGCGTCCCCCGCCCTTTCCGGGGCCGGGTGTACTCCAGGTCCACCAGCTCCACCCCCCGGGCCTCCAGGAAAGGTACCACCAGCTTTTCCACCTGCCGGATGATCTCTTCTTTGGACATCACAGACCCTCAGCCCCGGGCTTCACCTGCCGGCGTTCCCTGGCCGGGGGGGACATACAGGCAAACCCGCTCCGCCCCCTCGATGAGTGCCCTGATTTTCCTGAATCTCCGCACTGCCAGCGCGAACACCGCCAGGCCCGCGGGAATGAAGATCCACCCCGCCACCTGGAGATAAATGCTCTCAAAGAACTCCAAAAAGGAGACCCCGCCGATAAAGAACCCCGCGCGGTGCGCACGTAAGCCAGCAGGGTGCGCTCATTGGCCAGGATGGTGCGCTCCACCGCCAGGCAATCCCTGACCCAGGCTCCTTCCGGCGCCGGTTCTGCGCCGCTCCTAGACATTTCCCCCCTCACTTGGCAAAGATCATCTTCAGGGCGATGAGGAGCATGGCCACCCCGAAGACCCGCTCCAGTTCCAGGTTGCTCAGGCTGTTGGCCAGCTTGGCCCCCAGGAGGCCGCCGATAAAGAAGCCCAGGCAAATCAAGGCCGCCACGGGGATATCCACATACCCCTCCTGGTAATAGGTCCAGGCGGCCAGAAAGCCGATGGGCGGCACCAGCAGCGCCAGAGTGGTGCCCTGGGCCAGGTGCTGGGACATGCCAAACAAAAAGACCAGGGCCGGCACGATGATGACGCCGCCCCCCACCCCGATGAGGCCGCTGAAGACTCCGGCCGCGAGGCCCAGCAAAATTAAGAGCATCATGTGCAGGGGGTCCAGGTTCATATTCTCCCTCTCCCGGTGCGGCTTCAGACCCGGCAGCCGCAGCCTTTGGCTCTTAGCAGCCTCACCTGCTCCGCCGGCGTATCTTTGTATTCCTGCTGCTGCGCCAAACCGGTGGCCTGACCCGGGGGGAGCGGCGTGGCGTGGCGGAAGCCCCGCCGGACCATCTCCGCCACCAGCCTCTCGTGCCGCATAAACAGGGCCTTTAACTTCCCCCGCCACCTCCGGGTCTCGGGGTGGTTGGAAAACCCCCGGCGGCCGTCCGTGAGGATGACCCACAACCCGTGCAGCTCCCGGTGCTCCCCCAGCAGGTGCTGCCGGCACAATTTTTCCGGTTCCAGGTCCCAAATCCGCATATTCAATAAAAAAGTGGGCGCCTGGCCCACTTCCGGGAAAATCCAAGATTGTTCATCTCGGGGCACCCAGAGCTGCTACCAAACTCCGCCCGCAAAGCAAGCCGGCCCTTCCGCCCCTTCCTAGCCGGCCCCCTCGCTGGGGGAAGCGGGTCACCCGGCGGCCCAACCCGGCCACCGGATTTGGAGCGGGCAACGGGATTCGAACCCGCGACACCAAGCTTGGGAAGCTTGTACTCTACCAGCTGAGCTATGCCCGCTCAACGTATATTTTTATAACAACTTAAGGCTAAATGTCAAGGTTTTTCCCGGGGGCGCAAGGCGCACCGGAGGGCCTCCCGGCCGGCCCCCTCCCCGGCCGGGGCGCCGGCCAGGGCTTTCCGGGCGTCGCCGATGTCCGCCCGGATCTGGGCCGCCAGGGCCTCGATGGAGGGAAAGCGCCGCTCCTCCCGCAGCCTCCGGACGAACTCCACCTCCAGCTCCTCGCCGTAGAGGTCGCCGTTAAAGTCCAGGAGGTGCACTTCCAGGGACAGCTCGGCGTCGTCAAAGGTGGGGCAGGTGCCGATGTTGGCCACCCCGGGAAGGGTCTCGCGGCCCCGGCAGACCCACACCGCGTAGATGCCCGACGCGGGCAGCAGCTCGTTTTCCGGCCGCAGGTTGGCGGTGGGCACCTTGAGGAGCTCGGCCCCCCGGCCGTGGCCCTTGACCACCCGGCCCACCACCCCGTAGGACCGGCCCAGGAGGCGGTTGGCCGCGTCCACCTTGCCCAGGCGCAGCATCGCCCGGATCAGGGAGCTGCTCACCACCGCGCCCTCGGCCTCCACGGCCCATACCACCTGCACCGTAAACCCCTTTTCCCGGCCCATCTCCTTCAGGAGGTCGATGTTGCCCTCCCGACCCCGGCCGAAGGCGTAGTCGTGGCCCACCACCACCTCCCGCACCCGGAGGCCCTCGCAGAAATACCGGCGCACAAAGTCCCGGGCCGGCATCTTGGCAAACTCCGGGGTGAAGGGCAGCACCACCACCGCGGCCAGGCCGGCCTCCGCCAGCAGCCGGAGCTTCTGGGTCCCGGTGGTCAAGAGGGGCAGCTCCATCTCCGGGCGCAGCACCTTCAGGGGGTGGGGCTCAAAGGTGACGGCCACGGGCCGGCCGTCCAGCTCCCGGGCCCTTTGGGCCACCCGGCCCAGGATGGCCCGGTGCCCCAGGTGGACCCCGTCAAAGTTGCCGATGGTCACCACCGTGCGGGAAAAGGGCAGCCCCTGGGGGGGCAGGTCATGATAGACGGCGCATTCCATGAATGATCCGGGCAAGTGCCGGACCCCGGGGCCGGGGTCCCCGGCCCTGCCTTGGGCCTTGACAAATACTGGGTTGATATTATATGCTTATAAATTGGAAAAAGCCAGGCGGCAGGCCGCCTGGCCCCGGCCGAAGTGGCGGAACTGGTAGACGCGCTAGGTTCAGGGTCTAGTGGGCGTAGGCCTGTCGGGGTTCGAGTCCCCGCTTCGGCACCAATTAGGCAAGATTAGGCGCAACCCCAAGGGGTTGCGCCTTCTCTTTGGGGGCAGGTTGCGGCTGGGTTCCCCAGGGTACCGGGTCAGTCTTTGGCCCCCAGGTGCTCCCGCAAGAAGTCCTTGATGTACCAGTCGACGATACCGTCGGAAAACATCACCATATCCAGCTGTTTGGTGTAAACGGTGAGTTTACCCAGGAGCACCAGTCTTTGCAGCATGCGTTCCTGGGGGTACTTGGCCAGGCGGGCCTCGATCAGGTCCCCTTTCCTTTGCGGCTGCAAGTCCATGTGGTCGATGATGGTCTCGATAAGGCGCGCCCGGCGCTCCCGGCGCTCCGGCGTGGAGCCGCCGCCCCGGAAGCTGAAGGTGAGATAGTTGTCATTCACCACTTCCGAGACGTAGGCCTCTATGGTGGACAGGTGGTACCCCAGACGGATGCTGAAGTTCATGTAGTTGCCGGACAGCACCGCGTAACTCTGGTCCTGCCAGGGGTCGGCCCCCTGGGCCACCTCCGCCTCAGTTTTAACAAAGACCGAGGAGAGGCTTTTAACGTCGCCGGGGGCGCCTTTGGGCCAGGGCATGGCCTGCAGCCCCTGCCAGAAGGCCTGGAAGGGAAGGGACTGGATGTGCTGCGGCCGCACTTTGCGTCGCCGGCCGGGTTTGAGGCCTCCTCCCAGGTCCAGGAGGCGGAGCTTTAAGGGGATGTCGGCCTCCAGCTCCATGACCTCGCTGCTGCTGCTGAGTTCCAGGTCCGTCATGCGGAACATCTCCCGCATGGCAAACTCATGCCCATAACGCACGACGTCGTGGAGGGAGCGGCAGTGCTCCGGCGTGAAGGTGTCAGCTTGGGGGTTAATGAGGTTCAAGGGCACCACCTTCTGCACCACCGCCTTGAGGGTCTGGAATACCGGGCTGTCCGCCAGGTCGTTCCTTCTGCTGTCGTCGGCTTCCAGGAGCTCGGGGATGATGCCGGCATAGATGTTGTTGTAGTTGGCGTCCACCGTCACTTCCTGGCCAGGCTGCAAGAGCCTGGTGGCGTTCCCGGTATTGAGAATGGCGGGCACCTTGAATTCCCGGGCCAGGAGGGCCATGTGGCCGGTGACGCTCCCCGCGTCGGTGACGATGGCCGCAGCCTGGGGCATCACAGTGACGAACTTGGGGGAGGTAAACCGGGCCACGAGCACCCCGCCCGGTGGAAAATTCTTCAGGTCCTCGTCGGTCTTCACCAGGACCACCGGCCCGGCCCCTACTCCCCGGCAGGCTATGCTCCCCTTATCCAGGAGCACCGGGTGGTCTTTGAGGATCCTGGGCTTGGTGGCGGCGGCCTTCCGGGCCAGCACCGTGAGGGTGCGGCTTTGCAGCAGCCACAGGTTTCCGGCTTCGTCCAGGGCCCACTCCACGTCCTGGGGCTTCTGGTAGTGCTCCTCCAAACGGAGGGCCCACTGGGCCAGACGGGCCAGGTGCTCCGGGGCCAGGCAGGGGGCGTTGACCTCCTCCGGGGGCACCGGCGCCTCAGCTTCGCCCCCCTGAGGCTGCCACACCAACTTCACCTTCTTGGCAGGGACGGCCTGCTCCAAGACCTTTCCCGGCGGGTCATAGGCCACCAAATAGTGGTCCGGCGCGATGATCCCCCCCACCGCGTATTTGCCTAGACCCCACACCGCGTTGATGAGGCAAACGTTTCGTTCCGGGGCCTCGGGCTGGCGGGTGAAAAGCACGCCACTGGCCCGGGCGTGGACAAGGGGCATGACCGCCGCCCCCATGGCCATCTCCTCTTCGTTGAAGCCCTTGTTCTTGTAATAGAACAGAGCCCGGGGAGTGAAGAGGCTGGCCACGATGTCCTTGTAACGGTCCGCCAGGTCTTCACCGGGAACGTTGAGAAAAGTGGCGTACTGGCCGGCGAAGGTGTAGGTGAGGTCTTCCCCCACGGCGCTGGAGCGGACGGCCAGGAAAGGCCGATTCCCCAGGGACCGGCACAGGCGCTTATAAGCCTCCGCCAGGGCGGCTTCGAGTTCCGGGGGCATTCGCGCCGTCTGGACCATGACCTTGAGTTCCTCGCTCACCCGGGCCAGGCTGTCCAGGTCCGCCAGGCTCCAGCCCTTGAGGAGGTCCGAGAGGCGCTCCCCCAGGTGATTGTGGTCTAGAAAAAGTTTGTAGGCGTAAGTGGAGACCGCGAAGCCCGGGGGGACGGGCAGGCCCACCCGGTTTAGCACCTCCCCCAGGTTGGCGTTTTTCCCGCCCACGGCCTCGGCCTGGGAAAGGTCCAAATCCGCGAAGTCGATGACCAGGGGACCGGCGGGTATTTCCCGGCGGCGCTTAAGGACGGCCTCCACCTCCTGGCCGAGGCGAGCCGCGGCCAGGCTGAGGGCCTGGTAGCGGTCTTCCCCCAAACCGTTCAACGCTGCCACCAGGGCCTGGGTCTCCTGAAGAAGCTGGCTTACTGCACCCCGGATGTAGGCCAGGTCAAAGAGGTAGTCCCCGGAAAGCTTCTCCTCCATGTCCGCCATCAGGGCCAGGGCCTGGTTGTTGGCCTTAAGAAGCCTTTGGAAGTGAGCGTAGCGGGACGCAAGGTGCGCGGGAAGGCTTGGAGAGGAAACCCCTTTTAGGCGCCTCCAGGCGCGTTTGAGCATGGTCATAAGGGCTTAAGATAGGTCGATTTTTACTTTATTGTAATAGAGTCAGGCAGGGGTGGCAAGCCGTTCCCGGGGCCACAGCCGGAGGCCGCACCTCAGAAGGTGGCGTCCAGGACTTCCACCTGGCCATTCCCAAGAGAATACTTGGCGACCACCACCTGAAGGCGTCCGGCGGCCAACGCCTCGCCAATGATGGGGCTTTCCCTTCTTAGAGTGTCGGAGAGGAGACCCAGATGGATGTTGGTGGCCGCCTCCACCAAATCAGGGCCGGTGAGGCCCCGCCCCTTGGCCTGCGCCGCGGCGGGGGCGATTTTCTGCACAATGGCGGTGATGTGACTTTCATTCAAGTCAGGGTGGTGCACCGCGGCGGTGACCGCGCCGCAGGCCTCGTGGCCCTTGACCACCAACAAGGGGACGTGCAGGTGGGCCACGGCGTACTCCAGACTCCCCAGGCTGGTGGGCTCCAGCACCAGCCCGGCGGTGCGCACCACGAAGAGGTCGCCCAGGCTCTGGTCAAAGACAATCTCCGCGGGCACCCGGGAGTCCGAGCAGCAGAGCACCGCGGCCACGGGGCTTTGGCCCTGAGTAAGGCTCCTCCGGAGCTCCAGGAGATTCCTTCCCATGAAGAGTCCCTGGACGAAACGCATGTTGCCTGCCAGCAGCCGCTGCCACACCTCTTGGGCGCCAGGGGCGGGACCTGCGTGCGCCATAGTGAACCTCCGCCTAAGATGAACGGGGGAAGTGACTAAGGCGATGGGCCCAGCCGCCCACCCCTTGCAGCCCTCCCCTAATACGGTGAGATATTCTTTGATGGTGCCAGGATGTGTCAATCCCCCAGGACGATCTTGGAGATTTCCTGGAAGAGCTCCGTCAGGCGCACCATGCCGGCCACCTTGTGATCCTGCATCACCGGCATCATGCCCACATTTTCCTTGATCATCAAGGCCAGGGCCTTGGCGATGGAGTCCTCGGTGCCCACCGTGACCCTGAGGGGGCTCATGACCTCGCGCACCGGCTTCTGGGCCTGCTCTTTGATCTGGGGCCCAAAGAGATCGCCCACGAGGGCCGTGAGACTGGGGTCCATCTGCACCGGGCCCCCCGCCTGGAGGAATTTGGGCTCCAGACCCTTGACGATATCCCGCAGGGTGAGGATTCCCACGAGTTGGTACTTCTCGTCGAAGACCAGGACGGAGCGGGGCTCAAAGGCCCCCTCGAACTTGATGGCCGCTTCCCGCACGATGGCCATGGCCTGGCGCAGGGTGAACCAGTAAGGAATGTGGGGGTAGTCCTCCAGGGGGATCATGACCTCTTTGACTTTCTTGTCCACAGGCATGGGAAACCTCCCGTTTCATGGTCCACAGCAGGGATGCGGCCTACAAGAAAGGAGCCTCTTCATTGGGCAACCTGCCGCGCGTCCGCGCCGGCTTTCGGCTGCTCCGCTGGCAAGATGACATAAAAAGTGGTCCCGGTGGGTCCGCCACCGGCATCTGCGGCGGTTCTGGTCTCGAAGCGGATGGTGCCCCCGTATTTTTCCACAATGGCATGGCTCACGGAGAGCCCGAGGCCGGTGCCCTCCCCCTGCTGTTTGGTGGTGAAGAAGGGGTCGAAGATGCGTTCCGCGTAGTCCTTGGAGATGCCAGTACCCGTGTCCGCCACCATCGCCTCCACCTGGTTATTTTGGGGGTTAAACCGGGTGGAGACGGTCAGGCGGCCCCCCTCGGGCATCGCCGCGATGGCGTTGGTGATCAGGTTTAAGAAAACCTGCTGCAGCTCCCCAGTGTCTCCCCGCACTCTAGGAAGGCCGGGGGCCAGATGCGTTTCCAGCTCCACCTTCTTGACCAGCAGGGTGTTCTGCACCAGCTTCAGAAGATTCTGGAGCTCCTGGGACAGGTCGGCATAATCGCCGGGCTTGGCCGGCGTCCGGGCGAAGCTCATGAGATTTTGCACGATGCGCTTGCAGTTGAGGCCCTGGCGTTCGATGGTCTGGAGCATTTCATACTGTTTGCTGTCCTTGGGCACCAACTCCTGGAGAAGTTCCGTGAAGCCCAACATGATGCCCAGAGGGTTGTTGATCTCGTGGGCCACTCCCGAGGCCAGGGTGCCGATGGAAGCCAGTTTTTCCGTGCGGGCCATCTGTTCTTCCATGCGGTGGCGGTCGGTGATGTCCCGGGCGAAGATGAGCACCCGCTCCACCGTGCGGCCGTCCTCCCCATATAAAGGCACCAGGTGGCTGGAGAGCCAGTAGGTCCGCCCCAGGATGTGCACCTCGCCCTTGTGTTCCACGTTGCGGCAAGTGGTGAAGACATACTGGACCTGGTTCATGATGAGATCCGCGTCCTCCGGGCTGAAGAACTGCCTCAGAGACCTCCCCTGGAGCCCGATGGCCGGCATGTTAAAAGCCCTGGCCGTAGCCGAGTTGGCCGCCTTGATCAGACCCTGGTCGTCCACCATGAAGATGAAGTCCGGGGAGCGCTCCACCACCGAGCGGTAGCGCTCCTCGCTCTTTTTGAGCTTGGCGGTGGCCCGGTCCACCTCCTCCTGCAAACCCCTGGTCCAGCGCCGCTCGTAATGGATGATAACGATGGCCACCCCCAGGAGCGCAAAGATCAACAACCCCTGGATCAGGAACTGCCGGAGGTAGAGGGAGGAGATGGTGCCGGCCACCTCCTCGGTGGGCGCGGCCACCGCCACGGCCCAGATGCGGGCGCCCGCCGGATCCACATGGGGATAAGGCCGGGGGCTCTCAGTATCCACGTGGGCGTGGGTGAAGGCGACGAATTTTTCCATCTGCTGGATGACGCCCCGGTGCCAGCCGGAGATATAACGCGCGGTGCCGTCTTCCCCTGCCAGCATGCGGGTCTTCTGGATTTCGTTGATCTTGTCAAAGCTGATGGCCGGGTTGCGCCGGCCCCGGGCCGTGAAGGCGTCGTCCCCCACGAATTCGCGCTCGGGGTGGTAGAGGAAAAGGCCGTCCTTGTCGATAACCCAGCAATAACCGGTGCGTCCCGAGCGAATGGTGGCGCAGGAACTGCCGGTGAACACGCTCAAGTCAATTTTAAAGGCCAGCACCCCTCCCAACCCGCCGGGCGCCCTGGGGTGTGATTCATCCACGCTTTCAAGATATATCGGGGTGGCCATGGTCATGAAGGGCGCCTTGTAGGGGCCCCTCCTTTCCACCATTACGGGTCCATGGTAGATGCGTCCCTTGTTGGCCGGGTCGTGGGCCCAGACCACTTCCGGCGCCTGAGAGAAATCCTCCCTAATCTGGCTGGCCCCCTGAGCATCCAGGAGATAGGCCGCATGGCCTTCGTGGACGATGCGCTGGATGTTGATGACCCCCAGCCGGGCCAGCTCATCATAACTAACCCGCATGCGATTGGCCCAGGCCGGGGCTTCCAGATACTGGATGGCCGGGGAATAGGCGAGAATCTTGAGCTCCCGTCGTAGAAAGGCCAGGTCGTCCTCGATATTCCGGGCCGCGGTGCGGGCCAGGATCAACTGCTGCTGTTGGAAATCGTCCGAGACGATCTCCTGGGTGCGCCTTAGAGATAAAAACCCCAGGACGAAGGCCAAGACTAAAAGCACTACCACCAAGCTCCCCAGGATCTTCAGGAGGCGGGGCAGGCTGATTTTTTCCATGAAGTCAAACATTGATTATAAGCCCTTAAGGTCGCTCTTAAATGCCCTTCATGGGTCGAGGGACCCCCACCTTAATCTTCCTTCTGAACCCTTTTCCCGAGACCATTTATTTTTTTCAGTTTACCACATCGGTCAAGGGAGATTAAGGCCCCTTCCCCCTGGAAGGCCTGTTGTTTCCCAAGTCGGCCTTAACAGGATTTTAACAGCTTTCCCCCGCCTTTTAATCCCATTTTAATCTGGCCCCTGGTATTTCATGGCCATGAGTCCCCGTTGGGTGCCGGTCCGGCTAATTAAGCCGACGGCAGGCTTTACCGGGGAAGGCGTCCAGCGAGAAAAACCTTGGAGGGTGCCATGCCGCAAGAAAAGAAGGTTCGAGATTTTATGATTCCTCTGGAGGATTACCCTCACATCCCGTACTGGTTCACCCTGCGCCAGGCCATGGCCATCGTCCGGGAGGCGGCCGTCAAATTCGAGGGCGCCTTCGAGCCCCGGGCGGTCCTGGTGTTTGACGAGAAGTACCAGCTCATGGGAATGCTCACCCTGAGAGACATTATCAAGGGCCTGGAGCCCCGGTTCATGAAGGAAACCAAGGTGGCGGAGGGGGTGAAAGTCACCTCTGACCCCAGCCTGTCCATCATCACCGGGGACCTCTTCGGCTCCGGGCTCAAGGAGGCCTCCCAGCGGCCGGTGAGCGAGGTCATGCGCCCCATCAAGGTCACGGTCAGCGCCAATGCCTCGTTGGCCAAAGCCATATTCCTGATGATCAAGGAAGATGTGGGCATGATGCCGGTGGTGCAGGACCACAAGGTCATGGGTATGGTGCGCCTGAGCGACCTGTTCAAGGAAATTTCTGACCTGGTGCTGGGCAGCTGATAGGCCCAGACTTGTGAGAAAAGGAGCAAAACACCATGGCTGAAGATGTCAAGAAATTGCCGGTGTCCGCCGGACTGCCGGAGATGCCCGAAGAGATCGTCCTGGCACCCCCGAAGAAGGTTATCAATTGGAAGCGAGTCTTTTATATTCTCCTGGGCCTGGGAATCTTTTTCCTGTTCTATGCACTCCCTGGCCTACCCGACGCCGTGGACCCCGGCGGCAAGGTCTTTAAGCTCCCCTGGGAAGGTAAAATGGCCCTCGGCCTCTTCCTCATGGCCGGCACCTGGTGGATCTTCGAGGTGATGCCCATCGGTGCCACCGCCATCGCCATCGGTCTTTTTCAGGTGCTCTTCATGATTCGCCCTGCCAACGAGGCGCTCAGGGACTTCATGGACCCCTCGGTGTGGTTTATTTTCGGCTCCGTGGTCATCGGCACCGCGTTTACGGCCTCAGGCCTCACCAAGCGCATGGCTTACAAAATGCTGGGCATCGTGGGGGAGAACACTAACATGATCCTGTTGGGAACCTTCCTGGTGGTGGGCGCCATGACCCTGATTATGGCCCACACCGCAGTGGCCGCGGCCATTTTCCCCTTGTTAGTGGCTATCCATTCCCTATACAGCGAAAGCGATCAACCCACTAAATTCGGCAAGGGTCTTTTCATCGGCATGGCTTGGGCCGCAGGTGCGGGCTCCATCATTACCTTCCTGGGCGCGGCCCGGGGCGTGGCCGCCGCGGGCATGTTCAGGCAGTTCACCCAGGGAGCATTCATCAAAGGGGTGCTCTATCCCCAGGGCTATGACATCGGCTTCTTCGAGCTGATCTGGTACATGCTCCCCGTGGGCGTTCTCATGATTTTCGCCATCTGGCTCATCATCATCACCTTCTTTAAGCCGGAGCGGGCCCAGATCGAGGGCTTGCGGCAGCGGGCCGCGGACCTCACCCGGGAACTCGGCCCCATGAACGCCAAGGAGAAGTTCGTTCTGTTTACGGTGTTGGCCATCATCATCCTGTTTTTCCTCAAGGCCTTCCTGCCCCTGCCGGCCTTTCGGGACATGGACCGGGCCGGCATCATGCTGGTGGGCACCGTGGCCTTTTTCCTCTCCCGCACCCTCACGGTGGAGGACCTGGAGACTATCCCCTGGAACATTATTCTGCTGTTCGGCGGGGCCATGAGCATCGGCTTTTGCCTGTGGAACACCAAGGCCGCGGAGTGGCTGGCGGTGCACTGGCTCACCATGTTCCAGGCGGCGCCCCCGTTGGTGTTCATTCTCTCCATCGCCTTTTTTGTCCTGGTGCTCACCAACTTCATCATGAACGTGGCGGCCATCGCCATTTCGCTTCCCGTCTCCCTGGTCATCGCCAAGTACCTGGGGGTGGCGCCCCACGTGATTCTCTTCGCCTCCCTGGTCACCGCGGGCATGCCTTTCAACCTGCTCATCGGCGCCGCGCCTAACGCCATCGCTTATGAGAGCAAACAGTTCACCACGGGTGAGTTCTTCGCCTACGGCTGGATCCCCAGCGTCGTGCTCATGGCCGTGCTGGCTGTGTTCTGCTACCTTATCTGGCCGCTCCAGGGCATGCCGGTGCTGCTGAAGTAGGGACAAGTTTTAGCTGGGGAGGCTCAAACCGGGCCTCCCCCCCAATCCCGAAACCTGCTTTGCCAAAGAGGATTGATCAGATGCAGCGGATCACACGGTTCTCATGGATTTCCCTGGTTCTGAGCCTGGCGGCCGTCTTCTGCCTGACTTCCCTGTCCCTGGCCGCGGGGGACCGCCTCACCGTCTCCGGCACCTTCAAGAACCCCTCCAACAAGGGCGTCAAGGAAGTGGAGGTGGAGGTCCTAGTGAACGGCAAGCACGTCAAACCCGAGGGCAAGGAAGAGGACATCATCACCGGCAAGCCGGGGAGCTTCTCCAAGGATTTCCTCCTGCCCGCCGGGACGCTGCCTGCCGCTAAGGTGGAGGTCGCGGCCAAGAAGCCCAACTGGGAGTCTCTGGCGCCCACCGAGCTCAAGGTGGTGGATGCGGGCGCGGACGCCGAAGGAAACCGCCTCTTCCAGACCGCGGGCAGCTTCACCTTGAAGCGGGCCGTCACCCCGGCCTTCTGGATCGCCACCTTCATCCTCCTGGCCGTCTACCTCATTATTTCCTTTGAGTGGATGCACCGCACCCTGGCGGCGCTGTTGGGCGCGGCCCTCATCCTCTTTGTCACCTACACCGCCGGAGTGGTGGACAAGGGCTACTTCATCCTCTCCTTCGAAGACGCCATGGGGGCCATTGACCTGAACGTCATCTTCCTGCTCATGGGGATGATGATCTTTGTGGGGGTGTTGAAAAAGACGGGCATGTTCCAGTTCCTGGCCTATAAGGCCTATGCCTGGGCCCGGGGCAACGTCTTTGTCCTCTCTTTCGCGCTCCAATTCCTCACCGCGGTGATTTCGGCCTTCCTGGACAACGTCACCACCATGCTCCTGGTCATCCCGGTGACCATTGAGATCGCCGTGACCCTCAAGATCCACCCCCTGAATTTCCTCATCCCCCAGGCCTTTGCCAGCAACGTGGGGGGCACCGCCACCCTCATCGGCGACCCGCCCAACATCCTTATTGGCTCCTACACCGGCCTCACCTTCGGCGCCTTTGTGGTGAACCTCACCCTGGTCTGCCTGGTCGCGCTCATTGTTTCGTGCTTTTACTACCTGTGGTGGCATAAAAAGGACTACCTCAAGGCCGAAGTCAAGGACGTGGGGCGCACCATCGCCTATCTTAAGGAGGAATACCGCATCACCGACAAGAAGCTCATGACCACCGGCCTGGTGCTCCTGGGCTTCACCATCCTCCTCTTCGCCTTCCACGGCTTCCTGCACATGCAGGTGTCGGTGGCGGCCTTGATCGGCTCTCTGCTCCTCTTGGCCGTCTCCCGGGTGGACATCGTGGAGATGCTGGAACACGAAGTGGAATGGCCTTCACTGATGTTCTTCGTAGGCCTCTTCATGGTCATCGCCGGGGCCGAGGAGACCGGCCTCATCCAGCAGATCGCCAACTCGGTGCTCTATTTCTCCCAGGGGAAGCTGTGGCTGGCCATCATCCTGATCCTCTGGGTGAGCGCCATCTCCTCCGCCTTTATCGACAACATCCCCTTCACCGCCACCATGCTGCCCATCGTCCTGTTCCTGAGCGAGAGCTTCGGCCTGCCCAGGGACAACGTGCTCTGGTGGTCCCTGTCCCTGGGGGCCTGCCTGGGGGGCAACGGCACCATGATCGGGGCCAGCGCCAACGTGGTTACCGTGGGCCTGGCGGAAAAGGCGGGCTACCACATCGGCTTCGTGGAGTACATGCGCCGCTGCTGGTGGCCCATGATGATTACCGTCACCATCAGCATGGTGTACCTGCTGATGTTTTATTAAAACTATTTGCGCTCTTGCACCCGGGCGTGAGAGAATGAAGGCCAAAAGGAGCCCGGCCTAAGACGGGGAAGAAATAGCAGCCAGACATAATCAGGTCGAAATCGGAGGGCCTGTCAGGTGGAGTCTGTCAACCTGGCAGGCCTTTGTTTTGGGCAGGAACGCGCGGAATCCCCGGAGAAGATATGGAGGAATACGGATGAGCCGCGATAGGAAGCGGGCCGTTAAGGTCCTGATAACCATTCTGCTGGCGGTCTTTGCCTGTCCCCTGGGGTCTGGTGCGACCCCGGCGGAGCCGGGCGACCACCTGACCGTGTCCGGAATCGTTATGGACGCCCAGGGCAAAGGCATCAGGGAGGCGGAGATCGAACTGCTGGTGAACGGCCGGAAGATCACACCTCTGGGGCGGGACGAACACCTGGAATCCGGCGGCAAGGGAAGTTTCGTGGGGCGTTACCGGCTCCCCCAGGGAACCCTGCCAGGTGCCAAGGCGCAACTCCGGGCGCTGAAACCGGGTTGGCAGCCCGGAGAGTCAGAGGGTCTCAAAATCCTGGACGCCGGCGCCGACGCCGCGGGCAGCCGTCTCTTCCAGGCCCAGGCCGATCTCTTGCTGACGCGCAGAATCACCCCGGCCTTTTGGATCGCCGCCTCCGTTCTCCTGGTGGTGTATGTCCTCATCGCCGCGGAGGTAATGCACCGGACGCTTGCGGCCTTTCTGGGCGCGGCCTTCATTCTGTTCATCACCTACACCGCCGGGACCTTCGATAAAAATTTCTTCATCCTCTCTTTTGCAGACGCCATGCGGTCCATTGATATGAACGTCATCTTCCTCCTCATGGGCATGATGATCATTGTGGGGGTCTTGAAGAAAACCGGCCTTTTCCAGTGGCTAGCTTACAAGTCCTATGCCCTGGCCCGGGGCAACATTTTCATCCTGTCTTTCATCCTCCAGGTGGTGACCGCCATTGCTTCCGCGTTTTTGGACAACGTCACCACTATGCTGTTATTGATCCCGGTGACCATCGAGATCGCGGTGACTTTGAAGATCAACCCCCTGACCTTCCTCATCCCTGAGGTCTTTGCCTCCAACGTGGGCGGCACCGCCACCTTGATCGGCGACCCCCCCAACATCCTCATCGGCTCCTATGCCAAGCTGACCTTCGGCCAGTTTGTAACCAATCTCAGCCTGATCTGCACCGTTTGTTTAATCCTCACTTCCCTGTGGTACCTCTGGTGGTACAAAAAGGGCTACCTCGAGGCCGACATCAAGGATGTGGACCGCACCATCGCCTACCTGAAAGAAGAGTACCGGATCACCAACAAAAAGCTGGCGGTCATGGCGTTGGGAATTTTAGGGTTCGTCATCTTCCTCTTCGTCGTCCACGGAGCCCTGCACATGGAGCCTTCGGTGGCCGCTCTGGTGGGTGCCATGGGGCTTTTGGCCATCTCCCGGGTCGATATTGTAGAGATGCTGGAGCACGAGGTGGAGTGGCCCACCCTGGTCTTCTTCATCGCCCTCTTCATGGTCATCGCCGGGGCGGAGGAAACCGGCCTCATCCAGATCATCGCCGAGTGGGTGAAGGACGTCTCCCGGGGCAATCTGACCGCGGCCATTGTCCTCATCCTCTGGGTCAGCGCTATTGCTTCGGCCTTCATTGACAACATTCCCTTCACCGCCACCATGCTGCCCATCGTCGCCTTTCTGAACCAGGCCATACCCGGAGCGGAGAGCGGCGTGCTTTGGTGGTCCCTGGCCTTGGGGGCGTGCCTGGGCGGCAACGGCACCATGATCGGAGCCTCCGCCAACGTGGTCACCGTGGGCTTGGTGGAAAAAGCCGGTTACCATATCTCCTTTTTAAATTACATGAGGGCTTGCTGGTGGCCCATGATGCTCACCGTCACCATCAGCATGGTGTACTTGCTGCTTTTCTATTAAAAATCTTTGCATCTTTGCGCCCTTGCGTGAGAAGTAATCCGGCAAGGGCGCCAAGACACGACTGCACTTGACCAAAAGCCCCTGACCGGTTATCCTTCGATTAATATTTATCGAAGGATTTTAAAAACATATGCCGGACCCGGCCCTGGAGGCACTGTCGCCTCAGCCAGAACCGAGAGGTTCCCGCCCCGAGAACCTGCTCGTCTGCCTGAGCCCCAGCCCCTTTTCCATTCCCCTGATCCGGGCCACCAAACGGATTGCCGACGCCCAGCAGGGGAAATGGTTCGCCCTTTATGTAGAGACCCCGGTCCATGACCGCTTGTCCCCGGAGTCCCAGCAGCAGGTGGCCCAGGCCCTGTATCTTGCGGCCAAGCTGGGGGCCCGGACCGCTAAAGTTTCCGGCGCCCGCATCGGCGACGAGATCTTGGCCTTTGCCCGGGAAAACCAGGTCAGCAAGATCTTTGTGGGTAAACCCGTGGAGCGCCGCTGGCGCCGGTTTCTGGGCATCTCCCTGGTGGACCATCTCATCTGGAATTGCGGCCCCATCGATATCTTTGTGATCTCCGGGGAAGGAGAGGAAGCCCTCCCCGGAGGAGCCGGGGCGTTAAAGGCGCGGCGGCGGCTCTGGGAATATCTCCTCGCCGCGGGCGGGGTGGGCCTGTGCACGGGGCTGGGCTTTATTTTATTCCCCTTCCTGGCCCTCACCAACCTGGCGATGATTTATCTCCTCACCGTAGTGATCATTTCCTCCTTTCTCACCCAGGGGCCGGCCATTTTTTCCTCGATATTCAGCGTGGCCGCGTTCGCTTTCTTCTTTGTGCCGGAATACTATTCCTTCAAAGTGGCCAGCACCGAATACGCCATCACCTTGGCGGTCATGCTCCTGGTGAGCCTCCTGGTGAGCGCCCTGACGACCCGGATTCGCCACCAGGCCAGGGTTTCCCGCCAGCAGGAGCGGCAGACCGCGGCCCTTTACGAGATGAGCCAGAACCTCACGGCCATCAACAGTCTGGAAGAACTTTTGCAGGTGGCGGCGGAGCAAATCGCCCAAATATTCGACGGCCAGGTGGCCATCCTGATGCCAGATGCCGAGGGGAAGTTGCAGCTCTGCGCCGGACAACCTTTTGCTGATGACGATGTGCGGGAAGGGATGGTGGCCAACTGGGTCTTCCGGCACGGCCACCTGGCCGGCGCGGGCACCGAAACCCTGCCCGCGGTCCAGGGGATTTACCTGCCGCTCCTGGCCTCACAAAACGTCATCGGGGTCTTAAGGCTGCAAATCAACCCGCCTCAGATCCTGGAGGCCGACTCCCTGCGCCTGTTGGAGGCCCTCAACACGCAAGTGGCCCTGGCCATCGAGAAGGAAAATCTTTCCCGCCGGGCCCAGAGGGCGCATTTTCAGATGGAAGCCGAACGGCTGCGCAACACCTTGCTGAGCTCCGTTTCCCACGACCTGCGCACTCCCCTAACGGTCATCGCCGGGTCCGCCAGCAGTATCCTGGAAGGGGAACAGGACCTTGACGCAGCAACTAAGAAGGAGTTGGCCCAAGGCATCTATGAAGAAGCGAAAAGGCTGGACCGGCTGGTGTCCAACCTCCTGGAAATGAGCCGCCTGCAATCAGGGGAGGTAAAAATCAATATGGAGTGGCATGTGCTGGAGGAAGTCATCGGCTGCGCCCTGGGCCGGCTGGACGGCCAACTGCGGGACCATCCGGTGAGCATCAGCCTGCCCTCGGACCTGCCCCTGGTGCAGATCGACGCCCTGCTCCTGGAACGGGTGGTGATCAACCTCCTGGAAAATGCCATGAAATACACTCCTCCCGGCACCCCGGTGGAAATCTCGGGCCGCATCGAGGGTAACGAGCTCTTGGTGGCGGTGGCGGACAAAGGCCCCGGTCTGCCGTCCGGCCAGGAGGAGCGGGTCTTCGAAAAATTCTACCAGGTGGCGCCCGGGACCGCTCGGGGCGCGGGCCTGGGCCTCACCATCTGCCGCAGCATCATCGAATCCCACGGCGGCCGTATCTGGGCGGCCAACCGCCCGGAGGGCGGAGCGGTGTTCCTGTTCACCATCCCCCTGGCGGAAGAAGCCCCCCGTTTGGATAAAAATCTGGGGGAACTTCCTTAAATCACCCGATGAACCCCATTATCCTCCTCATTGAAGACGATCATCATATCCGCCGCTTTTTGCGGGCCAGCTTGGTGACGCAAGGATATGAACTGATCGAAGCCGAGACGGGAAAGGAGGGCTTGGCCCTGGCGGCCTCCCGGGTGCCGGAGTTGGTATTGCTGGATTTGGGCCTGCCGGATATGGAAGGCCTGGAGGTCATCAACCAGCTACGGGCCTGGTCCAGCGTCCCCATCATCGTGCTCTCCGCCCGGGGCCAGGAACGGGACAAAGTGGCCAACCTGGATGCCGGGGCGGATGATTACCTGACCAAGCCCTTCGGGGTGGGAGAGTTGCTGGC